>Ga0299912_10000251_pt1 | contig 52426 bp, 48 predicted proteins | sample RVTome_2_FD_207667 | JGI IMG/M metagenome (GOLD analysis project Ga0299912, IMG submission 207667) | Soil microbial communities from uranium-contaminated site in the Upper Colorado River Basin, Wyoming, United States - RVT95D214 (version 2) ... | reverse complement strand
ACCACCTCCACCTGCCGCTTGACCGCGTCGTCCATCTTCGAGCCGAGCGCATAGACCGTGAGGGTCTGCTGGCCGAGACCCTTGACCTTGATCCGGAAGAAGCGCACGTCCACCTGGTTCGCGTCAAGCGTGAGCTTCTGCACCTGGTCGCTCAAGAGGTCGAACCAGTCTCCCTTTTCCACCTCCAGCTCGATGGTCTGTCTTCCGGGCAGGTAGTTGTAAACCGCGACCGGCACGCTCACCTCGTCGCCCGAGGTGAGCGAGACCGGAAAGTCAATGTCCGCGAAAAAGTCCTGGAAGACCTTGATCCCGCTCTGGCCCGAGCCTAAAAGCCCGTCCCGGGAATGGGCCGCGGCCGAGAGCCTCCAGGTGGTGATCGAGTCGGCCAGCGGCACTTTTAATTCCGCATAACCATAGCGGTCGGTGATCAGCGCCGGCATCCAGAGCAGCGTCTCCGGAAAATACTCGCGCACCCGCACGCTCGCCTTGCGCTCCTCCCGGCCGGCCCCGGCTTTGTCTTCCGCGACCGAGGCCATCATCGGCATCGCTTCCGCTTTCATCATCGCCCCGCCCATGGCTCGCGGCCGCGCCATTTCGAACTCCGCGGCATCCCAGGCAAGGAAATCGCGGCCGCCTCTTCGTAGATGTTGCCCATACCAGGTCAGTTCCGTGACATCATCACTGGTATCAGGCTTGCCATCCGGACCTACACTGCGAAGGTCATACCAGCGGAACTGATAGCCAAGGGAGCTTCGGTCATTGGGTTTGTTGAGATACTTGAATATTATCTTGTAGCCCCAGGGATCGCGAAGGTCATCAGCGCTTAACCGACCCGCGCTGACTAACTTATCCAAAACTCCCTCGGGAAACTGCCATTCCTCGCTGGATCCCGTCTTGAAAAGTTTTTGGATGGTGGAGCGGTTCTCATACCAATATGAGGAAAGTGCCTGGTAAACACTTTGGAGTTTTTGGCTGGCCAGGCTTTTACATAAAGAAGCGGATTCCAGATCAGGATCAATCGAGCCGATTTCGTTCAGGTTGTAAATCTTTCCCCAGGCATCGGTGACCTGGCTCCGCTCAATCGCTTTGGCCGCGATCATTTTTTCTAACAGGTCCGGCTGATAAGCCCAGCGGCCGGCCTGGTAACTCACAAGCATTTTCCTGCGGCCATATTCAAACAGTGCGCTATAAAGATTCTGAAGCTTTCCCATTTCCTGGTCCATGCGCGCCTGGGCCGGGTTCTCTTGCCAGTCATAGGTGGTCGGCTTCTTCACTCCGGCGAGGAGGACTTTGGCCATCTTCTGGCGGGCCGCGTCAATTTTTTCTTCCTGGATCAGGTTCTCGACCACCCAGCCCCCGGGCGCATAATGAATCTCGTAGCGCGGCTTGGCCAGTTCCTTCTCCAGCGTAAAATAGACTTTCAACAATCCCGGCTGGAGCTCCTGGAGCGCATACACGCTCTCGTCCACGATTACAATCCCCAGCGCGGCCGCGTGCCCGACGCCGCGCTTATCGGTAACTTTGAATTTAATCAGAGCTTCCTCGCCCGGGCGATGGTTTACTTTGCTCAGATTAGCTGAAACCTTCAAATCGTCCGGCGGGCTGACATAGACCACCCGGGTGTCGCGCACGGTCTCGCCCGAAGGGAGCATCTTGTAGGCGTGGACTTCGAGCGTGCCCCAGGCGTCCGGGCCGAGCGCGATCCGGGTCTCGGCCTTGCCGGCCTTGAGTTCGAGGGAGCGGGTGAGCAGGGTCTGGCCGTTCTTGATGATGTCGAGGAACACGGTGCCGGTGGAGAAGGTGGAGAGAACGGTGAGGCCGAGGGAATCGCCGCCCTTGTAGATTGCCTGGTCCGGCCGCAGGAGCACGGTGTCGCGCACCGAGTCCGCGGAAAGGGTGCGGCTGATCTCGGTCGAGTTCCCGAGTTTATCGTCGGCCTTGGCCTTGACCTCCAGGGTGAACGGCGCGGCATCCCGGCCCTGGTAACGGGCGTTCGGGTCTTCCTTGAACTGGCCGGCCGCGGGTGTGAAGCGGAGCTCGGCCACTCCGGTCGCGTCGGTTTTCAGGCTGTAGCTTTTATCTCCGATCGTGATCGCTATCTCCGCGGCCGCCGGCTCGTCATTGGGCGTGGTGGCGATCGCATAGAGCACGTTCTCCACGCCCGGGATCAAGCGACCGGCTTCGGGCACGATCTCGAGGCGCAAGCCCGAGGCCGCGACTTTTTTGCTGACCGAGACCTGCTCGCTGTGCTGGGCGGTATCAATAACCTTGGCGTCTATTTTCACCAAGGCGTCGCCCTGCTCGAGCGGCTGGCCCACGAAGCTCGCGGGCAGGTCGAACTCGAACTCGAAGTTGCCTTCCGGATCGGTCTGGCCCGAGACCTTGGCAATCTCGTGGAACTCGACGTCAAAGGCCTGGGCCGCGATCTCGACTTTGCCTCCGCTCACCGGCTTCCCGAAAAAGTAGTTGGCCTGGAGCGTGCCCTTGACCTTTTGGCCGGGCTGGTAATAGGGCCGCTCCGTCGCCAACTCCACCTTGAACTTGGGCAACACGTAGCGGCTGACGTTAATGGACTTTTCTTCGGTAAGCTCGCCCAGCACGGCGCGGGCGTGGTATTCGCCCAGGTTGATCTCGTCGGCCAGCTCGAAATCGGCCGCGGCGATGCCAAAGGCGTCGGTCTGGAAGCTTTTCTTGAAGACCTTGTTGCCCTTGGAGTCCTCGACCTCAAAGACCAGCTTCTCGCCGGCAATGGGCTTGAGGTCGGCCTGGCGGAGCGCCACCGCGCGCAGGTGCATGAGCTGGCCGGGCTGGTAGATGGGCTTGTCCGTGGAAAGCAGGATGCGGTTACGCGCGACCAGCGAGACCGGGTGAGACCGGGTGACCTTGCCCAGCCGGGAGGAGACCTCCACCTCCAAGGTGTAATCGCCGGGCTTGGCCTCGGGCAGCTTGAAGCTCAGGTCCACCGTGCCCTGGGCGTTGGTGCGGGCGTCGGCGAGCGCGTGGTATTGGCCGGTCCCTTGCAGCTTGAGCCGCACCCGCGCGTTCTCGATCGGGGTGGAAGTGGTCAAGCCGGTGGCCTCCATCACTACCACCCGGAGCGAGCCGGAAGAGCCCGGCGCGTATTCGGCGGGAGCGAAGATGTAAACGTCCTGGATGGATTGGGCAAAGACGGGAAAGGCGAGAGCGAAAAGAACAACCGATATAGCGCCGACCAACGCGGCCTGGTGTCTCATGACCGGACCTCCTTCTGAAAAGTGCTGGTTTTCTTAGTTCGACACTCCCCGGGCCTAAAAGTTCATTGCCGATGCGAAAGCTTTTTTGGAAGATTTGATCACTTGCCGGCAGTCAGGCGCTGGATGTGGTCCTTGCTGGCGTTGATGGCGATGGCGCCCTGGGAGCCGATCAGGGCGTGCTCCAACGTCGGCTCGACCTTGAGCGCATAGCGGGGAATCCAGCCCATGGCCCGGATGTCGGCGGTGGCGCCGTTGAAGATCAGGCAGCTCCGGCCACCCTCGAGCGGGATGAAGCGCCAAAAGCCGGGCGCGTCCCCCGCCGCCCGGGGGATCATCCAGCGGATCTGCTCCGGCCGGCAGGACCTCCTGCGACCAGGTCACCTTCATCATCCGGGCGATCCCGGCCTCGTCCTGGGGAAGTTGATCCCGCGGCGCCGGCGCTTCTCCGGCCCGGGCTTGAATTCCAAGGCCAGCCAGGATAACCGTGAGAATCCAGCGCCCGGAACCCAGGGAAAGCAAAAAGGAATTACACTTCATTTTTCTTCCAAGCGAAAAGCAATGGCTAAATGTTACATAATTCCTCAAAAACTGCAACATTCATACACTAATAGGGGATGATGAATGATCAAGGATCAAGGCTGAAGGATGAAGGCTGAAATAGAACGATTGTTCGAGACGCTAACCTGGCAATTTCTCTATGCCTTTTTGTCCCAGTGCCCCCAAGATGCACCCCCATTCCCGGCCCCGGCCCTTCCGAATCCTCCGATACTCCTCTCCGACCACCCGGGAACCAACTTAACCTGGCGAAATTCCTCTTGGTTTCTTCTTCTTCTCTTTCCCGACATACTACATACGACATACGATATACCCTCTTCAAACGTCCCCCCATTCTGCACGCCAACCACCCCATTCTGCCCAGCAGCCACCCCATCCTGCTCAGCAACCACCCCATCTAACGCGGCAACCACCCCAGGAAAAAGTTGCAGGGTGTCAGGGTGTCATGGCGGCAGGGTTATTCCCTTTGAACATGAACGTGGCCGTGAAGGGGAACGGAATCGGTTGACGGTTGGCGGAAGGTAGGGGCGCGATTCATCGCGCCCAGGATTCGCCGGCCGGCTCGCCCACGCATAACCCAAATGTAGCCGCGAACACGGGCTGAAGGAATGATTTCACGCCAAGCCGCGAAGCTGCCCAGGTCAGGAGCAAGAGAGAACCAGCCGACGCCAAGCCCATTGAGCCATTAAATTTAAAGTAACGATCTGACCCTAATCTGAGGTGGTCGTAAGCTAAGCTCGTGGTAGCCGGAAAATAGGTGACTGTCCCTATTTTTTTTTAATTTTTTATTTTTTCCGGTCTCCGGGCCAGGGATTCATTTTTTAAACGCCTCCACTAAGTTCAAGACAGCTTCTCTATCCCTAAGTGTTGTAAAAGAGATAGCTTGTTCTTTTGAGAACCGATTGAGCCTCTTGAGATTAAAATGGCATAAGAACATAATTTTCCGTTTTGCAAATCTGGCAAGGTCTTTATCATCTTTTATAAAAATATCAAGCCTTGTAAAAAGCGTCTCGTAGGTTATGGCCAATGCAAACAGATAAAGGAAAGGGATGTATGTTATCGATAAAAGAATTGGAATCAAGAAAGCTCGTAGATTATCAGCCGTGGCAAAGTTCTCGAAATCAGTGAATGTTTTAATGAGGGAGTATGCCAAGATTGTGAGGCCGATAATTGTCAGGATTCCTTCAGGTAATTTTTTAGCATGCCTGTATTCTTTTTCTGTTTCTGCCATGGTATTCACGGCTACGATCACCAGAATTACGGGAATGAGAACCAACTCAAGCCATAAGCTGAAGGTGTAGAGATTGATAACAAATTCAAGTATCAAGATGAGCTTAATATTGTCTAAAATCAACTTTCTAAAGTAATGCTCTTCCTTGCTTTCCTTGACAGCGTTCATCATAAGTATAAATGCCGTGCCGAAAATCCAAAAAAGGGTGTCCTTGATTAGATAGACACCCCATAGATTAATTTTGTAAAGCAATAAGACTACCAGAGAAACATAAACGAGCATTAACGCGAGCACAACTTGTATCTTTGGGTTGAAAAATACCTTCAATAGATGTAGCAATGCATATCCGAACTTCCCATGAAGGATCATAAAACCAAAGAACAGTAAGAGCCAGACAATAAGTGCTTGTTCTCTATTGTTGAATAAATTTATGTAGAAATTGATATTGGCCATTTTAAGGGAAAATAGGGACCGCCACCTATTTTGAGCAACGATCCCGTCTGCCCCCTCATCTTTTTCTCAGGCGACGCCGCATTTCTTCGGCAGGAATTCCTCCTTCCGATTGTTCCTGGTCCGTTTCGCGGTTCGGGGTTAACGCTACGCTTTACACATTAGATGAGCGTTCCGGAGCCTTCCGATCATCTCACCCGAAGTTAGCCACCGAAACCTGTCGCGCTTGGGCAAAGCTTTTGCGATGGAGCTTGATGCGCTCGATTTCCAGGAGCGTCGCGGCTTCGAGGTAGCTTTCGCCGCAGTGAGGACAGGTAATCACCGGAACCTTCTCAATCACGAGAAAATTTTGCCCGTGGCCGTAAGTGCGGGACACTCGGCGGACTTTGGCTCCTTTTTTTCCACAGACTTCACAAATCATGGCTCCTCTCCTATCCGGCCGTGGCTAGGACCGATAGGCGGTTATAATCACCTCAGGGCTTTCAAGACTCGCTCAAACATCTTACCCCCTGCCTATCCATCCGCTATCTTAAATCGCCGGCTATTTCATTGTCAATCTTGGAGATCGGGCTCATAGCTAAGCTTTAAACTTGGCAGCCCAGGCTTCCTTGCCTCCCTTACTCCAATCTCGGAAACAAGGCCGGTCCTTTGCGGAGATGGGTGCCGGCGGGAAGCGCGCCCCAGCGGCCGGCCTCTTTCCAGTCCAGGCGCTCGAGGGGTTCCGGGATCCCGAGCTGCTCCCACATCCGTTTGGCGGCATCGGGCATGAAGGGCTGGACGAGGAGCGCGATCAAGCGGAGGGATTCCGCGACGGAATAGAGCACGGTGCCGAGCCGCTCTTTCTTGGCCGGGTCTTTGGCCAGGGACCAGGGGGCCGAGCTGTCCACGTATTTATTGGTCTTGTTGATCAAGGCCCAGGTCAGTTCCAGGGCGCGGTTGAAGGCAAAGAGGGAAAAGGCGTGGTCCACCTTGGTCAAGGTTTCCTCGGCGAACTCGCGCAACTCCCGGTCGAGCGGCTCGATCGGCCCGGAGGCCGGCACGACGCCGTCCAGGTATTTGAAGACCATGCCCGCGGTGCGGCTCAAGAGGTTCCCGAGGTCGTTGGCCAGGTCGGAGTTGATCCGCTGCTTAAGCGCCGCCTCGGAGAAGTCGCCGTCCAGGCCGAAGGGGACTTCGCGGAGCAGGAAGTAGCGGAAGGGATCCAGGCCGTAACGGGCGATGATGGCGTAGGGGTCCACGAAGTTGCCGAGCGACTTGGACATCTTCTCGCCCTCGTGGGTCCACCAGCCGTGGGCGAAGATGGCTTTGGGCAAGGGCAGCCCGGCCGACATGAGGAAGCAGGGCCAATAGACCGCGTGGTGGCGGAGGATATCCTTGCCGATGAGGTGGACGGCGGAGGGCCAGAAGGTTTGGAAGGGCTCGGCCTTCGGATCGGGATAGCCGAGCGCGGTGATGTAATTGGCGAGCGCGTCGAGCCAGACGTAGATCACGTGCCGGGGGTCGTCCGGCACCGGGATGCCCCAGGCGAAGCTGATCCGGCTGATGGAGAGGTCGCGGAGCCCGGAGGCGACGAAGCTAATGATCTCGTTGCGCCGGCTTTCGGGTTGGAGGAACTCGGGGTGGTCCTGGAGGTGGCGCAGGAGCCGGTCCTGGTATTTACTCATCCGGAAGAAATAGCTTTCCTCTTTCACCTTCTCCACCGGCCGGCGGCACATGGGGCACTTGCCGTCCTTTAACTGCAGCTCGGTGTAGTAGGTCTCATCGGGCACGCAATACCAGTCCTCGTATTGGCCCAGGTAGATGTCGCCCGCCTCGGCCAGGCGGCGAAAGAGCGCGGCCACGCCCTGCTCGTGCCGGGGCTCGGTGGTGCGGATGAAGTCGTCGTAGGAGATGTCCATCTTGGCCCAAAGCTCGCGGAAGGAGGCGGAGTTGCGGTCAGCCATCTCCTGGGGAGTGATACCTTGGGCTTCCGCGGCCCGCTGCATCTTCTGGCCGTGCTCGTCGGTGCCGGTCAGGAAATGCACCTGAAAGCCGCGCAGGCGCCGGTAGCGGGCGAGCACGTCCGCCGCCACCGTGGTGTAGGCGTGGCCGATGTGGGGCGCGTCGTTCACGTAGTAAATCGGGGTGGTGACGTAAAAAGTGGAGGTCATGATTGGTTCCGCGGCGGGGTCTTTTCCTCCGGGAGGACGTCGGCGTCATCCCCCGGCTCGACCGGCAAGGGCTCGACCGCCTCCGGGGAGATATTTTTCTGCACTTCCGCGGCCGGGATTTCCACCAACGAGCCTTCCGGGGTTTCCACCACCACGGTCTGCTTGAAGATGTTGAGGTCGGCGACCCGGCACAGGCCGTGCGCGCATTGCACCCGCTTGCCCTTGCGGGGCAAAGAGCGGAGCGCTTCCTGGTAAAGGGGATGCTCGTAGGCCAGGCAGCACATGAGCCGGCCGCACAGCCCGGAGACCTTGGCCGGGTTCATGGCCAGGTTCTGGTCCTTGGCCATGCGCACCGAGACCGGGGCGAACTCGCTCATGAAGGTGGCGCAGCAGACCGGCTCGCCGCAATTGCCGAGCCCGCCCATGATCTTGGCCTCGTCGCGCACCCCGATCTGTTTCATCTCGATCCGGGTGTGGAGGTGGTGGGCGAGGTCTTTGACCAGCTCGCGGAAATCCACCCGCTGCTCGGCGAAGAAGTAGAAGAGGGCCTTGCTGGCGTCGTGGAAGTATTCCACCTGGATCAGCTTCATGGGCAGGCGCCGCTCGCGGATGCGTTCACAGCAAAAGTTGAAGGCATCGGCCTGGCGCTCTTTGTTTTTGCGGTCGCGCTCCAGGTCGTTCCAGTTGGCCTTGCGGATCACCCGCCTGGTCTCGGCCGGCACTTCCCCCATCGGCCGTGCCTCCACCGGGGTCACCACCCGGGCCAGGCCCAGGCCCTTTTCGGTCTCCACGATCACCAGTTCGCCGATCCGGAACATGAGCGGGCCGGCGTCAAAGTAATAGGTTTTGCCCGCGCTCCGATATTTGATCCCCACCAGTTTGCGGGTGGCGGGAGCCGGCTCCGGCGGCTTGGTCTCGGACGGGGGCAGGTTGGGATCAAAAGTGTCGTTCATGGGCTCTCCAGGCTGGCGCCGGGAACTCCCTTGAGCGCCAGGGTCAAGGCCGCCAGGGTCAGGCGGGGGTTGGCGTTTTGCCGGAGCCGCCGGCGGGCGCGCTCGATCCGCTCGAGGCCGGTGAGGATGGCCTCGGGCGAGGTCGCTTCGGCGGCGGCCTGGACCGCGGGGGCCAGGTCGGTGTGAATGGTGGAGGCGATGCCCTCCTTGAAAAGGAGCAGGTCGCGGTAGAGGCTCTGGAACACGTCCATCACTTCTTCCGGGTCTTCGCGCAGCCGGGCCAGCTCTTCGGCATAGTCGAGGATGGCGGTGGCCGCGCCAGCCGGCAGCTTGAGGAAGCGGGAGATGATCTGCCGCCGGCCTTCCAGGAAAAACTCGCGGTCGAGGCTGAGCGCCTTGCCCAGGCTCCCTTCGCTGAGCACGGCCAGCAGCCGCGCCTCCGACCGCTCCACTTTCATCTGCTCCATCACCATCTCCTCCACCACCGCGGTGGGCAGGGGCTGGACCCGCACCACCTGGCAGCGGGAGATGACCGTGGGGAGCAGGCTCTCCAGGCTGAGCGCGGTGAGCACGAGCACGGTGTCCGCCGGCGGCTCTTCCAGGGTCTTGAGTAAAGCGTTCATGGCCGCGGCGTTCATCCGCTCGGCCTCGGCCAGGACCGCGACCTTGGTCCGGCCCTCGAACGGCCGGTAGCGGAGCTGGGCGCAAAGCTCGCGCACCTGGTCCACCTTCAAGGTCTTCGTTTCGGCTTCCACCTCGATCACGTCCGGGTGGTTCAAGTCTCGGATCTTGCGGCAGGAGAGGCAGGTGCCGTCCGGCGGGTAGCCGGGTCGCTCGCAGTTGAGGGCCTGGGCCAGCTCCCGGGCCAAGAGCCTTTTCCCGATGCCGGGCTTGCCCACCAGCAGGTAGGCGTGGGCCAGCCGGCCGTGGCGCAGGGCCTCGCGGAACAACGCCTGGACGGCCTCATGGCCCCGGATCATGGGGCATCCTTTTCTCCGAAGACATCGGCGGAGAAGATTTCGATGGTGGCGTCTTTTTTCCAGGCGTCGGGGGGCAGGCCGGCTTTCAGGCAGGTGTGGGCGAGGAACGTCTCCCGGTCCCAGCCCTGTTCGGTGGCCACCTGGGGCAGGAGCACGCCCCGGTGGAAGCCCTTGGAGATGCAAATGCCGTGCTTGCCGACCTCGATCTCGGCGACGTCCGTGATCCGGCGCAAGGGCGAGAGCACGGAGATTTCAATGTCCAGGTGGGCGATTTCTTCGGGCCGGAGGCGGGGGAAGCGGGGGTCCTGCCAGCCGGCGGCAAAGGCCATGGACTCGATGGTGCGGCAGAGGTGGCCCTCGCCGTGGAAAGTGCCGATGCAGCCCCGGAGCTGGCCCTGCCGGTGCAAGGTGACAAAGGCCCCGCACTGGGCTTTGAGAGCTTCGCGGTCCGGCTCGATCCCGGAGGCTTGGTATTTCCCGTGAAGAGCGCACCGCTCCAGGGTCTGGCGCGCGATCTGGAGCAGGGCCTCTCGATCTTCTGTGCCGAGTTTAAATTCGCCCATGGTCCGTCTTTCCGGCCGCGGTTCGACTACGCTCACCACCGGCGGCCTCCCTCCAGAGAGAAAGAGCTTCACGCCGGCAAGGAAACCGGGTCGGCTTAGTTTAGTGGCGGGCCGGGTGGGTCAAGACCAGGTTCCGCTCGATCATCTGGAAGTAAAGAAAAATCAGGATGTCCTCGGTCTCTTTCGGCAACGCCGCGATGAACTCCCTTTTGCCCTCAAAGTCCGGGATGGCTAAAAGCTCGCGGATGGCGCGCTGCACCTCCGAGATCCGATGGTTCTCCAGACCGGTCAAAGCTTCTTTTTGCCGGGCAAAGGCCTCACGGATACGGTCGTTCCCAAAAAGAAGATGATTCCCCTTGGCGCCCAGGTGAATCAGATATTCGAGCGCCGAGGGGGTAATTGGTTCTTGCTGAAAAGGATCCATAGCCCAATCTCCTAGACCCAACCGGATTCCCTCCCTCTTCTACCTATTATATACCGGTTTTTGGCGAGATTGTCAATCCATTGGACTGCGCCCGGGCCCGCTCGGAAAGGATGTGCTGAGTCTCGGCCACGTCCGGGGCGAGATGGCGGCGCACCAGGACCAGGAGCCCGGCCGCGGGAAGGAAGAAGGAGAAGAGGACGAGGAAGGCATTGGCGTAGGAACCCTGGAGGTGCAGGGCCAGCCCGGTGCAAAGGGGCGCGGCCACGATCCGGGCCAGGGTTTGGGCCAGCCCGTTCAGGCTGATGATGGTGCCGCGGTGCTCGGGGAGGTTCAAGTCGCAGATGGAGGCCATCCAGTTGGGATTGGGTCCGACCATCAAGGCGGCGCCGACCATGACCAGGAGCGAGAAGAGGACCAGCCGGGGAAGGTCCTGGACCGAGAAGGGAAGCCCGAAGCCGGCGAGGAGGAAGGGCAGGCAGGCGAGGATGGTCCAGATCATCACCTGCAAGCGGCCGTCGGGCCGGGCCTGGTAAAGGCGGTCGCCCATCCGGCCGAAATAGATTTGCCCGAAGAGCTGGGTGCCGAAGATCAGGCACATGAAGAGGGTGGCGGAGAACTCGTTAAGCCTGTGGTTCCGGATCATGAAGGTGATGAAGAAGGGACCGAGCCCGGCCGGGGGAATGGTGAACACGAAAGCGAAGGCGAGAAAGAGGAGGTTGCTGCGTTTGCGGGCGAGAGAAAGCAGTTGCTCAGGCGAGATGCGATAGGAGTAGGTGAGTTCGCCCTTGGCATGAGCCTCGGCCAGCGCTTCTTGGGCAGTAGGTCGTAGGTCGCAGGTAGCAGGTAGGGAGAAGAAAGGATCATCCACAGATTACACCGATTCCGCAGATTCCACAGATTTTCAGAAAAGCTCAAAGTGATCAATCTGGAAGGGGGACAGACATTCTTGTCTGTCAACCATTAAATCACTGCTTTCTGTGCACTGTTTACTGTCCACTATCTTCCGTCTGAGGCCTTAACCCTACATACAACATACGATATACTAAATACTTTCTCCTAATCAGACTACAGAATTTACCGGGAATTAAGTATGATGTCCCCCGAATTCAGAATAGAGATATTATTTTTCTTTGCCTCTTCTCGCTTTCTTAATTTTAGTTTTAACATTATCATCGCCCTCCAAGGCCGTGCAGTCAAAATATTTTAGGCTAGAGAGATTAAATGTTATTATATTGTTTTTTATATCATCCTTCCAGCCGCGATTGATTATCGTCACTTCATTGTTGCTGATGGATGCTTCAATCTCGTCAAAATAATTTGCATTCCAATCGATAACGTAGGAGCAATATATTTTATCATTTAGCTGCTTATCGACCTTAATAACCCTGTATCCAATTCTGTCATCTTCCGATCGATCTGGTGAAAATATATATATCCAATCCTTTACATCTATCATTGCTGAATGTTGATCCATATATTCGAGATAATCCGTTCCAACTTTTCTATCAATCATCCTTTTTGTTTTTGATATTTTGTAAAAAGCTAAGTATTGACAATCAGATAAAGCCGTTTCAATATGATAAAATATACGATATTCACAAAGACTTATATACACAAATTGTTTATCTTCCCAAAAAGTTTCAGGAAAACAGCAGAATTCATTAAAAGAACCACCATTAAAACGTTGAGCATGATTTGTGTCTCCTCTAATGTGTCTTTTTAATACGCCCCATTTCTCCCATCCGCCATCATTTCTCTTATATAATACCTTGTTGTAAATATAAAAGGGCTCCGGCTCTGGGATTGGAATAAATAGCTGGATATACCCTCTGCCAATTGACCACTGCTTTTCTCCGCGCTGGATGGCTTTATCTGTTGCATCATCGTATGAACAATTGCCCCAGTACCTGCCCCTGCTTGTAGGGACAAGGCATGATAATTGAAAAAAGGTAAGACAGAGCAGCAGAAAACAAAGAATGCTCTTCATCTTAAATCGTCCTCAATACTTCACATGAACATCTGGTAGCGTATAAGTGAAACCTGCAATAGAAAGCACCCTAGAAACAATGCCTTGCCCTTTGCAAAAATGATTTGCGTAATCTTGAACAATTGGTTGAACCATCATTTCCATATTACTATCAATTCTCAATTCGGGGGACACCATACATAACTCGCCCGATTGGTGAAATTGGGGAAGTAGTGCACGGTGCACGGTGCACAGTGGACAGTGAATTTGAAATCTGAGGAATCGGCGGAATCCGCCTTCGCGGAGGACATAGCGCTCCGGCGGAGTCTCTCTGCGGATTTTCCTGGGATCATGATCCGCTCCGGTTTGAATCTTTTTCCTGCCGTTCCCTCTCAGCTTTCGATCTTCTCAATGAAGGCTTGGGCGGATTTTATCGTTTCCTTGACCACTTTGACATCGTAGAGCAGTCCCCGATAATAGCCGGCGATGTGGAGCAGGTCGTAGAGCTTCTCGAATTCGCGGAGGAGTTTTCCGTTGCGGACGGCGAGGTATTTGCGCAGCGCCTTGCGGTAGGCTTCCACCGACTGGGGCAGTTCCTTCTTGGTCAGGCCCTTCCTCAAGAGACGCTCGTTGATGGCCTCCAGGACCGCCAGGTAAGCCGTGCCCATGGCTTCCCGCACCGGCTTGATCTCAGTATAGGTGTCGTCCTCGAGCGGGACGGTTTTCAGGATCGCCTTGGCGTTATTCAGATATTTTAAAGCTTCCTTGGACATTGCTTTCATTCTCGTCCATCCAGGATAGCACCCTTGCCCCGGATTGTCCAGCGTGTTGGAGAAGGAGATGAGAAGCTTTGGGGATCATGAGCCTTTCCTTTTTAAGGATGGGGCAAGGCTAGCATAGGCCTTTTGGCATGTCAAGAAGATTTTTTGCGCCATAAACCCACCCTTCTCGAGGACGCGAAGGGTGGGCTACATGAATCTGCGGAATCTGCGGAAAAGAGGTTTCACGCCAAGTCGCAAAGGAGCAAAGGGAAAAGAGGGAATTTTATCAAGTTCATGTTCACGGGATTCCGAGGCCTAAAGCCCAAAGCCTAATGCCTCAAGCCTTTCTTTTCATTGCAGGCCGCTGTGTCCGAAGCCGCCGGCGCCGCGGCCGCTGGTCGGGAGTTCCGGGACCTCCTCCAACTCCGCCGCCACCAGCCGGGCGATCACCATCTGGGCGATGCGGTCGCCTTTCTTAATGGTGAAAGGCTCCTGGCCCAGGTTGATGACAATGATCTGGAGCTCGCCCCGGTAGTCCGGATCAATGGTGCCCGGGGTGTTGAGCAAGGTGACGCCGTGGCGGAGCGCCAGCCCGGAGCGGGGCCGGATCTGGGCCTCGATCCCGTGGGGCAGGGCCAGGACCAGGCCGGTCGGGACCAGGGCGCGAGCACCGGGCAAGAGCGTGATCGGCTCTTCATTGGCCGCGGAGATATCCAGGCCGGCCGAGTCCGGGGTCTGCCGGCCGGGCAGGGGCAGGTTGGGGTCGCGGCCGGGCAGGCGCTTGATTTGGATCCGGACCGGCTCAGAACTCGTCGAGGATTTCCTGCTTTTTACGGTCATAATCTTCCTGGGTGATCAAGTCCTGGTCGAGGAGTTTCTTCAGTTCCTGAAGCCGCGCTTCGGCCGAGCGCGGGGAGGGCGGAGGGGATGGGGGAAGGACCGCGGGCTCCTGGGCTTCACCGCCGGCCGGGGCGGCGACCGGCTCCGGGATTTGCGCCAGGGTGTCCAGGGGGATTGCGATCCAGTTCCGGCGCGCGGGCTCGCCTTGGGCATCGAGGTTCGGGGCCGGCCATTGGCCGAGGGGCGGCAACACCAGATCATACATTCCTGAATAGGAGCGGAGGGGATCGAGGCGGCTGAGCATATCGGTCTCCAGGATCTCTTCATAGCCGATGTTGCGGAAGGCGATCTGGAGGCGGCCGTCCTTTACGAACAGCACTCCGTCGTGGACCAGGTATTTGACCAGGAAGCTCGCTTGGGCCCGCCGCCGGGTCGTTTTCCAGGAAAATTCCACCCACTGGGAAAGATCGGCCTGGGCCAACGCCTGGCTGAGGAAGGGCGCGAGTTGGGCCGCATCCGCTTGCGGGAAAAGCTCGCGCTCCTTGCTTCCCCCTTTGGAGAAGGGCAACAGCCCCGGTTTGACATATTCCAACTCCAACAGGACCCGTTCCAGCTCTCCGGCGGGGATGACGGCCGGATGCGCGAAGGGCCCGCGATCTTTTTTGACTTCCACGATCCGCACGTAGTTGAAATTGTCGGGTCCCTGGTAAATGGTCTCGGCTTTCGACCCCCAGCGCAGCGCCACCAGCATTCCCGCCAGCATGAGGAGCCAGCCGATCCTTTGCCCCCGCGTCTTCATGAGCGCGCCTCCATCTGCTTGCGTTATAGCACGGGGCCGGGCAAAGCTCAAGCTTTTCACCGGGAGGTTGCTTAATCAAGCTCCATCCCATAATATAATTAGTATGCTCGCGAAACGGATCATTCCCTGCCTGGACGTGATGGCCGGGCGAGTGGTGAAGGGCACCCGGTTCATCGCCCTGCGCGACGCCGGGGACCCGGTGGAGTGCGCGAAGGAGTATGACCGCCAGGCCGCGGACGAGCTTTGTTTCCTCGATATCACCGCCAGCCAGGAGGACCGGCCGATCATCCTGGAGGTGGTGGCGCGGACCGCGGAGCAGGTGTTCATGCCCCTGACCGTGGGCGGCGGCGTGCGCACTCTCGACGACATCCGCCGGCTCCTTCAGGCCGGGGCCGACAAGGTAAGCATCAACACCGGGGCGGTGGCGGACCCGGACTTTGTCCGCGCCGCGGCCGAGCGCTTCGGCTCGCAGTGCACGGTGGTGGCGATTGACGCGAAAAGGGTGGACGGGGCGGAGCCGCTCCGCTGGGAGGTCTTCACCCACGGCGGACGCAAGCCCACCGGCATAGACGCGCTGGAATGGGCGCGCCGGATGGAAGCGCTGGGCGCGGGCGAAATCCTGCTCACCAGCATGGACCGGGACGGCACCAAGGACGGGTTTGACCTCGAGCTGACCCGCGCGGTCTCGCGGGCGGTCGCCGTCCCGGTGATCGCCTCGGGCGGGGTGGGCACTCTCGAGCACATTTACCAGGGGCTGGTCGAAGGCGAGGCCTCGGCCGCGCTCGCCGCCAGCATTTTCCATTACGGCGAATACACCGTGGCCCAGTGCAAGGAGTATTTGCGAGCGCGGGGGGTGCGGGTGCGGGATTAGCGGTTGGCAGGTTGAAAACCTGCCCCACTAAAAGGAGTGCGAGCCATGAAGAAACTGCTCATGGTGGTGGACATGTTGGATGGGTTCCTTCGCCAAGGCCGGGCGCTTTATTGCGGTCCTCAATCCGAGGCGATCATCCCTTTTGTCCGGGCCAAGGTGGAAGAATATGGGAAAACCGGCGACCCGGTGATCTTCGTGGCCGATAACCATGACCCCGATGACCCGGAGTTCCTGCGGTTCCCGCCGCATTGCGTGGCCGGGACCCAAGAGAGCGAAGTGATCCAGGAGCTAACGGGGCTGGCCAAGAACTCGGTCTATCTGCCCAAGAAGCGCTACTCCGCTTTTTTCGGCACGGACCTGGAGAAGCGGCTGAAGAAGCTGAAGCCGGACCCGGTGGAGGTGGTCGGGGTCTGCACCAACATCTGCGTGCTTTACACGGTTGAGGAACTGCGGAACCGCGACATCCCCACCCGGGTTTATCGCGCCGGCGTGGCCAGCTTTGATCTTGAGGCCCACGAATGGGCGCTCAAGCAGATGCAGAGCGTGCTCGGCGCGGAAATCATTTAAATCAAGAATCACCCGCCAGAAGACAGGGGGAGAAGTAGAATAGTTTTGCTTCTTCATCTCTTGTCCCAGGATACAAATTCAGCCAAATCATTGGATTGTGCAGATCCATAATGTTTGGGTAGATTCTTGCCTACCTGTCCATCTTTCAACCCACTATCTCCAAAGTATTTATCACCGAAACAAAATCAATAGCGCTTGAAAAACGGTGCCTTACCAGATTGCTTCCTTCTGGGCATACCGTTTGCTTTCTGATATCAGCAAAAAACAGGAGGTTATGGACATGGAACGGAAAAGCAAAAGGACTTATCTTTGGGAAGCCTTAGCGCTTGTAATCATCTTAACGATTCTGGCCGCGATGGCTATTCCCAACTTTTTAAAATTTCAGGCTAAAGCGAAAGACCAGGTGCACCGTCCGCTGTATCAGCCACGGCTTTCCTATCCAGCCCCGATCCCGCCCTCGCCGGCTTATCCACCCGCTCATGGGGGGAGTGTTCCGCCTAACGCCGTTCCTTACGATGCGATGTTTTTCGAGTCCCAGGGCGTGAATCCTTTCATTGATACGGACGATGACTGGGTGAGCACATTTGCGGTGGACGTGGACACGGCGAGCTACACTATTTCGCGGAAGTATCTCTTTAACGGCCATCTTCCGCCCCAGGAGGCAGTGAGAGTGGAGGAATTTGTCAACTATTTTAAGTACGATTACCCGATTCCTTCCCAGGATACCTTTTCCATTTCTCTTGAAGGTTTGCCCAGTCCCTTCGGCGGTGAAAATTACCACCTTCTTCGCATCGGCATCCAAGGGCAGGAGGTTGATGTGGGGGAGCAGAAAAACGCCGTCCTTACCTTAGTGATTGACGTGTCCGGCAGTATGTCCCGGGAAAACCGCTTGGAGATGGTCAAACAAGCTATCCATATATTGCTGGACCAGCTCGGTCGGGGCGACCAGGTAGGAGTTGTGGTGTTCAATACTACCGGCCGTGTGTTGCTTGATCATCTGGGGATGGCTGAGAAGCGGACCATTCTCCGCGCGATTGACGGGTTGTATCCTGATGGCTCCACAAATACGGATGAGGGCTTGCGGTTGGGCTTTCAACTGGCTGACGCACATTTCAGGGAGGGCGCAATCAATCGGGTTATTCTGCTTTCAGATGGCGTGGCCAATGAGGGGACAACCGATGCGGAAGGGATTCTGGATAAGATAGAGTGGTATGCCAGTCGAGGAATCGCCCTCACCACTATTGGTTTTGGCCTGGGCAATTACAACGACGTCCTGATGGAAAAGCTGGCCGACCAGGGGGATGGGAACTACGCCTACGTGGATACGCTAGAAGAAGCCAAACGCGTCTTTGACGATAATCTGGTTGCCACCCTGCAGATCATTGCCAAAGACGTCAAAGTGCAATTGGAATTCAATCGCGAGGTGGTGAGTCGTTACCGCTTAATTGGCTATGAAAACCGCGACCTGAAGGATAAAGACTTTCGTAACAATCGCCGGGACGCCGGCGAGATCGGGGCAGGGCACCAGGTGACGGCGCTTTACGAGTTTAAATTGCACCCGAAGCCGTTGCGGGATTGGGTCGCCTCGGTGACTTTGCGGAGCCATGATCCAGCTCGAGAGGGCATCGTGAAAGAGCAAAACCAAAAACTCATGTTTTGGGAGTTAAAAGGGACTTTCGCTGTGGCATCCCCGAACACCAAGCTGGCCGCAGCGGCGGCGGAATTTGCGGAAATCTTGCGGAAAAGCTACTGGGCCCGAGAGGGAAGCCTCGAAGCGGTGATCGAGGTGCTTCAAGATTTGCCCCGCGAATTCCAGAGACGACCGGAGGTTAGAGAACTGATAGATCTGGTCAATCTGGCGAAGAGTTTGCAAGGTAGCTACACCTTCGACCAAGACTGATTTGCCTAGCCTCTCAGGAGATGAAATGAAATTAAGTCAAGCAGTCCAATCTAGCCGGATTTGGGCCGCGGCCGAAACCACAACTTTGGTCATAGGATTTTACTTCGGTATCAAGGCCCTGGTTCTTACTCCCTTGCCCTTCTGGCAATACAACCTGGTCGGATGGGATTTCAACGCTCATCTCGTGATGATCGCTCTCCCCATGCTTCTCATCTATTTGCGGGGAGAGCGTCCTTCTCACTACGGGATGCAAAGAGGGCAATTGAAAGACGCCGGAGTAAGGCGGCTGGTGATCATCGTTTTTATCGCACTTCCTGTTTTGTGGTTTATCCTTGCCACGGCCAGCGTCCAATTCCGAAACGCTCACCTGATCTTGAATCTGCCTCCGGATTGGGAGTTAAAATCCTGGCCAGCTGAAGAACCCTGGAAGACGGCGGTGGGCGTGCTCTTGACGGTTCTCTTCGAAATAGTTTCCTGCGGCCTGGGTGAGGAGATCATGTTTCGGGGCTATATTCAAGGCCGGCTGAACCAGGTCTTCGACAAGCCCTGGAAATTGAGGAATACTCAATTCGGATGGGGCCTTTTCTTTTCCGCCCTGTTATTCGGCTTCGGCCACGGGCTAGGCTTCTTCAATCCCTTCGGCGAAAGTTTCGGCACATCCGCCAACTTCAACTTTGCCTGGAGTGATACAATCGCTACTGCGGCCAGCGGTCTGATCTTCGGTTGGCTCCGTGAGCGCACCAACGGCATTGCCGTGCCCGCCTTTCTCCATGCCCTGGTGGGATTGGTTTTTGGAATTGTGGTTTTAACCTGAGATTATGGTAAGGTTTGAGACCCTGCTGAAGAGCACTCAAATAGGGACAAAGTCTTGTTAGCGCTGAATTTGTTGGAGGAATGGAATCAGGTTTTTTGACCTGCCCCTCGCAATGCTTCGATCAGGCGGCGTAAAGCGCCGGCGGTGTCGCAAGACGGCTTCCAGCCCAGGACCCGTTTGGCCTTGTCCGAGCTGACGATGATCGAATAGCGGATGCACTCGACCCATCCCGGGGAGAGCTGGCCGAAGAGCCGGAGCGACCACAAGAGCCGACCTCCCCAGTAGGCCAGGGCATAGGGCACAGACAGAGAGGGCACGCCCAGGATCGCGGCGAACTCCTGCATGCTCAAGGAGCCGTCTCCGGCCAGGTTGAAGGCGCCGGGAAAGTCGCCTTTCAGCGCCAGGTGAATCGCCTGGGCCACGTCTTCGTCCCAGACCAGTTGCATCCGGGAGGGGTAGCCGCGGAAGTAGGGCACCATTTTGGCGCCCAGGATATCCTTGACCGCGTTCTCGATGGTCGGGCCCACGAAGATGCAGGGCCGCAAGCGCGTGATCACCATGGCCGGATGTTCCTTCTCGAACCCGCCCAGGAACAGCTCGACCGCGGCCTTGGCCCGTGAATAGTAAAACGTGGGCATGCCCCGCACCGGCACGTCCTCGGTGATTACCGGGGGGTTTTCCGGCCAGGCGCCGTAGGCCGCCACCGAGCTGGAATAGACAATCTTGCGCATCCCCGCCGCGGCCGCGGCCTGGAAGGTGTTTTTCGAGCCGGCGATGTTGATGTCGTCGGCTTTTGCCTCGTCCCGGATGGGCATGACGATGAAAGCAAAATGGATCAAGGTGTCGCAGCCCTTCAGGTGCCGGGCGAGTTCCGGGTCGCGCACGTCGGCCTGGAGGAAGCGGAGCTTGTCGGAGCGGAAAGAAGGGGCTTTCAGGTCCAGGCCCCGGATTTCCTCGACCGCGGGGTCTTTCTCCAGGAGGGGAAACACGGTCCGGGCCAGGTAACTCGAGATGCCGGTCACGGCTACACGCATGGTGCACTCCTTTCTGCCTTTGCATTGTATCGGCAAACGAGTATCAGTCAAGCAAAATCCGCATTCGAGATAAGGATTGTCCAGGTTCAGATACATGGTAAACACTCTGCCTTCCTTCTCGGCGCGCCAACGAGCGCGCCCCAGGGGAGAGGCGCGCGCCGTCTGAGCGCAAACACCCAAAGGCGCTGGACGCCTTCTTGTCTTGGCGTCTTCGCCCCTTTAACCGCCCTCTTCTCTTCTTTCGGCCCACCCCCCAAGTTTGCGGGGAACCGGAGGACACAAAGTGTTTACCATGTATTGAACCTATACAAGGATTTGACATTTCGCGGCTTTTTCTTTAGATTAAAGGCTCCACGGATTAAATTTGGACGCATGAAGATCTATCGAGGCAAAATCAAACCCATCTCCGAAGACGTGGTCACCATCCTGGTCAATGAGGGCGACATCGAGGTGCCGGCCGAACAAGTTCCGGAAGTGGTGCTGGACATCGAGGCGATCATCAAGGAGTACTTGCGGTTGGAGGAGGAGGTCAGCTCGCTGGCGCGGGAGCGGCTGCAGAAGCAGGGCATCTCCTACACCGAGTTCGGAAAGCTCCGGCGGATGATCGCGGAGGAAAAGAACTTCGAGATGGGCGACCGGGCCCTGCACTGGATCGCCCACCAGATCATCGAGTGTTTCATGATCAACGACCGGGTGGCGGAGATTTACAGCGAGGACCACGTGCTCCGCAAGAAGATCATCCGCGTCTTCGCCCAGTACCTGGGTTTGGAGGAGCAGGTGGACCGCGAGGCCCGGGAGCGGATCAAGAACGTGGCCGAAGGCACCCCCGAGTGGGACATCGAATACCAGCGGGTCTATAACCAGATCGCCCGCAAAAAGGGCTTGCTCTAAGCCTAACCCTCCCCTTTCTTCTGAACCGGGTATTTCTTTCCTCTGTGTTCTCTGTGCGCTCTATGTTAAAATCTTCTCCTGATTTGCCGGAAAGGAGCCCAAGCCGTGCCCCCTGCCAATGCGCCCGAACTCGAGATTGTCCTGGTGCCCCACACTCACTGGGACCGCGAATGGTATCTGCCCTTTGAAGCCTTCCGCCACCGGCTCGTCCGCCTGCTCGACCGGCTGACCGCGATCATGGAGGCCGACCCCGATTACAAGTTCTTCCACCTCGACGGCCAGACCATCGTGCTCGAAGACTACGAAGCCATCCGCGGACCAGAGCCCCGCCTGCGCGCCCTCATCCAGCAGGGCCGCATCCACATCGGGCCCTGGTATATCCTGCCCGACGAGTTCCTGGTCTCGGGCGAAGCCATCATCCGCAACCTGCAAGAGGGTTTCCGGGTCGCCCGCGGCTACGGGGTCGAGCCGGTCCCGGTCGGCTACCTCCCCGACATGTTCGGCCACATCGGCCAGATGCCCCAGATCCTCCGCGGCTTCGGCCTGGACAACGCCATGGTCTGGCGCGGCATCACCGCCGATGTCACCTCCAACCACTTCACCTGGCAGGCGCCGGATGGCACCGCCGTGCTCGGCATCTTCCTGCCCCTGGGTTACGGTTTCGCCTTCGCCCTTCCCGCGGACCCCAAGCTTCTTATCGAGCGCCTGCAGATCTTCCTGCTCGGCTTGAAAAAGAACGAGAAGAGCGGCATCATCCTCCTGCCCAACGGCACCGACCACTGGGAGCCCCAGCCCGAGATCCCGGCCACGCTCCAGGCGGTGCAAGCGCTCAAACCCAACTGGCGACTGGAGATGGGGAACTTGCCCCTCTACCTAAAGCGCGTGCGCGAGCGCGTCCAGGACCTGCCCGCGCACCAGGGCGAGCTCTACTCGGCCGAACGCACCTCGATCCTGCCCGGCGTGGCCTCGGCCCGGCTCTACCTCAAGCAGGCCGATTTCCGCGCCGGCGCCGCTCTCGAGCGCTACCTGGAGCCGCTCGCGGTCCTCGCCCGCGCCTCGGCCGGCCCCGACCTCACCGACCACCTCCGCTACCTCTGGCGCCGGCTCCTTGAGAACCACCCCCACGACTCCATCTGCGGCTGCTCGGTGGACGCGGTCCACGACGAGATGGAGACCCGGTATGCGAAATTGAATCAACTGGCCGACCGCTTGCTCGGCGACGCTCTCGCGGTCGTGGCCCAGGGCCTGCCCGGCCCCGGTCCCCGGCTCGGCGCCTTTTTCCCCAACGCCGCCGCCGGCGCCGGGCCGCTCCGGGGCGAGGTGGAGATGCGGCTCCCGGCCCGGGCCGGCCTGGTCGCGGCCTCGGGCGAGACCGTGCCGCTCCAGGCCGAGAAGCTCGAGCGGGAAAAGCAGGTATTCGAGATCACGGTGCCCAAGATCGCGGCCGGCATCGCCCTGGACATGCTGGCGGTGGAGGAACAGGTCGGCGCTTTCATCGTCGGCTACCGCCTGAAACGGCGGGGCGCGACGCTGCACGTGACCATGGACCTGGCTTCCCGCCGCGCGGCTTTTGATCTGGCCCGCTTCCGCCGGGAGATGGAAAAGCATTTGGCCGATCCGAGCCTCACCCTGCTCCACATCGAGCTCAAGCGCCTGCCCCGCTACCAGGTGGCCGCGGCGCTCTTGGCCCGGCCGGGGGCGGCCGTGTCGAGCTGGCAAGTCAAGCGGGCAAGGAAAGGACCCGCGGCCACCGACCTCCAGGCCGGCCCCGGCTTCCTGGAGAACGCCCATCTGCGGGTGGACCTTACCGAGCAGGGCCGACTGACCGTCGCCGATAAAGCCGGCGGTCTCAAGATCTCCGGGCTCCGCTTCCTCGATGTCGGCGACCGGGGCGACGAATACAACTTCGATCCCGTGGCCGGCGACACTCCCGTCAGTGAGCCAGCCTCCTTCCAGTCCAAACTCCTCGCCCGCGGGCCGGCGCTGGCCGAGTTCACCGTCCGCCATCGCTTCCGGATTCCGGCGGAGTTGGCGCCCGGCCGGCAAGGCCGCAGCCGGCGGATGGTCCCGCTCGACCTGGTCACCCGCATCAGCCTGGGCCAGGACTCGCGGGTGGTCGAGTTCCGCACCGCCTTCTTTAACCGCGCCAAGGACCACCGCCTGCAGGTGGCGTTCGACGCGCCGCTCTCCACTGACCATTACCTGGCCGAGAGCGCCTTCGGCGCAGTCCAGCGGCCGATCCAGCCCACCCGTCCGGCGGGCAAGCCGTCCCCCCTGGACATCAACGCCATCATGATGGGGACCGAGGGCACCTACGGCACTTCGCCGCACAAGACCTATGCCGCGGTCTCGGACGGCAAGCGCGGCATGGCCCTCTTCAACCGGGGTCTGGCTGAGGTGGAGGCGGTGAAGCTTCCCGGTCAGACTCGCCTGGCCCTGACCCTGGTGCGGAGCGTGGGCTGGCTCAGCCGGCCCGACTTACGCCAGCGCTCGCAGCACGCGGGGCCGCCCCTGTCCACCCCGGGCGGACAATGCCTGCGCGATTTGGTCTGCGAATATGCCCTGACCGGGTTTGCGGGTTCCGCGGAAGAGGCCGAGCTTGCGGCCCAGGCCCATGCCTTTGCCTTTCCGCCGCTCCTGTTCCCCGCGCCGGGGCAAGGCTCCGGCCCGGCTGAAGCCCGGCTGGTCGCGGTGGATAACCCCCAGGTGGAGCTCAGTGCGTTCGTGCCGGTGACGGCCGACGCCTTTGACCTCCGGCTTTACAACACGAGCTTCCAGCCGCAGGCCTGCGGCCTCTCCTGGCACCCGGCCCTGCGGGCAGAGGCCGTGGTCAACCTGCTCGGCGAAAAGGTGGTGACGCCGGAATTCCGGCTGGAACCGGCCGGCGCGGCCTTGAAACTCCGGCCCGGCCAGATCATCACCTTGAGGATGGCTCTGGCGAAATAGCTTGCCCACCCTCATTTTTTCGTGAACCGGGGGTAGGGGCGCGATTTATCGCGCCCTTGCCGGGAGGTGGGCGCAATCAATTGCGCCCCTACGAAGACCGAAAATACGCGGCGCTGTTAAAAAATGAGGGTGGGCAAGGGCGAAATAGCCCTTGAACTTTTTTATGGGCAATGGTATGGTCGGGCCGGGAAAGGGAGAGCAAGTGCCGCACGCCGCGGTCAACGGCATCGAGCTTTTCTACGAAGAGCAGGGAGAGGGCCCGCCCGTGGTCTTGATCCACGGGATCATGGGCGCGCCCCGGTTCACCTTCGCCAACCTGCTCCATGCCCTCACTCCCCACTTCCGGGTGATCCTCCCGGATACCCGCGGCTTCGGCCGCACCCGCCACCCCAAAACGACCTACCACCACGCCGCCTCGGCCGATGACCTCGCCGGACTGATCCAGCACCTGGGCGTGGCTCCGGCCCATGTCATCGGACACGGCATGGGCGGCATCATCGCCCAGAACCTGGCGCTGCGCCATCCCCAAGAGGTGAAGAGCCTGACCTTGCTCAGCACCGGCTCCTACGTGCACAAAAGCTTCGCCGAGTATTTCCAGCGGAAGATCCTGGACTATTACGACAAGTTCAAGGACAACGGCATGGTCGGCGAGTATAACCTGGCCGACGATCCGATCAATTATTTGCGCTGGGCCGAGCAAGCCATCACCGACGGCTCCTACGCCGATACCCGCGAGCGCCTTCCTCAGATCGGCTGTCCGGTCCTGGTGGTCCACGGCGAGTTGGACGAGCAATACCCGGTGGCGCACGCCCGCCTCTTCAAGCAACGCCTGCCCCGCTGCCGGCTGGAGATCCTCCCCGGCCGCGGCCACGTCCTCTTCTTCGAAGCCCCCGAGCTCCTCGCCCAGGCCATCCTGAGCTTCCTCCACGACCTCGAAGCCGGCAACTAATTACTATTGATTACTCGCGGCAGAGTTTCTGGAGCCGGCTCCAGGCCGGCGCCGTCCATTCTGGCCCGGCGCAGGCGAAAAGCGAGTTGTTGTGATAGAGCGGCTCCTGCGCGATGCCGTAGCGGGCCGCGGCCACCGATTCCTCCCAGAGCCCGCTCCCCGGGATGGGCGAATATTCAGAAAGGTATGGCCGGCAGCCCGCGCGCTTCACCTCCCGGAGGTCCGCTTCCGCCTCGGCCACGCTCTGGCCGGGCAGGGCCGCGAGCAGATAGACCCCCACCTCCGCCGCCGCGTAACCCGCCCGGGTGAGGCACGCGACCGTCCGGTGCAGGTCCTCGGCAAAGGCCTTGGGACCCAGTTGCCGCTGCCGCTCCGGGTCCGTGGTCTCCAGCCCGAAGCGGAGCGTGGCCAACCCGCTTCGCCGGAATATCGCCGCCACCTCATCAGTCACCGCGGCCAGCGAGAGACCGTTGGGCGCGTGCAGGCGGAGCGGCAGCTCGCGCCGGGTGAGCTCTTCCAGGATGGGCAGGAGATGGTGCTCGGCGTCGGCCAGGAGCGCGTCGTCGTAAAAGACGATGTCGCAGACCCTGTGGCGGCGATGCACCTCCTCGATTTCCTCCACCACCGCCAACGGCTCGCGCCGCATAAGGTGCGGGTGGAGCTGATGGGCCACGCAGTAGCGGCAGCGGAGCGGGCAGCCCCGGCCGGTGAGCACAGTGGCGTAGTCCAGCCGGTGGTAAAGGTCCCAGGCCGGGGAAACCGCGAGCGGGCCGGGCAAAAACAATTTTTCGCCGAGCAATTCCTCGAGCAATCCGGGAAGCGAATCTTCCCAGTCGCCTTCCACCACCCGGTCGGCTCCGGTATGAGCGCGGGCATGGTCGGGAAGCAAAGTCGCATACAGCCCGCCCAGGATCACCGGCGCCTGCGGGAAGACTTCCTTGACCCGCGCGATGGTCTCGGCCACGCCGGTGTACCAATAGGTCATGGTGGACCCGACCAGCACCGCGTCCGGCCGGGGCATGGCGGCGAGAATTTTGCGCGCGATCTCAGGCGGCAGGCCATAGCGCTTGAAGCGGCGGGGGATGCGGCGGAGCGGCTCGGGCTTGGGAATTTCCTCGGCCCAGAGCCTGCCCCGGCCGTCGGCGCGGCGCTGGAGAGCAGAGGCGAGACCAGCGGCTTGAGGGTGATGGTAATCGAGGCAGTCGAGGAGCCGGACCTCGGCCCCGGCCTGTTCCAGGGCCGAGGCCAAGGTCAAAAGCCCCATGGGTTTGAGCCAGAAGTCGTAGGCGGCAAAGTCGTGGATCCAGGGGTTGAGCAATAATAAACTTGGAGGCATTTCACCAAACGAGATGAGTAGGGGCACGGCATGCGGCTCGACTGAGCTCGCCGAAGTCCGTGCCCCTACGCTCGCTTTCGTTTCTGGCGGGTGTTCTGCTGCGCGCCGGAAGATTTCGCCAGACCCGCTTTAAACCCGCTCGAGGATGGTGGCCGGGGCCATGCCCCCGCCGGTGCAGAGCGTGATCAGCGCCTTGCTCCCCTGCTTGCGCTCGAGCTCGTAGAGCGCGGTGCAGACCAGGCGCGTGCCGGTGTTGCCCACCGGGTGGCCGAGCGCGATCGCCCCGCCGTTAATGTTCACCACCGCGGGGTCCGGCTCGTGCTCGATCGCCCAGGCCAGGGGCACCGAGGCGAAGGCCTCGTTGATCTCGATCACGTCGAAGTCGGTGATCTTCATCCCGGTCTTCTTGAGGATCTTATGGGTGGCCTGGATCGGGCCGGTCAGCATCAGCACCGGGTCGTCGCCCACCACCGCCGACGCCGCGAACCGCGCCCGCGGCTTGATCCCCAGCTCCTGGCACTTGCGGCCGCTGATCAGGAGCACCGCGGAGGCCCCGTCCGAGATCTGGCTCGAATTCCCGGCCGTGATCATGCTCGTGCCCAGCGCCGGCTTCAAAGCGGCGAGCTTCTCCAGTGTGGTATCGGGCCGGATGCCCTCGTCCTGGTCGAAAATCTTCTTCTCGCCCTCGGGCGTGGTCACTTCCACCGGATAGATCTCGGCTTTGAACTTGCCGGCCGCTTGCGCCTTGGCCGCTTTCATGTGCGAGTGAAAGCCGAACTCGTCCATGGCCTCGCGGCTGATGCCCCACTTCTTGGCGATCAACTCCGCCGCCTCGCCCTGGTTCACCACCTTGCCCCCGCAAGCGTCCGCAAACTTCTGGCCGAAGGGCAGGCCCTTGTTCAGGCCCCAGAAGTCGGACATGATCGGATACTTGCTCATGATCTCAATGCCGCCCGCGATCATGACGTCGGCCTCGCCGGCGCGGATGGTGGTGGCGCAAAAGTTGAGCGCGGAGAGCGCCGAGCCGCACTGGCGGTTGAGAGTGGAAGCCGGGGTGTCGGCCGGAAAGCCGCCGGCCACGGTGGCGTTGCGCGCCACGCAGCAGGCCTGCTCCCCGATCTGGTAGACGCATCCCACCAGCACGTCGTCAATCAGGTTGGGGTCCAGGTTCACGTCCTTGACCACCGCCAACAGCACCTCGGCCAACAACTCCTCCGGCCGCGCCAGCGACAACGACTTCCCCTTGCGGCCGATGGCGGTCCGTTTCGCCGCCACGATAAACGCCTCTTCCATATCCTTACTCCTTAGTATTGCGGAATGAGTAGTGCGAGTTTGCTACTCGCTCTTGTGGTGCGGGTGCCCACACCCGCACCCCTTATAACGTCCGCGCCTTGATGTAATGCACCGTCCCGCCCTTGGCCACCAGCGCGCCGGCGTCGTCAAACACCTCGGCCTCGGTGGCGATGGTGGTCCGGCCCCGGTGCACCACCTTGCCGTAGGCGGTCAGCTTTCCCTGGGTGACCGGCGCGAAGTAGTTGACCTGGAGCTGGAGCGTGACCACCGCCTCGGTTTCCAGGAGCACGCCGACCGTGGCCAGGCCGCAGGCCGAGTCAATGATCGAGGCCAGCGCGCCGCCGTGCATGGTGCCCCAGAGGTTCTTGTGCTCCGGCTTCACTTCCATCTCCAGCTTGGAGCCGGTCTCGGTGAACTCGGTCAGGGCCATCCGGATGTGCCGGTAATAAGGCGAGTCGTTGACCGCCTTTTGCACCAGGGCGCCGCGTTGAGGGTCGGGTTTGGACATTTGTTTTGCCTTCTGCTAGAACTAGGACTTTGACGATGGCTTGCACGGGCAGGTATCCGAACCTGCCCTACGAGAAATGGCTCTCTCTCGTAGGGCGCGATTGGATTCGCGCCCGTTTCCGCCGATCGAGCTCATCCTAGCAAAGAAAGGTGAAGGTGCCAAGTCATGTTCAGTTTCCAGGTGACGGAAGAGCAGAAGCTGGCGCGGGAGATGGCCCGCAAGTTCATGCGCCAGGAAGTGGAGCCGCACGTGGACAAGCTCGACAACCATGAGATGCCTCCTTACGACCTCATCCGGCGCTTCCTCAAAGAGGTCCAGGGCGCCGATGAAATCAAAAACCTCGGCGACCTCGAAGCCGCGGCCGCGGAGCAAGACTTCATCACCCGCTCTTTGATCTCGATCGAGGTGAGCAAGGTCTGCCCCGCCTTCGCGCTCTCCCTGGGCGCGAGCCTCGAGCTCGCCGGCTTTGCTCTCCTCTACGCCGGCAGCCGCGAGCAGAAAGAGCGCTACGCGGTGCCCATCTTCCGGGGCGACACTTTCGGCGCCTGGGGGCTGACCGAGCCGGAGGCCGGAAGCGACGTCCAGGGCATGAAGAGCACCGCGGCCCGCGACGGCGATTCTTACGTCCTGAATGGCGCCAAGACCTTTATCACCAACGCGCCCTACGCCGACACCTTCGTGGTCTATGCCAAGGCGCCGGCCGGCATCACCGCCTTTATTCTGGAGCGGGGCATGAAGGGCCTCGCCACCGGCAAGCCGCTCGACAAGATGGGCATGCGCGGCAGCCCCACCGGCGAGATCTTCATGGAAGACCTGCGGGTGCCCGCCAGCCAGCGCCTGGGCGAGGAAGGCAAGGGGTTTTACGACGCGCTGGTCAACTTGAACCACGAGCGGGCCCACTCGCCGGGCTTGATGATCGGGATCATGGAGCGCTGCCTGGAAGACGCGACCGCCTATGCCAAGACCCGGGTGCAGTTCGGCCGGCCCATCATCCATTTTCAGGGCGTCCAGTTCATGCTCGGCCGCATGTGGGAGAAGCTTTTAGGCAGCTACGCGCACCTGTGGATGCTCGGCCAGATGCAGGAACAGGGGCTCGACATCTCCGCCGCGGCCAGCGCGGCCAAGCTCTACTCCACCGAGTGCGCCACCGCGGTCGCGCTCGACGCCATCCAGATCCTGGGCGGCTACGGCTACATGCGGGAATACAAGGTCGAGCGCTTCATGCGCGACGCCAAGCTGATGGAGATCGGCGCCGGCACTTCCCAGATCCAGCTCCTGATCCTGGCCCGGATGCTGATGAAGGACCCGCCGCCGGACTTGAATCCGTTGTTTGCGGGGCCGGACCCATTCGGTAACAAATGAGAGGTTTCACGCCAAGGCGCAAAGACGCAAAGCAAGAAGCAAAGATCTAAACACAAAGGCACAAAGACACAAAGGGCAAGATAAAGAAAGAAAAGACAGTTTTATTCTTTGATTTTTAGCTTTGTGTTTTCGTGTCTTTGTGGTAAAATCCTGGTGAAAGCGATGATTCCGCCTCTCGCCTGGCCTTTGCTTACCTTACTGGTGCTGCCCATCGGCTGGGTGGAATACCGGCTCTTGCAAAAAACCCGCTGGGGAATTTTGCTCGGCTTGGTCAGCGCGGGGGTGGTTTACGGCCCCTGGCTGTTGGCGATTCGCGGCTCGCCGCATCGGTTTGAGCTGGGCCTGCATACGCTTCCAGGTTTGGGGCTGGTGCTCATCGCGCTCTACCTTTGGGTTGCCGCCGCCCCGCTGATTCTTCGGGACCGCGGACAAATCAAGACCATGCCCCAAGCTTTAGTTACCGCCGGTCCTTATCGCTGGACCCGGCACCCGCTTTATGTCGGGCACGCGCTTTTCATTGGCGGAGGGGTCCTCGCTTCCGGGGCCTTGGAAGTTTTCCTGATGATCCCCCTGCTCTGGGTGATCGCCGCCGTGGCTTCGCGCTACGAGGAAGTGAGCCGGCTGGAGCCGCTTTTCCGAGAGACCTTTCGGCAATATCAATCCCGCACTCCCTTTCTTCTCCCCCTCTGGGCCTGGCTGCTCTGGTCCATCCTCTATGGCGCGGTAGTAGTTCGATTAATAGTTCTTGCTCTCTTTTGATGTCGCCGGCCTGAACCGGAAGAACCAATTTTCAAGAGCCCCTTTTCCTGCTAGAATAGCACGCCATGAAAACGATTGACCTGCGCAGCGATACCGTGACCCGTCCCACTCCCGGCATGCGCCGGGCCATGGCCTCGGCCGAAGTCGGCGACGACGTTTACGGCGAAGACCCCACCGTCAACGCGCTCGAAGCCCGCGCCGCCGAGCGGATGGGCAAGGAAGCCGCGGTGTTCATGCCCTCCGGCACCATGGCCAACCAGGTGGCCATCCGCGCCCACACCCGCCACGGCGACAGCGTGATCATCGGCGAGAACGCCCACGCCTGGCTCTACGAGTCGGGCGCGCCGGCCGCTCTCTCCGGCGTGCTTACCATCGTGGCCGGCCGGGGCGGCACCTTCACCGCGGAGGACGCGCTGGCTTCTGCCAAGGGCGGCAACGTCCACTTGGCGCCCACCAGCCTGATCATGATGGAAAACACCCACAACTCCGGCGGCGGCATCGTCTTTCCCCAAAAAGACCTGGACGCCATCGGCGCCCTGGCAAAAGCCTGGGGCTTCAAGACCCATCTCGACGGCGCCCGCATCTTCAACGCCGCGGTCAAGACCGGGCTGTCTCCCCAGACCATCGCCCGGCCGGCGGACTCGGTCAGCTTCTGCCTGAGCAAGGGACTGGGCGCGCCGGTGGGATCGGTCCTCTGCGGCTCCAAAGAATTCATCGCCCGGGCCCGGCGCTTCCGCAAGATGTTCGGGGGCGGCATGCGCCAGGCCGGCATCCTGGCCGCGGCCGGTCTCTACGCCCTCGACCACCACGTCGAGCGCCTGGCCGAAGACCACAGGAACGCCCGGCGCTTGGCCGAGGGACTGGCCGGGCTGGAAGGGATTGCCGTGGACCTCGCCAAGGTCGAGACCAACATGACCTTCCTCGAAGTCACCCGGCCCGGACTGGATGCGTTCACCTACGCCGGCCGGCTCAAGCAATTGGGGGTGCTGATCAATCCGCTGGGCAAGAGCCGATTGCGGGCGGTCACCCACCTCGACGTCAGCCGCGACGACATCGAAGCCGCGATCCCCATTTTCCAGAAGGCGTTGCAGGGTTAGGCGGCCAGGGTCCCTGGCCCAAAGCGCGGGTTGCTACTTGGTTTCGCCGAAGAACTCGAGGGCGGGCGCCTGCTCGATCATGCCGACCTCTTCCGCGTCCTGGTAAAAGCGGACCAAGCCCTCGAAGTGGTCCGGCTCCAGGTGGTATTGGATTTTGCTCCAGACCTCCGCCATCTGGTTCCGGGGCAGCCACTCGTAGCCCTTTACCTCCCGGGCGAGCCGGGAGTAATCTTTTTGGCTGAAGTCCAGGCAATAGCCGAGTGAGCGCTGCAAGAGCCGGATCAGGCCGCTCCTGGCCGGGCCGATCTCCCGCCGCAGCGTCCACAGGGAGACCACCAGGGGCAGGTCCGTGTAATAGCGCCAGAGCTCGCCGATGTCGTAAACGTAATTGTAGCGGGAGAGGTTGCGCTCGCGCAGGGCGGCGTCGCCCACCAGCAGGAACGCGTCGGCATCGCCCCAGCCGGCCTGGAACTCGACCGTGTATTGCAGGTACTTGGTGAGCACGATCCGGAGCACGGCCGCGGCGCTGACCGAAGCGGGACTCAGGGAGACGGTGCCCTCATCCAGGTCGTCGAGCAGGATGTCGGAGAAGAGGAGCGCGGTGCCGAGCGGGCCGCGGCAGCCCAGGCCCAGGCCGGGCAGCACCAGGTAATCCTGGGGGGCCAGCGCATACTCCAGGGCCGGCGCCGGCATGATCTCGAGCTGGCCCTGGCGCAAGAGTAGGCTCAGCTCCACCGGCGTGCCCGGCACCAACCGATACTCCGGCTGCGGGTAATACTCCCGCAGCGGATAAAAATACGGCAGGTAATGGAAAGCGGGGATTTCCCCGATACGCAGCTCCAACGCCATGGATCGTGTCGCCCTGCTCCTGGATCAGGTCACATCGCGGTGACCCGGACCACTTCCTCGAAGGTGGTGACGCCCATCGCCAGCTTCTTGATCGCGCACTCCCTGAGCAGCATCATCCCGTCCTCCACCGCCGCCTTGCGCAACTCCGCCGCGTCCACATGGGCATTGATCAGCTTCTTCTGCTTCTCGTTCACCTCCAGGACCTCAAATAGCCCGGTGCGACCGTAATAACCCGTCTGCCGGCAGTCCAGGCAGCCCTCGCCGTAATACACCGTCACCTTCTGCCCCGGGTCCTTCATGGGGAAGCGCAAAAGCTTGAGCTCCTCCGCGCTCAGCTCGGTCGGCTTCTTGCAGTGGGGGCAGATCTTGCGCACCAGCCGCTGCGCCACCGTGCCGATCAGGGTGGACGAGATCAGGAACGGCTCCACTCCCAGGTCCAACAGCCGGGTCACCGCGCTGGCCGCATCGTTGGTGTGCAGAGTGGAGAAGACCAGGTGCCCGGTCAGCGCGGCCTGCACCGCGTTCTGCGCGGTCTCGAAGTCGCGGACTTCGCCGACCATGATGATGTCCGGGTCCTGCCGCAGGATGGTGCGCAGCGCCGAGGCAAAGGTGATCTCGATCTTGGGCTGCACCGCCACCTGGTTGAACTCCTCGTAAACCATCTCGATCGGGTCTTCGATGGTGGTGATGTTGGTCTCCGCGGTGCTGAGCGCCCGCAGCGCCGAGTAGAGCGAGGTGGTCTTGCCCGAGCCGGTCGGGCCGGTGACCAGGATCATCCCGTGGGGCTGGGAGATGAAGTTGTTGAAGAGCTCGAACTCCCGGGGGAAGAAGCCGAGCTCGGACAGGTCTTGCAGGATCACTTCCGGGTCGAAGATCCGCACCACCACTTTCTCGCCGAAAGCCACCGGCAGGGTGCTGATCCGCAACTCCACCTCCTTGCCCCGGTGGTCGGTCTTGATCCGGCCGTCCTGCGGCCTCCGCTTCTCGGCGATGTCAATCCGGGCCAGAATCTTGACCCGGGCCACGATCGCCGCGTGCACCGGCTTGGGGACCTGGTGGATGTCGTGGAGCACCCCGTCAATCCGGAAGCGCACCAGCGAATAGTCGCGCTTGGGCTCGATGTGGATGTCCGAGGCCCGCTGGTCGTAAGCGTAGCGGAAGAGATACTCCACCGCGTTGATGATGGGCTGGTCCTCGGCGTCAATCGCCTCGGCCGGTTTCATCTTCACGTATTGCTCGAGGTTGCCGATGTCAAACCCGGGCCGCAGCTCCCTGGCCGCGGCCGTGACCGAGGTGCGGAACCCGTAAAACTCGTTGATGATCTTGAGGATGTCCGAGCGGGTGGCCAGCACCACCGAGAGCTCGGCTCCGGACGCCCGCTTGAGCCCGTCCAGGCCCTCCTGGTCAAAGGGGTCGTCCACCGCCACCGTGATCAGGTTGCCCTGCTTCTCAATGGGCACGATCGTGTGCCGCCGCGCAAACGGCCGGGAAATGGTCTGGGTCACCAGGTTCATGTCCAGTTTCAGCGGATCAATCTTGACAAAGGTCAGGCCCACTTCCTTGGCCAACACCTGCTGGATCAGGTCCTCGGAGAGCAGCCGCTCGGGGTTCTGGGCCAGTCCCAGCTTGAGCGAGGCGATCACCTCCGCCGGCGAGATCGCCGCGCTCACCGGCGCCCGCCGCCCCTTGGTGAACTGCAGCTCCCGCCGCTCCTTCAAGAGCCGCGCCCGCTGCTCCCGCTCCTTGACCAGCACCTCCCGCGACTGGATCTCGGTGATCAGGCCTTCCCGCACCAGGAGCTGACACAGGTTCTGGGTGGTGATCAGCCGGTGCTCGGTGAAAAGGCCCGGGCTGATAAGGTTCCCCTGATTGGGTGGGCTTGCCATCAGCGACTCCTTTGGCTGCTCGTCATCTCGCGCATGGATCCATCACTGTTTCTTATCTTACCCTATCTTTAGACTCGAGGCAACGCCGCCGGGAAGCAAGAAAAGAAGGAGAGAATCCACAGATTACGCAGATTTCGCAGATTAACAGACAAAGCTATTGATGATCGCAAAATCCGTTGACGGGAAAAGGCTCTTCCCCGGTGGGCGGCTTAGGCTCCTGGCCCCTCTCCCTAACCCTCTCCCCAACGGGGGAGAGGGAAGGGTGAGGGGGATGTTTCCTGTCAACTAATTACGCGGGCTTCATTAATTATACTGATCTTAATATGGTTTATTCCTTAAAATCTGTGTAATCGGTGTAATCGGTGGATTGATTTCTCTTCCTCTGGCGCTTGGTTTTGGTTGCCAGCCGGCGCGAATTAGTCAATAATGATCTCATGATCCTGCGGATCTTCAAAAGCCCCTGGCTGTCAATGGCCGGCCGGCTGGCGCTGGGTGTGACTTTCATCTGGTCCAGCATCCACAAGATCCAGGACCCGGTGGCTTTTGCCCTGCTGGTCTATGACTATGAGATCCTCCCGGCCGTCCTGGTCAATCCCTTTGCCTATACCCTGCCCTGGGTGGAGCTTGCGAGCGGGGTCTTGATCCTGCTCGGCCTCTTCACCCGGATCGCCGTCTCGGCCCAGTTCCTCATGCTCGCGAGCTTCATCATCGCCATCGCGGTCAACCTCTTCCGGGCCAAGGTGCTGGGCTGCGGCTGCTTCAGCGAAGAAGGCGGCCACCCCATCGGCTGGGACCTGGTCGGCCGCGACCTGGGCCTCATGCTCCTCTGCCTCCAGGTTTTCTTCTACTACCAGCGGCGGCTAGCCTTAGGCCCGTGGCTGTGGGGGAAGATCAGGAAGAAGAATTCACCACAGAGAGAGACTCCGCCATAGCGCTTCGTCCTCCGCGAAGGCGGACACTAAGAGCACAGAGGAAGAAGAGGCTTTAAGGCTTAGACCTCATGCTTCAGGCCTTGCAACCTTGGAACCTGACACCCGGACACCTTATTATTCACTCCACCGCCCCTTGCTGGCGGAGTAAATCCACGACTTTGTTATGCCCGTTCTTTTTAGCCACCATCAGCGGGGTAATCCCGTTTCTTGTTTTAACATTAATATCCGCGCCGTTCTCTAACAACAACTGGCAAACCGCAAGACTACCTTTTTCCGCTGCTATATAAAGAGGAGTGATGTTCTCTTTATCTCCTAAATTGACCAAGGCTCCATGCGCCAGCAGAAGTCGGCATATTTCCAAATAGCCATTGACCGCAGCCATGTGGAGAGGCGTCCAGTAGCGAACGTGGTCAAGAGCATTCACCCATGCCCCGGCTGAAATCAATAGTTTGGCGATTTCTTTTTCACCGTTGAGCGCGGCGATGTGCAAAGGGGTAAGACCCTTCCCGGTTTCAAACGCGTTGACATCGGCTCCTTTTTTGACCAACAAGTCACAAATGGCAAAATTCCCAGAAGCGACCGCAAAATGTAAGGCAGAAAGGCTATCTTCATTCTTAAGATTTGCCCACTCCGGTTGTTGATCTAGTCGGGGTCCCACCTTGGCCAAGTCATTGTGCAAAATAGAGTCAAAGAAACTTTTCATTTCAGAAGGAGAAACCTTCGGCGCGGGAAGGTTTTTCGACATTCGTTGATCCAGTTCTGATCGGACTCCTCCATATTGCCTTAGTAAGGCAGCCATTTCCGGCTGGTCATCAGCCATGTCCAGGGGAGTGAGATCCTGGCATTTTGTATTTACCTGAGCCCCGCGTTTCAGCAATAGCTCTGCGACTTGCTTTTTCTTTCTTGTAACCGCTAGAAAAAGAGGAGTATCGTTCCGATTGTTTGTTATATCTATATCTGCGCCTGCATTGAGTAGGATCTCGCAAATTTCAGGGCTCCCCATGGCAGCCGCTAAATGCAAAGCTGTATCCCGCTGAATTCCGTCTTTGGCGTTGACTTGCGCTCCCTGAGACAAGAGATATTTCACTAATTCTGTATGACCAAAATAGGCTGCAATTTGGAGTGGGGTCCTTCCCATTTCATCTTTTTCATTGACCCACCCAGGGGTTTTATGTAATAGCTTTTGGACCTTTTCCAGATTTCCTTTTTCCACGGCGCGATGAATATCTGCCGCCCAAATTGTGGAGGATAGGCTGACAGTTAGGAATAGCCCGATGACCCATGCTTTGCTTTTCATCTCCGGCTCCTTCGGATTTGAGGCCGATCTTGATCCTTCCGCATCAAGTCCAGTTTAGCTTGATGGCCAAGGGAATTCAAGGACCATCGAAAGTGCCGGGGTCTCCGTGCCCGATCTCAGGTTTCCGTGGCCTGAGGCTTGGCGCCTCAATCCGGTTGCCCGAATCCGGTTCCATGCAATCTGAATATTGGAAGTTCAAATTACAAGAGGGGATCTCCTAAAAAATCAAAGCAATCTTTTTCTTTGGCCTAAAGCCTAAAGCCTAAAGCCTACAGCCGCTTAGTTCCGTAATTGACACTCCCGGACAAATTGCCTACCCTTTAATTAGCTTGACCAGAAGGAGCGAGCGGTGAGCATTAACACGATTGAATGGAAAGACGGCCGGGTGGTGATGATTGACCAGCGGGTGCTGCCCCGGGAGGAGAAATATCTGGCGTTCTCCACTGCGGAGGAAGTGGCGCAGGCGATCGAGCAGATGGTGATCCGGGGCGCGCCGGCCATCGGGGTGGCCGCGGCCATGGGCATCGCGCTCGGCGCCCGCCAACTGGCGTCCGGGAAACCGGAAAGTTTTTACCACGGCTTTATTCAGGTCTGCGACCGGATGAGCCAGACCCGGCCGACCGCGGTCAACCTCTTCTGGGCCATTGAGCGGATGAAGCGGCTGGTGGAGGCCCATCTCTCCGAGGCTCCGGCGCGGATCGCGGAGCGGTGCGAGGCCGAGGCGCGGGCGATGCGGGAGGAAGACATTGCCATCAACCGGCGCATGGGTAAGAACGGGGCGCGGTTTCTGGCCGACGGGGATACCGTGCTCACCCACTGCAACGCCGGCGCGCTGGCCACGGCCGGCTATGGCACCGCCCTCGGTGTCATTCGTGCCGCCCTCGAAGAGGGGAAAAGGGTGAAAGTGCTGGCCGACGAGACCCGGCCGTTTCTCCAGGGCGGCCGGCTCACCGCCTGGGAATTGCACAAGGACGGCATCCCGGTGACCGTGATCTGCGACAACATGGCCGGCAGCCTTATGCAAAAAGGAATGGTGAACAAGGTGATCGTGGGCGCGGACCGGATCGCCCGGAACGGGGACGCCGCCAACAAGATCGGCACCTACCCCCTCTCGGTGCTGGCCCGGGCCCACGGCATCCCCTTTTACGTGGCCGCGCCGATCAGCACCATTGACCTGGAATGCGCGAGCGGGGCCGAGATCCCGATCGAAGAGCGCAACCCCCGGGAGGTCACCCACGTCTTTTCCGAGGCGATCACGCCCGAGGGCGTGCCGGTCTTGAACCCGGCCTTTGACGTCACCCCGGCCAAGAACATCGCGGCCATTATCACCGAGCGGGGCGTGGCCGAGCCGCCCTCGGAAAAAACCGTGCGCGAGTTGTTCCGTTAAAGAACGGTCTTTAACTCTCCTCCGGGATTGGGCGGGACGCTTCCTGATAGACTTCTCGCCGGTGGCCGATCCGGAGAATCCAAACTTCGGTTCCGCGAATCAAATAAATCACCCGCCAGTCGCCCACGCGCAATTTCCGCAGCCCGCTCAGGGATTGGCGCAAGGGCTTTCCGTATTTTTCCGGGTGGGTGACGAGCCGGAGTTCCAGGGCGCGTCGAATTCGCTTGCGGATGGCGGGGTCCAGCGCCGGGATATCCCGCTCCACTACCTCCGGGTGATAGCGGAGCGCAAAAGCGATCACTTTTTCCTGCCCCAGGCTTGGTCATGCTCGACCGCGGTTCGCCGGCGGAACGTCCGCAGCCGCTTTTCACCTGCCTCGGTCCAGAAGGCATCTTCTTCCAACTCCCGCGCGATCCGGAGTAGATCCCGGACCCGGGTGGAGAGCGAAGTCCCCTCGCGTTCCGCCGACTGCTTCAGCCATTGGTAAAGCGGCTTTTCCACCACCGAGCTTAAACGTGGATTCTTAGCGGGCATCCTTTTTTCCTCCTCTGCTCAGTGTAGCACAAGTGCTGAACCAAAACAAGGCGAGATTAAGCGCAAACTTCTCGTCAGTCTAATTCCTCTCTCAGGCGCGCCAGATTCGGCTGATCGGGCGTCAGCTTCAGCCCCTCTTCCACTACCTTCCGGGCCTCCTCGATCCGGCCCTGTCTCTGCAAGAGCTCGATCAATTTCAGCCGCATCTCCAGGTTGGCCGGGAACAACTCCAGCCCCGCCTGCAATTGCAGAACGGCCTTCGCTTCCTCACCCAGCCGGGCGTAAACCATCCCCAGGTTGAAACGGGCCGTGGCCAGGTCCGGCGTCTTCTTCACCGCCTCTTCCAGCCGGCGGCGGGCCTCTTCCAGGTCGCCCTGGCGGAAGGCGATCTCGGCCAGGTTGGACAGGGCCACGGTGTAGTCCGGGTCCAGGCGGAGCGCGGCCTGGTATTCGTGGCGGGCGAGGCTCTCCTGGCCGCGGTTCATGGCAAAGACGCCGAGCAGGTTATGGCCTTCGGGCCTCTCCGGGATCTCGCGCACGGCCGCGCGCCAGAAGCGGTAGCCGTTTTGCCAGTCGCGGTTGCGGCCGGCGGCGAGGCCGATCCATTCCAGGAGCAAGAGCAGGGAAAGGCCGAGCAGGAGCCGGGGCGCGCGGGGCTTCAGGGCCGCGAGCATCCGGGCCAGGAACAGGCAGGCGAAGAGGCTGGGGAGATAAAGGAACCGCTCGGCCATCAGGGTGGGGAAGGAGATCAGGTGAGACACGGGCAGGAGCGAGAGCGCGAGTCCGAGAAAGTCAAAGGCCGCTCCGGGCCGGCGCCGGGGGCTGGCCAGGGCCAGGAGAGCAAGGGCGATGAGCCCGGCCAGGGCCGCGAGACCGACAGGGGTGGATACCCCGTCCTTGAAGAGCTGGTCGTAATAATAGTCCAGCCGCAAAGGGAAGGGGAAGAAGAGGAGGCGGAGGTCCGTCCAGCCCACGGCGGACATGGTCAAAAGCTTGAAGCCCAGGGTGTGGCCGGCGAAGAAAGCCGGGGCCGGCTCCGGTCCGGACGTGATCAGGGCGTGGTGGCGGAGGAAGAAGTAGCCGAGGAGAACGAGGAAGAGGAGGAAGTAATAGCCGGCGCGGCCGGCGTCCAGGCGCCGGGCTTGGAGGCGGTCTCCCAGAAAGAGCAGGAGGGGAAAAACCACGGCCGCCTCTTTGGCGAGCAGGGCCAGGGCGAACGCGGCCAGGGAGAGGAGCGGCTTAAAGCGCCAGGGCTGAAGAGGTTCGAGCGCGAGGAGCCAGGCCAGGAGGAGGAAGAGGGTGGCGAAGAGGTCGGTGCGTCCGGAGATCCAGGTGACGGTCTCGGTGTGGACCGGGTGCAGCGCGAAGAGGAGTCCGGTGAAGAGGGCGAGGGGAGGGAAGAGCCGTCGGCAGAGGCGGAAGGCGAGGACGCTGGCGAGGACGTGGCCGATCAGGTTGGTGAGGTGGAACGGCCAGGGCCGGCCCTGGCCGAGCGTGTAATCAAGGGCGTAGGTCAAGGTGATCAGCGGCCGGTAGTAGATGATCCCGGTCTGCCCCGGCCAGAAGGGCCGGGTGAAAAAGTCGGGCAGATACCGGAGGCTGTGCAGGGTGGTGTCCTCCAGGATCAGGAAGTATTCGTCGAAGGCAAAGCCCTGGGCCAGGGTCGGGGCATAGACCAGGCCCGCGGCCAAGGCCACGGCCAGCGCCGCGTAAAGCCCGGAGCAAAGGTCAGGGTGAGGTTTCGCGTTCATGGTCCTGGATTTTCTTGAGCAGGTCGAGCATGGCCGCGTTCTCGGGCCGCGAGCGCAGGACTTCATCCGCCTCCCGCCGCGCCGTTTCCAAATCGCCTTTTTCGAACGCGGTCAGCGCGATGAAAAAGTGAGCCGAGACCTGGGCCGGCCATTTCTGGAGCAGGATCTGATACTCGGCCAGAGCTTTGTCCCATTCCCCCTGCTGGCGCAGGTATTCGGCATACTGGTAGCGGGTGGGCACGTTTTCCGGGTCGAGCAGCAGCGCCCGGCGCAAGGTCTCCAGGGCCCGGTCGCGCCGGCCCTGGTCCCAGGAGATGACGGCCAGGCCGGTCATGGCCATGGAATAGCCCGGCTCTTGTTCCAGCGCCCGGCGGTAAGCCAACTCGGCCGGGTAGAGGTTGCGGCGGACGTAATAGGCATTGCCGAGATGAGACCACTCTTCCGCGTTGGTGTGCTTGGGCACCGGGCGCGACCAATGGCTGGTCAGGTCCACCGCCCCCAGGAAGACCAGGGCCGGCGCGAGCCGCCGCCAGTCTCTTTCCCGAAAAAGCCGGGCCAGCTCGACCAGGCCATGGCCGGCAAAGAGAGCCAGGACCGGCGCGAGCGGCATCCGGTAGCGGGCGCTGACCACGGTGAGGACCACGGCCGCGGCGTAGGTGACCAGGTAGAAGAAGAGGAGCGAGGGGAAGGGGTTTCGGGCCCGGACCATTCCGAGCAGGCCGAGGGCGAGGAGGGGCGCGAACCCGGGGAGGGGGAGGGAGAGGGTGTGGTATCGTCGGCGGAAGAATTCGGGGTCGAAGGTGGCGCGGATCTCGCGGGCGTTCCCGAGGAGCGCCAGTTTGCGTGCCTGGAGTTGGAGGAACCGTCCGGGTTGGGTGCGGGCGAAGTCCAGGACTAATGCCAGGAAGAAGCGGTCGCGCTGCGACTGGCGGGTGATGCCGGCCTCGGTTTGCGGGAGCAGGAGCAGTTGGTCCCACTCGCCGGTGGGACGCACGTTGGGGGTGCCGTCGGCCTTGGGGTTGTTGCCCAGGTAGAGGTTCATGCCTCCGTTTTTCTGGATCAGGACGAAGTCGTGCTCGGCGCGCCAGTTTTGGTAGCTAACCGGCGCGATCGGCAAGGCGGCTCCCAGGAGGAGGAGCATGGCCGGAACGAAGGCGGGCCGGCGGAGCGGCGCCGGCGGAAAGAAGAGAAGCATTAGCAGGAGCGCGCCGAAGAAAGCCAGGATCAGCGGCCAGGTGATGGCGGAGAGGCCGAGGAGGATTCCGGCCAGGAGCCAACTCCAGGGGCGGCCGGGGCGGCGGGCATGATCGAGGGCGAGCAGGGCCAGGAGGTCGAGGCTGAGCATGAGGGTGGTGGCCAGGAGCAGGCCCTCGAAGTAGAGGGTGGTCCAGAGCGTGGCCATGAAGAACGCGGCAACAAGGGCCGGGGCGCGGTCAAAGAAGCGCCGGCCCAGGCGATAGACGAGATATGCGTTGAGCAGGCCGAGGCTGAACTGGGCTGCATAGACCGCGGTGTAGCTCCCGCGAAAGAGGGTGTAGAGGAGCGCCAGGAAGAGCGGATAACCGGGACCGTGGATCGGGATCTCGGTCCAGGCGAGCTTGCCCGCCGCGAAATCCCGGGCCTGGTTGTCGTATTCCAGCGCGTCCAGGTCCGGGGTGCTGTAGAACGGGCTTTGCCGCAGTTCGATGAAGAAAGCGAAGCGGAGCAAAAGCCCGAAGAGGAGGATCAGCAGGAGCGGATGCCGGCGGGGGAGCTGTCGCAGGGGGGCGGGGATGGGCACAGCCGGCTCGCGCTCAGTCTCCGCCCGAACGGCTGCCCCAGGCCATGGCCGGCTCAGCTCCGCTTCCGGTATTCGTCCAGGATCTTGTTCTTTTGGATCTTGCCGGTCGCGGTCTTGGGGAAGGACTCCGTGAATTCCACCCGCCGCGGGCACTTGTAGTTGGCCAGGTGCGCCTTGCAGTAGTCAATCACTTCCTGCGCCTTCAGCTCCGCGTCCGCCTTGAGCACGAGGAACGCGGCCACTTCCTCCCCCCAGATCTTGTCCGGCACCCCCACCACCGCGGCCTCGGCAACGGCCGGGTGCCGGTAAAGCACTTCCTCGATCTCCTTGGGATAAATGTTCTCGCCCCCCCGGATGATCATCTCCTTCTTGCGGCCGACAATGAAGAAGTAGCCGTCCGGGTCCACGTAGCCCAGGTCCCCGGTGTGCAGCCACCCGCCCCGCAAGGTCTCCTTGGTCGCCGCCTCGTTCTTGTAGTAGCCCTGCATCAAGTTCTCGCCCCGGATCACGATCTCCCCGATCTTCCCGGCCGGAAGCTCTTGGTCCCGCTCGTCGAAGATCTTCAGCTCCTGACCCGCGAGCGGCACCCCGATCGAGCCGATCTTGCGCCGGCCCCCGAGCGGGTTGATCGAGCTGGCGCAGGTGCCCTCGGAAAGCCCGTAGCCCTCGAGGATGAAGGCCTTGTATTTGCGCTCGAAGGTCTCGAACACCTCCACCGGCATCGGCGCCGCCCCGCAGATGCAGAAGCGGAGCTGGGAAAGGTCGAACTGCTCGGCGTCGGGCAGGTTATTCAAGATGGCATAAACGGTCGGGACCCCGGAGAAGGCGGTGGCCCGAAAGCGCGCGAGCTTGGGCAGGAACTCCTTGGGCGAGAAGCCCTTGAGCAGGATCATGGACCCGCCGGCAAAGAGCGGGGCCAGGGTGGTCACGATCTGGCCGTTGACGTGGAAGAGGGGGAGGATGCAGAGGAACCGGTCTTTTTCCGTCATCTGGGCCGCGGCCGCCACCTGGTCGGCGTTGACCGTGTAGTTCTTGTGGGTGAGCAGCACGCCCTTGGGGTAGCCGGTGGTGCCGGAGGTGTAGATGATCCCGGCAATGTCCTCGTCCTTCACCTCCCGCTCCTCGAAATTCTTGACCGGCTCCAAAAACTCCTGGAACAGCGTGGTCCCCGCAACCTCCTCGTCCAGCATGATCACCTCTTTCAGCTCCGGGCAATTCGGCCGCACCTGCTTGACCAGATCCTTGAACTCGGGCGAGGTGATTAAAATCTTGGCGTCCGAGTTCTTCAGGATGAACTGCGCCTCGTCGGGCTTGAACTGGGAATTGATCGGCACCAGCACCGCCCCGGCCGCGGTGACCCCGTAAAGGCAGTAAACGTATTCCGGCCGGTTGTAGAGGAGGATGCAGACCTTGTCGTTCTTCTCGATGCCCCGCGCGATCAGGTGGTGAGCGATCGAGCGCGCGATCTGCCACAGCCCCTCGTAGGAAATCTCCAGGTCTTCCCAGTAAAGGTAAGTTTTCTTCCCGAGCTTCTTCGCCCGCTCGATTAACAGGTCCTTCAAAGTCATGAACACCTCTCCTCGCTTCAGCCGATCATCGGGTCAGCCAGGATGCCCTTCTCCCCGAAGATTCTAGGCTAATTGGCCGGAATCTTCAAGCGAATGTACAGGTTCAATACCTCGTAAAGACTTTAGTGGCGCGGCTGCCGGCACCCGCGGCTCAGCGGCCGGCCTTGCGCACCGCGCTCAGTTTGGGCTTGCGGCAAAAGGTCAGGCCGTGGTCCTGGCCCGGGAATCGGGGTCAGGTCGTCAATAGTCAATTACTGCAAGAAATCGGGAGCCACTTTTTGCAAGTTCGCAGTTGACGGTTCACAGTTCAGAGCCTTCAAAGTTTGGGGTCAGAGTTGGACCTTGGACATGATCGCCCAATTTACTTGTAAACATCTTTGCGATGGGCAATCCGATAAACCCGGACCGTCTTTCTCTTTTCGTCAATTTCATAAAGGATTCGGTAAGCGCCGCTGCGGATCCGCCAGTTAGACCCGCCGCCGCTCAGCTTCTTGGAATGGCGCGGTCGGGGATTGTCGGATAAAGCCAGGATCAGGGTTTCAAATTTTGCCAGGAGCTTGCCCCGGAATGCGTCAAGGTCTTTTTGCGCTGGAGGGGCCAGCTCGACCTCGTAGTTCAACCTTCCCTCCGGCGCCGGGCAAAATAATCTTTGGCGGAAACGGATTTGCCTCGGCTTTGCTTGGCTTCTTCAATCAAGGCCAGGTCCAGGAGGTCTTCCCGGAGACGAGGGTCGCCCACCACTTTCCCGATAAAGGCTTCCCGTTCGGCAGGACTGAGCGCTTTGAAGGCCGTGAAAAAAACTTCTGCCGTGGCTCGTTCTGTTTTCATGCTAACGCCTCCCGCACCCTGCTTTCACTAAAGGAATTTTAGCACAAAGCGGCTCGTTATTCAAACGGCATGAACTCGGATACGTTCACGTTCAGGTTCACGTTCAAGTTTGGTGTTGAAGAAATCTGCGTAATCTGCATTGCAATCCGGCAAGATCTTTTTATTTAGAAAGATAATTTTAACCGCAGATTAACGCGGATTAACGCGGATAGAAAAACAACAAAGGGATCTATCCACGAAGGAACACTAAGGGACACCAAGAGGAGGAAAGGAAGGATTAACCACCAAAGCTCAAAGGCTCAAAAAGGAGAAGAAGAAGGAATTATCCACGAAAGGACACGAAGGGACACGAATAAGCACTATCCGCTGGCTTTAAAAACTGCACCATTTTTACATAAATAGAGGGACAGTAGAATGGCAAATATGACCTTGAAAACGATGATGGCGATTGTGGTTATAACCTGCTGTAATATAGTGCTTTTTGCTGAATATGGCGAAGCTTTATTTGTAAGGATTGCGGGTGAGGGCACCCGCGCCCCTAAAGTCAGCCGCGCCCCTAAAGTCAGCAACGCCACTAAAGTCGTTTGTGAACAAAGAATCTTAGTGCGCTTCGTGTCCTTCGTGAATGATCTTGAAGAATGTATGTCGTATATCGTATGTCGTATGTCGGGTTAGGGCCTCTATTGAAGAATCAGTTCAAGTTCAAGGATCGGAAATCTGTGAAATCTATGTAATCTGTGGATTTATTTTTCTTGACCTGACTGCTGAAGAATCCGTTCACGTCCACGTTCGAAGAAAACAATCTGCGTAATCTGTGGATGCCTCTCTTCTTCTTTTTGCTTCCTCTTTCTTTTTTCGTGTCCCTTCGTGTCCTTCGTGGATTAAGCTTCTTTCCTCTTTCGGAGATTTACTGTCCCAGGGGGAAGGCGAGGAAGAGGGAGGCGTCGCCGCGGCGGAGGTAGAAGCGGACGATGCGGCCGGGCCGAAGGGTTTTGACCGCGCGCTCGAAATCCTGGACGTTCTGCACGGGAGTGGAGTTGATCTTCTGGATCAGGTCGCCGGGCTGGATGTCCTGGCCGGCCAGAGGCCCGTTGGGGTCCTTCGCGGCCACCACCGCGCCGGAGAGTCCTTCGTAGCCCAACTCGGAGGCGAGCGCGGGGGTCAATTCTTTCACTTTGAGGCCGAGGACGTTGCGGGCCGGCTTGCCCGTCTCTTCGGTGCGGGCGGCCAGCTCTTTTTCCTCCGGCATCGCGGCCAGGGTGATGACGCGGGATTCTTCCTTGCCGTTATGCAGGAACTTGAGTTCGGCCTTTTTGCCGATGCCGTAAAGCGCGGCCAGCGCGGGCAGGTCCGCCGAGCTCTGGATCGGCGTGCCGGCAAATTCCATTATGATGTCCCCTGCCTCCAGCCCGACCTTAGCTGCGGGGCTGCCCTTGAGCACCTGCGCCACCAGAGCGCCCCGGGGTTCGGAGAGACCGAAGGATTCGGCCAGCTCGGGGGTGACTTCCTGGACGGAAACGCCGATCCAGCTCCGGGAGACTTTTCCCTTGTCCTTGAGCTGGGTCAGGATGGACTTGGCCAGGTTGATGGGGATGGCAAAGCCCAGGCCCACGTTGCCGCCGCTCATGCCCGGGGAGATGATCAGGGTATTGATCCCCACCACCTCGCCGTTGAGGTTGACCAGCGGCCCGCCGGAGTTGCCGGGGTTGATCGAGGCATCGGTCTGGATGAAGTCGTCATAAGGGCCGATCCCCAGGCGCCGGCCCTTGGCGCTGACCACGCCCACGGTCAGGGTATGGTGGAATTGAGGGCCTCCCCGGGGTCCGGTAAAGGGGCTGCCGATCGCGGCTACCCAGTCCCCCACCCGGAGCTGATCCGAATCACCCAGCGCCACGGTGGGCAGTTCCGCGGCTTCGATTTTAATCAAGGCCACGTCGGTTTTCGGGTCCACGCCGATCACCTTGGCGTCGTAATCCTTTTGACCTTTGACGCCCACTGCCACCTTGACCTGGTTCGAGTCCGAAACCACATGGTTGTTGGTCAGGATGTAACCGTCCGCGGTCAAGATAAAACCGGAGGCGACCCCTTCCCGGCGAAAATCATGCTGGGGGCCGAAAAAGGGAAAGGACCCCTGGCCGAGGGGGGCCTTGCTCACCTTGGTGGAATAGACGGTGACCACGGCCGGGTTGACTTTTTCCGCCAAAGGCGCGAACGAGGCCGGGATGAACTCCACCAACGGGTGAATCGTTTGGCCTGGCGCTTCCTGCCAAAAGGGTTTGCCGGTTTGGGCCGGGACCGGGAGTCCGGTGAACAGCAACAGGCACGCGGCGAGGAAGAAAAGGGACGGTTTGAGTTTCACGGTTTTATTCCTTGCGCGCCTCTACATACTTCATCCGGAGGTCGTAAAGAATACTGTCAAGGAGTTGGGCTTCATCCGGCTCGAGGTTGCCCTGAGTCTTCCGGCGGATCAGGTTAAGCAGGTCAATGCTCTGTTTGGCCAGGGGCAGGTCTTTTTCCATCTGGCCGCTTAAGGGGTTGGGAATCAGCCCCAGGTGCATCAAGGCCGAGGTGCTGAGCGAGAGCAAAAAAGTAGGGAAGGTGATTTCCGGAAATGGTCTGGCCTCGGCAGGGGCCGGACCTGCCGCCGGCGCGGCCGGGGCGGGCGGGGCTTGATCCGCGGCTTTGAGCGGGGCCTCGGCCGGGGGGGCCGACTCCTCTACTCCCACCCTCCGGTCGGAGACGGCAAATCCTTTTTCTTTCGCATCGTTGCTCTCGTCATCGGGCATGACCCCACCTCCTCGATCTATGCTCTTTTAGAAGCATCCCAGCCGAAAAAGATCCTCCACCGTGCCCAGGAAATAAAGGGTCAGGTAGAGGAGCAGGGCCGCGAGCAGGAATCGGCCCGCCCATTTTCGCCAGGCCAAGGGCCGGGCGGACCGGCTCATTTGGAGGATGACCGGCCCGGGGAATGGCTGGAGCGTTGCCCGGGCAAGGGGATTTGAACTTCTTCCCATTGTCCGTCCAGGTCCGGCAGGTTTTTCAAAAACTGCCGGAAATCTTTTTCGCTCAACGATCCGTCCCGGAGGATCATTTCCACAATCCGTTGATCAAAGGTTGGTACGTGGGTCTCAGCCATGTCTTCTCTCCTGCATCGGGGTTACGGAGCCGCTTTTTCGGTCTCCTGAAGGTAAAACACTTTGCGCTGGTGAGGGATTTTTTCATAAAGATCATTGGATACCCAAAACCGGGCATCCCGCTGGCGGTCGAGCACATAACATCCGTTCGGCTTGGAAGTGGCGGCGCCGATGACGAGCTTGCCGATTGGAACCGCGCCATTGTAAAGCTGGATCACGGCTCGCGGGGATTCGAGGCCGAAGCGAGCCGAACTCTCCTTCCGATCATAAACATAATAGCTTTGGAGCGGGACCTCGCTCAGGGGGGAGATCACCCACGAGAGGGCAAAGGGATGCAGCGGCCGGTTGGGCTCATCTTCCAAAATCCAGGTCGCCAGGGTTGCTTGAACCAGTGTATAGTTCCACTCCGGGTGGGACGGAAAGGTTACCGCTATCTTGGTCATGAGGTCCTGGCTGTCGGGATCCAGCAGGAACACTCGCCGGAAATCTTGATTGAAGGTCGCGGCCATATTGGCGAGGGGAATCTCGAAGACCAGATTCCATGAGCTGTTGCGGGCATAAAACACGGGCTTCTCCGGCTGAGGCCGGCTGAAGAGCAACCGCTCCAAGTTGTGGTCTTTGTGTTCAAGGGCGACCCCCAGCACCGGTCGGTCGAGGCCGAACCGGGAGCCGGCATCGCTCGGGATTTCCTGGCTCCGCACCGCCAGGTTTCCCAGGCTTTGCACAAATTTGTAAATCGTGTTGGTATCCACGGTCTCCTGGAAAGGTTCCAACATGATCCATTTAGTTCCCGTGGGACTGACTTGGGAGATAAACCGGCTCGAGCCGCCGAGGGGAAACCATGGCTGCGCCCGGGAATCCAAATACTGGATATCCACGCTGGTGAGCTCCTGGGGCTGGGTCAAGGTCAACTTGCGCAGGCGGAAGCTATCCAGGTCCCGATCCAGGTATTGATAAACGATTCGATCCACTAAAAAAATTTCCGGCCGGCCGACCACCCGGGCGTAGAGGTTTTTCTGGATCGGGGTTATCTTGCCGAGTTCGAGCAAGAGCTCCGGCTGGTCCCCCCGGAAAAAATAGGTCACCCGGCCCGGCGGCTGGTGGAGCCCGAACTTTTCGAGGTCCTGGTCGCCCTGGCCCACGATCCGCTCCTTTTTCAGGCCCAGGAAGTGGCCACACATGATGCTGGCATAGATCGGATCCATCTGGGTCGGCGCGGGTTCCACCAATTGCCACTCATTCTCATCTTTCCCGCGAACAAACCGGAACTGTCCCTTCTCATTTTCCAAGCGCAGGCTCACCACCTGCCGCGGCCATGGGATCAGGGGCTGCGGCCCTTGATCGGGTCGGGCCGGCGCCGGAGGTTTCCGCTGCGAAAGCCAAATCAGGGATCCGATGAAAAGGGCCAGGCCCAAGAGAATCATGGAGACCCGTTGGCCGTGCCTCATCGCCTTCTCCACCAGATGGCCACGCCCAGGATCATCAGCAGTTCCGGCAGAATCAAGACCGTGGCATAGAAAATGCCCTCTTTTTGCGGGGTGGACAGATAAATCCGGTTGCCCCCGCGCTTGAAACCGGGTAAAAAGACCAGGTCTTCTTCGCCCGCCAACCAGTTGATGCCATTGAGGGCGAAAAGGAAGTTGGAGTAGGTGGGCAGTTCTCCGTTGCGCAGAAACCGGGAATTGCCGACGACGAGCAGGCGGGTTTGCAACTCGCTCCGCTGTTTCTTTTGTTGTTCCCAGGGCGGCAAGTCAATCTTCCGGCCGGCTACTCCCGCGACCGCCAGGGGGCCGGGAAGGTCTTCCGGATCCTTGCGCGCGATCCCGCGCTCCCGCAGCAGGGAGCGGTTGGTTTCCCCATAACTGTCGGAACTGGTCCGGACCAGGGGCATGGGACGAATCTTGCGAGCAGGATCCTTATTCAGGGTTAACGAGCGCGACCGGGGAAAGACCAGGAGCTTGCCCGGAAGGTTGCTCGTAACCGGGTGTTGCTCAAAATCACTGCAGATCGGGGAAAGGCCGAACGGGTCCTTGCTGGACAGGTGATGCACCGGGTCAATGATCACATCATCATCCGCGGAGATCCCGTATTGCGCCAGCAAAGGTTCCAGGTTGGTGGCATAGCCCGGATCGAGCAACACCATCAAGTTGCCTCCCCGGTCCAGGTAGTTGTTCAGGGCCTGAATCTCCACCTCGGCGAGAGGGATGCGCGGACCGGCGATGATGACCATCGAAGCGTCCTCGGGAACCGCGGTCCCGGTCAGAAAGATACCCCGGACCTGGTAATTTTGGTTGGCCAGGGCTCCGCGCAAGATGGACAGTCCCGCCTTGTCATCGTTTCCGGGATCGGCTTCTTCATGTCCGGAGAGGAAATAGATGACCTTCTCTTCCGACCGGGTCGCCTTGATCAAAGCATTGGTGATATCCATCTCCTCATGCTGGGTGATGCGAATGCTCTTGCCTCCATACTCGAAGAGCAGGGTGCCGTAGGCCGAGATCGCTTTCTTTTCGGCAAGCTCCGGATGCTTGTCCGGGTCCACAAACTCGAGGTGGAACCGGGGCGCCGCCGCCGTATACAGGTTCAGCCGGCGCCGCACGTCCGCCAAGGTGTCGCTCTGGAAAAAGGCCGTCGCCTCCACCGGCCCGGGTAAATTGTTCAGAACTTGCAAGGTCTGTCCGCTCAGGGTATAGAGGCGGTTCTTGGTCAGGTCCTGCACCCAGTCGTGGGTCACGGCCAGGTAGTTGATCATGCCCAAGACCACGATCCAGAGGATCATCTGGATCGCCGCGCCCGTGCCATACCGGGCGCCCCGTTTGGCCAAGAATTCCCGGATCTCGGCCAGGTTGGTCAAGATCCCGATTAAAAGCAAGAGCCCGCCCAGAACCAGGTGCAAGGTGACGAGCAACGACCCTTGGCCCTGGATCATGCGGGCAAAGATGCCCAGGGCCGCGATCACCAACCCGCACAGACCCGTAATTTGAGTGATTTTTTTCATCTCGTCTTTTTCCCAGCCGTCCTCGAATCTTCGGGCGCTGCGCTCAAGCCGGGCTTAGCCCCAGCGCGCCGATTCCACCGAGTGGTTGGAGGCCGCCAGCCAGAACACGATCAGGCAGCAGAAATAGAGGAGGTCGCTCAACCGTAAAAGCCCGGTGGTCATGAAGTCGAAATGGTTTCCCAACGATAAATCCCGGACGATCTCGTTCAGGGGCACGCGCCAGCCGAAGAAGTGCACCACATCCAGCGAGGGCGCCGCCAACCCGATCGAGAAAAAAATTAACTCCAGCACCACCCCCAGAATAAAAGCCACGATCTGGTTTTCGCTCAAGGTGGACGCGAACAAGCCCATGGCGGCCAGCGCATAGGCGGAGAGGAACAGGGCCAGGTAACCCAAGAGCAAGGGCCCGGAGTCCACATTCGATCCCGCGTAATACAGGATGATCGTCGGGAACATGGCCACCGGTAAAAGCATGAGCGTGAGCAAAAACGCGGCGGCCAGGTATTTCCCCAGGACAATGTGGGAGGTCCGGATCGGGGAGGTCAGCAGCAACTCGATGGTCTTGAGCTTCTTCTCCTCGGCGAACAACCGCATGGTGATGGCCGGGACCATGATCAGGAGCAGGATGCTCAGGTTCTTGAACAAGGGGATCAGGATGTCATCTTCCAGGGTCCATTCCCGGACGACCTGGTCCCCCACCTTGTAGCCCTGGGTGTAGTTGGTGATCCGGATGAATCGCTCCAGCCCCTGGTAAAACAACCACCCCGACAGCGCCGTGAACCCGGTGAGCACCACGTAAGCCGTGGGCGAAAAGAAATAAGACTTGAGCTCCCGGCTGAAGATCGCCCGCACCGTCCTCATGCCTGACCCCCTTCCCCCGAAACCGCGGCCGCCGGCTCACCTTCGACCAGGCGCAGGAAGGCGTGTTCCAGGTCGCCCTCCCGGGTCAGGTTGGCCACCGTGTCGTCCCCCCGGATCTCGCCGCGATGGATGATGATCGCCCGCTGGCAGGTCAAGGTTACCTCATGCAAGATGTGGGTGCTCAGGATGATGGTGTGCGAACCCGCCAGGTTCCGGATCATGGTCCGGACCTCGGCGATCTGCTTGGGGTCCAGGCCGATGGTCGGCTCATCCAGGATCAGCACCGGCGGGTTGTGAATCAGGGCCTGGGCCAGTCCGGTCCGCTGCCGGTAACCCTTGGAGAGCTTGCCGATGCTCCGATCCCGCATTTCCGTAAGGCCGCACCGCTCGATCACCCGGTCCCGGTGTTCCGGGATCTCTTTCTCCGGCAGTCCCTTCAGCCGGGCCACGTAGTCCAGGTAGGATTTCACCGTCAGGTCGTGGTAGAGCGGCGGGTTTTCCGGCATATACCCGATCAGGCGCTGCACGGCGCGGGGATCTTCGGCCACGTCATGACCGGCGACACGCACCCGGCCGCGGCTCGCCGGCATATAGCCGGTGATGATCCGCATGGTCGTGGTCTTGCCCGAGCCGTTCGGTCCCAGGAAACCCACGATCTCGCCCTCGGCCACCCGGAAGTTCAGATCCTGGACCGCGAGGATCTCGCCGTAATACTTGGTCAAATGCTCGATTTCAATCATTGCCCACCCTTGATCGCTTAACGCTGCTTTGCAGCGGAAGCGTTATATAATAACCATATTCACCCCGCTGAATCAAGAGGATCAGGCTCTCCTGGTAGCGGCTGTTGACCACGGCCTGCCGGAACGGGTCCAGGCCAGCAATTCCGGTCTGGTTCACCCGCCGGATGATGTCCCCCGGCGCCAACCCGATCTGACCGGCCGGGCTCGTCGCCTCCACCTGCTCGACCACCACCCGGTTGGCGCCCTCCGGGCCCCCTCCCGCTTCTTCCCGCGCCTTCAACCCCAATTGTCGCCAAATCAAGTCGTCGGCCCGGGACAGGGGAAAATCTTCGGCCGGCACCGAGACCTCTCGAATCTTCCCGGCCCGAAAGACCCGAAGCGACACCCGGTCGCCCACCGTCACCGAACGCAGCAATTGCCGATAGTGGGCGAAATCCGCGACCGGCCGGCCCTGCAGCGCCTCCACCACGTCTCCCACCCGCACCTGGGCCCGCTCGGCCGGGCTCCCCTCCGCCACCCGGGTGATCACCACTCCCCCAGCGCCGCTGTAGTCGAGCGAGGACCGCAGCTCCGGGTCCAGGTCGCTTACCTCCAACCCCAACCACCCGGCCCGCACCTCGCCAAACCGGATCAGGTCGTCCACCACCTGGCG
>Ga0299912_10000250_pt1 | contig 52617 bp, 52 predicted proteins | sample RVTome_2_FD_207667 | JGI IMG/M metagenome (GOLD analysis project Ga0299912, IMG submission 207667) | Soil microbial communities from uranium-contaminated site in the Upper Colorado River Basin, Wyoming, United States - RVT95D214 (version 2) ... | reverse complement strand
GCGCTGACGCCCCGCCGAACACCATCAGCATGTGCAGGCCGGTCAGCAGAATCAGCACGACCGACACCCACACCCAGGGGAAGAACTTGTCGAACACGCCGGCCCACAGGGTGAGGCGCTGCGGCGGTTCGAGCACGCCGGCGGCCACCGGGCGCAATGCCATGTAGGCGAAGAACATGCCGCCGACCCAGACGACGACACTCAGGACATGCAGGAACAGGGACAGCGTCATGGGGCTTCCTTTCAAAACAAGCTTGTCTGATCGAGAACGAGTTTAACCGGGGCAAAGCTCCTGCGGTGCTGCGGGCAGGCGCCGTGCGCCTTCAATGCAGCCAGATGCGCAGCGGTGCCGTAGCCCATGTGCTTGGCGAATCCGTAAGCCGGATAGTCATCGTGCAGGCGACACATGTACTGGTCGCGCGCGGTCTTGGCCAGGATGGAGGCGGCGGCGATTGCGGCGATCTTGTCGTCGCCCTTGACCACGGCCTGCGAACGCCATTCCCAGTTGGGGCAGCGGTTGCCGTCGACCCAGACGTCGTCCGGCGCGCGCCCGAGTCCGGCGACGGCGCGCTGCATTGCCAGCATCGTGGCCTGCAGGATGTTCAACTGGTCGATTTCGGCGACGCTGGCTTCGGCCACGCACCAAGCGGCGGCGCGCTCGCGGATCGCGTCGGCCAGGCGCTCGCGCGCGGCGGCGGAAAGCTTCTTGGAATCGCGCAGGCCGTCGATCGGCCGTTCGGGGTCGAGCATGACGGCTGCCGCCGTCACCGGCCCTGCCAGCGGGCCGCGTCCGGCCTCGTCGACGCCGCACAGCCCGAGCGGGCCGACATGCAGGATGACCGTCTGGCGCGGCGTCATGCACCCTCCAGATACGGCTCGAGCGCCTCGGCGATGCGCGCGCTGGCGTTCTGCCTCAGGCTCAGGTGCATGGCGCGGAAGGTTTCGACGGCGGCCTCCCGGCGCGGCGCGTCGGCCAGCCAGGCGAGCGCATCGTTCGCCAGGTTCTCGGGCGTGGCGGCTTCCTGCACCCGTTCCGGCACCACGAAATCGCGCGCCAGGATGTTCGGCAGCCCGATCCATGGCTGCAGCGCCTTTTTGCGCATCAGGTAGGCGGTGAGCGCCGGCACCCGGTAGGTGATCACCATGGGTTTCTTGAACAGCGCGGCTTCGAGCGTGGCGGTGCCGGAGGCCACCAGCGCGACGTCGCACGCCGCCAGCGCGGTGTGCGACTTGCCTGCCAGAATGTGCAGCGGCAAGTCCAGCCCCTGCGCCGCCTGCCGGATCAGCCGCGCAGCGGCGGCGTTCGCGGCGGGCAGCACGAACTGCGCATCCGCATGCTGTAGCCGGATGCGCACGGCGGCGTCGAGCATCAGCCGCGCGTGACGCGCCACCTCGCTCAAGCGGCTCCCCGGCAGCAGCGCGATGACCGGGCCGGACCCCAGGCCCAATTCAATGCGTGCCGCCGCGGTGTCGGGTTCCAGCGGAATCACGTCGGCCAGCGGATGGCCGACGTAGCTGACCGGAATGCCGGCGTCGCGGTAGATCTGCTCCTCGAACGGGAACACCACCAGCATGTGCGAGACCGCCTGCTTGATGCGATGGATGCGCTCGGGCCGCCACGCCCAGATCGACGGGCTGACGAAGTGCACGGTGGGAATGCCGGCCTGCTTGAGCTTGGCTTCTAGAGCGAAATTGAAATCCGGCGCGTCGATACCGACGAAGACGCGCGGCCGTTCGCGGAGGAAATAGCGGGTGATGCGCGAGCGGATCCACAACAATTCTGGCAGGTGGCGCAGCACCTCGACATAGCCGTTGACAGCCAGTTTGTCGCTCGGATAGATCGCGTCGACGCCGGCTTTGACCATGCGCGGGCCGGCGATGCCGGCGGCACGCAAACGGGGATGGTTTTGTTTCAGTGCCGCGACGAAGTGCGCGCCGAGGAGATCGCCGGACGCTTCGCCGGCGATGACTCCGAGATCCATCACCGGATGATGCCGCGCTCGGCGCGTGCGAGGAAGTCGAGCAACTGCTGCACTTCGGCATGATTGGCCGCTTCGGGGACAAGCTTGGTCTGCGCCTCGGCGAGCGTATTGCCTTCGCGGTAGAGAATCTTGTAGGCGCGCTTCAATGCCGCCAGCGCGTCGGCGGAAAACCCGCGCCGCTTGAGACCTTCGCTGTTGAGGCCATGCGGCGCGGCAGGCTGGCCGGACGCCATGACGAAGGGCGGGATGTCCTTGAACACCACGCTGGAGATGCCGGTCATCACGTGGGCGCCGATCTTGCAGAACTGGTGCACGCCAGTGAAGCCGCCGAGGATCGCCCAGTCGCCGACTTCGGCATGGCCCGCCAGCGAGGCGTTGTTGGCGAAGATGGTGCGATCGCCCACCACGCAGTCGTGCGCGATGTGGACGTAGGCCATGATCCAGTTGTGGCTGCCGATGGTGGTGACGCCGCGATCCTGCACGGTGCCGGTGTTGAAGGTGCAGAACTCGCGGATCACGTTGTGGTCGCCGATCTCCAGGCGGGTCGGCTCGCCGGCGTATTTCTTGTCCTGCGGCGCCTCGCCGAGCGAGACGAAATGGAATATCTGGTTGTGCGCACCGATTCTGGTGTGGCCGGTAATGACCGCATGGGCGCCGACCGTGGTGCCGGCGCCGATCTCGACGTGTTCGCCGATGATCGTATACGGGCCGATCTCGACGTCGTCGGCAAGCCGGGCACCCGGCGCGACCAGCGCAGTGGGGTGAATCGTTGCCATATCAGGGCTTGTCGCGCAGGGTCGCCATCAGTTCGGCTTCGGCCGCCAGGACGCCGTCGACCTCGGCGCGTCCGGTGTATTTCCAGATGCCGCGCATCTCGCGCACGATCGCGACCTTGAGCACCAACTGATCGCCCGGCTTGACCGGCTTCTTGAACCGCGCGCCGTCGATGCCCGCAAAGTAGACAATGCCGATGTCCTCAGGCGCGTAGTCCTTGGTCTTGAACGACAGGATCGCGGCCGCCTGCGCCATCGCTTCAAGAATCAGCACGCCCGGCATCACCGGCGCGCCGGGAAAGTGGCCAGGGAAAAACGGCTCGTTGATGGTGACGTTCTTGATCGCGGTGATGGACTTGCCGAGCTCGAGTTCGATGACGCGGTCGATCAGCAGGAAGGGGTAACGATGCGGCAGGTACTGCATGACCTGCTCGATGTCCATCACGCTCATGATTTGCTTTCCAGTTCGTTGAGTCTTTTTTCAAGCTGCTTGACGCGGTTCACCAGCTTGTCGAGGTTGCGCATGTGGACGGCGTTCTTCTGCCAGACCTCATGTTCGGTGAACGGCGGCGCCGAGGTGTAGGTGCCGGCCTTGGGCAGCGATTTAGTGATCAGGGTGTTGGTCGAAATGCGGGTGCCGTCGGCAATCTCGATGTGGCCGAAGATCATCGCCGCGCCGCCGATCATGCAATGGCGGCCGATTTTTGCGCTGCCGGCGATGCCGGTGCAGGCGGCAATCGCAGTATGCGCGCCGATTGTCACGTTGTGCGCGACCTGGACCAGGTTGTCGAGCTTGACGCCCTCTTCGATCACCGTATCTTCCAGCGCGCCGCGGTCGATGGTGGTGCAGGCGCCGACCTCGACATCGTCGCCTATCAGCACGCGGCCGATCTGCGGGATTTTTTCCCAGCGGCCCTCGTTGGGCGCAAAACCGAAACCGTCCGCACCGATCACGCAGCCCGAATGCAGGATGGCACGGTCACCCACTTCGCAGCGGTGATAGAGGGTGACGTTGGCGTGCAGCAGGCAATCGGCGCCGATGCGGGCCTGGTCGCCGACGACGCAGTTGGGACCGACCACGGTGCGGGCACCGATCACTGCGCCGCTGCCGATCACGGCGCCAGCCGCGATGCTGGCATCGGCGGCGATCTGCGCGTCCGGTGCGACGCTGGCGGCAGAATGGATACCCGCGGGAGGACGCGGCGGCGGATTCAGCAGGGCCGATACGCGCGCGAAATACAGGTAGGGATTGGGCGTAAGAATGCGCGGCAACTCGGTGGCATCGCGCGCGTCCGCCGGCAGGATGACCGCGCCCGCACCGGTGTCGGCCAGCTGATTCAGGTATTTGCTTTGCGAGACGAAGCCGATTTCGTCGTGGGTGGCGCGATCCAGCGGCGCCACCTGGTTCACCATCTGCGCGCCGTCACCCACAAGCTCCCCGCCAAAGCGGGCGACCAGCGCTGCCAGGGTTACAGCCATCGGACGAGGGCCGTATTTATTTGGAATTGCCCAGGGCCTTCATCACCCGGTCGGTGATGTCGCTCTTGGGATCGACGAAGACGGCCTGCTCGACGATAAGGTCGAATTTTTCGGCCTTGGCGATCTCCTGGATCGCCTTGCGCGCGCGTTCCTGAATCTGCCCGAGTTCTTCATTGCGGCGCAGATTGAGGTCTTCGCGGAATTCGCGTCCCTGCCGCTGCAGGTCGCGATTGAGGTTGCCGAGATCACGCTCCTTCGCCTTGCGCTCGCTGTCCGACATGGTCACGCCATCCTTGTCGAGCTGCGCCTGCAGGTCGCGAGCCTGCTTGGCGAGTTTCTGCAGTTCCTGATCGCGGGCGGCGAATTCTCGTTCGAGTTTCTTCTGTGCGGCGACCGACAGCGGCGCTTCGCGCAGCAGGCGCTCGGTGTTGACGAAACCGATTTTCGTGTTGGCCAGAGCAGGCGCTGCAACGAATGCGGACGCCAGAACCAGGGAAACTGCAAGCTGCTTGAACTTCATCATCAATAACTCCAGAAACGACTAACCCTCAAAAGGTATTGCCGAGGGTGAATTGGAACACTTCAGTCTCATCGCCATCCTTCTTGACGATGGGCTGCGCCAGACTGAATTTGAGCGGGCCCAGCGGCGACACCCACAGCACCGCGATCCCGGCCGAATAGCGCAGGCCTTCGACCGCAAATTCCTCGCTTGATCCATATGCCGCTCCCGCATCGATGAACGCCGACATGCGCAACGACTGGTCATCCTTGAGTCCCGGCAACGGGAAGAAGAGTTCCGCATTGCCGACGATGCGCTTGTTGCCACCGAGCGCATCGCCCGTGAGGGGATCCCTGGGGCCGAGAGTGCCGCTCTGGAAACCGCGCACCGAACTGGTGCCACCCGCATAGAAGTTCTTGAAGAACGGCAGGGGCTTGCCGGACAGGCCATCCCCGAAGCCCAGTTCGCCGTTCAGCATCAGGGTGAAGCTTTTGCCCAGGCTGAAGTACTGCTGATGCTGCAAGGACAGCTTGTAATACTGCAGGCTGCCGATCGGGGTGCCGACTTCCGCCGACACCCGCTGCAGCATGCCCTGGGTGGTGAAGAGGAAGTTGTCGCGAGTATCCCGCGCCCATGAGCCATCCAGGCGCAGGGTGTCGTTGTCCTCGCCAAATTCAGTCACAAAATCCTGCCACTGTTGCGGACTTGTGCCGTCGACCTTCACGTTGTTTTTTTCGTAGCTCATGCCCAGCGAGATTGAGTCGCGCTCGTTGATCGGAAAGCCGAAACGCACCCCCGCACCGTAGGTCGAGTTCTCAAAATAACCCGTGTTGTCGAGTTCGCCCGAATCCACATCCCGCCGATACAGGTCGTAGCCGAGGCTGATGCCGTCGATGGTGTAGTAAGGATTGGTGTAGGAGAGCGCATACACGGTATTGACGCTGCCGGAGTTGATCTGCGCCGACAGGCGGTTGCCGGTGCCGAACACGTTGCTCTGCGACACCGAGCCGGACAGCACCAGGCCTTCCGACGACGAGAAGCCGGCGCCCAGCATCACGTTGCCAGTCGACTTCTCGGACACGCTCACATTGACGTCGACCTGGTCGGTGGTGCCGGCCACACCCGGGGTTTCGATATTGACTTCGTTGAAATAACCCAGGCGATTGAGGCGGTCGCGCGAGCGGTTGATCTTTTCAGCGTCGTAATACGCGCCTTCCATCTGGCGGATCTCGCGGCGCACCACTTCATCGCGTGTCTTGGTGTTGCCCGCCACGTTGACGCGGTTCACGTAGACGCGGCGGCCGGGGTCGACGAACAGGGTGAAGGCAACGGTGCTCTTGTCCCGGTCGAGTTCGGGTACCGCGTTGACGTTGGCAAACGCATAGCCGTCGTTGCCGAGGCGGTCGCCGATTTTCTTGGTGGTTTCGGTCAGACGGTCGCGCACGAACACTTCGCCCGGCTTGATGGTGACGAGCTTCTGCAGTTCCGCCTCCGGCACCAGCATCTGCCCCGCCAGCTTGACGTCGGACACCCGGTATTGCGGCCCTTCGGTGACGTTGACGGTGACGTAGATGCCCTGCTTGTCGGGCGAAATCGACACCTGGGTGGAGTCGACGTTGAATTCAAGGTAACCGCGATTGAGGTAGAACGAGCGCAGAGCCTCGATATCCCCGCCAAGGCGCGCCTTCGAATACTGGTCGTTCTTGGTGTACCAGGTCAGCCAGCCGGGCGTGGTGGAGGTGAACTGCTTCAACAGTTCCTTTTCCTTGAAAGCCTTGTTGCCGACAATATTGATCTGCTGGATCTTCGCGCTGTCGCCTTCCACCACGTCGAACTGCACGGCAACCCGGTTGCGCTCCAGCGGGGTCAGGGTGGACTTGATCTCGACCGCGTACTTGCCGCGGTTGAAGTACTGGCGCTGCAATTCCTGTTCAGCCTTGTCGAGCAGGGCACGGTCGAGCACGCGGCCTTCGGCGAGGCCAGTCTGCTTGAGGCCTTCCTTCAGGTCTTCGTCGGAAAACTCCTTGATGCCTTTGAGGGTGATCTTGGCAATCGATGGACGCTCTTCTACCGTCACGATCACCACGCCGTCCCGCGCTTCCAGCCGCACGTCCTTGAAAAAGCCGGTGGCGTAGAGCGCCTTGATCGCCGCCGCCGTTTTTTCGTCGGTCATTACCTCGCCCACCTTGACCGGCAGGTAGCTGAACACCGTCCCCGCCTCGGTGCGCTGGATGCCCTCGACCCGGATGTCCTTGACGACGAAGGGCTCCTCGGCGAACACGGGTTGCGCAGCAAACAGGGCAGCAAGGACAAGCGTCAATCGGTTCAGGATCATGGTTGTTATCATCCGCCTATGAGGCGTTGTAAATCGTTGAACAGGGCAAATGACATCAGCAAAAGCAGCAGCATCATGCCGATCCGGCCGCCTATCTCCATGGTGCGTTCAGACACCGGGCGACCAGTCAAAACTTCGGCAACATAATACATGAGGTGCCCCCCATCCAACAGCGGGATCGGCAGCAGGTTCAGCACCCCCAGGCTCACGCTTACCAGTGCCAGGAAGCCGACAAAGCTGATCCAGCCCAGTGTGGCGCTCTGGCCCGCATAATCGGCGATGGTGAGCGGACCGGACAGGTTTTTCCATGAAACCTGACCCAATACCATGCGCCCCATCATTTCGAGCGTGAACACGCTCATGTCCCAGGTTCTGGCGACACCCTGCCACAGCGCGTCAACCGGACCGTAGCGCACCTCGGTCATCAGCATGGCCATCACCGACTCGTCGACCTGCGGGCCGGCGCCGATCTTGCCGACACGCTGGCCGGCCTCGTCCACCGCGTCGGGCACGACGGTCAACGCCCCGCGCTGCCCCTGCCGCTCGAATTCGATGCGCAAGGCCTTGGCCGGATGCTGGCGAACCACCTGCACCCAGTTCTGCCAATTTTCCACCGCTTCGCCGTTGGCGGCGATCAGGCGGTCGCCAGGCTGGAAACCCGCTCGCGCGGCTGCGCCGTCCGGCAACAGCTTGCCGATCACGGGCGCGATCACCGGATCGTAACGCACGATGCCCAGCGGACGCAGGATATCCTGCTCCAGATTCTCGGTCTGCATCGGCTCGACATCGAGCCGCACGCTGCGGCCATCCGCCAGTTCCAGCGTAATCGCATCGGCAGCCACCCCCGCTCGCAACAGCGTCAGCCGCAAGTCCTGGAACGACTGCGTGTCGGTGCCGTTGACGCTGCGGATTTCGTCGCCCGCCACCAGGCCGGCCACGGCCGCGGGCGTGCCCACCGGCGGTTCGCCGATCATCGGCTTCAGCGCGGGCAGGCCGTTAAACAGCAATGCCCAGTAGAACACGATGGCGAGCAGGAAGTTGGCGGTCGGCCCGGCGATGGCGATGCCGATGCGCCGCCAGACGGTCGCACGATTGAAGCTGCGGTGCGCCTCGGCCGCCGGCACCTCGCCTTCGCGCTCATCGAGCATCTTGACGTAGCCACCGAACGGCAGCGCGGACAACGTCCATTCGGTCTGGTCGCGGCCGAAGCGGCGGCTGAGTATGGGTTTGCCGAAGCCGACAGAAAAACGCAGCACCTTGACCCCGGCCCAGCGTGCAGCGAGGTAATGGCCGAATTCGTGCACCACCACCAGGATGCCGATGGCGATCAGGAACCAAAGCATGGTGTGAAGGATGCTCATGCGCGCAGGGTCTCCAGATAGGCGCCGGCCACGCTGCGCGCCTGGCGGTCGGCTTCGAGCAGGTCCTCCAGGGAGTCGGCGCTGCCGCCTGCCAGTTTGTCCAGGGTATGCGCAATGCTGGCTGCGATGGCGGGAAACGGAACCACGCCATCAAGGAAGCGCGCGACGGCGACTTCGTTGGCCGCGTTCAGCACCGCCGCCGCGCTGCCGCCTGCGGCGAGTGCGTCGAATGCCAGTTGCAGGCAGGGGAAACGCGCGGTGTCGGGCGCTTCGAAGGTGAGTTGCCTGCCCATCAGTTCCAATGCGGACACCCCGGCGTCGATGCGCTCGGGGAAGCCCAGCGCATAGGCGATCGGCGTGCGCATGTCGGGCGTGCCCATCTGCGCGATCACCGAGCCGTCGGCGTATTCGACCATCGAATGCACGATGCTCTGCGGATGCACCACCACCTTGATCTGGTCGGGGCGCGCGTTGAACAGCCAGCGTGCCTCAATGACTTCCAGACCCTTGTTCATCAGGCTCGCCGAATCGACCGAGATTTTCTTGCCCATCACCCAGTTGGGATGCGCCACGGCTTGAGCCGGGGTGGCGGCGGCAATGGCTTCGGCCGACAGCGTACGGAACGGGCCGCCGGAGGCGGTGAGCCACAGCGCCTTCACCCCGGCCTGCTGGAAATCGCCGTTGAAGTCACGCGGCAGCGACTGGAAGATCGCGTTGTGCTCGGAATCGATGGGCAGCAGTTCGGCGCCGCTGGCGGCGATGGCATCCATGAACAACTGGCCGGACACCACCAGGGTTTCCTTGTTGGCGAGCAGAATCCGCTTGCCCGCCTGCGCCGCCGCCAGCGTGGCCGGCAGGCCGGCGGCGCCGACGATCGCCGCCATCAGGGTATCCACTTCGGGGGCGGTCGCGACCTCGGTCAGCGCGGCGGCGCCTTCGAGCACCTCGACCGTCAGGCCTTCGGCGGCCACCCGCGCGCGCAGGGCTGCGGCTGCCGCCGGTTCGCTCATCACCGCAAAGCGCGGACGATGGGCGCGGCACTGCTCGAACATGCGATCGACCTGGGTGGCGCCGGTCAGGGCGAAAATTTCGAACCGGTCGGGATGGCGCGCCACCACATCGAGCGTGTTGACGCCGATGGTGCCGGTGGCGCCGAGGACGGTGAGGACGCGTGGCTTCATTCCGCTTGCATTCATACGGAACGCTCCAGCCACATCAGCATGCCGGTAGCGATCGGCAGGGTGGATGTCAGCGCATCGATGCGGTCGAGCACGCCACCGTGCCCGGGCAGCATGTGGCCGCTGTCCTTCATGCCGGAGACGCGCTTGATCCAGGATTCGAACAGGTCGCCCAGCACCGACATATACAGCAGCGCGGACACCATGAGAAAAAGCGACAGCAGCGGCAGCCCGGCCAGCAGGCTCAAGGCGCCGGCATACAGCGCGAGCGCGGCGAGCGCACCTGCCACGCCTTCCCAGGTCTTGCCGGGACTGATGGCGGGGGCGAGCTTGTGACGGCCAAACTGGCGGCCGGCGAAATAGGCAGCGGTATCGGCGATCCAGACGACCGCCAACACCCCCAGCAACACACCGGGGCCGCGCGCATGCAGATACAACAGTGCCGCCCAGGTCGGCAACAGCACCACGACGCCGACCGCAGCGCGTACGAAGGGCGGCTCGGCGTGCCAGCGCCCCAGCAGCCAAAGCGGCACGACCAGCACCCAGAAGGCGACGGCCAGCACGATCAAACCGATCTGGAAAGTTGGCCAGTCTGCAGCCAGCCCATACGGCAGGGCCAGCGCAGCGAACGCCAGCAGCGCTGCATAGACTCGCGCAGACAGCGGCGGAAAATGGCTCAGACGCGCCCATTCGTAAGCGGCTGCGCCAACGACCCCTGCCATCAGGATCGTCCACAACCACGCAGGCGCCCACAGCGCGGCAGGCACAAACACGGCCAGCAACAGCATGGCGGTGAGCACCCGGCGGGCCAATGGCGTCATCGTCTCGGTGCCCTGAAGTGCGTCACGATGGGGTTTGAACCTGCTCACTGGTGCGGCCGAAGCGGCGTTCGCGGGTGCGGTAGGACGCGATCGCCTGATCCAGCGCCGTCGCATCGAAATCGGGCCACAGCGCGTCGGTAAAATACAATTCCGAATAGGCCAACTGCCACAGCAGGAAATTGCTGATGCGCTGCTCGCCGCCGGTGCGGATGAACAGGTCAGGCTCCGGCATGTCGGCCATGCTCAGGTGCTGGACCAGCGCGTTCTCATCCACCGCTTCAGGCGACACCCCCGCCGCCATCAGCTTCTTCACCGCCTGCACGATATCCCAGCGTCCGCCGTAATTGGCCGCCACGGTGAAAGTGAGACGGGTGTTGTTGCGCGTCAGATCCTCGGCATCGCGGATCAGTGTCTGGATGCGCTCTGAAAAACCCGACAGGTCGCCGATGACGCGAAAGCGGATGTCGTTTTCGTGCAGCCGCGCTACTTCGTTTTCGAGCGCGCGCAGGAACAGTTCCATCAGCAGGGTGACCTCTTCCTGCGGACGTCGCCAGTTTTCAGAACTGAAGGCAAATACGGTGAGGTGCGACACGCCGCGCTCGGCGCAGCTACGAATCACCCCGCGCAACGCCTCGACCCCCTTGCGATGGCCGGCGACGCGCGGCATCAGCCGGCGCTTCGCCCAGCGCCCATTGCCATCCATGATGATGGCGATGTGTCGCGGCACATCGGCAGTTTCGGGGATCGCTTGCTTGGTCAGGGTGGACACGCCGGATGGGCTCAGACTGCGAGCAGGTCTTTCTCTTTGTCGGCCAGCATCTTGTCGATTTCGCCGATGAACTTGTCGGTCAGCTTCTGCACATCGTCCTGGGTGCGGCGCTCCTCGTCCTCGGTCGCGGTCTTGGCCTTGACCATATCTTTCACGGTGCCGTTGGCATCGCGGCGGATATTGCGCACTGCGACCCGCGCGCCTTCGGCTTCGTTGCGCACCACCTTGATCAGGTCGCGGCGGCGCTCCTCGGTCAGCGAGGGCGTCGGCACCCGGATGATGTCGCCATAGGTGGACGGGTTGAGGCCGAGATCGGAATCGCGGATGGCCTTCTCGACCTTGGCGACCATGTTCTTTTCCCACGGCTGCACGCCGATAGTGCGGCTGTCGACCAGCGACACGTTGGCCACCTGCGGGATCGCGGTCGGGTTGCCGTAGTAATCGACCATGACGTGGTCGAGAATGCCGGTGTGAGCGCGCCCGGTGCGCACCTTGGCCAGATCGTTTTTCAACGCTTCCAGCGTCTTGCCCATTTTCTGTTCAGCAGATTGCTTGATCTCGGCGATGGTGGTTTCAGCCATATCAACTCCTCAACTTAGGATCACGAACTCAAGGTCACCCGCGTGCCTTCGTCCTCGCCCATCACCACGCGCTTCAGCGCGCCTGGCTTGAAGACATTGAACACGACCAGATTCAGGTTCTGCTCGCGGCACAGGGCAAAAGCGGCGGTATCGAGCACCGCAAGATTGTTGGCGATCGCCTCGTCGAAACTCAGCGTCTCGTAGCGACGGGCAGCAGCATCCTTCTTCGGATCGGCCGTGTAGACGCCGTCGACCTTGGTTGCCTTCAGCAGCAGGTCGGCGCCGATCTCGGCCGCACGCAGAGCCGCCGCGGTATCGGTGGTGAAGAACGGGTTGCCCGTTCCACCGCCGAAAATCACCACGCGCCCCGCTTCAAGATGCCGTACCGCCGCATCCCGGTCGAAATCGTCACCGACATGGGCAATGCTGACGGCGGTTTGCACCCGCGCATCCACCCCTGCCTGCTGCAGCGCATCCTTCAGTGCCAGCGCATTCATCACCGTGGCCAGCATGCCCATCGAATCCGCGCTGGCACGGTTCATTCCGGACAGGGCACCGGTGGCGCCGCGGAACAGGTTGCCGCCGCCGACCACGATGCCGACCTGCACCCCCAATGCCACCACTTCGCGAATCTGGCCGACGAAGCCGGCCATGGTTTCAGCGTGATAGCCAAAGCTGTCCGGCCCCATCAGGGCCTCGCCGGACAGCTTAAGCAGGATCCGTCGGGCAAGCGCCATGCGGTCAGACCTTGGACGCGGCAGCCACTTCAGCGGCGAAGTCGGACACCTTCTTCTCGATGCCCTCGCCCACCACGACCATCATGAAGCCGTGGCACTGCGAATTCTTCGACTTCAGCACCTGCTCGACGGTCTGCTTGTCGTCCTTGACGAAGGGTTGCGACAGCAGGGTGACTTCCTTGAGGTATTTCTGCACCGTGCCTTCGGCGATCTTTTCCAGCATGGCTTCCGGCTTGCCGGCTTCCTTAGCCTTCTCGATCGCGACGCGGCGCTCGGTATCCAGGAGTTCCTGCGCCACGCCGGACGCGTCCAGCGACTTCGGCTTGGACGCCGCAACATGCATGGCGATGTCGCGCGCGAGCGCTTCGTCACCGGTCACATCGACCAGCACGCCGATTTTGCCGCCATGAATGTAGCTGGCGAACTTGCCCTGCCCGTCCAGGCGCACGAAGCGGCGCACCGACATGTTCTCGCCCATCTTGCCGACCAGTTCGGTCCTGACGGCCTCCACCGTGGCGCCTTTGTAAGGCAGCGCAGACAGCGCGGCGACGTCGGCCGGATTCTGGTTCAGGACCATTTCGGCCAGCGCGTTGGACAGCTCCAGGAAATCTTCATTCTTCGCCACGAAGTCGGTTTCGCAGTTGACTTCCACCATGGCGGCCGACTTGCCGTCGGCACTGATGGCGATGGTCACCACGCCTTCAGCCGCCACGCGGCCGGCGCTCTTGGCAGCCTTGTTGCCGAAGCGCACGCGCAGGATTTCTTCCGCTTTCTGCATATCGCCGCCGGCTTCCGTCAGTGCCTTCTTGCAATCCATCATCGGTGCGTCGGTTTTTTCGCGCAGTTCCTTGACCATGCCTGCTGTGATTTCTGCCATTTCGTACTCCTATCCAGTTTCTTCAATACAGAAAGAGGGGCAGACGCCCCTCCTCAAAATCCGCTCGCCGGAACCCGGTTCCGGCGATGTTGCTTGCGTCGTGCTTATTCGGCAGCGGGCGCAGCTTCTTCTTCAACCTCGATGAACTCTTCACCGCCGACGAGTTCGCTCATGACCTGAGCACGGCCTTCCAGCGCTGCATCGGCCATGCCACGAGCGTACAGGCGGATCGCGCGTGCCGAGTCGTCGTTGCCGGGGATGATGTAGTCCACGCCTTCCGGGCTGTTGTTGGTGTCGACCACGCCGATCACCGGGATGCCCAGCTTCTTGGCCTCGACCACGGCGCCCTTCTGGTAGCCGACGTCGATGATGAACAGCGCGTCGGGCAGACCGCCCATTTCGCGGATGCCACCCAGGCTGCGGTTCAGCTTGTCGACTTCGCGCTGAACGGTGAGGGTTTCCTTCTTCGACAGGCGACCCGGTTCGGCTAAGTTGGCCTCCAGATCGTTCAGGCGCTTGATCGACTGCTTGACCGTCTTGAAGTTGGTCAGCATGCCGCCCAGCCAGCGGTTGTCGACGTAAGGCATGCCCGCACGCTCGGCTTCCTCGCGGACGATTTCACGCGCGGCGCGCTTGGTGCCGACGAACAGCACGTTGCCCTTGTTGGCAGAGAGTTGACGGACGAATTTTTGTGCCTCCTGGAACAGCGGCAGCGACTTTTCCAGGTTGACGATATGAATCTTGTTGCGATGGCCGAAAATGAACGGGGCCATCTTGGGGTTCCAGAAGCGGGTCTGGTGACCGAAGTGGACACCGGCTTCCAGCATTTGGCGCATGGTAATAGACATGACAATCTCCTAAAGGGTTGAGCCTCCACCCGTCAGCAGCCGCGCGTCGTGAGTGTGTCCGACGCGCAACCACCCTTTAATGACAGGTGTGCGAATTTGTCCGAACCATTTCGGACAGCCGGCGATTCTAATTCGAACGGGCACTTATTTCAAGGCTCGCCTGCCCGGCCCATCCGGCCGGGCGCAAGGGGTCTCCCCCCTTTTTTATATTGACTCTGTCGTCGGCAGGGTTTTTCCGGTGCGTGCCGGGGCGCTAGAATGCGGCTTTGATCCCGCTTAATCCATTACATGACTGTCACCATCAAAACCGGCGCCGAAATCGAAGGCATGCGCGTCGCTGGCCGGCTCGCTTCGGAAGTGCTCGACTACATCACGCCCTTCGTCGTACCCGGCGTCACCACGGGCGAACTCGACAGGCTGTGCCACGACTACATGGTGAACGTGCAGGGCACCATCCCGGCGCCGCTGAACTACGCGCCGTCCGGCCACGCGCCCTACCCCAAGTCGATCTGCACTTCGGTCAACAACCAGGTGTGCCACGGCGTGCCGGGCGACAAGCTGCTGAAAAACGGCGACATCGTGAACCTCGACATCACCGTGATCAAGGACGGCTGGCACGGCGACACCAGCCGCATGTTCGCAGTGGGCGAGGCGACGATCCAGGCCAGGCGGCTGATCCAGATCACCTACGAGGCGATGTGGACCGGGATCGACCACGTCAAGCCCGGTGCGCGGCTGGGCGACATCGGCCATGCGATCCAGCGCTTTGCCGAAAACCACGGCTACAGCGTGGTGCGCGAATTCTGCGGCCACGGCATCGGCCTCAATTTCCACGAGGATCCGCAGGTGCTGCACTACGGCAAAGCCGGCACCGGCCTGGTGCTGGCGCCCGGCATGACCTTCACCATCGAGCCGATGATCAATGCCGGCCGCCGCGACATCCGCCAGATGTCCGACGGCTGGACCATCGTCACCAAGGACCGCAGCCTGTCGGCGCAGTGGGAACATACGATCCTGGTCACCGACAGCGGCTACGAAGTGCTGACCGTGTCGTCCGGCACCCCGGCCATTCCCGACCACATCCGCTAGTGGTCTACTTTTGAAATAACAGAACAGATGAAACGGATGGATTTTTTCGCAGGGCAAGGCGCGAGGAGGCGACATAGCCGAGACTATGGCAACGACGAGCAACGCCGCCATGCGGAAAAAGACGCCGTTTCATGTTCGGTTATTTCAAAAGCAGGCCACTTAACCGCATGAGCCACCCGCCGTTCGCCGATCTTCGCGAGCGGCTCAAATCAGGCCGCGCAGCACTCGCCGCGGCCTATCTTGAAACATCCTCCGCCAGCCGCTACCTGACGCGCCACGCCGCGCTGGTGGACGGCGTGCTGGCGGAAATCAGCGACCGCCTCGTCCTGCCCGCCAGTTTCTGCCTCGCCGCCGTCGGCGGTTACGGACGCGGCGAACTGTTCCCCGGCTCGGACGTCGACGTGCAGCTGTTACTGCCGCACGACCCCACTGCCGAAGAGCAGGCCATCCTGGAAAACTGGGTGCAGGCGTGCTGGGATGTCGGGCTGGAAATCGGCCACAGCGTGCGCACCATCGAGGCCTGCATTGCCGAGGCCGACGCCGACATCACGGTGGAAACCAACCTGCTGGAAGCGCGCTTCGTGTGGGGCGCCGCCGCACTGTTCGACGCGTTCGACCGCCGCTTTCGGGCGCGTTTCGACGCCCAGCATTTTTTCGACGGCAAGCTGGCCGAGCAGCAGGCGCGCCATGCCCGCTTCGACGACAGCGCGTACAAGCTCGAACCCAACCTGAAGGACAGCCCCGGCGGACTGCGCGACCTGCACACCATCCACTGGCTGGCGCAGGCCTGCGGCATCCGGGACGGCTGGAATGGCATCGCGCGCGCCGGCCTCTTGACCCGCTCCGAGGCGCGCCGCATTGCGCGCGAGGAGCGCGCGCTTTCGGCCCTGCGGATTCATCTGCATATCCTGGCGCGGCGGCGCGAAGACCGCCTGGCCTTCGATTACCAGACCGAGCTCGCCGAACGCCTGGGGCTTGCTGCCACCGCCAACAAGCGCGCGGGCGAACGCCTGATGCAGGGCTATTACCGCGCCGCCAAGCTGATCCAGCGCGCCAACGACATTCTCATCCAGTCACTGCGGGTGCGGCTGTTCCCGATGACGGCGCCCCCCAAATCGATCGACGCCGATTTCCAGGTGCGCGCCAGACTGCTTGAAGCGCGCGAGCCCGACCTGTTCGAGCGCAAGCCCGACGCCCTGCTGCGCATCTTCATCGTCTACGCCCAGCATCCTGAACTGGCCGGTTTCGAGCCGGCCACGCTGCGTGCGCTGTGGCGCGGCAGCACCCGCATCGACGCCGCCTTCCGTGCCGATCCCGCGCACCGTGCGCTGTTCATGACGTTGCTGCGCCAGCCAACCGGCATCACCCGGGCGATGCGCGCCATGCACCGCTACGGGCTGCTGGCACGCTACATTCCGGCATTCGGCCGCGTGGTGGGACAGATGCAGCACGACCTGTTCCACGTCTACACGGTGGACGAGCATATCCTCACCGTGCTGCGCAACATGCGGCGCTTCACCGTGCCGGAACTGGCGCACGAGTTTCCGCTCGCCAGCCGGCTGATCGCCGCCTTCGACAAGCCCGAACTGCTGTATCTGGCCGCCCTGTTTCACGACATTGCGAAGGGCCGCGGCGGAGACCACTCCGAACTCGGCGCCGCCGATGCGCGTCGGTTCTGCCGCCAGCACGGCCTCGACAAGGCCGACAGCGAACTGGTCGCCTGGCTGGTGAGCATGCATCTGGCAATGTCGCGCACCGCCCAGAAGGAGGACATCAGCGACCCCGACGTGATCGCCGCCTTCGCCGCAAAAGTCGGCACCCTGCGCCGCCTGACGGCGCTGTATCTGCTGACCGTGGCCGACATCCGCGGCACCAGTCCCAAGGTGTGGAACGCCTGGAAAGGCAAGCTGCTGGAGGACCTCTATCACGCGGCCAGGGTGAAACTGGCGGGCGATGAGCTTGCCCCCCCCGATATCGCCGCCAAGCAGAACGAGGCCCGCGTCAATCTTGCGCTGTACGGCTTGCCGGCGGACGCGGCCGACGCGCTGTGGCGGCACCTCGACGAACGCTACTTCGTCCGCTTCGACGCCCGCGACATGGCCTGGCAGGCGCGCATGCTGTGGCGCCGTACCGACGGCCCCGATGCCGTCGTGCGCGCGCGACTGTCACCCGCCGGCGAAGGCATCCAGGTGATGGTCTATGCACCCGACCGGGCCGACATCTTCGCGCGCATCTGCGGTTTTTTCGCCCGCATCCAGTACACCATCCTCGAAGCCAAGATCCACACTACCCGCCATGGCTATGCGCTCGACAGCTTTCAGGTGATGGACCTGGCCAATCGCGGCATTCACTACCGCGACTTTCTGAGCTATGTGGAGCACGAACTGGCACGTGATCTCGATCCGGAACGCCCGATGCAACCGGTGCCGCGCGGCCGCCTGTCGCGCCACCAGCGCCACCACCCCTACCCGACAACGGTGAAGCTGGAACCCGATGCGCAGGGACGCGGCCACATCCTGTCGATCACCTGTGCGGATCGCGGGGGGCTGCTGTTTGCGGTGGCGGAGACGCTGATGCAGCATGACGTCAGCGTCTACGCCGCCAAGATCGATACCCTGGGCGAGCGGGTCGAGGATACGTTCCTGATCAGGGGAGAGGCCTTGCAGACGCCTGCAGGACGCGAGGCGCTGGAAGCCGGGATGGACGAAGCGCTGAAATCCTAGAACTAGCAGGCGGGACGTGCGTATTCGTCGACGTAACGCCCGCGCGCGGGGGCCTTGCGGGCAGGCGGCGCTTTCTTGCGCACGCCATCGGCCGGTTTTTTGACCTTTTCTTCGGGCTCGGTCTTGGTGCGGTTGCGGACGCGGCCCGGACGCCCCACGGAACCGACATCCGCGGCAACAAACGGAAACCCGGCCAGGCCGGTCTCATCGACCCGCAACTCGAACGGCCGCCTCTTCATGCCGCCACCCGCCATTCCTTGAGGCTGCCCGCCAGGGTGCGCGTCAGCGCAATCAGGCTGGCCAGGGTGTCGGAACTGGGGATGGCTTCGCATGCGCTGATCTTGCTGTCGGCATACACCGACAGGATCAGCAGGTTGTGCTGCACGTCCGGCGGCAAGGTCAGCACACCTTCAGCCAGCGCGGTCTGAATCGCATGCCAGGCACGGCGGCTGGCCTCCAGGGCGGCGGCCAGGTGAAATTCGCGGCTGGGATCATTCCAGAGTCGCTGCACGGCCATCAACTGGGCGGCGATCTCGTCAAGCCGGGTCGCTTCGGCCATCATCGGGCCTGTTTGAAGGATGTTGCGCGGTGCCTTCTGGATGGATTGTTCCGGGCTCATTGTTGTCCTTGTTGCTCGTGCCGGGGCACCTCGCCCACGGTTACGTAACAAGTTAGCGGCGAAGACAGGGACAACTTTAGGAAAGCTAAATACGTGCCCGAAAGCGTCGAAAATCCGTCAATCGTCCTGCAGGTTTTGCCCCGGAAACAGGGTCTCGGTGAAGCCGAAATCACGCAGGTCGCGGATGCGCATGGGATACAGAATGCCATGCAGATGGTCGACTTCGTGCTGCACCACGCGGGCGTGGAAACCGCTCACGCTGCGGTCGATCGGCTGGCCTGCCGCATCGAAGCCCTGATAGCGCAGGGAAACGTGGCGCGGCACCAGCCCGCGCATGCCCGGCACCGACAGGCAGCCTTCCCAGCCGTCTTCCATCTCATCGGACAGCGGCGTCAGCACCGGATTGATCAGCACCGTGAGCGGAACGCTTTCGGCTTCCGGATAGCGCGGATTGACGTCGACCTCGAAAATCACCACCTGCAGGCCAACACCGATCTGCGGCGCCGCCAGGCCCGCGCCGTTCAAAGCACGCATGGTGTCGTGCATGTCGACGATCAGCTGCGCCAGTTCGATCGAGGCAAAGTCCGCCACCGGTCGGGCGGGCTCCAGCAGGCGCGGGTCGCCCATTTTCAGGACATCGCGGATGGCCATGGCTGCTCCAGTTGTTTCAAGTCTTCCGGCTCCAGCCAGCGCCAGCTGCCGGGCGGCAGGTCAGCAGGCAGGGCATAAAACCCGATGGCTTCGCGGTGCAGTGCCTCGACCCGGTTGCCGGTCGCGCCGATCATGCGCTTGGCCTGATGGTATTTGCCCTCGGCCAGGGTCAGCCGCAGGGTGGAGGCATCGAGCTTTTCGCAGGCCAGCGCAGCGATCGGCGCCGGCTCGTCGTTGAGTTGCACACCGCTGTGCAGCGCCTCCAGCATGGCATCCGTCACCGGATCGGCGCACACGGCACGGTACACCTTGGCCACGCCCTTTTTCGGCGAGGTCATGCGGTGAATGAACTGGCCGTCGTCTGAAAAAAGCATCAGGCCGGTGGTGTCCTGATCGAGCCGCCCCACGCACTGCACGCCGCGCTGCAGCAGCGGCTGCGGCAACAGGGCGAACACGCTGGGATGGTGGCTGGGATGATGCGAGCATTCGTAGCCGGCCGGCTTGTGCAGCAGCACATAGGCCTTTTCGCGATACGGCCAGGTGGCGCCGTCGAGCGTCAGTTCCAGCCCGGCCGGATCGACCTCGGCCTCGGGGTCGTCGCAGACCTCGCCGTTGACCGCCACCTCGCCCGCACGCACGCGTGCGACGCTGCCCTTGCGTGAGCCGAATCCTTGCGACTGCAGGGCGCGGTAGAGCTTCATCGCGCGCTCAAAAGCGGCACAGCCCGGCGGCGTCGTTGGTCACCAGTTGCTCCAGCAAATGCCGCACCTGCAGCATCACTTCGCCCAGCACCGGCTGGATCTCTTCCATCTGGATGCCGTCGGCCGACAGGCCGCGCCCGGCTGCGTAGTTCACCACCGCCCCCACCGCCGCGTAGCAAAGCCCCAGTTCGCGCGCCAGATAGGCTTCGGGCATGCCGGTCATCCCCACCATGTCGGCGCCGTCGCGCTCCAGGCGGTTGATTTCAGCGGCGGTTTCCAGGCGCGGCCCCTGCACGGCCCCGTACACGCCGCCGTCACGCAGGCTGATGCCCGCGTTCACCGCCGCCTGCAGCAGGGCTGCGCGCATGGCGTCGCAATAGGGAAAGGTGAAGTCGAGGTGGGTGACCGGCTTGTCGCTGCCGACGGAATACGTCGCGGCGCGGCCATGCGTGTAGTCGATGATCTGATCGGGAATGACCAGTGTGCCGGGAATCAAATCGGGGTGAATGCCGCCGACTGTGGCCACCGACACCACGCGGTCGACGCCGTGATCCTTCAGCGCCCACAGGTTGGCGCGGTAGTTCACCTCGTGCGGCGGAATGGTGTGGCCATAGCCGTGACGCGCCAGAAAGATCACATCCTGCCCGCAGATGCGGCCGAAGGTGAGCGCGCCCGAGGGTTCGCCATAGGGCGTGCGCGCCACCTGGCGATGGGTGATTTCCAGATTGGCCAGTTGAGTGAGGCCGGTGCCACCGATGATTCCCAACATGTCATGCGTCCTTTAAAGCGTAGATGGCCGGCAGGTTGCGCCAGAGTCCGTAAGCGTCCATGCCGCAACCGAACACAAAACGGTCCGGCACGCTCAAACCTGAAAAATCCGCACGGATCGGTTTGGTCAGGCCGTTGGCCTTGTCGGTCAGCACGGCCGACCACACCCGCGCCGCGCCCATGTTGATCAATTTGTCGCGGATCGCCGCCAGGGTTTCGCCCTCGTCCAGAATATCGTCCAGTACCAGCACGTTGCGGCCCACCACATTCTGCCCCGGCAGCACCCGCCATTCCATTTCTCCACTCTGCGTATTACCGCGATAACGCGTCACGTGCAGGTAATCGAATTCCAGCGGAAAGCCCAGCCGGGGCAACAGTTGTCCGGCGAACACCACCGCCCCGCCCATCACGGCCAGCACCAGCGGAAAGTCCTTCGCCAATGCCTCGGAAATTTCCCCTGCCAAACGATCGAGCGCGGCTTGCACCGTTTCTGCAGACGCAACACAGTCGGCCTGGTCCAGCAGTTGTTGCGCCTGAAGCGGGGTCATGAGGGGAAGTGGAATCGACAAAAGCCGGAAGTCTAAGCCCTCGACGGCGATGTTTCCAGACTTTGCACGGCTCAAGTAAGCTTGCGCCATGACGATTTCCGCCCCCCTCACCCTCGATGCCCTTGGCTGGCTGTCCGCTGCGCGCCAGCTGCCCTCGCCCAATTGCGATGCGCGTCCGGAAGGCGCGGCGATCGAACTCATCGTCATCCACAACATCTCGCTGCCACCCGGCGTATTCGACGGCGATGCCGTGATCGAGCTTTTCACCAACCGGCTCGACTGGGACGCGCACCCGTATTACCAGGGCATCCGCGGCATCAGGGTGTCGGCGCATTTCTTCATCCGCCGCGACGGCACCCTGATCCAGTTCGTTCCGTGCAGCCTGCGCGCCTGGCACGCGGGGGTGTCGAGCTGGCTGGAACGCGAATGCTGCAACGATTTTTCAATCGGCATCGAACTCGAAGGCAGCGACGATCTGCCCTTCACCGAGGCCCAGTACGCGACCCTGGCCCCGCTGGTGAACCTGCTGAAGCAGGCCTATCCGATCCGTGCCGTGGTCGGGCACAGCGACATCGCGCCGGGCCGCAAGACCGATCCCGGCCCCCATTTCGCCTGGCGACGGATCGATGAGAACATCGGCTGATCCGCTTCGCCTTGCCTGTGTCGGGCTGGCCGCGCTGCTGGCGCTTTCCGGCTGCGCCTCGACGCTCAATCTCGACACCGAGCGCCCGCCTTCGCATGGGGTCTCCCGCCACGCCAACACCCCCTTGAAGGCCCAGCTGGCAAAACAGATCCCGCCGGGCGAATCGGGTTTTCACCTGCTATACAGTGGCCACGCCGCACTGGCCGCCCGGCTGTCGCTGGCCCAGCGCGCCACCCGCACGCTCGACGTTCAGTCTTACCTGTTCCACAACGACACCACCGGCAAGCTGGTCGCCGCGGCGCTGATGGCCGCAGCGGAACGCGGGGTTCGGGTGCGCGTGCTGATCGACGACATCGACACCGCCGACAAGGAACTCCGCCTCGTCACCCTGGATGCCCATCCCAATATCGAGGTGAGGCTGTTCAATCCCTTCCATACCCGCAGCGCCAATCTGCTGGTCAAGGCCTGGCAGGCGCTGCAGGATCATGTTCGCCTCAACCGCCGCATGCACAACAAGGTCTTCATTGCCGACAACCAGATCGGCATCACCGGCGGGCGCAACATCGGCGACGAATATTTCAACGCCCACCAGGATTTCGCCTTCGTCGACCTCGATGTCGCCGCCGCCGGCGCCATCGTCGGCAAGCTGTCGCAGTCGTTCGACCAATACTGGAACAGCGATGCCGCGGTGCCCGCCTCCGCCCTGCCGATCATCGCCGAAGACAGCCGGCTGCTGCGCGCCACCCGCTTTCTGCAGCAATTTCGCGCCCGCAAGCTGGACACCGATTATGGCCGCGCGCTGACGGCAGCCGACCCCCTCCCCAGACTGCTGGCAGGCAACATTCCCTGGCACCTGGCGCGCGCCGACCTCATCGTCGACCCGCCCGACAAGGTCATCGACCCTGACACGGCAACGTCCGAACTGCTGGTCGGCCAGCTCACGGGCTTGTGGATCGACCCATCGAAGCGTGCGCTTATCGTGTCGCCCTATTTCGTGCCAGGCGCCATGGGCATGGCGTATTTCCGCTACTGGCGTCATCAGGGCGTGCAGATCGACGTGCTGACCAATGCCTATGCCGCCAGCGATGTTCCGGTGGTGCACGCCGGCTATGCCAACTACCGCATCCCGCTGCTGGAAACCGGCATCAATCTCTACGAGCTGAAACCGGTCGCCGAGCCCACGGGCGGACGGTTGCGCGACCTCGGCAGTGGCTCTTCACGCGCCAGCCTGCATGCCAAAACCTTCGTCTTCGACGACGAGCACGTGTTCATCGGCAGTTTCAACTTCGACCCGCGCTCGGCACGGCTCAACACCGAAATGGGGCTGGTCATTCATTCACGCGAACTCGCGCGCCAGGTCACCGCCATCGCCCGGGATGCCATGCGCCCGGAACGCAGCTATCTGCCGCGGCTCGTTGTCGACAGCAGCGAAAGTGGCCTGGCAAAACGCCTGCAATGGCACGATGTCCACCAGGGCGTCGAACGCATTCACGACGTCGAACCCGAAACCAGCGCGATCCAGCGCGGCCTGTTGCGCGTGCTGCAAGCGCTGCCGATCGAAGATCATCTCTGAGCCACGGTAAAATCGGGGTTTTGGTTTTCCTGGATTGCTTATGCGCCTCGGCACCCCGCTTTCACCTTCCGCCACCCGCGTCATGCTGCTGGGTGCGGGCGAACTCGGCAAGGAAGTCATCATCGCCCTGCAGCGCCTGGGCGTTGAAGTCATCGCAGTCGATCGCTATGCCAACGCCCCGGGCCATCAGGTCGCGCACCGCGCGCACGTGATCGACATGAGCGACGGCGCGGCCCTGCGCGCATTGATCGAAGCGGAAAAACCGCAACTGGTGGTGCCCGAGATCGAGGCGATCGCCACCGAAACCCTGCTGGAAATCGAGGCCGCCGGGCTGGCCGAAGTCATCCCCACCGCGCGCGCGGCCAACCTCACCATGAACCGCGAGGGCATCCGCCGGCTGGCTGCGGAAACGCTGGGGCTGCCAACCTCGCCCTATGTGTTTGCCGACACCCTCGCCGAAATGAGCGCTGCGGCCGGGCAACTGGGCTACCCGGTGATCGTGAAGCCGGTGATGTCCTCGTCCGGCAAGGGACAATCGAAGATCGACGACGCCAGCCAGTTGGGAGCGGCCTGGGATTACGCCTCCGCGGGCGGACGGGTCAACAAGGGCCGCGTCATCGTCGAGGGGGTGATCGACTTCGACTACGAAATCACGCTCTTGACCGTGCGCGCACTCGGGGCGTCCGGCCAGGTCGAGACGCATTTCTGCGCGCCCATCGGCCACGTGCAGGTGAACGGCGACTACGTCGAATCGTGGCAGCCGCAGCCGATGTCCGCCGCCGCTCTCAAGCGCGCGCAGGAGATTGCCGCCGCCGTCACCGGCAACCTCGGCGGACGCGGCCTGTTCGGCGTGGAACTGTTCGTCAAAGGCGATACCGTGTGGTTCTCGGAAGTCAGCCCGCGCCCGCACGACACCGGCATGGTCACCATGGCGACGCAGCGGCAGAACGAGTTCGAGCTGCACGCGCGCGCCATCCTCGGCCTGCCGGTCGACGTCAGCCTGCGCGAACCCGGTGCGTCGGCGGTGATCTACGGCGGCATGGAGGCCACCGGCATCGCCTTTGAGGGCGCGGACGAAGCCCTGCGCACGCCCGGCGTCGACCTGCGGCTGTTTGGCAAGCCGCAGGCCTTCGCCCGCCGCCGCATGGGGGTGGCGCTCGCCACCGCGCCCGACACGGATGAGGCGCGTAGCCGCGCCAAGGCTGCGGCGGCATGCGTCAAGCCGGTGAAGGGCTGAACATGCAGACCCATTACGAACGCCTCGGTGGCGGCGAAGTGATCCGCAAGCTGGTCGATCGCTTTTACGACCTGATGGACGAAGACCCCGATTACTACGGCATCCGCAAGCTGCATCCGGCCGATCTCACCGAATCGCGCAACAAGCTGTTCTGGTTCCTTTCCGGCTGGACCGGCGGGCCGCCGGAATACACCGACCGCTTCGGCCATCCCTTCCTGCGCCGTCGCCATATGCCGTTCGTCATCGGCGAGGCCGAACGCGACCAGTGGATGGGCTGCATGATCCGCGCCATGCAGGACGTGGGGGTGGATGCGGCGATGCAGCAGGAACTGGCCGCGGCCTTCTTCAAGACCGCCGACTTCATGCGCAACCAGCCGCAGTGACATGAGACGACTGATAGGCTGGAGCGTGCTGTTTGCCATGCTGGCCGGGCTCACCGTGCTGCCCTGGCTGATGCTGGACCAGGCGCCGGCGATCGAGCCGCCGGCAGAGTTTCGTCGCACCGATCTGGCCTGGGTCAGGTCGCTATTTCAGAAACATGATCCGCGCAGCCGCACCCCTGATGTGATTCACAGCATCCAGCTCGATGAGGCCGAACTCAACCGGCTGCTGAATTACGCGGTCGAGTTGCGCCAGGTCAGCGGCATCGCTGCCGAACTCACGCCTGGCACGGCCACCCTCACCGCCACCCTAACCGTGCCTGCCAACCCGTTTGGCCGCTATCTCAATATCAGCGCCGAAGTGGCCGAGGTGCCCGGCGGTATCCGCATACAAAGCCTGCAACTGGGCAGCCTGCCCGTGCCGGGCGCGGTGGCCGACGCCATGGCGCGCCTGGCGCACAACTGGCTGCGCCGCGACGAGACTTACGCTTCGCTTGCCGATGCCTTTTCCCAGGTGAATTTCGACGAGAACCAGGCCACCCTGGATTACCGCTGGCATCCCATCCTGCTCACCCAACTGGAGCGCAAAAGCGCCGATCTGCTGATTGCGCCGGAAGATCAGGCCCGCATGCTGGTCTATGCAGCGCAACTCGACGCCCTGCTGAAACCCTATCGCCGTGGCAGCACCGTCCCGCTGGTTGAAGTCAGCGCACCCCTGTTTGGCTTCGCGCAAACAATCGATGGCGACGAAGCCGAGGAGAACCGCGCCGCGCTCACCACGCTGGCGGCCTATCTGTCCGGCATCAGCCTGCCCAAGCTGCTCGAAGGTGACAGTCGTTCGATCCGCCGGGCGCCACGCGTGCTGCTGTCGCTGCATGGGCGACGCGATTTTGCCGAACACTTCGTGATTTCGGCCGCGATCACCGTCAATGGTGGCAGCCGGTTGGCCAACGCCATCGGCCTGATCAAGGAGGAAGAGGATGCCAACAAGGGTTCAGGGTTCAGCTTCACCGATCTGGCCGCCAACCGCGCCGGGGTCAAACTGGGCGAACGTGCGACCAGCGAAGCGGCGGCGCAGGTGCAGCAGCGTCTGGCCGCCGCCCGCCATGACGCCGACCTGCTGCCGGATTTTCGCGACCTGCCTGAATTCATGCCCCAGGCCGAATTCGATCGCCGCTTCGGACCGATCGGCAGCCCCCGCTACCAGCGGCTGATCGACCGCATCGATGCCCGGCTGGCCGCGCATTCGCTTGCGCAATAGATAGTCAATAAACCCTGCTATAATGCTGGGTTTCCCGCAATCCGGCACCCATTATGTCCCGCAAGCTCCGCAACATCGCCATCATCGCGCACGTCGACCATGGCAAAACCACGCTGGTCGACCAGCTCCTCAAACAGTCCGGCACCTTCCGCGACAACCAGGCGGTTGACGAGCGGGTGATGGACTCCAACGACCTGGAAAAGGAGCGCGGGATCACCATCCTGGCGAAGAACACCGCCATCATGTACGGCGACTACCACATCAACATCGTCGACACCCCCGGCCACGCCGACTTCGGCGGCGAGGTCGAGCGCGTGCTCGGCATGGTCAACGGCGTGGTGCTGCTGGTCGACGCGGTCGAAGGCCCGATGCCGCAGACGCGCTTCGTGACCAAGAAGGCCCTGGCGCTGGGCCTCAAGCCCATCGTCGTGATCAACAAGGTCGACCGCCCCGGCTCGCGTCCGGACTGGGTCGTCGACCAGACCTTCGACCTGTTCGACAAGCTCGGCGCGACAGACGAGCAACTCGACTTCCCGATCATCTATGCGTCGGGCCTGAACGGCTGGGCGTGCATGGACCTGAAGGATGCGCCGTCGCACGGCGGAGCCGCTGCCGACATGGTGCCGCTGTTCGATACCGTGCTGACCCACGTCCCCACCCCGCCCGGCTCGCCCGACGCGCCGCTGCAGATGCAGATCGCCGCGCTCGATTATTCGACCTACACCGGCCGCCTCGGCGTTGGCCGCGTGCTCAACGGCCGCATCAAGCCCGGCATGTCGGTGGTAGTGATGAACCACGAAGAACAGGTTTCCACCGGCCGCATCAACCAGGTGCTCGGTTTCAAGGGTCTGGACCGCGTGCCGGTGGAAGAAGCCGAAGCCGGCGACATCATCATCATTTCCGGGCTGGATACCATCGGCATCGGCGTCACCATCTGCGACCGCGAAAACCCGGTCGGCCTGCCGGTGCTGCCGGTGGACGAGCCGACGCTAAACATGGACTTCATGGTCAACGCCTCGCCGCTGGCCGGCACCGAAGGCAAGTTCGTCACCAGCCGCCAGATCCGCGATCGCCTGGCCAAGGAACTGCTGGTCAACGTCGCCCTGCGCGTCGATGAAACCGGCGATGCCGACGTGTTCCGCGTCTCCGGCCGTGGCGAACTGCACCTCACCATCCTGCTGGAAAACATGCGCCGCGAAGGCTTCGAGCTGGCCGTCGGCAAGCCGCGCGTGGTGTACAAGGAAATCAACGGCGAGAAATGCGAGCCGTATGAAAACCTCACCATCGACCTGGAAGATGAACACCAGGGCGGCGTGATGGAAGAAATCGGCCGTCGCCGCGGCGAGCTCACCAACATGGAATCCGATGGCAAGGGCCGCACCCGGCTGGAATACCACATTCCCGCGCGCGGCCTGATCGGCTTCCAGAGCGACTTCATGACGATGACGCGCGGCACCGGCCTGATGAGCCACGTGTTCGACGACTACGGTCCGGTGAAGGCCGACCTGCCCGGCCGCCACAACGGCGTGCTGGTGTCGCAGGACAACGGCGAGGCCGTGGCCTATGCCTTGTGGAAGCTGGAAGATCGCGGCCGCATGTTCGTCTCGCCCGGCGACAAGCTGTACGAAGGCATGATCATCGGCATCCACACCCGCGACAACGATCTGGTGGTCAACCCGATCAAGGGCAAGCAGCTCACCAACGTGCGCTCCTCGGGTACCGACGAGGCGGTGCGTCTGACCACGCCGATCAAGCTGACCCTGGAATCGGCGGTGGAATTCATCGACGACGACGAACTGGTCGAGATCACGCCGAAGTCGATCCGCATCCGCAAGCGCCACCTGCAGGAGCACGATCGCAAAAAAGCCTCACGCGCAGCGGCTTGAACCCCACCCGGCCTTGCGCCGGGGCTGCGTTAAAAAAAGCCCGGCGTAAGGCCGGGCTTTTTTACGTGGGTCACGGGTAAAATCGCTGCCATGCGTCCAGTCGAAATCGCCCTTTTCGTCGGCCTTGCCGTCCTCATCCTTCTGGCTGTTTTGCTGCTGCTGCGCCTCGCCGCGCTGCGGCGCGAACAAGCCGGGTTGCCCGCGCTGCTGACGCAGGACATGGATGCGCGCCACCGCGCCGTGCTGACCGACCTACACGCAGGCCTGGCGCAGCAGTCCGACCGCATGCAGGCCCAACTGGCTTCCCTGCAGATTGCGCAGACCGAGCGGCTGGCGGAAACGCGTGAAACCGTGACAGGACAATTCAGCCAGTTCCAGACCGCGATGCTGGAAAAGCTGATCGAGCAGGGCCGCGCCGAGCAAAGCCTGCTGCAGGACACGCTGAAAGGCATGACCGCGCACTTCAGCGAGCGCGTGCAGCAGTTGTCGCAGACGGTCGACGGACGCTTGAATGAAATCTCAGGCAAGGTCGCCGAGCGGCTCGACGAGGGCTTCAAGAAAACCAATGAAACCTTCACCTCGGTGATGTCGCGGCTGGCCGTGATCGACGAGGCGCAGAAGAAAATCGAAGGGCTGGCGAGCAATGTCGTCAGCTTGCAGGAAATTCTTGGCGACAAGCGCTCGCGCGGCGCCTTTGGCGAAGTCCAACTGGAAGCGCTGGTCAGAAACAGCCTGCCGCCCGACGCCTATGCCTTCCAGCACACCCTGAAGAGCGGCGCGCGCGCCGACTGCGTGCTGGTCCTGCCCGAGCCGACCGGAACGGTGTGCGTCGATTCCAAGTTTCCGCTGGAAAACTACAGCCGCATGTTCGACGACAGCCTGCCGATGGCCGAGCGCGATGCAGCCAAGCGGCAGTTCAAGACGGACGTCAAAAAGCATGTCGACGACATCGCCGCCAAATACATCGTCGAGGGCGAAACCTCGGACGGCGCGGTGATGTTCCTGCCGGCCGAAGCGGTGTTTGCCGAGATCCACGCCTACCATCCGGACCTGGTCGAGCACGCGCAAAAAAAACGCGTGTGGCTCACCTCGCCGACCACGCTGATGGCGGTGCTGAACACCGCGCGCGCAGTGATCCGCGATTCGGAAACGCGGCGCATGGCGCACGTGATCAAGGATGAGCTCGGCAAGCTGGCGAAGGATTTTGCACGCTTCGACGATCGCATGAAAAAACTCGCCAGCCACATCGAGCAGGCCAGCAAGGATGTGGGCGAAGTCCGCATCTCCAGCGACAAGATCAGCCGCCGCTTCCAGCAGATCGAACGGGTCGAGCTCGAACATCCGGATGCGGCCAGCGCACGTCTGCTCGACATCGACGAGTGAGCCGGAGCGCATGAGCTGGTTCGGTCGCTGGCGACGCGCCCGCATTCTTGATAAACATGCCATTCCGCCCGACGCTTTCCGGACTGCGGTCGAGCGGCTGCCCATCCTGCACGGCCTGACGGCAGACGAACTGGCGCGACTGCGCGAAGCCGCCAGCCTGTTCATCCACGACAAGACCTTTTCCGCCGCCGGTGGCGCCGACGTCGATGACGACACCCAACACCTGATCGCCCTGCAAGCCAGTCTGCTGACCCTCAATCTTTCAGAAGACAGCTACCGCGGCTGGAATGAAATCATTCTCTATCCAGACGAATTCCTGCGTCATCGCGAGGAAACGGACGAGGCCGGCGTCGTGCATCACTCGCGCGACATCCTTGCGGGAGAATCGTGGCATGGCGGCCCCCTGGTACTGTCAATTGCCGATGTGGCAGCGAGTGGCCGGGCTGATGGCTTCAACGTCGTGCTGCACGAGTTTGCCCACAAGCTCGACATGCTGAACGGCGATGCCAACGGCTTCCCGCCGCTGCATCACGGCATGGATGCCGCTGCCTGGGCACATGATTTCACTTCGGCCTATGAAGACTTGTGCGCGCGCGTCGATGCGGACGAGGACACGGCCATCGATCCCTACGCCACCACCGACCCTGCCGAGTTTTTTGCAGTGCTGACCGAGGTGTTCTTCGAGACGCCGCACCTCCTCCACGCCGTATACCCGGCCATTTACCGGCAGTTGCAGCAGTTCTACCGCCAGCATCCGCTGGCAAGGCTGGAGTCGCATGGGCACGCCTAAGCCCCATATCGCCGCGCGCATGGCGGGCATCGCACCCTTCCATGTGATGGACATCCTGGCGCGCGCACAGGCGCTGGAAGCTGCGGGGCGCGACATCATCCACCTCGAAATCGGCGAACCCGACTTTGCCACGCCCACCCCGATCGTCGAGGCAGGCGTTGTCGCGCTGCGCGCCGGCCACACGCACTACACCGGCGCGCTGGGCCTGCCCGCACTGCGCGAAGCCATCGCCGGATTTTATTCAACGCGCTGGCAGGCCGCAGTCGATCCCGCGCGCGTCGTCGTCACCCCCGGCGCGTCGGGCGCGCTGCTGCTGGCGCTGGGCCTGCTGGCCGGGCCGGGCGACGACGTGCTGATGGCCGATCCCGGCTACCCCTGCAACCGCCATTTCGCCCGCTTCTGCGATGCGCGCACGGTCAGCGTCCCGGTCAACGCCGGCAGCGGCTTTCAGCTCACGCTCGAACTGATCGAACGCCACGCCACGCCCGCCACCCGCGCCGTGCTGATCGCCAGCCCCTCCAACCCCACCGGCACGTCGATTTCACCCGGCGAACTCGCGCGCATCCATGACTGGTGTGCCGATCGAGGTGTGGCCCTGATCGTCGACGAGATTTACCTGGCGCTGACCTACGACGGCACCGAGCACAGCGCCGCGCGCTGGGACGATGTGTTCGTGATCAACAGTTTCTCGAAATATTTCCAGATGACCGGCTGGCGGCTGGGCTGGCTGGTTGCACCGGCCTGGGCCATGCCGAATCTGGAACGTCTGGTGCAAAACCTGTTCCTGGCTGCGCCCACCCCGGCACAGCACGCAGCGCTGGCGGCGTTCTCGCCCGCCACCCTTGATGAACTCGAGGCCCGCAAGGCCGAATTGCGCGATCGCCGCGACTTTCTGCTGCCCGCGCTGCGCGAACGCGGCTTCGTCATTCCCATCCAGCCGCACGGGGCGTTTTATCTGTATGCCGACTGCAGCGCGCACACCGACGACAGCTTCCACTTTGCCCAGGCCCTGCTGGAACAGGCGGGGGTGGCGGTGACCCCCGGCCTCGATTTTGGCCAGCACCAGCCACAACGTTATCTGCGCATCGCCTACACGCAGCCCCTTCCGCGCCTGGTTGAGGGCATTGCCCGGCTGGATAAATTTCTAGGCCGATAACACATGTGCTGCTGCAAATCGCAGACGAAAAAAAACCGGCCCAAAGGCCGGTTTTTCGTTCCTGGACCCGGAATTACTGGGCAGGAGCAGCAGCCGGAGCAGCAGCGTCAGCAGGCGCAGCAGCGTCAGCGGGTGCAGCAGCGTCAGCGGGTGCAGCTTCAGCAGGCGCAGCTTCAGCAGGCGCAGCTTCCATCGGAGCAGCGGCTTCAGCAGCAGGCGCTTCAGCAGGAGCAGCAGCTTCTTCTTTTTGACCACAAGCGGTCATGGAAACAGCCAGCAGAGCAGCCAGGAGGACGGAATATTTCATTTGATTTCCCTTAATTTACGATATTAAACCCACACCAGAGATCGGTCCGGGACTTTTAATCCAGCCGACGCGCGGATTCTAGCAAAACGGCAAAAGAAAACCACCATCTATTGAATTTCTTCTGTTGCGGGGAGGTTGCGTTGTTAAATAACCACAGGCCATGCAGAAAACATGGCCTGTGGTGCGCCTCAAGACGCGGGCAAGCCGCTGCGCTCGCGCAAAAACCGGATGACCTCGGGCTTGAATTGTCCGCGTTCCAGCGCGTTTCGATACGCCGTCCGCGCTTCTTCCATCAGTCCCTGCGCTTCGAGCGCCAGCCCCAGCCCCAGCGACCAGCCGCCCTGGCTGGGATCGGCAGCCAGGGCACGCTGGTAAGCCCGGCCCGCCTCTCCATGATTCTGAGCCTGCGACAACAAGGCCCCCATCAAGGCATGATCTGCAGGGCGCAAGCCAGCCTGACCGCGCGCCAGCCAGTCCAGCGCCTCGTCTCGTTGCCCCATATCCGCCAGCAGGCGCCCGATCGCGATCGCCAGCCCATCGTCTGCCCGCAACCCAAAACCCGCCTTCAGGAGCGACAGCGCTGCGTCGGCCTGTCCCCTCTCCTGCAACAGCCTTGCAAGTTGGATTCGGGCATTCGTCATTCCCGGATTGCGCGCCAGTGCCTGGCGGTATTTGCCGATCGCTTCATCGAATTTGCCGGCGCGGCGCAGCGTCTGGGCGTCGTCGAAATGCTGCTGCGCGTCGGCCTCGGGCGACAGTTCGGTCAATTTTTTGACAACGGCGGGTCCCGCCTGCGCCGCGGGCGGAACAAGGGATTGAACCGGGATCAAAGGCTTGGACACAACAGGCAGCGGCCGTTCTGCCTGCACCGCTTTGGGAACCGGCATGGCCACCTGAGGTTGCTCAAGCGCCGCAATGGTGGGCTCAACAGGGCGGGCGGCAACAGCCGCTTCTTGCGGCGCGTCCTGCATCATCGGCGCGGCTTGAATAGCGGGCGCCACGTGGGCGGGCACCTCGGCAACAGGCGTGGCTGCGGGTTCCTGCCGCGCAATCGGGGTGTCGGCTGGCGTGTCGACCCTGTTTGGCGCAGCCGGCAGCATCCAATAGATGACCGCAACCCCTGCCGCCAGCATCCCCAGTCCTCCCAGAATCAGCCCGGCCGGGCGACGCGTTGCGCTAACCGGCGCCGTTGGCGCAGCAGGCAAATCGGACGAGGCGGCGCCCCGCGCATCGAGTTCCCGCAACATCTGGTTGATCACGCTCATCCTGTTTTTTCCCAGACTTATCCCAGTAAACGCCAGCTGGCGGCGGCGGCAGCCGTCAGCCCCAGCAAGGCCAGCCCCCAGGCCAGCGTTGCAATCGACGCGCCCTTGCGGGCGGCGAGCGTGTCGCGCGCCGCCCCCTTCACGTCACGGCGGGTGACCTTTTTCGCGCCCCGGCCGTAGGCCAGCATCATGGCCTTGGCGCCGATGATATTCACCAGCCGCGGCAAACCGCGGGAAACGCGCCACAGCGCGCGCTCTGCCCACCTGGTGAATAGCGCCCCGTCCCGCCCCGCCACCTTGAGGCGATGCTGCACGTAGGCCGCCACCTCGCGGCGATCGAACGGCCGCAGGTTGGCATGAAAGCTGATGCGGGTCAGGATTTGCCGGGTGTTTTTTTCGCGCAGCTGGGCCATCAACTCGGGCTGGCCGAACAGCACGACCTGCAGCAATTTGCGCTTTTCGGTTTCCAGATTGGTGAGCAGGCGCACCGCTTCGAGCGTATCGGCAGGCAGCGCCTGCGCCTCGTCGACCAGCACAACCGGCTGCCGGTCCTGCTGCGCCAGGGCAATGAAATGCCGCTCCAGACGGTGCAGCAAATCTTCCCTGCTGCCTTCGGACGGCACCCCGAACTCGTTTGCAATCGCTGCATACAGCCCGCGCGGATCGAGCCCCGGATTGGGCACGAATGCGGCCTGCCAGCGTTCCGGCAAGCCATTCAACAAACGGCGCAGCAACAGGGTTTTGCCGGTGCCGACCTCGCCTTCCACCACCAGAAAGCCTTCGCCAGCGCTCAGCGCAAAAAGCAGGGTTTCATGGGCTTCCTGGTGCGGCAGGGCGGGGAAGAAAAAACTGGTGTCGGGAGTCAGGCCAAACGGCGGCTCGCGCAGGCCGAAGTGCTCCCACCAATTGATCATGGCTGGGACTGCGGCAACTCGTAGTCCCGGAAACGACGCTGGGTGGCCTCCATATCGCGGCTCCAGTCCTGGTTGTCGCGGATCAGCGTGGTCTTGATCAGCACCACCAGTTCGCGCTTCTGGCTGGCCTGACTGGTGTTGCCAAAGAGCTGCCCCAGAACGGGGATGTCGCCGAGCAGCGGGATGCGATTCTTGCTGTCGTCGAAGGTTTGGCTCATCAGACCGCCAATGGCGACGATGTGGCCATCCTTGAGGCGCACCACGCTGTCGGTTTCTGAAATGCTGCTGGATGCCAGCGGCAGCACGTAGTTGCCCAGATCTCCCAGGCTGATTTGTTTCTGTTTTTCCGTGACGTTGCTGACTGAAGGTCGAACATGCAGTGTGATGTTGTCCTTGTCATCGATTTGCGGGGTCACATCCAGCGCAATGCCTGAAAAGAAAGGCTGCACCACAACCGTGGGCGGCGTGGCCGGAACGCCCACCGCCGCCGCCGTGCCTCCGGTGACTTCGGTGACGAAAAAGTCGTCCGTTCCCACCTTGAGCACCGCCTTCTGGTTGTTGATGGTGGCGATGCGCGGGCTGGACAGCACGTGTACCGATCCCTGACTCTTGATCAGATTGATGACGGCGCCGAAATCCCCATCGTTGAAAGCCAGGCCAAACAAGCTGCCGGTCGGGCCTGGAACGAGACCGCCCAGCATTTGCGCCACCGTTCCCCCCAGGTTGATCGGCGGCGTTCCAGCCGGATTGAGGCCATTCACCCCGATCGCCAGCTTGCCGTCACGTTGCAGCGTTGCCCAGTTGATTCCGGACTGAAAGCCGTCATTCAACTGCACTTCCAGAATTTTGGCTTCCAGCATCACCTGGCGGGCGCTCACCAGTTCCGATGCGCGCAAATACTTTTCCACCATGTACAGGCTGGCAGGCGCTGCTTTCACGATGACGATGCCGGATTGCCGGCTCACCACCACGCTGCCCGCCTCGCCGACCAGCGCCTTCAGGGAGGTACTGATTTCCTCCCAGTAATTTGAGTCGGTCGACGTTTGCACGCTGCTGGTTTCCAGCGATTTGGATGCGCTGCCGGACGCCGACCCGCTACCGCCGCTGCTGCTGCCGCCGCCGCCCGCGCTGACCGAACCGGACACCACGCGCATGTCCGACATGCCCTTGCGCTGCATCGCCAGGGAGTTCAGATGATAGATACGCATTTGCATGGCAGGCGACGGCACGATGATGCGCTTGCCCTGCACTTCGTATTCGTAGCCGTACAGCGCGCGCACCGCTTCCATCGCCTCGGGCACCGTCACGTTTTTCAGGTTGAGGGTCAGGGTGCCGGTGACATCCGGATGCACCAGCATGCTGTAGGGCGTGCCCGTCACCATGCCCATGAACACTTCGGAGGCCTTGGCATTGTTCACCGTCAGGCTGAAGCGGGGTTCGGTGCTAACGGGTTTTGACGCAACGGGGGGCGCTGCGCGCACCGCGTCCATCACGGCCTGCTGCACGGCAGCCGGCGGCGCAGTAATCGGTACCGGCTGGGGGGTGGGCGTTTCCAGCGCGGTATTCAGCGCATCCTTGCCCTCCTTGCCGAATGGGCTGGCACAGCCGGTCAATACCAATACAGCCAAGACAATATGTTTATGCATGTTCAATTCCTGTTTTTCCCGGACGGGCCGGGTTGCGCTTGCTGCTGTGTACGGAATGCTTGATCGAGCAGGTAGACAGCACGGCGCCCACCCTTGCCGGAAAGGACAATATGATCTTCATGGATAGCGGCCACCCGTCCGCCTTCCACCGCGTCGCCCACCTTGACCGTGGTGCCGTTATACCAGGCAATCGAGTGACGTCCGTTCGCGCTCACGCTCACCCAGGCCAGAGCAGCCGCCTCATGCGAACCATCGGCACCCGGACTTTCCCGGAATGTCGGCAGCGCAGTGGGGTCCGGCAGCGAAGCGGCGGCCAGCGGCGTGGACAGAAGTGCGGCCAAGGCCCACACCATCAAACGCGCAGCCATGTTTCCTCCAGGCTCAAGGTGTGTACGGTCAGGGTGAGCGTCAGCATCGGACGATCGGCCGCATCGAGCGACGCCTCGATCCAGTTCAGACGCCAGGGCAAAGCTTCCAGCCGTTCAAGATACGTGACCAGATCGGAATATCGCCCGCTCACCTTGACTTCAAAACCGTGCCGATAAAATCCGGGCGGGGCGCCCTCGGCAGCGTCAGGCAAGGCGACCGGTTGCGGGTTCAGCGTTTTGAATCCGACAATGCGGATACCGCGCTGCTCCTGCACCACATTCTTCAATACCTGGTTCATGCGTTCGGGCGGAATCAGCGAACGCTGAAGCTGGTCCAGTTCGGCATTCAGCGCCGCCAGTCGCGCTTCCTGCGCGGCGAGCGTCTCCCGTGCCGCCCGATCCGGATTGCGCCCGGCCGCGCGCTCGAGTTGTTGCCGCTGCTGCCCGATTTGAGCCAGCGACTCCTCGGCAGCCTGCACGCGAGCGTTCGCCTGCTGTATGCCGAGTTGGCCCGCATCGATCAGCAGGGTTTGCACCAGGGCAAGCGTCACCAGCACCGACGCCGCGAAAATGAACACGCGCTCCCGCAGGCTCATCATGCCGATCCGCTCAGCGATCTCGCGCAACTTCTCACTGGCCATGAGATCCCCCCTGCGCCGTCGCCTTATCCGGGCTGCCCGAGTACAAGTCGAAATCGACGTGATCGGGCAGCGCTGCCGTTTGGCTTGCGCGCTCGCCTGTGGAAGCGGCCAGCACGGCATTCATGCCGCTAAACTCCATGCCCGCAAAGGGCGCCTGCCTGGCGAGCCGGTCGATATACGCCGTCAGCAAGCCTGCGTTCAGGGCCGCCCCCTTGAGCGCGACATAGCCCGGCGAAAGCGTAAATCCATTCAGCCAGACGCCTTCCGTGCCGCCATGCGCGAGCGCGCGCAAGCCGGGCGAAAAACCCGTTGAAGTCTGTTCGATGGTTTGGCCGACCGATGCCAGCAGCGCTTCGCGTTGCGCCACCTGCGCCTGCGTGGCCTTGACCCGCTCGTTCAGCAGCGCACTCACAGGCCGGGTGGCGGCGACAGTCAGTTCGTCCAGCGCCTGTTGTGCCTCGGCCTGGCGGGCCTCGCTCAGCACGGCCCGGGCCTCAAGCACGCCGGCCTGATAATGCAGATAGCCCGCCCAGGCCAGCGCACACACCAGCACCAAGCCCACGGCCAGGCCCATTTCGCGCAAGCCAAATACATAACGCTTCTTCAGCAGCAGCGGGCTGACAAGATTGATCTGCTGGCTCATGGCTTGGTGTCTTCCATCCGCAATGCGGCGCCGATGGCATGAAAACAAGCCAGCGGCAGGCTATCCGCGTCCGGGAACCCCGAGACATCCAGTGCATCCGCAAGCTTCAGCACCTCGACCTTGATGGCAAAATTCCGGGCCAGACCATCACGCAACTGTTCGACGTTCTTCATCGGGACGAGCAACAGGCGGTCAACCGGGATTCCGCCGAACTGGCGATCAAAATGATCCAGGGTGCGCTGGATTTCAAGTGTCATCCGCTCAAGGGCGTCCTCCCTACCCTCGCCTTCCAGCAGCGCCTGGTTTACGCCCAGCGTGCGCGCCACGCACAATTCGCCGTCCAGCGTCAGCGTCAGCAGGCCGCCGGTTTCAATGAAGGAGAAAAGCGCCATCGCCCGACCCGGGGATTCCAGCCGGATGGCCAGGTTGCGCTGGGCGGTTTCCATGATATCGATGATGCCGAGATTCAGGCCTGCGTTGGAAGCCAGCACAGCCTCCTCTGCGAGCAGGCTGTTTTTTGCCGCCACCGCAAAAATCTGCCGCACATGACTCAGGTGTTCGGGATGCGGAACTTCCAGCACGTCCACCGTACCGTCGTTGGCGTGAAAATCGAGCATGTCCTGAATCTGCCAGCGCACCGCAGACTTGACCTCGTCGGCCGGCACATTCGGCGCATCAAGCAGGCGCAGCTTGTAGTCGGACGGACGCAATACCAGGCTGGCCGGCCCCTTGCCAGGCAGCCGGGAAAGGGCCTCTTTCCAGTTTTCCCCGTTGACCGGGATCTCCCCGACGGCGAGCAGCTTGGGCACGGCCACCCTGCGGTCGACGCACGCGTAGGCGATGCGGTCCGGAAGACGCAAATAGGCTGTGAGCCCGTGTTCGCTTACTCGGCGGAAAAACCGCATATCTCAGACCTGATAATTTTTCTGAACTTAAATAAATAAGCCATTGTTGTCAAAGGATTTAACCAGATTTCTCATCAATTCACGTGTTATTTGCACAAAACGCCGCTGAAAAAGGGGTTTGCGCAGACCCGCCATGGGTGTTTTACGACCCTCCGGGCAAAATCTTCAATGCAATCAGAATATTCGCGAGGACGCGCCGGTAGGTGCATCCGGGTCAATGCATCTCGCGCAGATAGATCAATGACTTGCTGCCGCGATACAGGCCGAAGCTTGCCCGTGCCGCGGGGTCCTGATCGTACGCGCCACTGCTCCCGCGCCCTTGCAGCCAGCTTTTCGACGCTGCCACAGCGGGTGTCGCCACGCCGCCGACACAACTGCTGCCGGTGGCGGTGGCATCCAACTGAAGCGTGAGATCGACGCTGCCGGTGTTGTCCTCACCTGGCTTGGAAAGCTTGAGGTTTCCCCGACCGCCGTTGAAACGGCCGGACAGCGACACCGAGGTCTCGCAGGCATTGAGATCACGCTGCCAGTTGGACAGCGCCACATTGGCGGCGGCAAGCTGGGTGCAGGAATCCGCCGAATTCCGAATAAATCCGCTGCCGTTCCAGTATTGGGTTTCGATCGGCACCGGCAGGCCGAGCAGTTCCGAGCCATGGGCATTGGACAGAACCAGCCGCCCGAAGCGGATTTCATTGCCGGGGACAACGTCAAAAGCAATATTTGAAAACTGCGCAGGGGTCACCGTGTCGATGACGCCATTGCCTGGCTCGCCATTTTCGGTGCTGTCGCGCACACTCATCGAAAGCGTGATTGCTGACATGAAAGGCGCGACCGGCGTGGTGCGAACGTACGCAACCACATCCGCTGCGTTGGCCTTCAACGTGCCCACGCCGCTTCCGGTTTCGGTGAGGACGGGCGTCCCCACCAGGCCGGTATCCAGCGTACGGCTGACGTCTGCATCCGCATACGTTTGCGTGGCGTCGGAGGCGGCCAGCTTCCACAGTGTTCCCGAGTAGTTGGTCGTGGTTGCGCCCGCGGCATTCTTCGCTGTAATCGTGGCCTCTGGCAATGTCAGATAGCCGAAGGGCTGCCCGACGTATGTGAATGAGCGTATGGCACAGGTGGTGTCGTTGAAGGTCTTGAAAACGGGTGTACTGGCCGTCGTCAGATCAAAATGGTCGGGAACGAAGCGGCCGACATTGACGGCAGCCGACTCGATCGTCATCTCGGCTGCGCTGGAATCGTCGGCATCCACCGCCGCAAAGCTGGCGTCCGCCAGTTTCATGACGAAGGCGCCGACTTCCGAATAACCGGCTTCGTCAGTCGTCACCGTGCCGGAGGCGGCCAACCAGGTGCCGGTTGTAAGCGCGCCGAGCGTACAGCCGGCGACGGGCAGCACGCACGCAGTCAGGCTGGCCACGGGCGTTCCGGCATAGTTCGAGGTGGCGGCGCCGGCAGCGTTCAATGCCGTCGCCGCAATACGGAACGGCCGGCCGGCCCGGTGCACGTCGTTACCGCTCACCGCGGTGTTGTTGACGAGTGTGCGGGCAGTACCGGCGGTCAGGCTGTCGGCGTCGCTCGCCGTCACGCTGCCAAAACTCGCCGGCCGGATGGCAAAATTATCAGTCGAGCAGGAAGTCAAAGTCGGTGAACTGGTGGGATAACTGATCCTCACCCGCACATCTCTCCAGGCATCGCTGACTGCTGCAAAATTGACGGTAGAGCGGCCATTGGCGATGTTGGCGGAAGCGATGGTCTGCAGCAGGGTGAAGCTTGTGGGGCAGTTGTTGGCGTCCAGGCCGATGCCGGTTGTGGCGTTGCCCAGCAATTCAACTTTAACCGTGTCGGAAAAAGCGCTCTCCTGGGCGCCGCCGCTGACCGCAACTATGTCCAGTCCAAACGCGCTGCCTGCAACTTTTGTCTTGATGACGCCGGAAGTTGCGCCGGCCGCGGTACTGGTTTCGAAAGCATTGAAACTGCCGGGCGCGGCAGACGCAACACAGGTGCTCACGCCGCCTGCTGCGGCCTGATCTGCGGCACTGAAAATGAGGTTTGCGTCCTTACCAAGTTTGACCTCACCCGCCGTGACGAGCGCGCCCTGGATACTGGCGTCCTTGCCGAACTCAATTTTTGAACTTGTCCCCGGCGCATAAACGACCCCGACGAACGACACATTGTTGGCTGCGTCCCAATCAGCTCCCGGGTAAAGAAACACCTGCAAGTCAACCACCGCACCGGCGGCGTTGATCAAAGTGTTCTTATCCAGGGTGGCTTCGCTGCCGATGTAAAGACGCACCGTCCCGGAAGGGGACACCACAATCCTGGATCCCTCTCCCAAAGACAGGGTCTTGATGAAATAACTACCCGCCGCCAAATTGACCGTAGCCGATTTTCCGATATCCAGCTTGTCGATATAGTAAGAACCCCCTGAAAAGCTCGTGGTGGACGAGTTGGCCACCGAGACATCGTCATACGAGCCTGCTGCCACTGTCGTGGCGCTGGTGTCGGTGCTTCCAGTGGCGGGGAAGGTGGCCGGATCCAGGCTTGGAAAGGTCGAGCTTGCGCTGACAATGGCACCGGTGTTGGGGTTGATGGCATCGAGCGTTCCGTCATAATTCTCGCCACCATTGATGTTGCTGGTGGACGTGCCGTTGTTAACCGTGGAATCCTTGCCTACCTCAAGCTTATTGCCTGACAACACGGGATAACTGGCCGGAATCAAACCACAGGCCGCAACCGCCACGCCTGGAACAAGAAAAACCAGCACACAGACCAGAATACGTTTCAACATATTCAATCTCCCCACATACTGAAGTGTGAAATTACGGCTGTCAGTTTCCATTTCACGAAGCATCTCTTAGTACTTGGCATGATGTGGGACGTCATCATTTCGAAAAACTTGCCTGAATCTGCCGGTCGACATAATCCACATCGCCCGGCGTGCCCGACGTCGCGGTCGACGTGACCTGGTAGATCGCGACCGCATCGGCCCCATCGGTCGCGGGGGTGCGAATGCAGGTGACGTCCACTTCAAAGGCGGCGAGCGTACCGGTGAGGGTCAGCGTGGTGTCGGCCGGGCACGGTGTGGTACTGATCGGCGGCTGGGTTTGCGGGTCGACCACCTGCCACGCTGCCCACTCGATGCCGGCCCGTGCCGCCTGGTAGGCACGACTGCCCTGGATGTCCAGCGCGCTGCTAAGGTGACTGGTGCGCGACAGCGACACCATGTAGCCGCCCAGCGCTGCCAGGATGACCAGCAGGAAGATCGCGGTGGGCAGGACGAAACCGGACTCGGTGCGCGGCAGGCGGTTCATGGCTGGTTGCCCACCTGGGTATTGGCATGCAGGCGAATGGTCTCGCCTGCCAGGCTCAGGCTCAGCGTCATGCTGACCAGGCCGCCGCGCTCGGTGACGCCGGGCTGGTAGTCGAAGCTGCAGGGGGCGCTGACAGGGGCGCTGACACGGTTGGCCAGCAGCGCGCGCGGGGTGGCAGCGGCGAACGCGGTGGGCTGGGCGGCGGCAGGTGCATAGCCCCAGTAGCGCGTGAGCGTGCCGGCACCCGGATCGCAGACATAGCTCACCGGGCCTTCGACGACCTGGAAGCGGTTGCCGGGCGAAGCCAAGGGAAACTTCTTGTCAGCAATGGCGATGGTGTTCACGTCGCCGGCCACACCAATGTAGTCGGCGAGCGTCTCGCCCGCCCAGGCGTCGGCGCCCGGAATGCCGAGGTTGTACACGGCGATGCTGTCGCCGGCCCTCATCTCGATTGCCGGGCCGAGCACATCGAAACTGTCGTCGGCCGCCGTGAAATCGAGGATGTCACCGCCGCCCTGCGCCCGATAGCGCCCGCCGCTGCGGGTGGCGAGAAACTCCAGATAAACCACGCTGCCCGCCGAGGTGACGCGCACGCTGTTGGGCAGTGCCAGCCGGATATCCCGCCCCATGCGGCGCAGCGCAGTGTCGGCGGTATCGGTCAGGCGTGCCCGGCGATCCTGGGCGACATAGCTTTCCAGCGGAACCCGCAGGAACAGCGCCACCATCGAACCGACGATGCCAGTGATCGCGATGACGATGATCATCTCGATCAGGCTGAAGCCGGCGTGATTAAAAATTCGGCGCATATCGGGTACGGTAGCCGGAAAGGCTGACACTGTGGTTGCCCGGGGCGGTGACGGTGACGGTGACCAGCAGGGTTTCGTTGTCCCCGGGCACGGCCGGGACGATGCCATTAAAGTCCGCGACTGGCTGCACCTGGATCGTTGCGGAATAGCCGGCCAGCCCGTCCACGTCGTCGCCATTGAGGTCGCGGATGCCGGTCATGGAAAAATTGTTGTAGTCGTTGACGTTGTCGTAGGGCGTGAGGTTGGAATAGCGGTCTTCCACTCCGTCCGTCCCCATGCCTTCAGGCGTCGTCGCGCAGCCTGTGGGACCCATGGCAGAACTGGTCGCGGTATCGGCCTGCGCATCGTCTGGATCGCAATACGTGTAGGGCTTGGCCAGCACTTCCTCGAGCAGCGATTCGGCGATGGCGAGCGCCTGCTTCTGCACCATGGGATCGGCGCTGGAACGCGCGTTCAGGCTGTAGACCGACAGCACCCCGCTCACCGCGATGCCCACCACCACGATGAACACCAGCAGTTCGATCAGGCTGAGGCCGCGCTCACAGGGGAAACACTGAACACGTCCACATTCGTCATTCCGGCGGAGCGTGGTTGTTGCCGCTTCAGCGGCTTTACAACCACGGCCTGCCCCTTGCGGGCGCAAGCCGGAATCCAGTCGGATCAAGCACCTGGACCCCGGCTTCCGCCGGGGTGACGACGTATTGAAAGCCTCCCTAGTCGCGGACATAGCCGGTTTCCTGCTCGACCAGAACATGGTGCGTGCCGGTTCCGTTGACCTGGATATCGAGCTGGGCAGCGATGCTCGTCGGGCGCCCGCCCCTGTCGAACGTCAGCACCGTAACCGGGGCAATCGTCACCCCGCCTGGCGCTGTGACCGTGTAGGGCTTTTCGCCGCCCGGCCCGGGTGCCTGGCTGGCGGCCGCACAGGGGGCAATGGGGTCGTAACAAAGGGTGGCATCGTTCGCCGTCAGGTGCACGGAGACATCGCGCCGCTGGGAAACAGCGAGCTTCTGCGCGAAGCGCACCGTGGCCGCGAGCTGGTCGGCAAAGCCGCGGGTATCGAAGCTGGTGCGGCCGTTCATGCGCGGCACGGCCACCGCCGCGAGGATGCCGGCGATGACCATCACCAGGATCAGTTCCACCATGGTAAAACCGCGGCTAAAGCCGCGGTTCAAGTTAGGCATGATCAGCGTGCATCAACAGCCAGCACGGTTTATCACACTGACAACAGGCGCAGCCCCCGCAGCTGCAGCAGTATAGGTAAACGAGCAGGTTGGCGCGTCCGTCCCACCCGTGACCTGAATAGTCGCCACACCCCCAACCGCGGTCGCAGCGTAACCTTCTTGAGCAAGCGTCGCTACGATGGCCGGGAAAACCAAGCTCAACCCGGCAGCATCAACAATCCCGTTCAAGGTTCCAGCAGGATAGGTGTTTACAATTGCCACGCGGCCGGATTCGGTACACAGGTTGGTCGTGTTGTTGGCAATGGCTGGAGCAGGGCCAAAGTCGGCCGCGCAGATTGCCGTATCCGCCAAGCTTGCACGCGCGAGCGCGCTACCGTGCACCATGGCTGCAGCCGATAGCACCGCGCCGCGCGCCGCATTGAGCTTGGCGATGCGCGCATCCTTCGAGATATTGGTGAAGCGCGGCAGCGCCACCGCGGCGAGGATGCCGAGGATGACGATGACGACGATGAGTTCGATCATGGTGAAGCCGTTCTGCCTGGTTTTCATTGCGTTCTCCGCTTATTGGAATGAGTTTGTCTGCAAGCGTTGCCAACCGGGGCAACCCACGGAACCTATTACGGCGCGGCATCGCAGGGTCTTGAATAAAAAGACAAGTTTTCGATAAATATTTACTTGATGGCCACGCTGGCGAGATCCCACATCGGCAGGAACACGCCGAGCGCCAGCACCAGGACGATGCCGCCCAAGGCGACGATGACGATGGGTTCGATGCGGGCGGCAAGCGTCTTGATTTCGTAGTCCACCTCGCGCTCGTACATGTCGGCGACTTCCTGCATCAGTTCGTCGACGCTGCCGGTTTCCTCGCCGACGGCAATCATCTGCAGCACCACGGGGTTGAACACGGCCGCGGTCTGCGCGGTGCGCAGGATGGATTCGCCGCGCTCGATGCCGTTGCGCATCTGCTCGACGCGCGAGGCGACCCAGGCGTTGTCGGTGACCTCGGCCACCACCGAGAGCGCCTGCGCCGCGGGAATGCCGCTTTTCAGGGACAGCGCCAGCGTGCGGGCGAAACGGGCGAGCGTGCTGCGCAGGATGATCGAACCGGTAAGCGGCAGTCTGAGCTTGAAGCGGTCCCATATCAGGCGCCCAGCGTCGGTGGCGCGCCACACACGGAACCCGGCCACCGCCAGTATCAGGCCCGCCAGCATGAGCCAGCCATACGCCAGGGTGATGCGCGAGGTTTCGATGAGGATTTTCGTCATCAGCGGCAGTTCGGCGCCAAGGCCGGCATAGACCTTGGCAAAGGCCGGGATGACGAACACATTGATGACCGCGACCGCGACCGCCATGGCGATCATGACGAAGGTCGGGTAGCGCAGGGCTTCCTTGATGCGGGCGCGGGTTTCGCGTTCGAATTCGAGGTGTTCGAACATCCGCAGGAAGATCTCGTCCAGGCGCCCGGTCGCCTCCCCGACCCGCACCATCGCGACGTAGAATGGGGTAAAGACCTCGGGATGCTGGCGCATGGCGGTCGACAGGTCGCGTCCGGCTTCGAGCGATTCCTTCAGGGAGGTGATCATCCGGGCGAGCGCGGCATTGGTGGTCGACTCGATCAGACCCGACAGCGACCGCAGGATAGGAACGCCGGAACGCATCAGCGTATAGAGCTGGCGCGAGAACAGTTGCACGTCGATGGGTTTGACGGTGGGGGCGAACAGGCTCAGGCCGCCTGATCCGCCATTACGGCGCTCGGACTGGCCGGTTTCCTGGATGGTGACGGGCGAAATGCCTCCCCGCATCAGGCTGGTCGCACAATCGGCCGCGCTTTCGGCCTCGAGGAAGCCCTGCATTTTTTCGCCGCCCTGGGTGCGGCCGGTATACGCGAAGCGCTGCATCAACTTGTCTCATCCTGGGCGCTTGCCCGCATGGCCTCGGCCAGCGAGGTCACGCCCGTCCGTGCCAGCGCAATGGCCTGGTCACGCAGGCCTTGGCCGACCATGGCGGCGCGCGCGGCGGCGACAAATTCGGCGGGGCTGTTGCGGGCCAGGCTTTCGGCCAGCACGGTATTGATTTCGAGCAACTCATGAATGGCGCGCCGCCCTGCATAGCCGGTGCCGTGGCAGCGATCACAGCCCTGTCCCTCGACATAAGCTGCTTCGGCTTGATCGCCGGCATGCGCCCGTCCGAGCCAGACCTGTTCCTGCGGCGTCACGGCATGCGGCGCCTTGCAGTTGCCGCACACCTTGCGCACCAGCCGTTGCGCCAGCACGCCCTGTACCGAAGTCGCCACCATGAAGGCGGGAACGCCCATGTCGAGCAGGCGCACCGGGGTGGACGCGGCATCGTTGGTGTGCAGCGTGGACAGCACCAGGTGGCCCGTCATGGCGGCCCTGAGCGCGATCTGTGCCGTGTCCGGATCGCGCATTTCGCCGACCAGGATGACGTCCGGGTCCTGACGCAGGATGGCGCGCAGCACCCGGGAAAAGCTGAGGTCGATCTTTTCGTTGGCCTGCACCTGGTTGACGCCGGCCAGACGGTACTCCACCGGGTCCTCGACCGTGATGATCTTGGTGCCCGGGTCGTTGAGTTCCCCCAGCGCAGCGTAGAGGGTGGTGGTCTTGCCGCTGCCGGTGGGGCCGGTGACCAGCACCAGGCCGTTGGGGCGATGCAGGATGGCGCGAAAGCGCTCAAGCATGTCGGGGGGCATCCCCAGGGTATCGAGGGTCAGGGGGCTGTCGCCCTGGCTCAGGAGCCGCATCACCACCGACTCGCCGTATTGCGTCGGCATGGTGGACAGGCGCACGTCGACGGCGCGGCCGCGCACCTTGACCGCAAAGCGCCCGTCCTGCGGCAGGCGCTTTTCCGAAATGTCCAGCCCCGACACGATCTTCAGACGCAAGGCCAGCGCCGGCGCGATCTTGAGATCGGCCTGGGTCTGCGGATGCAGCACGCCATCGATGCGGAAGCGGATGGCCAGGTGCTTTTCCTGCGGCTCGATGTGCACGTCGGACGCACCCACCTGCAGGGCATCCTCGAACACCGTCTGCAGCAAGCGCACCACCGGGGCATCGGCCTGTCCTTCGCCCAGCGCCTCCAGGCCGATGATGCTGGCCTCACTCTCGCCCATGTCGCGCGCGAGTTCTTCGGTCAGGCCATGGATATCGTCGGTGCGCCGGTAAAGCCGGTCGATGGCCGCCAGCAGATCGCCCTCCGCGACCACGGCGAGCTGGATGCCTTCCTGGAACAGCCGGGCCACTTCATCGTAGGCGAACAGGTCGGTCGGGTCGGCCATGCCGACGAAAATGTTGCCGTCCCGTCGCGCCAGCGGCATGGCGCGGAAACGCCGCGCCTGCGTTTCCGGCAGCAGCTGCAGGATGGACGCGTCCGGGCTGAATTTCCTGAGGTCGACAAAGGGAATCGAGAGTTGCCGCGCCAGCGCCTGGGCAATGTCGTTTTCTCCCGCCAGCCCGCTTTCGACAATGATGCGACCGAGCCGGCGTCCGCTCTTTTTCTGCGCCGCCAGCGCGATATCGAGGTCGGCGCTGGAAATGACCTTCTGCTGCACGAGCAGGTCGCCCAGGCGGATTTTCTGGCGCCCGGGCTGCGGGGTCGCGGGGGGCGTGGCGGGTTCAGTCTGCATGGCTGCTCGGGTTGGCTCGCAAGAATGAGGACATATCGGCCTTATCCGGCACGGACTTTATTATTGGGGCCGGTTGCCCCCCCATGCGGGTCATGGGCGGGGGCGGGTCACCGGGCCGGCTGCTCGATCAGTTCGCCAGGCTGGGTGCCGGGGCGCAACTTGCCCTGATAGATGAAGCCCGCCCCGTAGCGACGGCGGCCGTCGGCCGCGGTGATCGGTTCGTTCTCGCTCCAGATCCAGACATGGCCCTCGCGGGTATCCAGAATGAACGCCCGGCCGCCACCCTGGCCGCCGGCCGCGCCGGCCAGGGGCAGGGCCTGGTAACGTCCGTCATCGGCCCATGCAGCGGCCGATACAGTCAGCAATCCCACCACCATCCATCCTGTTCGCATCGCGCATCCTTTCATCGTGTCACTTGAAAAGTGCCGCCACCGCGGCGGCATCCAGCACATATTCATGGTTGCAGATATCGTCGTGCACCCGGATCTCGCCGTGCTCGGCGATGACGGCTTCGCATTCTGCCCGCCCCACGCTGCGCAGCATGCTCTCGATCTTTTCGGGATCGCGCGGGCAGTGATAGCTGACCGGGCGCGGGTCATACACCCGCACATCTTCTTCGGGGAACAGGCTTTCGATCAGCTTGATCGAGCCGAGTCCGGTCAATTCGTCTGCCTTGACGGTCCCGGCCAGCAGTTGAACCCGGTTCCAGCCGTCCGGGTCGCGTGCATCCGCGCCCGGCAAGGCCTGCAGGAACAGGCCCGCCACGGTCTCGTGGTTGGCGGCCAGCCACAGCCGGGTCGGCGTCTGTTCGGACTGTTCCAGGTAATGCTCGAACACGGCGGCCAGGGTCTCGCCCTGCAGCGGCACATGGCTCTGGTAGGGCTGGCGCATGCCGGCGGTGTCGAGCGTCAAGGTCAGCGCGCCCGCGCCCAGCAGCTCAGGCAGGCTGCCGGCGGACAGCTCGGCGGGCGCGCGCGCCATGCCGCGCAGGCGCAGCTGCTCGTCGCAGTCCATCACCAGCAGGGACACCGCGCCTTCGCCGCGCAACTGGAAGGTGAGCCGCCCCGCCTGCTTGAGGTTCGCGGTGATCAGCGTGGCGACCACCGCAAGCTGGCCCAGCAGTTCAAGAACGGGTTCGGGGTAATTGCGCCCTGCGGTCATCTCGCGCCAGGCGGGGCCGAGCTGCACCCAGGCACCGCGGATGTCGAGCTGCTCGAACAGGAAGCTGCGCACGCGGTTGGGCTGGGGATCAGCCGCGCTCAATTGAGTTGCACCCGCTCGCCCCAGGGCACCGCGCCCTTGCCCTTGACCAGCCAGATCACCGGGTAATTCGGCGGCAGCTTGGGGAAATCGCCTTCGGCGTCGGTGAAATACACCAGCATGTTGGGGCTGCGGTTTTCGTGCTCGACCCAGTCGAACACCGGGCGAAAATCGGTGCCGCCGCCGCCTTCGATATCCGTGGGCAGCTGCATGGTGTCCCACGGCTCGAATTCCCACGGCGCAGCCTCGGCCACATGGTTGTCGCATGCGAGCAGCGTGATCCGTGCGCGCACCTGGCCCTTCAGCGCGTCGAGCTCGGTGACGAATTCGCGCAGTTCCTCGTCGCTGATCGAGCCGCTGGTGTCGATCGCCGCCACCACCTCGATGCCCTCGCTCGACAGGCGCGGCAGCAGCGCGTCGCCCTCGCGCCGCGACGGCCGTCGCCACGAATAATCGTCGCGCTGGTTGACCGCGAAGAAGCGCGCCAGCAGCGCACGCCACGGCAGGCTCGGCGCCAGCAGGCCATCGACCCAGCGCATCATCGACTGCGACAGCTTGCCGGCCTGGCGCGCGGCCTGGGCGGCGGCGGCGAGCCGGTTCTTCCACTGCTCGGCGAGTTCCTCGCGTTCGCTGGGCGACAGCTCGTTCGGCTTCTGCGAGGCCTGGCTGCCGCTGCCCTCTTTTTCCTCGGCCTCGCTCTGTCCTTCCAAACCCCGCCCGCCCGCCTCGCCCACGTCCGGATTGTCCTGCCGCTGGTTCTCGTCGGGGCTGGAACCCGATTCGTTGTCGCTGTCGAACAGGTGCTGGTCGAACGATTCTTCCGGCGTGTCCTCCGGAATCAGCGGATAGATTTCTTCGGCCGACAGCGTCATGAAATTCTGGTCGGCGAGGATGCCGTGCAGCGGCGGCTTCAGGCCTTCCTCGATCAGGATGAGGTTCACCGCGTGATCGCACGCCACGTCCCAGCGCCGCTTCACCCGGTGGTTGCGGCGGTGGGGATGGCCCATGGCGCAGTGCATCGCCTCATGCGCCAGCACGAACTGCGTCTGCGCCAGCGAGAGATTTTCGACGAACCTGGGGTTGAAATAGAACGCCTGCGCGTCAGTGCCGGTGGTGGTGCACCACTCGCCGCCGGGTTTCAGCGGCAGGTGCATCACCAGCGCGCCGAGGAAGGGGCGCTCCATGATGAGGCGCGTGCGCGCGGCGGCGAGCTTGGTGAGGATGGGTTCGAGCGCGGCGTCGTTGGCTTCAGCCATGGGACATCAATGCTCGTACAGAACCAGATCGGTAATGCTGTTGGCCCACTCGGCAAACGCCGGCACGGCGAACAGCGGGCGGCCCACCGCACGGTGCAGGTCGGACACTAGCATCACGCCCATCTCGCGCTGCGGAAAGCGCTGCGCGTATTTGAGGATATTGCCATACACCTCGCTGGCGTTGCCGTTGTCGGCCGCCTGCAAGGCGCGCCGAACCAGCGCGGCGGCGACGCCGTACTGCAGGTCGATGCCTTCTGGCACTTCCGCCGCCTCGCCGGCGATGATGGCGTCGATGTCCGGCATCTGCGCCATGTTGTCGACGAAGGTTTTCAGCGCCAGCCCGGCCGACTGCCCCACGCAGGCCATCAGCGCATCGGCCAGCAGCGCGGTCTTGTCGAATTTCTGCAGCGCGCGGTGGGCGTATTCCCACGAGCGCGGGCTGGGGAAGGCGATCGGCGTGTGGGCGGGATCGAAGCTGAACAGGAGATCGGGGCGGAAACGCAGGAAGGCGATCACGCGCGGGTCGATGCTCTCGCTGTGCGCCCAGTGCACCCAGTCGTCCAGGTTCACCTCGACTTCGTAATGGGTGAAGCGGTTGGCCAGCGGCGCCGGCATGGCGTAGGTGACGCCGCGGTCGCCCTGGCGGTTGCCTGCGGCAAAGATCACCCAGCCGTCGGGCACCCGGTATTCGCCGAGGCGGCGGTCGAGGATCAGCTGATAGGCGGCAGCCGACACGGTCGGCGGCGCCGAGGTGATTTCGTCGAGGAACAGGATGCCCGCCGGTCCGTGGCGCTCGGCATCGGGCAACACTGCGGGAATCGACCATTCGACCAGCTGGCCGTTGCGGAAGGGAATGCCGCGCAGGTCGGTCGGCTCCATCTGGCTCAGGCGGATGTCGATCAGCGGCACGCTGTGCTGCAGGGCGATCTTGGCGACGATCTGCGACTTACCGACGCCCGGCGGGCCCCACAGCATCACCGGCGTGTGGTGGCCGTCGGCGGCGCTTTCAAATTCGCGGTCGAGGATGGTTTCGATATGGGAGGGACGCATGGACTTCGCAACAACGCTGAGTGAGCCCAAATGATAATCGCTCGCGCTCGCGCATTCCAGTTTCGGCCTTGATCGAGGTGGGGGAATTTTGTTACCGTGGAACGAATCAGACTGATTGGAAGCAGCATGAATTTTTGCAGTGAATGTGGCAGCGCCGTGGTGCTGCGTGTGCCCGATGGCGACCACCTGCCGCGCCATATCTGTTCCGACTGCGGCACCATCCACTACCAGAATCCCAAGATGGTGGTGGGCTGCATTCCCGAATGGGAAGACAAGGTGCTGCTGTGCCGCCGCGCCATCGAACCCAAGTATGGCCTGTGGACGCTGCCCGCCGGCTTCATGGAAAACGGCGAAACCACGCTCGAGGGGGCGGCGCGCGAAACCTGGGAAGAGGCCGGCGCGCGCATCGAAATCGGCGACCTGTATACCCTGTTCAACCTGCCGCACATCAATCAGGTGTACTTCATGTTCCGCGCCCGGCTGCTGGATCTGGATTTTCAGCCCGGCATCGAATCGCTCGAAACGAAGCTGTTCACCGAAGCCGAAATCCCCTGGGAGGAAATCGCGTTCCGCACCGTCCACGCCACGCTGGAACAGTATTTCAGCGACCGCCGCGCCGGCTCATTCGACTTTCACTTCGGCGATATCCGCACGCGGTAGCGGCTCAGGCGGCGGCAGCGAACTGCTCCCGCCCCACCACATCCATCCCCACCCGCAGCCAGCCTTCGTGGCTTTCGTGCACCTCGCCCAGCCGCAGTCGATAGACCACGTCGCCGTCCACCAGAGTCAGCGGCGCACCCAGTTGATAATGCGCCTGCGAAATCAGCAGGTTGCTCACGCTCTGCCCCAAGCGATTCATCGGCAGGAATACCGCCCAGGTCTTTTCCTGCCTTGCGCCCGATTCCGTTTCATCGAATTGGATTTCAACCCGTTTCGGATGGCGGGAAAGGCACTGCGTACCGACCAGGTGCTGGCCGTCTTCCTCGCGCGTCCAGCGGATCGCCTGCAATTGCCAGACGCTCTCCGACGGATCCGAGTTGACCGCCACCAGGCGGCCATGCGGCAAGGCTTGCGCCTGCGATTCGGACAAGGCAAACCCCATTCCTTCCATGCTCTCGTCACGCAAGGCCCAGGAGTCCATGGCCGCGCGGCCCTTGGCCGTATCGGGATCGGCCAGGGCTGTCAGGATACTGTCCATCCCCCCCGCAACCCAGACGCGTCCAAAGCGATGGGTGCGCTGACGATTGCGGCCAATGCCGCCCCGCTCGATCAGGCTCGCAATCTGGCGTGGGAAGCCTTTATCCAACTCTGCCGCCGGGGTTTGATCCATCGACTTCAGATATTCGACCAGGGATTTCAGGGCAAAGTAACGCAGGCGCCGGCCCTGAACGCAATCGCCATCCAGCACGCTGGCGCCTTCAGACAGGGACAGATCCACCACATGGGTGTGCACGCCAGGCTGGGGCACCTGGGTGGGCAAGGGCAGCGGATCATAGCCATCGAGAATCTGCGCGATGGCCTCGATCTCCTGTGCACGGTAGCCCAGCGGATGCACCAGCCCCATCAGCACCACCAGCGCATATTCGCGCGCGCAGTGGGTGGAGCGATCACCGATCGTCACCCTCCGCATCGCATAGCCGTCACGCTCGACCAGCCGGTAAATCTTGTGGACGCGCCGCCAGGCAGATTCCGTCGGATTGCGCGCCTGATGGTAGTCCCAGCGCATCACCAGGCCCGCGTAACGCAGGGCGCGCGTGGCAATCTCGG
>Ga0299912_10000249_pt1 | contig 52699 bp, 39 predicted proteins | sample RVTome_2_FD_207667 | JGI IMG/M metagenome (GOLD analysis project Ga0299912, IMG submission 207667) | Soil microbial communities from uranium-contaminated site in the Upper Colorado River Basin, Wyoming, United States - RVT95D214 (version 2) ... | reverse complement strand
GGGACAACGTGACCTTTCAGGTGGAGCTGATAACCCCCATTGCGTTGGAGAAGGAGCTGCGGTTTGCCATCCGGGAGGGTGGCCGCACCGTAGGAGCAGGGGTCGTCACCGAAATCTTGGAGTAAGGACGGAAAGAGATGCGGACAATAATCACCCTTGCCTGTACAGAGTGTAAGAGGAGGAACTACACCACTACGAAAAACAAGAAGACTAAACCGGATAAGCTGGATTCTAGGAAATATTGCCGTTTTTGCCAGAGGCATACCCTTCATAGAGAAATACGATAGACTTGGGGCAATTAACAGGGGAAGGTTCTCTGCCTTCAAACCGAATTAACTTGAGGCCAGTAGCTCTAACGGCTAGAGCACCGGACTCCAAATCCGGGGGTTGGGGGTTCAAATCCCTCCTGGCCTGCCACTGTTTGTTCGTCATTTTTTCCGAATTCCTTGCTCATCCTGAGTCAGACATTAAGGGAAGGGAATACTATGGCTGGTACTATACAAAAGGTTACCCAATTTTTAAAAGAGGTCAGATTTGAACTCAAGCGGGTTACGTGGCCCTCTCGCAAGGAGACGTTAGCGGGAACAATGGTGGTTTTGATCATCGTTTTTATTGCGGCCTCCTTTTTAGGAATCGTAGATATAGGGCTCTCCAAATTGATCAAGCTGGTCCTCAGCGATTGACCTCAGGGAGGATCTCGCAGGAAAAACGAAAAGGTCTCGCAATGTCGCACAAATGGTATATCGTTCATACGTACTCCGGATATGAAAACAAGGTGAAGGCTTCTCTGGAGGAGCGGATCAGGAAATTCGAAGAGGAGAAACAGAGACGGGGTGAAAAGGATGCCCAGGGGAAATATATCTCCCAAATCCTGGTCCCTACGGAGACGGTCATAGAGCTGGTCAAGGGGAAAAAGAAGACTTCTTCGCGCAAGATATTCCCCGGTTATATCCTGGTTAAGATGGAGCTCAATGACGAAAGCTGGCACGTGGTAAAAGATACCCCCAAGATAACGGGGTTTGCGGGCAGCCGAACTCAACCTACCCCTCTTTCCGACAAGGAGGCTGAGACGCTCATCACCCAGATCACCGAGGGCGCCTATACGCCGAAACCGAAGGTCACCTTTGATGAAGGGGAGAGCGTGCGGGTAATCGACGGTCCTTTCACCAATTTTGTGGGGACGGTTGAGGAGGTAAAATCCGATAAGAGAAAGGTGAAGATCCTGATCAGCATCTTTGGCAGGGCAACCCCTATCGAATTGGACTTCATTCAGATAGAACGCAATTAATTAAGGAAGGGCTTATGGCGAAGAAAAAAGAGGTCATGGGATCGATCAAGTTGCAGATACCGGCCGGACAAGCGACTCCCTCCCCCCCGGTGGGTCCTGCCCTGGGGCAGTATGGGCTCAACATTATGGATTTTTGTAAGGCCTTTAATGAAAAGACCAAGGGGCAGGAGGGGACCATCATTCCGGCAGTCATCACGGTATACACCGATAGGACGTACACCTTTATAACAAAAACCCCTCTTACCTCGATGCTCTTAAAACAAGCCGCTAAGATCGCCAAAGGGTCTGGAGAACCCAATAAGACGAAGGTAGGAGAGCTCACCCAAGAGCAGGTCAGCAAGATCGCTCAAATCAAGATGGCCGATCTCAACGCTACCAGTCTCGAGGCGGCCATCAAGATGATCGAAGGAACGGCCAGGAGCATGGGAATAAAAATAGTATAGGGGAAGGTGCTATGGCTAAGATGGGCAAAAAATATAGAGAAGCCAAAGATAAGATCGACAGGACCAAGCGGTACACCCTGGAAGAGGCATTGCAACTCCTGCCCGCAACCTCCTATGTCCGGTTCGATGAGGGCATCGACGTCGCCATCCGTCTCGGGGTAGACCCCAAAAAGCCCGACCAGATGGTCAGGGGAACGGTGATCCTCCCTCATGGGACGGGAAAGAAGGTGAAGGTCCTGGTCTTTGCCCAGGGAGAGAAGGAGAAAGAGGCTCGAGAAGCGGGGACCGATTTTGTGGGCGGAGAGGAGCTCGTGGAAAAGATATTACAGGGATGGTTGGACTTCGATAAGGCCATTGCCACCCCTGATATGATGAAGGTAGTCAGCAAGTTGGGCAAGGTCTTAGGGCCGCGGGGGCTGATGCCCAATCCCAAGGTAGGTACGGTGACCTTTGAGGTGGGCAAGGCGGTGCAGGATATCAAATCCGGCAAGGTGGAGTTCAAGGCCGATAAGGCAGGAAATCTCCACGTCTCCGTGGGAAAGGTCTCCTTCGGTCAGGAGAAGTTAAGGGAGAACATCATCACCCTGTTGGACTCCGTAATCAAGGCAAAACCCGCCTCCAGCAAGGGGACCTATGTGAAAGGGCTTGCCATTTCTACGACGATGGGGCCCGGGATCAAGGTCGATCCCCTTTCGGCGAGGAATCTGATGTAGGTGTAAGGAATCACAGCAAAAAGGGAGGAAGATAGGTTGCAGAGAAGAGAAAAAGAGGCGTTGGTAGCGGATCTACACGAAAAGTTTAAAGAGGCCAAGGCAGCCGTCCTGACGGATTTTACCGGCTTGAACGTCGAACAGATAACCCAGCTTCGACGCACGCTGAAAAAGAGCGCGGTGGAATACAAGGTGGTAAAGAATACCCTGTTACGGCGCGCCTCTCACGATACCGATATCGAGCTTCTGACGGAGCACTTTGTCGGTCCCATTGCCATCGCCCTTGCCTATGAAGATCCTGTGGCACCGGCAAAGATATTGCTGGAGTTCAGCAAGGTGCAACCCGCCCTCGAGATCAAGGCAGGAATGGTAGCGGGCACCGTAATGACTCCACAGGGCATCAAGGCCCTGGCCTCCCTTCCGAGCAAAGAGGTTCTGCTGGCAAAGTTCTTATCGCTGTTAAAAGTCGTTCCCACCCGCCTTGTCCAGACCCTCAACAACCCGATACGGAGTCTGGTAACGGTATTGGACGGGGTAAAAAGAGCGAAAGAGAAGGCATAAAAAATAGAGAAGTCTTAAGGAGGTAACGAGGAGATGACAAAAGCTAAGATGACGAAAGAAGAACTGATCAAGTACATCGAGGAGATGCCGGTGCTGGAGTTGGCGGAATTGGTCAAGGACTTGGAAGATCGTTTTGGGGTGACAGCGGCTCCCATGGCCGTGGGTGTGGCGTCCGTAGCTGCGCCAGGGGCAGCTGCGGCGCCTGCCGAAGAGGAGCAGGCGGAGTTCGATGTCGTCTTGACCGGTTTTGGCGACAAGAAGATACAGGTGATCAAGGCGGTACGGGAAGTGACCAACCTCGGCCTGAAGGAGGCCAAAGATCTGGTTGAAGGGGTTCCCAAAGCGGTCAAGGAAAAGATTGCAAAAGAGGAAGCCGGCAAGATCAAGCAGAAATTGGAGGATGCTGGGGGAACAGCAGAGATCAAATAGCGCGGTGCTAAAGGATCTAATGTCCATTGAGAGGGGGCTTCTCACATATGCTTGGCTGCTGGAAACCAGCAGGTAAAGGGAGGGGTCCCTTTTTCCACCTTGTTTTAATATAAAAGAGGATTGTTATATGGCACGTTCCATTATCGATCGCCGGAGACTCCGGAAGGACTACGGCAAAATAAAGGAGATTCTGGAGATCGCCAATCTCATTGAGATCCAGTTGCGGTCTTATGCACAGTTCCTGCAAAAGGACGTTCCCCCGGAGGAACGCAAAGACGTCGGCTTGCAGGGAGGCTTACAGGGGGTATTCAAACAGGTCTTTCCCATCAAGGACTTCTATGAAACGGTGGAACTGCGCTTTGTAAAATATCGGTTGGGGAAACCCAAGTACGATGTCCAAGAGTGTCTCTTGAAGGGAATAACCTATGCTGCCCCGCTGCGAGTGACCATCCAGCTCATCATCTACGATGTCCAAGAAGGGGTGAAAACAGGACAGATAAAGGCCATAAAAGAGCAGGAGGTGTACTTCGGTGAGATCCCCCTGATGACGGATAACGGGACCTTTATCATCAATGGCACGGAACGGGTGATCGTCAGCCAGCTTCACCGCTCCCCCGGCGTTTTCTTCGATCAGGAGCAGCCCAAAACCCATACGGGGAGACCCCTCTACTTCGCCCGGATCATCCCGTATCGGGGTTCCTGGATCGACCTGGAGTTTGACCAAAAGGACATACTCTACGTACGAATCGACAGAAGGAGGAAGATCCCCGTAACGGTCTTTCTCAAGGCCCTCGGTTATTCCACCCTGGACCTCTTGGACACCTTCTATCATAAAGAAAAGATCTTCCTCAATCCCCACGGCTTTCACAAGCGGGTGGTTCATAGCCTCATGATGGGGCAGAGGGCGTCGGCGGATGTCATAGACCCCCAGACAAACGAGGTCCTCGTCAAAAAGAACAGGAAGATCACCGAGGGGACTATACAACGACTCGAGGCAGCAGGCATTTTTGAGGTCTCTGTCGAACCCGACACCTTGGTGGGAAGGGTCGCTGCCAGGGATATCGTGGACCCTAACACCGGAGAGATCCTCCTTGAAATCAATCGGGAGCTGACCGAAGAGAAGATTCAGGAGATCAGGGAGCGGGGGATAGGGGAGTTTGAAGTCCTCCTCATCGAGGAAGTAAAGAGCAGCCCCTCCATGAGGGAGACCCTGTTGGCGGATAAGATCGTCCTGTCCGAAGAGGAAAGGGGAAAGTTGCCCCGTGGTGCCGATGCCGCCGTCATTGCTAAAAAAGAACAGGAAAAGGCCAGCATCGAGATCTACCACCGTCTGCGCCCAGGGGATCCACCCACGTTGGAAACAGTCAAGACCCTCTTTAATAATCTCTTCTTCAACTCGGAGAGGTATGACCTCTCCAAGGTAGGGCGGATGAAGATCAACCATAAGCTGGGCCTCGATGTCCCCCTCGACGTCACCACCCTCAGACGCGAGGATATCCTGGAGGTGGTAAAATACCTTATCGGCCTCAAGGAGGGCAGGGGGAGCGTGGACGACATCGACCATCTGGGTAACCGGCGGGTGAGGACGGTGGGGGAACTGCTGCAGAATCAGTTTCACATCGGTTTGGTCAGGGTGGAGAGGGCCATCAAGGAGCGCATGAGCCTCCAGGAGGTGGAGACCCTGATGCCCCACGACCTCATCAACTCGAAACCTTTGACGGCAGTGGTGCGGGAGTTCTTCGGGAGCAGTCAGCTGTCTCAATTCATGGATCAGACCAACCCCCTCTCGGAGATCACCCATAAGAGGCGGCTGAGCGCTTTGGGACCGGGAGGTCTCACGAGGGAGAGGGCTGGTTTCGAGGTCCGAGACGTTCACCCCTCCCACTACGGGAGGATCTGCCCCATCGAAACCCCGGAAGGTCCAAATATCGGATTGATCGTCTCTCTAAGCACCTTTGCCCGAGTGAACGAGTACGGTTTCATCGAGACCCCGTACCGCAAGGTAGACAGCGGACGGGTTACCGACAAGATCGAATACCTCTTCGCGCTGGATGAGGAGAAATACACCATCGCTCAGGCCAACGCCCCTCTCGACGAGGAGGGGAACTTCACCGCGCCTCTCGTCTCCGCCAGGAAGGCCGGGGAGTTCATCATCGTAAAACCCGAGGAGGTGGACTACATGGACGTCTCTCCCCGGCAGCTGGTCAGTGTGGCCAGCTCCCTCATCCCTTTCTTGGCGAACGATGACGCCAACCGCGCATTGATGGGTTCCAATATGCAACGGCAGGCGGTCTCCCTCCTGCGCACCGAGGCGCCGCTGATCGGCACCGGCATGGAGCGAATAGTAGCCAGGGATTCGGGGGTCACGGCAATGGCCAAGAGAGAAGGCGTCGTAGAAAGTGTAGACGCCTCCCGGATCGTCGTCAAGGCAGAGGAGGATGGTGAAGGGGTGGGGGTGGACATCTACAACCTCACCAAGTATCAGCGTTCTAATCAGGGGACCTGCATCAATCAGAGACCGATCGCCTCTAAGGGTGAGCGCATAGAAAAAGGAGAGGTCATCGCCGACGGTCCTTCTACCCACATGGGGGAACTGGCCTTGGGGCGCAATGTCCTTGTCGCCTTTATGCCCTGGGGCGGTTATAACTTTGAGGACTCCATGCTCATCAATGAGAAGCTCTTGAAGGAAGACATATACACCTCCATTCATATCGAGGAGATGGAGTGCGTGGCGCGCGATACCAAGCTCGGCAGGGAAGAGATTACCCCCGATATCCCCAATGTGGGTGAAGAGATGCTGAAGGATCTCGATGAGAGCGGGGTCATCCGCATCGGGGCAGAGGTGAAGCCGGGAGACATCCTCGTGGGCAAGATCACCCCCAAAGGGGAGACCCAGCTCTCCCCCGAAGAAAAACTGTTGCGGGCCATCTTCGGAGAGAAGGCGAGCGATGTCAAGGACACCTCCCTTCGGGTCCCCCATGGGATCGAGGGGGTCGTGATCGATGCCAAGGTCTTCACCAGGAGAGGAACGGAGAAAGACAAGAGGGCCAAGGATATTGAGGCAGAGGAAGAGAAAAAAATCATCGATGACCGCGATGCGGAGATCGCCATCATCGAGACCTACACGAAAGAGCGCATTCGCGGGCTTCTGATAGGCAAGAAGGCCGCCGCACCCCTGCAGGATCCCCTCAAGGGGAAGAAGCTGGTGGAGAAAGGGGTTAAGCTTACCGAGGAGATCATCGAACAAATGCACTGGGAGCGATGGAGGGAGATCCCCATCAGTGACGAGAGAATGACGACAGAGGTGGATCAGCTCACCACCGGCGGCATCAGGGAGATCGAGGCGATAAAGGAGAGGGCGGAGGAGAAATTAAAGAAGTTGGAGGCGGGAGACGAACTCCTCCCCGGGGTGAGCAAGGTGGTCAAGGCCTACATCGCCATGAAGCGGAGGCTCTCGGTAGGCGATAAGGTCTCCGGGCGCCATGGAAACAAGGGGATCGTATCGAGGGTCCTTCCCGAAGAAGACATGCCCTATCTCGAGGATGGAACCCCCATAGATATGGTCCTTAACCCCTTGGGGGTGCCTTCACGGATGAACTTGGGCCAAATCTTAGAGACCCACCTCGGCTGGGCGGCCAAGGGGTTGGGCAGCAAGATCGAAGAATATATCAGAGACGGCAAGGGTATAGACGAGCTCAAGGGGTTGTTGAAGGATATCTTCACCACGGAAGAGGTCAAGAAGGCCATCGATAAGGCGACCGAAGAGGAGGTGAAGAGGTTCGCACAACGATTGGGGGAAGGAATCTTTATGTCCGTCCCTGTCTTTGATGGAGCATCGGAGGAAGAAATCGGGGACGCCCTGAAAAAGGCCGGTCTGCCTGTCACAGGGCAAGCCACTCTCTACGACGGCCGCACCGGCGAGCCGTTCGACCACCAGATCACGATAGGCTACATGTATATGCTCAAGCTCCACCACCTGGTGGATGACAAGATCCACGCGCGGTCCATCGGACCTTACTCGCTGGTGACGCAACAACCCTTGGGCGGGAAGGCCCAATTCGGCGGGCAGCGGTTGGGAGAGATGGAGGTTTGGGCCTTGGAGGCATATGGGGCTGCGTATGCATTGCAGGAATTTTTGACGGTGAAATCGGACGACCAGGCCGGTAGAACCAGGGCCTACGAGGCCATTGTAAAGGGGAAGGACGTCCTTGAACCCGGCATTCCGGAATCATTCAATGTCCTCCTCAAGGAACTTCAGGGACTCTGCCTCAATGTGGAGCTCCTAGAAGATGAAAAGAAGACCACCAAGGAAGAATAGCATCTATAGAAGGAGGTTGTGCCTTGGAAGAATATGTACAGTCGTTTTTTGAAAAACCCAAGGATCCATCGAGCTTTAATGCCATCAGAATCGCCGTGGCCTCCCCGGAGCAGATCAGGGGTTGGTCCCATGGCGAGGTAAAGAAACCGGAAACCATAAACTACCGGACCTTTAAGCCGGAGCGAGACGGCCTTTTTTGTGCCAGGATATTCGGTCCGGTAAAGGACTATGAGTGTAACTGCGGAAAATACAAGAGGATGAAACACCGGGGGATCGTCTGCGAGAAGTGCGGGGTGGAGGTAATTCAGACCAAGGTCCGCCGGGAGCGTATGGGGCATATCGAGCTGGCGGCACCCGCGGCCCACATCTGGTTCTTGAAGAGCATCCCGAGCAAGATCGGTATGTTCCTCGATATGACCTTGAAGGAGCTTGAGCGGATTCTTTATTTCGAGTCCTATGTAATCATCGATCCCAAGAGCATTCCCCTCAAGAGAGGGGATCTCATCAGCGAAGAAAAATATCGGGAGATCAAGGGTAAGTACGGGGAGGACGCTATTGAGGCCGGCGTTGGAGCGGAGGCCGTCAAAAAACTCCTGCAACAAGTGGACATAAAAGAGATGGCCGAGCAGCTCCGCGTTGAGATGAAAGAGACCCAATCCGAGGCCAAGCGCAAAAAGTTGGCAAAACGCTTGAGGGTCATCGAGGCCTTTCGGGATTCAGGGAACATGCCGGAGTGGATGATCTTGGAAGTCATCCCCGTCATCCCCCCTGACCTGAGACCTCTGGTTCCCCTTGACGGAGGGAGGTTTGCCACCTCCGATCTCAACGACCTCTATCGGAGGGTGATCAACAGAAACAATCGCTTAAAGAGGCTCCTGGAATTGAACGCGCCGGACATTATCATCCGCAATGAGAAGAGGATGCTGCAGGAGGCAGTGGACGCCCTCTTCGACAACGGCAAGAGGGGGAGGGTGATCACCGGCGCCAACAAAAAACCCCTGAGGTCATTGAGCGACATGCTCAGGGGCAAGCAGGGAAGATTCCGCCAGAACCTTTTGGGCAAGCGCGTGGATTACTCGGGTAGATCGGTCATCGTCATTGGACCGGAATTGCGTTTGCATCAGTGCGGTCTGCCCAAGAAGATGGCCTTGGAGCTTTTCAAGCCCTTTATCTACAATAAGTTGGAGGAACGGGGCTATGTGACCACGGTCAAGAGCGCCAAGAAGATGGTAGAGAAAGAAAGGCCTGAGGTATGGGATATCCTCGAGGAGGTGATTCGAGAACACCCTATCCTCCTCAACAGGGCCCCGACGCTTCACCGGCTGGGCATCCAGGCCTTTGAGCCCCTGCTCATAGAGGGGAAGGCCATTCAGCTCCATCCGCTCGTATGCCTTGCCTTCAACGCCGACTTTGACGGGGATCAGATGGCCGTGCACGTTCCCCTTTCCGTGGAGGCCCAGACCGAGGCACGGGTGCTGATGATGTCCACCAATAATATCCTCTCCCCTGCCCATGGGAAACCTATTATCGTCCCCACCCAGGACATCGTCTTGGGTCTCTATTACATGACACGGGAAAAGGAATATGCCAAGGGGGAGGGGAAGATCTTCTCCAACCCCGAGGAGGTACGGATCGCCTATGATGCCCATGAGGTGGATATGCAGGCCCGCATCAAGGTACGGATGAACGGCCACGTGGTGGAGACAACCGCGGGCAGGATCATCCTCAGGGAAATCGTTCCCCAAGAGGTTCCCTTTGCATTGATCAATAGGGTGATGAACAAGAAGGCGGTGGCCAACCTCATAGACTATACGTACCGGGTGGCGGGAAACAAGAAGACCGTCATCTTGGCGGATAAATTGAAAGATTTGGGCTTTGCCTACGTCACCAAATCAGGACTCTCCATCGGGATCAACGATATCCACGTCCCCGCTCGCAAACCACAGCTCATGGAGCAGGCGACCAAGGAGGTGGAAAGGATCAGACAGCAATACGTCGATGGGCTGATCACCGATGGCGAGCGGTATAACAAGGTGATCGACATCTGGGCTCAGCTCACCGAAGAGATCGCCGATGAGATGATGAAGGAGTTGGGGACGGAGAGGATAAAGGATCCTGAAAATAAAGAAAAGGCAGTGCCCAGCTTTAACCCCATCTTTATGATGGCCGATTCAGGGGCCAGGGGCAGTGCCCAGCAGATACGCCAGTTGGCCGGGATGCGGGGGCTGATGGCCAAGCCATCAGGAGAGATCATTGAGACCCCTATCACCGCAAACTTCAGGGAAGGGTTGAGCGTGTTGCAGTACTTCGTCTCCACCCATGGCGCGCGCAAGGGGTTGGCGGATACGGCCCTGAAGACGGCCAATTCCGGATATCTCACCAGGAGATTGGTGGATGTTGCCCAGGACATCATCATTTACGAATACGATTGCGGCACGATGGACGGAATATACGTTTCCTCCCTGGTCGAAGGCGGCGAGATCATCGAACCTATGGTGGAGAGGATCCTAGGCAGGGTGGCCCTGGAGGACATCAAGGACCCCTTTGTCGATGAGGTCATCGTCAGGGCAAGCCATGAGATCAATGAAGAGGCGATACAGAAGATCGCCGATGCGGGATTGGATCGCGTGAAGATCCGCTCCGTGCTCACCTGCGAGTCCAGCCATGGTGTCTGCGCCCTCTGTTACGGAAGGGACCTCGCCCGCGGCAGAATCGTCGACATCGGTGAGGCCGTGGGGGTCATAGCAGCCCAGTCCATCGGAGAGCCGGGAACCCAACTTACCATGAGGACCTTCCATATCGGTGGGACGGCGAGCAGGCGGGTGGAGGAGACCGCCCTTGAGGCCAAGATGGACGGGATCATCAAGTTCATCGATTTGCGGACCGTGCACAACAGGGAGGGTATGCTGGTGGTGATGAGCCGTAAGGGCGAGATCGCCATCCTGGATGACGAAGGAAGGGAACGGAAGCGGTATCCTGCGGTGTATGGGGCGAAATTGGCGGTGGCAGAGGGAAAGAAGGTGAAGGAAGGAGAGCTCATAGCGGAGTGGGACCCCTATACCATCCCCATAATCACCGAGGTGCCTGGCTGGATTAAGTTCGGCGATATCCTTGAGGGGGTCACCATGCAGGAGCAGGTGGATGAGGTGACCGGACACGCCCACAAGGTCATTATCGAGGGCAAGGAGCTCGACCTCCGGCCTCGCATTTCCATCAAGCAGGAAAGGGTCGATGCGGCAGGGAAGAAGATCCTGGAGACCGAGGCGCGATACATCCTGCCTGTCGGCTCCCATATCTATGTGAAAGAAGGCGAACCTGTGGAGGCAGGCGACGTCTTGGTGAAGATACCGCGGGAGACCACGAAGACCAAAGACATCACCGGCGGACTCCCCCGAGTGGCCGAGCTCTTTGAGGCAAGACGGCCTAAGGAGTATGCCCTCATCAGTGAGATAGACGGAACGGTAAGCTTCGGCAAGATGCTCAAGGGAAAGCGAAAGGTAGTCGTCACGCCGGAGATGGGCGAACCGAAGGAATATTCCATCCCCAAGGGGAAACACATCAGCGTCCACGAGGGGGATGTGGTCAAGGCGGGAGAGCCCCTCATGGACGGAAGCTCCAACCCGCACGATATCCTCAAGGTCTTAGGGGACAAAGAGCTGGCCCGATTTTTGGTTGACGAGATCCAGGAGGTCTATCAACTGCAAGGCGTCAAGATCAATGATAAACACATCGAGATCATCGTGAGGCAGATGCTCAAGAGGGTAAAGATCCGCGACGTCGGGGATACCAGGTTCATCGTGGACGAGCAGGTGGAAAAACACGTCTTTAAGCAAGAAAACGAGCGGGTCCTCAAGGAAGGGGGAAAGCCAGCCATCGCTGATCCCCTTTTCCTGGGCATCACCAAGGCCTCCCTCATCACGGATAGTTGGGTATCAGCCGCCTCCTTTCAGGAGACCACCCGGGTCCTGACCCAAGCAGCGGTAGAGGGGAAGACCGATACGTTACGGGGACTTAAAGAAAACGTCATCATGGGGAGGTTGGTCCCCGCAGGGACCGGGAATCCCCGCTATCGCGATATCACGCCCGTTGTAGAGGGCGGGTATCCTCCTCCCTTGGAGACGATGGAGATAGCCGAGGAAAGGAAGGAACAGGGAGAAGAAAGCGTTCCTGCGACGGATTAATCCATTGTCTTCAGTTTTTTGGCCGCAATCTCCGCCTGAGGTGATTGAGGATATTGCTTGATCACCTTCTGAAAGAGGAGTTTGGCATTTGCCCGATCACCCAGGTCCAAAAAGGCGAAGCCCTGTTTTAAGAGGGCGGCAGGAACCTTGTCGCCTTTAGGATATTGTTTTACCGCCTGCTCATACTCTAAAATGGCCCTCTCATAATCCCCCTGCCGCTGATAACATTCACCGATCCAATATTGGGCGTTATCCGCATATTCCGACGTCGGATATGTGCTGAGAAAGGCCCTAAACTGCTTCAAGGCAGCGGGGTATTCGCCTTTCTTGAATGAGCTGTAGGCCCTCTGGTAAGCCCCCTCCATATCCTCTTTGGGTTCTTCTTGCGGGGTTGTTGGGGGAGAAGGGGTCGGTGAAGGTACGACAGCAGCGGCTTCTCCTTTCTCCTTGGTCAAGACCGAGGTCTTCGCCTCATAGTCTTTCTTCAATACGTCAAGATCATTGGCGATCTTATTGAGGAGCTCTCGATCCTCTTCAACATTTGCCCTGAGGATCTTGATCTCCTGCCGCAACTCCTCAAGAGAGGTTTCAAAATTGACCCACTTCTGCTGCATCTCGGAGGTAACCCTCCCCCTCAGGATATCGACCTTTTGCTGCAGATCCCCTATCTGCCCCTGTAGGGAGGCTACATCCCTGGTGGTAGCACAACCCGCGAGCAGGAAAAAGGCTACGGGGATCAACAGTAAGGCACCAGTGCGGAGCTTCATATCCACCCTCCTTTCTCACCTAGCCAACAGAGCCCTTGTTATCGAGAGAGGATGACAAAGTGGCACCTCCTGTTCTTGGACCATGCCTCCTCAGTGTGTCCCGGATCCGCCGGCATCTCCTCCCCATAGCTTATGGTGGAGAGCCGATTGTCTTGCACGCCGAGCTTGATGAGGTAGAGCTTTGCGCTCACGGCCCTCCTCTCTCCTAAGGCCAGGTTATATTCGTTACTCCCGCGCTCGTCACAATGGCCTTCGATCTGTATCCTGAGGCTTGGATGATTCGATAATACCTTGGCATCCTCCGTCAATATATTCCTGGCCTCCTCCGTGAGGTCGTATTGATCAAACTGAAACTGGATATCTTTCAAGAGGGTGCTCTCCCATACCTCCCCCTCGATCCCAGGATACTTCTTGGCGGTAAGACCCTGCTCAAAGCTCTTCTTCTCCTGCTCCTCACGCGCGGCCTTCTCCCTCTCTTCTTGCGAGGTCCGCTCCTCCTCAGGGGTGAGAGTCTGTTTCTTCTTTAACGACTCACATCCTAAAAAGAAAACAAGGAGTATAATTGTAAGCATAACCATCCATAACCAACCTTTTTTTCTCACCTTCATAAAGACCTCCTTTCTCTCAGCATTGTTCTCATTGCAGCCACGGTGACCACGCCGGCTCCGTCTCGTTGAACTCGGAGGCAGCGGTCACCTTCCATGGGCCACCTCCATCTGCGGTCATAAGGTATATTGCGCAGCTCCCTCCCCTCCTTGAGGTAAGGGCAATATGCCTTCCGTTCGGGGCCCACGAGGGGTTCTCATTGCTGCCCTCCTTCGTTATCCTCCGTAGATCGGTCCCATCCGGCCTGATCGTGTAGATGTGAAATCCCCCTTCTTCCTGACGAGCGAAGGCGATCTTGTCCCCCTTGGGTGACCAGGCAGGGGAGCAATTGTAGCTGCCCTCATAGGTCAACCTCCTCAGCTTTTGCGTAGCCAGATCCAGGATATAAATCTGAGGATTTCCCGATCGGTCGGAGACAAAGGCAATCTGTTTTCCATCAGGCGCCCATGCCGGAGAGGCCTTATTGTCCCAGGAGCGGGTAAGCTGTAAGGGATCCTTGCCCTGCGGATTCAGGAGATATATCTCCGTGTTGCCCTTCCCCCTCATCATTAAGGCGATGCTCTTGCCGTCGGGAGACCACGCCGGCGTGGCGTTGAGTCCCGGGACGGCGGAGAGGAGAACACTGCTCCCCGTAGAGATAAACACCTGATAGAGATCCGGGTTGCGGCGCTGAAAGCAGGTGTATACAAGACTCCTTCCGTCCGGATGCCACGCAGGGGATATGTTGATAGAGCCATTCTGAGTGACCGCCTTGACCGTGCGCCCATCGACGTCCATGAGGGCGATCTCTTTGTTCCCGGTGCGGTCCGTAACGAAGGCGATCTTCGTCTGAAAGATCCCCCGCTCCCCGGTCAACTGCTGGATGACCTCATCGATCGTCCGGTGGGCCATGCCCCGCACCTCCCCCTGCGATCCCTTGTACCTCTTGCCCGCTATATAGATATGCTGGACTACATCAAAGAGCCTGAACTCCATCGAGATCGTATCCCCTTCCGCCTTGAGGCCTATCGATAGCAAGAACTCGGCCCCTGCATCCCCCCATTCTTTAAAATCGACATTCTCCTCGGTGATATAGACCGCCTGTCGGGGCAGCTTGATCTTCTCCAGGAGGTAAAAGAGGTCTGCCATGATGAGGTCCTGCGCCAGGGTCTTCTCAACCTCCTCCTTCATCCCTTGCGGGAGCTGCCCTAATGCCGTGATCGCGGGCAGGGCCAGATAGAACTTGCGGGTCTGCGGGGAGTTGATATCGATGTAGATGATCCCTCTGCCTGTGCCGGGGTGCAAGAGGCTCGCTGCCATAAACAGAAGACAAAAGAGGGATAGCTTCTTTACGTGCCTCATATCTCAAGACCTCTGCGTTTGGAGAAACTCCAGAAACCGGCGCGCAGGGGGTGAGAGATCTCGTCCCGCGGGGATAACAGCAAAGAAATCCCTCTCAGGAGCACCCTGCCCTTGGACGGCGACCTCTTTTATGCTGCCCCTTTCTATCTCTTCCCGAACGGCAAGATCGGAGACTATACCGAGGCCCACCCCCCCCTTCACCCCCTCTTTAACGGCGGTGGAACTTCCCACTTCGCCTATGATGCTGAAATCATCCAATCGATACCCAGCCGCTGCCACATGCCGCTCAAAGGCCTTACGCGTCCCCGATCCCCTCTCCCTGATCAGGAGGGGGGCCGCTTGCAGATCCTCCCAGGAGATCTCCCTCCGGGAGACAAGGGGATGCTCGGCAGCGGCGATGACGATCACCCGATCGTGAAACAGGGGATATGCGTCAACCCCCTCTCCATCGAACCGCATCCCCACCACGCCCACCTCTATTTCTCCGGCACGCAGCATATCGATGATCTCCTGAGAATCAGCGATGGCAAGACTTATGGAGATACCGGGTGCCTCCTTCTGAAACCTCCCCATGACCTTGGGGAGGAAATATTCACCGGGGATCGTGCTCCCACCAATGGTTATCTTTCCCTTGATGAGGTGGGAGAACTCATAGATGGCAGTGAGGGCTTCATCGCGGAGTTTCAGAATCTCTTTGGCGTAGCGATAAAAAATCCGTCCCGCATTAGTGAGTGCAACCCTTCTGTCCAAGCGGTCAAAGAGCTTGAGCCCCACCATCTGCTCGAGTGAGGCGATATGTCCGCTCACGGTAGGCTGGGTGAGATATATAGCCTCCCCTGCCCGGGAAAAGCTCCCCGTTTCAGCCACCTTGCAGAAGGTTTCGAGGTGTTTCATGTTCATAGGCCCGTGGACTGTGCCTTGCTTCAGGATAGATAACTTGTTAGTATGATATCGGCTTCACCTTGAAAGTTCAAGGAGAAAATACCCGTGGTGAGGCGGACGAAGGGGGCGTTGCTAACATGAATCCGAGGCCTTGCAGGAGGACTCCGTAATGCCTAAGATCATTCTTGGCATCCACGGCCTGGGGAATAAGCCGCCGAAGGAGCTTTTGGAAGGATGGTGGAAGGAAGCCCTTGAAGAAGGCCTCAGGGCCATCGGCCATCCGAGGCGTCTCGTTCAATTCAAATTGGTCTACTGGGCTGATCTCCTCCACCCGGAACCGCTTGGCCCTGAAGTGCGAGACAAGAAAAATCCCCTCTACCTTGATAACCCCTACATCCCCGCCGGCACGGTTACAGAGAAAAAACCGAACATAAGGAAAAGGGTTCTGGACTATATTGAACGACAGCTATATAAGATCATTTTAAACGAGGACTTATCCATCAACTACACTTCGGTTTCTGATTTTGTTCTACGCCGCTATTTCAGGGATCTCGGCATCTACTACTCCAAGCAATGCCTCGACAGACAAAAAAAAGCCGTGTGCCCGGTACAGGATGTGATGCGCGAGGAACTCGCCAGCGTGTTACGAAAATACAGCAAACAAGATATCTTGCTCATCGCGCATTCCATGGGGTCAATTATTGCGTATGATGTACTGACCCAGTCCGTACCGGATATTTCTATACACACACTGGTAACGATGGGATCTCCCTTGGGGGTGCCGGCGGTAATGCTCAAAATTCTATCCGAACAGCGAAAGAAACCTCAAAAACATATAACCGTCGGGACACCGGAAAACATAGTAGGAACATGGTACAATTTTTCCGATCCCCGGGACAAGGTTGCGACAGATTATAATCTCAGCGATGATTATAAAGAGAACTCGAGACACGTCAGGGCCATTGATATAATTGTCCATAATGACTATGAATATGAGGGAAACAAAAATCCGCACTCTGTCTACGGATATCTACGGACGCCGGAAATGGCGCGCGCCGTGTATAACTTTCTGCATTATCGCAAGCCCAAACCTCTCGTCTGGCTGAGCGATACTATAAATCAATTGTCGGATAAGGTAAGATGTAAAATTCTTAAGAAAGAAATGAGACGCCCATAAAGGGGCATCCTGCCCTTTTTGCCTTCACGAGGACATGGCATTTACTTTTTACGGCAAAGGGGTATACTGTATCCGTTGTGCGGGAAGTGTCGTTATTCCCGCTTCGGGATCCCGTCGTCCCTATTTCTATATTGGAGAGCGGGAACGACACATCCCCTCTGACCAAAGGGTCACTGGCCAAGGGGCCACCTTCGGCTTCGGCGGTATAGAGATATCTAACAGGGGGGGTATGGGGATTAAGGTGCTATAGACAGCCGTTGCCATGCGAAGCTCAAGGGGTATGAGGGATGAGGCACGAGGATGGTGAGGGACAATAAAGTGCAAAGATTGCACGGGGCATGTGTGCCCCTTTTTTGTTTGTTATTGATACAGAGGCGGCTGCTCAATTGGGGAAAGGACAAGGGTGAAAAGGCAGGACCGTCTCTTATGTCTTTAAATCAATACTGACAAGGAGGGAACCTATGAAGGAGACTAATAAGAAAAAAGGTTCCGGGTCCATCAAGGCAGGGTCCGACATGCTCTCGAGGGTTTTTGGTACCCTGTCATGGACACCGCCGCCGTGGCTCGGCTTTTTCAAGGGCAAGGCCTTCGGGGCCAACCTCAAAGACCTCTCCTCACGGTTTTTCGGGAAGATTCGTCTTGTCCTCCCCACGGTGAAAAAAGTTCTGAAGTGGGGTACGATCTCGTTTGGCGTCTTCATCATCCTCCTGGGCCTTCTGATCTGGTACGCGATCCGACAGTCAGGCGCACTTCCCGTGACGGGCACCGGCCCGGGGCTCACGAAGCTCGAGGACGTGATCAAGCCTGATCCCATCCACATCCGCTTCGGCGGTTCGGCAGCGCGGCTCGACCTGATCGGCAAGGTCGTGACCACCGGTATTACCCTTTCGCCCTCCGCGGAAGGGGAGTGGAAATGGATTGCCGACGATCACCTCATCTTCACACCGAGGGTAGACTGGGCGATAGGACAGGATTACACCGTCAAGATGGACCGATCCTTGTTCCCCAAACATGTGCGGCTTTCGACCTACCGCTACTCGTTCCAGACCCCCCCTTTTAAGGCGACGATAGAGAACGCCGAGTTTTATCAGGACCCTGAAGACCCGAAGATCAAGAAGGTCCTCATCACGGTGAAGTTCACCCATTCCGTGAACCCTTCGTCGCTTGAGAAGCGGGTGCGGCTGCACAGGTCTGATCAGAAGGCGGGCTTTTTAGGGGTCGGAGCCAAGGCATATCCTTTCACCGTGTCTTACGATAAATACCGCGGGGAGGGGTATATCCATTCCAAGCCCATGGAAATTCCTGAAAAGGACATGTCCATGACGGTCGAGATAGACTCCAGCGTGCACGCCGAGCGGGGTGGCCCGGGGACAGACGAGAAGCTCGAGAGGACAGTCGCTATACCGGGGAAATTCGACTTCCTGCGCGTCGAGTCGGCGGAGGTAACGCTCGTGCGCAACGAGCGCTACGAGCCGGAGCAGGTGCTGGTCATCCAGACGACGGGAGGGGTGCAAGACACCGAGATATTGAAAAATCTCACGGCTTACGTACTGCCCCAGGACCGGCCGGCGTTCCAGGGACAGCCCGCGGAGAAGGACTTCCCCTGGTCAGACCCCGCCATCATCGGGCCTGAGGTGCTGAACCGCTCACAGCGTCTGCAACTGATACCGCTGCCTGCTGACCGTGAGTATGCGGTGATGCACAGCTTCAAGTTCACGGCGCCTCCGGGTCGGCACCTCTATGTCAGGCTGAAAAAGGGCATCCAGGCCTTCGGCGGGTACCTCTTGGCCAAGGATTTTGACGTCATCAGCCCTATCCCCGATTTCCCCCGGGAGCTGGGCATTATGCACAGCGGTTCGATCCTGAGCCTCAGCGGCGAGAAGAAGCTTTCGGTCTATGCCCGGGGCGTTGAAACGATCCGCTTCGAGGTTGGCCGTGTAGTGCAGGACCAGATCAACCACCTGGTGAGTCAGACGAGAGGGGACTTTACGAGTCCCGAGTTCACGAATTACAACTTCGACCAGGACAACATCACTGAACGGTTCGCCGAGGTGCGCCGACTCCAGGCCGCGGGACTTGGGAAGGCTCAGTACGCTTCCTTTGATTTCTCGCGGTATCTCACGACAGGCACTGCCTCGAACCGCGGCCTTTTTTTCTTCAAGGTGGAAGGATGGGATCCGGTGAAAAAGCAATCAACAGGCGTGAGCGACAGACGGCTCATCCTGGTTACCGACCTGGGTGTGATCGTAAAGGATAATGCCGACGCAAGCCACGATGTTTTCGTACAGTCCATCCACACTGGTCAGCCTGTCAGCGGCGCGCGCGTGGAGGTACTCGGTAAGAATGGCCTCCCTACAATCACAGTGATCACTGACAATAACGGCCATGCGAGGCTGCCAAAGCTTGGGGATTTCGAGCGAGAGAAGGCCCCGACAGTGTATCTTATCCGAAAGGGAAATGATTTATCATTTCTTCCTTATGACCGCAACGACCGGATGCTGAACCTCTCGCGTTTTGATGTGGGCGGCGAGGTAACGAGCGGCGACTCGAGCAGGCTTAATGCCTACCTCTTTTCAGATCGAGGCATCTACCGTCCCGGAGACCAGTTCCACGTGGGCGTGATCGTGAAATCAGGGAACTGGAGGCAGAATCTGGCGGGCATCCCCCTTGAAGCAGCCGTGATTGATGCGCGCGGGCTTGAGGTCAAGAAGCAAAAGATTACCCTCTCGGCCTCAGGATTTGAGGAGATCAGGTACAAGGCCGAGGAGACGGCCCCCACGGGCACATATACGACAAGCGTCTATATCATCAAGGATGGCAAACGGAGCGCGCAGCTAGGATCCGTGGCTGTCCGCGTCGAGGAGTTCCTTCCCGACCGGCTCAAGATCACCACGCGGCTCTCAATGGAGCGAGCAGAGGGCTGGGTCTTGCCCGCGGGGTTAAAGGGCCTGGTGACGCTCAGAAACCTTTACGGCACACCGGCCGTGAACCACCGCGTCGTTGCGGATATCACCCTGTCGCCGGCGTTCCCCGCATTCAGACAGTACAAGGAGTATACCTTCTTCGATCCTCTGCGTACGGACAAGAGTTTTAGCGATCGCCTGGAGGGTGTGGTGACGAACGAGCAGGGGGAGGCAGAGTTCGACTTCAATCTCAATCGCTTCGACAAGGCCACGTACCGTCTCACCTACACGGCCGAGGGGTATGAGCTCGAGGGCGGCAGGAGTGTAATTTCCGAAAGCTCGGTCCTCGTATCGCCACTGCCGTATCTTGTCGGCTACAAGCCCGATGGCGACCTGAAATTTATCAACAAGGGAAGCTCGCGCTCCGTAGAGCTGATTGCCATCGATCCCAGTCTCAAGAAGATCGGCGCCTCAGGCCTGACAGCCCAGATCATCGAGGAGCGCTACGTCTCAACCCTGGCGAAACAGAGCAGTGGCGTGTACAAGTACCAGTCAATCATGAAGGAAATCCCCGTGAGCAAGGCACCGCTCTCCATTGCCAGCACGGGCAAGCGGTTTCCGCTGTCGACACAAAACCCCGGTGATTTTCTCTTTATTGTCAAGGACAAGAATAATGTGGAACTGAGCCGTATCGCCTTCACCGTGGCTGGTCGGGCGAACCTCACACGCGCCCTTGAACGTAACGCCGAACTCCAGATAAAGCTGAACAAGGCGGATTTTGTGCCTGGCGAGGGGATCACGGCGAGCATCCGGGCACCTTACACCGGCGCGGGACTTATCACCATCGAGCGCGACCGCGTGTACGCCTACCGGTGGTTCAAGACCGACTCCACGAGCTCGGTACAGAGGATCTTTATACCGGCCAACTTCGAGGGAAACGGATACGTAAATGTCACATTCGTGCGCGCGATAGATTCACCGGAGATCTTTATGAGCCCCTTGAGCTACGGCGTGATGCCCTTCTCCGTGAGCCGTGACAAGCGGACTATTAAGATTGACCTCCATACCCCCGACCTTGCAAGACCCGGCGAATCCTTCCGCATCCGCTACACGGGCAGCAGACCAGGGAAGGCCGTTGTCTTCGCCGTCGACGAGGGGATCCTCCAAGTCGCCCGGTACCAGACGCCGGACCCGCTGGGCCATTTCTTTCGAAAGCGGGCACTGGAGGTCCATACGGCCCAGATACTTGACCTTATCCTGCCCGAGGCTGCCTTGGTCCGCCGTCTTTCAGCGGCAGGTGGTGACGAATACGCCCAGGAAGCCATCGGCAGAAACCTCAATCCCTTTAAGCGCCGGCAAGACAAGCCGGTGGTTTACTGGTCGGGTATTGTTGATATCGGTACTGAGGCGCGAGAATTGGTATACCGCGTTCCTGATTACTTCAACGGCACGTTGCGCGTCATGGCCGTAGCGGTCTCACCCGAGGCAGTCGGCGCCCAACAAAAAAAGACGCAGGTGCGCGGTCACTTTGTACTCTCACCCAACGTGCCGACCTTCGTAGCGCCGAAAGACACGTTTACCATGACGGTGGGTGTGGCGAATAACGTGGAGGGCTCAGGCAAAAACGCCAGGATTACGCTCGAACTCGCCGCCTCAGAGCGTCTGGAGGCTCTGGACGGCCGCACGCGCGAGATCGTGATCCCGGAGGGGAGGGAGGGGAGTGCAGCCTTTACCCTCCGGGCAAAGACGATATTGGGTTCCGCGAAGCTTACCTTCACGGCCTCGCTCGGCACCAAGAAGAGTGCTTACACCGTTGAGGCGAGCGTCCGTCCTGTAGTGCCATACGAAACCACCGTCATCGCTGGTTCCTTCACCTCCGGATCAAAGGAGGTGAAGATCACGCGCACGATGTATCCCGAACTGCGCACCCTCGAGGTCTCGGCCTCGCCGCTTCCCATCGGCATCGCCCACGGGCTCACGGCATATTTGAGCAAGTTCCCTTACCTGTGCACCGAACAGCTTGTGAGCCAGACCTTCCCGGCCATCGTGCTCAAAAACCGGTCTGAGTTCGGGTATCTGCACAAGAACGCGGCCGCCAATCTGGAACAGACGATCAACGTCCTGCGGGCGCGTCAGAACGCGGAAGGAGCCTTTGGGTTCTGGGCCGCGAACTCCCACGTCTCTGACTATCAGAGCGTATACGCCATGCACTTCCTTACCGAGGCCAAAGAGCGGGGCTACACCGTGCCCGAAGGTCTGATGGCACGAGGGATGTCGTACCTGCGTGACCTGGCACAGCGCCGGGGTGAAACGCTCGCGGAGGTACGCACGAGCGCCTATGCGATCTATATCCTAACGAGAAACGGCACTGTCACCACGAACTACGTAACGGCCCTGCGCGAGCAGCTCGATGCCTCCAAGGACCTCAAAGGATGGAAAAAGGACCTCCTCAGCGCATACCTTGCCGCTACGTATAAGCTGCTCAAACTCGATGCCAGGGCTGAGGACCTCATCAGCGGTATCAGACCCGACCAGGTCATCGAGCCGGATTACGCTGTCTTCTACGATATTTTGAGCCACGATGCCCAATACCTGTATCTGGTGACGAAATACTTCCCCGAACGATTCAAGAGCCTCTCTGGTAAGTATATTCAGCGCATCGTCCAGACGGTGTCTCAAGATGCGTACAGCACGATCTCCTCGGCCTACGCGATCCTGGCCATGGAGGCTTATGCCGAGGCAGTGGGGGGTAAGGCTGTGGCCGACATAAAGATCAAGGAGATGCTCGATGCGCGAACACGAGATCTGACGTTGCCCAAGGGGTTGTTTCCCAAAGTCTCATTCTCTGACCAGGCAAAGAAGGTACGCATCGAGAGCACGAGCAACTACCCGACATTTTATCAGGTGACCCAGGCAGGCTATGACAAGACGGTGCCGAATAAGGAATTGAAATACCGGTTTGAGCTGCAACGCGAGTACCGGGATCTCAAGGGCAACGTGGTCACCAAGACCACCATCGGGTCGGAGCTCGAGGTACACGTGCGGATGCGCTCCGTCAAGTCATGGACCTACTACAACGTGGCGATTGTCGATCTTCTTCCCGGCGGCTTTGAGGTGGTGATCGAAAAGTCCCGGCCTGCTGCGGCGCCGGTTCAATCGCGGGAGGAGGTGTTTGAGGAAGAGGAAGGGGACAAGTACGTCGACGATCACGAAGAGGGCGTCCGGGATGAAGGGTCCCGTTGGGTCTCGCCCATCGGCACAGAGAGTTCCACGTGGTCACCTGACTTTGTGGACATTCGGGAGGACCGGGTAGTGCTCTTTGGCACCGTGGGGCCCAAGGCGCAGGAGTTCGTGTACCGCGTCAAGGCCACGAACAAGGGGACCTTCGCCGTGCCGCCTCTCTATGGCGAATGCATGTACGACCGTACGGTCAAGGCCCGGGCCCTGCCCGGAACCATCACGGTCGAGGAAAAGTGACGTGATAGCTCCCGTTGAGCGCGAATCCTCCTCCGGAGGGTAGAGAGTATCGAGGCGTGCCCGTGCAGGATGAAAGGTCCATAATCAGGAAGGCTTTTGTCATTGTCCTGCTCCTGTGCGCAGGGCTGGCAGTGCTTGGCTATTTTGCCAGGCCGTCTCTGAAGGACGGCGTTAGTATCTCCCAGGCCGTGTACGACCGTAACGGCAACCTGCTGCGGCTCACGCTCTCGCGGGACGAGAAGTACCGCCTCTGGCTGCCGCTTAAGGAGATCTCGCCGCTTCTGATCCAGGCCACGCTGCTGCACGAAGACCGTTCGTTCCGCAGGCACTCCGGCATGGATGCTGCGGCATTGATCCGCGCCTTCTGGCACACGTACCTCAAGGCGGACCGCCGGATGGGCGGTTCCACCATCACCATGCAACTTGCCCGCCTCCGTTACGGGATCGACTCCCGTACGCCGTTAGGAAAGCTCAGGCAGATCATCGCCTCTTTCTGGCTTGAGCTGCTCTATTCGAAAAATGCGATCCTTGAAGCGTATCTCAACCTCGTGCCCTATGGCCTGAATATCGAAGGCGCCGGCGCCGCGAGCCTGATCTATTTTCACAAGGAGGCCGGCAAACTCACCCTGCCCGAGGCGCTCACACTCAGTGTCATCCCTCAGAACCCCGTGCGGCGGATCGCAGCCAGGGACGGCGACCTTTCCGGAAACTCTGAGCTGAATCAGGCGCGCCAGCGGCTCTTCAGGGCCTGGGCCAAAAGGCACCCCAAGGACCGCGATCAGGAAACAATCGGCCGCCTCCCCACCGTCCTCAATGATCCGTCGGAGATGCCCTTTCTGGCGCCCCATTTTACAGATGCCATCCTCCAGGCGGACCCCTTTGATGCACGGCTCGACACGACCCTAGACCTTTCCCTCCAGAAGCTCGTGGAGCGCCATGCCCGCAGCTTCGTGGAGGCGAAGTGCCACGTGGGCATCAATAACGCCGCTGTCATGCTCATCGATCACCGATCCATGGAGGTGAAGGCCTTGCTCGGCTCCGTAGACTTTTTCGATCCTGCTATCCAGGGACAGGTGAATGGGACGGCGGCAAAGCGATCTCCCGGCTCCGCCATCAAACCCTTCATCTACGCCTTAGGCATCGATCAGGGCCTCCTCCATCCCCTGACCATGCTCAAGGACGCCCCCATGAGCTTTGGCGCGTACAACCCTGAGAACTTCGACAACGAGTTTACGGGGCCGCTTTCAGCGCGGGACGCCCTGATCAGGAGCCGCAACGTCCCAGCTGTGGAGATTGCTTCAAGGCTTACAAACCCTGGGCTCCATCGGTTTCTGATGCAGGCGGGGATCACAGGCCTCCGCGAGCAGGGGTATTATGGAGTGGCCCTGGCCCTGGGGGCGGCCGAGGTCTCGATGCAGGAGCTCGCTGAACTCTATGCCATGCTCGCGAACGGCGGCGTATTCAAACCCTTACGATGGTTCAAGGGGCAACCGAAGGACAAGGGAAGACGTCTGCTGAGCAGAGAGGCGAGCTTTTTGGTGCTCGACATGCTCGAAGCAAACCCCCGACCGTATCAGGGGTACCGGTCTGACTGGACGAGAGACTCACTCTCCGTGGTCTGGAAGACAGGAACATCCTTCGGCTTCCGCGACGCCTGGTCTGCGGGTGCGGTCGGCCCCTATGTACTGGTGGTCTGGATCGGAAATTTCGACGGAGAGGGGAATCCCGCCTTCATCGGCCGCGAAGCAGCTGCTCCGCTCTTCTTTGCGATCGTTGATGCGCTCAAGTTTCAGGATAACGAACTCAGACAGTACTGCGGACCGGGGCTTGCGGAATTAAACCTCACCAAGATCGAGGTCTGCGGCGTCTCCGGTAAGCTGCCGGGAGCCGCGTGTGGCCAAAAGGTCTCGACATGGTTCATTCCGGGAAAGTCACCGATCCAGACCTGCGATATCCATCGCATAATCTACATCGACACCAGAACCGGCCTGCGCTCCTGCCGCGAGGGAACGCCTGGCACCCGTGCGGCTGTGTACGAGTTCTGGCCCTCGGACATGCTCGAGATCTTCCGCCAGGCCGGCATCCCCCGCCGCGTTCCGCCTCCCTATGGCCCGGAGTGCCGGACCGAAGAGACGGCGGCAAAGGGATCGGGACCACAGATCACCTCGCCGCAGCGAGGTGTCACCTACAGCCTCCGCGCCCGTGCGCTGGAACAGGAGCGCATTCCACTGACAGCGGTGACGGACGCAGATACGCGCATTGTGTACTGGTTTGTGAACGAGCGATTTCTGGGCACCTCGCCGAGCGGTGAGCCTTTTTTCTGGAAACCCGCTCCCGGCAGGTTCGTAGTCCGGGCTGTGGACGACCAAGGCCGAGCCGATGCGCGGGAAATAAGGGCGGTGCTGGTTGAATAACGATGCGGCCCATCTCTCGCAGGATCGTCGATGAGAGGGGCCGTATCATCGATGCCGTCCAGTTTGAGGTGCGGGGCCCCTCGGTTCCCTCGGGGGATTAAAAGCGGGGTCTCAAAGGCATGGTGAGCCCGGCCCGATAACCTTCTCTTGGAGGTGACTGCTTGAAGCGATCCCTGCGCGTGCTCAAAAGGGCAAGCGCGCTCTTTTTCCTTTCGACCCTTCTGCTGATCGGCCTGATAGCTGGGCCCTGCCCGGCAACCTCGCTGACCATCTTGCACACCAACGACACCCATAGCCACCTCCTCCCCTTTAGCTATCCCGTTGTCATCGATCCCTGCTCTCCTTCGGCGGCGCTGCCAAGGCGCACGGAGATCGGGGGCATCGCCCGGCGGGCCGCGCTGGTCAAACAGATCCGCGGCGAGCTCAAGGCACGGGGGATACCGGTATGGCTGGTGGATGCCGGTGACTTCTCAGACGGGACCTTTTTCTCCATCGAGTACCGCGGGGAAGCGGACGTAGCAGCCATGAATGCCGCGGGCTACGACTTCGCCACCCTGGGAAACCACGAGTTCATCTCTTCACTGGCCCAGACGCGCAAGCTCATCAGCCTGGCCCGCTATCCCATCCTCTGCGCCAACGCCCTGCTCAAGGCAAGCAGAGGGCCGCTGGCGCGGCTCTACCAGGTCGAAGAGGTGGGCCCGGTCCGGGTGGGGATATTCGGCCTCGTCACGGTCGAGACCAGGTCCTACCCCGCTGCCAAAGAGGGGGTGATCATCACCGATCCCATGAGAACAGCCAGCAAGATCGTGGCCAAGCTGCGCTCGGAAAAGGCGGACATCATCGTTCTCATCTCACACTGCGGCGAGGAGATGGATAAGAGGCTTGCCGCAATGGTCCCCGGCATCGACGTCATCGTGGGGGGGCATTCCCACTCCCGCCTGCCGTCGGGGGAGTTCATCCCGCGCACCGGGGACCTCTCGGCGGATGAGGTCAGCGGCACCGTCATTGTACAGGCCTATCAGTGGGGAGGAGAGCTGGGCAGGTGCGACCTCCTGTTCCAGAAAGATCATGCCGGCGCATGGCATGTGGACCGATATCGCACGCGCCTTATCCCCATCACCGCCGCCATTGAACCCGATGCCGGGGTGGCGGCCGTGGTCGATCACTATTGGAAACCGATCGCCTCTCGCTACGCCGAGGTCATAGGCGAGGCTGCGGATGACTTCAGCAGCCGATGCGACGACTGGGCGGAGTACAACCTGGTGGCTGATGCGGTCCGCGAGACCTTCGGTACGGAGATCGAGATCGAGAACCTGGGCGGGGTCCGCTCTCCGTTGCTCAAGGGCACGATTACCCGTGGGGACCTCGTCGCCCTCGATCCCTTCGCGAACACCGTCGTCACCTTCAAGGGCACCGGCCTCCAACTCAGGAAGATACTCCAAAGGTACGCTCCGGCCGTCTCGGGGGTGCGCTATCGCCTTGAGAATGGGGAGCTCGTCGAGGCCCTTGTCAACGGGGAGCCGCTGCAGGACGATTGCCGATATACAGGGGCGACGAATTCCCATTTCGCGGGGAGGGCGCTCAAGAGGGCGAGGGTGAGGTTCCAGGATACAGGGAAGCAGCGCCTGGAGGTCCTCATCAACTACATCCGCCAAAAGGGCACGATCCACCCGGCCTATGACGGGCGGCGCACCGTGATCGGCGCCTCTCCATTAAAAGCGAGGGAAAGAAGGGCGAACAAGTCCCTTCGGTAATAAGGGTCATTCTCTTGCCGGGAGGCATATCCGTACACTATGCTGTTGTTATAAAAACTGCTCAGGGAGCTTACCGGCATTATTTCGATCGCTCAATAGATGGGAAAAGAGGGAGAAAGCGCGATTCCTATGATCCAGTTGGCGCCAGGCGCAGGCCAGGCGATCAAATCGTTTCTGGCCGAACAGGGCCTCAAGCAACCGATTCGCATCGATCTGCACTCCAGCGGGTGCTGCGATGCGTCCTTGGGCCTCAACGTGGACCAGGTCCGCGAAGCCGATCTTGTCGAGGAGGTGGATGGCGTGCAATTCGTTATGAGTCCCGAGACGCACCAGCTCGTGGGTGAAGTTACCATCTCCTATGTGGATGATAGGGGAAGAAAAGGATTCGTCCTCACCTCGAGCAAGCCCGTGAGCGAGTGGGACGGCTTCGGTGTCTGCTCCATCAGGGTTTTTCCCAACGCCGAGGGGAAGACCGGCGAATAGGATAAGAGAGGGATAGCTATTGATCTACGGGTCACCTTTGACCCCGAAGGTGGCTCTTTAGCCAAAAGGGTCACTGGCCAAGGGGCCACCTTCGGCTTCGGCGGCGGCGTGACGGAACGTCAGCCATGCATCCCCCCAAAGGCGCGAAAAATGCACCATATCTCCCTCTCCCGCCGGCGGGAGAGGGAAGGTCCCGCACCGCTTTGCACAAATCAGAGAATACGGGATGCCGCTCCCGCTCTTCAATATAGAGATAAGGATTACGGCCGAAGGTGGCCCTTTGGCCAGATCCCGAAGCGGGAAAGGCGGCAGGTGAGGGTGGGGATATGATCTCAGGTGTTACCCCCCCTCACCGTCATCCTCTCCCCACGGGGAGAGGAAATTTATAGGTTTTATTTTCTGGGCGATTTTCATACTATAATTTTCTTGTTATAAAGTTCTTCCACCTCTTCGCAGGTATACCCGAGCCACTGCTCCAGGACCAACCTGCTGTGCTCGCCCAGGCCAGGGGCCGGCATGCGGATGCTGCCCGCAGCGTCGGAAAACTTGAAGGGAAAGCCGGGGATATCGATATCGCCGTATTTTTCATGATGTACTTGCTGGAACATCCCGCGCTGTTTCAGGTTCTCATCGTCAGTGACCTCTTCGATGGTGTAGGCGATACCGCAGGGTATCTTTTTGTCTTCCAGGACGGCAATTATCTCCTGCGATGTGTGCGCGGTCGTCCATTCCTCGATGAGGCGCACCGCCTCCTCATGGTTCTTGATCTGCGCGATGAGGTTGCTGAATTTGGGGTCAGAGGACATCTCCGGACGCCCGATGATCTCCGTCAGGTCTTTCCACTGTCTGGAGGTGGTGGAAACAATAGCTACCTTGCCGTCGTTTGTTTTAAAGAACCCGTAGAAGGGCATCCGGTCCGAGGAGTGTAGGACATCTCTCGGTCTCCTGCCCAATTGCCTCTCGATATCAGCCATCACCGGGCCGAGCGCCTTGTCCATCATGGCGCGGTAGTTGTTGACGTACATCACGTCCTGCATGGAGATGTCGATGTACTGCCCGTGGCCGCTCTTCATCCGGTGTATGAGGGCAAGCAGTATCGCGATAGCGGCGTAAGCACCGGTCATCAAATCTCCCCAGTAATTGTCCGGCATGATGAACGTCTCCTGGTTGTTCCAGAACTGGCCGCCGGTTGCCTGCGCGATGATGTCGAAGGCGGCACGCTCAGGCGCCACGCCGACCGCGCCGAACCCCGAGATGGCGGCATAAATGATATCGCCCCTCACAGATCTGATATCCTCATACCCGAGGCCCAGCTTCTCGAGAGAACCGGGTATCAGGTTGTGGATGAAGATGTCAGATAGCGTCGCGAGCCTCAGGATTATCTTCCGGCCTTCCGGTTTGCGCATGTCGACGGCGATGCCATATTTGTTGCGATTGAGCACGGAATAGTTGCGCTCCGCGCCTGGCGTTAGATTGAACGTCATACGCAGCGTATCGCCTTCCGGTGGCTCCACCTTCACGACCTCCGCCCCCATATCGGCGAGTATCTGGGCGCAGCGTGACCCGGAGATGAACTGCGTGACGTCGATGACCCGGATTCCCTCAAGGATTTGCATGATCATACCTCATTGTTAGTGTCCGCAACAGCCAGCCCAATAACGCAGGCATTCCCAGCACATTGATTATATTCAAAAACCATGCAGAACCGCAAGGGGAGAATTTGGCCGCCAATAGGCCGTGGCTGAATTAAAGAGGGTTCGGAATCATGATATTTACTTTTGAAAGGAAAAGGATGCGCGTCCCCTTCCCTTTCTCATTATTGACACACGCGCCGAATTCCTTTATAATAAAAAATTCACCTTGGAAAGACGATTGCTTGTCTCTATCTCTTCTTTGAGACTGCAGAAAAAACGGTTGAAGATGACGAAAGAAAAAATTATTGAAATCAGATGGCACGGCCGCGGCGGGCAGGGAACGGTCACCGCTGCCAAGATCGTCGCTAACGCTGCTTTTAGATCGGGTTACCATGGCGTGGTGATGACGCCCACCATCGGAACAGAGCGCAGAGGGGTGCCTGTTTTTACTTCGCTCAAGATTTCGAAAAATAAGATTTATGATCTCTCCCCCATCGAAAAGCCCGACATGATCGTCGTGCTGGACCATTTGCTTCTCGAAGAGGACGGTGTGATCAACGGATTGAAGCCCGGAGGGGCGATCGTTATCAACACCCCCAAACCGCCTGGTGCCTATAACTTTCCCGGAATGAAGCTGGCGGTTGCCGACGTTACCTCGCTCGCCAGCCAGACGGGCCTCAAGGCCGGGATCGTCAATTCGGGCATCATCGGCGCCTTTGCCAGGGCGAGCGGCTTCATAGCGATTGAGCAACTCACCGATGCTATCAAAGAAGAGTTCAAAAATATGAGACCCAATGAAAACGTCAAGGCGGCCAAGCTCGTGTATGAAAAAACCGTTATTGGCGTTCAGCCGGGCAAGAAATAGATGGGCCGTTCACCGTTCGCTCGCAGAAAATCCCATAGTGAGCCCGGACCGGGCGATGCGGGCAAGACCGGCTCGTGGCGCGTCCTACGCCCCGTTATCGATTTGACGGTATGCATCCCCGCCAAAACCAATACGATGGCCTGTTTCAACTGCTGGCTCTATTGCCCGGACGGCGTCGTCAGCCGCACGATCCCACCGACCATTGACTATGATTATTGTAAAGGCTGCGAAATCTGTGCGGAAGAATGTCCGGCCGGCGCCATCCGCATGGTTGAAGAAACAGAATTTATAAAGAAGGAAAAGTGACCCCGTGCATGTCATCGAGTCTGGAAATGTTGCAGCCGCCTATGGCGTCAAATTAGCCCGCGCCCAGGTGATTGCCGCCTATCCCATCACCCCGCAGACGCCGCTGACGGAAAAATTATCCGAATTCGTCGATGCCGGAGAGATGCAGGCTGAATATATTCCCGTAGAAAGCGAGCACAGCGCCCTTGCCGTCTGTATCGCCGCATCGAGCGCCGGAGCTAGGACCTTCACGGCGACCAGCGCCAATGGCCTGCTGTACATGAACGAACAAGTCCACTGGGCAGCCGGAGCGCGATTGCCGATCGTCATGTGCGTGGTCAACCGCGGCATCGGCGCGCCGTGGACCATATGGAACGACCATCAAGATTCGATCTCTCAAAGGGACGCTGGTTGGATTCAAGTCTATGTCTGCGATCATCAGCAGATCATCGATACGGTCATCCAGGCCTTCTGCCTGGCCGAGACGGTAAGCATTCCCGTGATGGTCTGCTACGACGGCTATCTTCTTTCACATACCTACATGCCCTTCGACATCCCCGAGGCTAGTGCGGTGGATAGATTTCTCCCGCCCTTTAAGCCCGCGTATGCGCTTGATCCGAGGAGGCCGGCCAATCTGAACACAGTGACCCTGCCGGATATCAGGCCGGACATTCGCGGGGATCTCGCGCCGGGCTACATGGAGATCCGGCATAACCTTCATGCCGATCTTCGGCAGGCCATTGAGACAGTTGCGGAGATTGATGAAAGATTCAAAGACATCTTCGGCAGGGGGGGCTGTCCGCATGTCGAGCCCTACTGCTGCGATAAAGCCGATGTTATCGCTGTTTGTCTCGGCTCTCTCTCCTATCAGCTCCGGGATGTGGTCGATATGCTACGCCAGGAAGGGTTGAAGGCGGGCGTTTGCGGTATTCGTCTTTATAGGCCGTTTCCTGACGAGGTCGTTCGCGAGACCCTGGCCCAAGCAAAAGGGATCGTCGTTTTTGAAAAGGCCTTGAGTTACGGAAACGAGGGCGCCCTGTTCGGCGATATCAAATCGGCCCTCTATCATTGCGACCAAAGGCCTTTTGTTCACAACTATATAGTGGGGCTTGGAGGAAGAGACATCAGGACGGCTGATCTGCTGGCGGCCTTCCGCGCTTCCTGCACCACAACCAGCTATGAAACCGATGCCCCTGAGTGGATCGGTTTGAAGCTTTAAAATACCAGAAAAAGTAGATGAGCGCAAAGACGACCATACTCAATCTCCCCGAAGAAGAACTGGTTCATCCGGGCCATCGGGCCTGCGCCGGTTGCGGGCTCAGCATTTTATACCGCTTCGGCCTCAAGGCCCTGGGGCGGGACACCATTCTTGTCGTGCCGCCGAGCTGTCTCACGGTTTTGCAGGGCCTCTATCCGATTGCCGCCACCCAGCTGCCCTGCCTGAATGTCACGTTTGCCTCCACCGCTGCCGCTGCAACCGGCATCATTGCCGCACTCAAGGCCCAGGGCAAGGAGAAGATCACCGTGGCTGCCTGGGCCGGAGACGGGGGAACCAGCGATATCGGCATTCAGGCGCTCTCCGGGGCCTGCGAGAGGCGTGACGCGTTTATCTTTATCTGCTACGACAATGAGGCTTACATGAATACCGGTGTGCAACGTTCCGGCACCACACCGCAAGGCGTTATTACCACGACCACGCCTATCCACGGGAAGCGCCAGCAGAAGAAAGATATGCCCGCCATCATGGCCGCCCACACCATCAGCTACGTCGCAACCGGCTCGGCGTCCTATCCCCTCGACGTGTATGATAAGATCAAAAAGGCGAAAAGCATAGAGGGGCCGAAGTACATTCACCTTCATACGCCCTGCCCCCCGGGCTGGGGATTCGATACGCGCTATACCGTCAAGGTCGGCCGGCTTGCCGTCGAAACCGGTCTCTTTGATCTGTACGAAATCGAGCAGGGGGTTTTCCGCTTAACCGGGGCGTCGAAAAAGCTCTTGGGAAAGGAACGCAAACCGGTATCGGCCTATTTTGAGACCCAGACCCGTTTTCGGGCATTGACCAAAGCGCGCATTTCCGATATTCAGAGGCAGGTCGATGCAAAATGGGCGGGATACGAAACGGGAAAGAAGGACCCTGTCAGGAACCATACCCAGGCCAATGAGCAATTTCACCCCTGAACTATTCGCGGGTATCATATCTTTCATCATATAAATCGCTCCCGGGGAGATACCGATGAAAAAACTTTCCTACCATATAGAAAACGACAGGGCGACGATCACCATGGATGACGGCAAGGCAAATGCAATGGATTTCCATTATTTTGAAGAGATGAACAGCGCGCTTGCCGAGATCGAATCCACGGGGTCCAAGGTACTTATTATTAAAGGCCGCGCGGGCTTTTTTTCCGGAGGGCTTGACATAAAACTCATTGCTACCCTGGCTCCGGATGATATCGATCAGTTGGCTGAGACATTTGCACGAACTATGCTGAGGGTATTTTTATATCCGATACCGATTGTTGCCGTATGCACCGGGCACGCTATCGCAGGCGGCGCTATGCTGGCATTTGCCTGCGATCGGAGATATGTCATCGATGGAAATTACCGCATACAAATGAACGAGCTTGCCATCGGCATCCCGCTGCCGAGCTGGATGCTCCTCATCGGGAAATCAGCTATTCCCGCCGGATTGCAGACAGAGGCCCTTCTTCATGCAAAAGCATATGCGCCGAAAGAAGCCCATGATGCAGGCATCTTTCACGGCCTCATCGATAACGGCGAGGATATCGACCGCTATCTTAACAGTGAGGTAAATGCCTTGGTTGGTTTGCACACAAACGCTTACGCAACCAGCAAGCGACGGTTACGGGAGAAAGAGGTACAAGAGGTTTTAGCTCTTTTGAAGGATGAACTTCCTTCACGGTAGAGGCGCGGGCGGGCAGGGACATCAAACCAATAGTTCCGGCACACTGTGCAACTGTTATAACGCACAGGGGCCGACGTTCTTGCGCAACACCCGTGCCTTTTGTGGGCCGTGCATGGATAGATATCTGATATAGTCTTGGCTGAAGGAGGAGGAACGCGTTGACACGGGAATCGGTCTTAGAGATCATCGCCTACGGCGCTTGGAACGGCGGCCGGGTGGTGGACAACTCCATCTATGCCGACACGGGGATGACCTTTAAAGGCGGCATTCCGGTGAACCCCCGGACGATCGAAGAGCGTATCGGTGTCCGCTCCCGCGTTGCCGCCCCTGAGGATGCGCGTATCGGAGTCGATGCGCTTCAAAACCTGCTCGATACGGCGGCAATCGATCCCTCCCGCATCAAGATCGTGATCGGCGCCACCAATGTGGGCGAAGACATGGATGATCCCGGCCCCTTGGTAGGCTACCCTTACGCGCTCTTACAATCGTACGCCCCCCAGGCCCTGGTGCTTGATCTGTATGCCGGCTGTCCCGGCTTCAACGTTTCGGTGGAGCTTATTTTTATGCTGGCGCTGACCGGCAGGCTTCAAAAAAACGACTTGGCGATCATCGTCGGCGCGGAAAACGTCCATCGCGCCAAGCCGTTTCGCCCGGATGATACCGCCAACATCATTTTCGGCGATGACGCCATGGCCACCGCCCTTGAAACCACGGCGACGCTAACCACCCACGGTCGCCATTGGATCGACGCCGAAACCGAATGTTCCATACAGGGCGATTACGCCGGCACCATTGCCGATGCCATATATCGGCTGATCGGCAGCTCGCATCTCGACGGCATCATCATCGACAATCAGCTTGGTCAATTGATCTACCGGGTTCCGGCCTTGGCTGCCCGGGTCCAGCATGCACTCGTGTTGTTGCAATACCCCGAGACCAAGGAGCGCCAGACCTTTACCCGTTTTAAAGATGCGCTCGACTTCTATGACAGCCAGGTGCAGTCGTTTGCCTTCGATATCATGACCATGACGGCTGATCCCGCGCACGTCAATGACATAGCCGAGGCCTACATCAGCTCGGGGCGCCACAAGGCCGTAGCGGCGGTGTATATGGGCCGAGATAATCGGGCAGTAGTGCGGGTGCATCGCGGGGAGGGATTTGCTTGCTTGATTCCGGAACGAGGGATCGTGGATGCCTACACGCGCACCCATGGCTGTTTTGGCGATTACATATATGCGACAAAGGAGAACAACCGGGTCTGGGGCCAGATGGACGGCAAAGGGGTTTTTTTGTATGCCACGCAAGGGGCAAACGCCCATTTGTCCGCTTTGTTGAAAAGAAACCAACTAACGCTTGACGATATCGAGCTCATGGTAGAACATCAGTCCAATTTCGCCATGATCCCTCTGACCTTGAATCAACTTATCGACGGTGATGGGCCGGACCAAAAGCAGGCCGTGGCCGATTTTTTGGAACAGCGGATGATCATCAATATCCATAACCGCGGCAATTGCTCGGTGGTGTGCATGCCGCGGTTACCGTACGATCTGCAACGGGGCGCCCTGCAGCCGGACACCGTCCAGAGTTTCCGTATCAACGCCAATGTACAACGACTCAAGGATGCCAAGATCATCCTCAACGATTCGGTGGGCGCCGGGATGACGCGCAGCTCCTTCTTGCAGCGTTTGTAAAGACAAAACAGATAACAATCGCCACGTTTGCGATACGGTTCGTCCTCAATAAAAGATAATGCAGGGGACATGATATAAATGTATTACCTAGAAAATAAATTTATTTCCTCTCCCCGTGGGGAGAGCAACTGTGTTATTAGTCAAGCAGTTTTTTGTTCTACCCGAAGTTCCCATGTGGTATGGTTTTTCACCATAGCATTGAGTATGGTTAATAACTTACGCATACAAGCCGTTAAAGCAACTTTGTGCTCCTTGCCCGCCATACAGAGGCGTTGGTAGAAGGTTCGGATGGCAGGATTATACCGAATAGCAGACAAGGTGCCCATGTATAGGACTGCCCGGATATGGCTGCGGCCACCCCATACGCTCTTTCTGCCCCGAAAGGCGCCACTGTCTCGGTTAAAAGGGGCTACCCCCACCAACGCAGCAATCTGCTTGCGATTGAGGCTGCCAAGCTCAGGCAATCCAGCAAGCAGACTGACCGATAACACGGGACCCACCCCACGAGCCGTTCGAAGCAAGGCGTCCTTCTCACACCACACAGGACTATCTTTGATGGCCTGTTGTAAGTCCCTATTGATACCATCAAGACAGTGCTCAAGCCACGCAATATGGGACTTGATATTCTCATGGATGGCGGGTGGTGCACTGCTGAGGCGATTCTTCTCCGCCGTGAGTATGGCCACCAACTGCCGCCGCCGTACTACCAACGCGCTGAGCTGTTGGGTGTGGCGGTCTTTGAGAGGCCGCACCGGTGGATTCACCGCCCCGCCAAATCGGGCTAACATAAAGGCATCAATGGTGTCGGTCTTGGCCAATCTCCCACTGGCCTTAGCGAAATCCCGAACCTGGCGAGGGTTGACCACAACCACAGGAAGACCGCCCGTGGCCAAAGCAGCCACAACCGGTGCCTCCAACCCCCCCGTAGCCTCTAATACGATCAGACGAGGCTCCAAGGCCTTTGCACGCTCCACTAAAACACCAATACCCGTCTCATCATTGTTCACCGACCACGTGGTCTCCTCAGGAACAACCGCTACCTGCAAAAGGACCTTCGAAACATCAATACCCATCACTGTCTCTGATCTGCTCATATCCTCTCCTCCGATTCCCAACCTTGCTGATACGGGCTCACGTGACCCAGACAACTGTTCGGGCTACTCAGAGAAGGACGTGGCGACCCTCGCTCTCCCACGGGCTCACCCTCTCCCAAGGATAAAACGATCTGCCACGTCCCTAACCATGAAAGATATAATATATGCATAAGATATAAAAAACATACAAGGATAAAGGTGAGGGGGAACCATCTGAATCATATCCACTGGCCAAAGGGCCACCTTCGGCCTCACCCCTGCCCTCTCCCGCTGGCGGGCGAGGGGGTTGATAATATTTTTCCCGCCACGCCGTAGCGTGGCGGGATTCGTGGGTGACGCTCCGTCATGATGGATTGCTATGAAATAGCTTCTTGCTCAAGAGAGAACATCAAAGGGTGCCCTGCCAAGAGGTAACGACGAATGAGGCTTTCAGGTCTTGAAATTGGATATATCATTTTTTGTGTGGTGCGAATAAGGCGGTAGCTGGGCGTTGTCATTTCAACAACCGGAAGGGGGTAAATTTGTGGGAGATGTAATAGCACATTGTGTGCCCTGACCTGTACGTTTCTTGAAATGGCACGAACGAATATTTAATTGCATTATAAATTTTTTAAAAATCAAAAAGGAGAAACCATGCCTGAACTCGTTAAAATAGCGATCAAGGATCATATAGCCGATGTCCGTCTCAATCGACCGGACAAATATAATGCCCTGAATCCGCAGATGTTTAAGGCCATCATCGAAGCGGGAAAGACCGTTGCCAAAGACGCCTCTGTGCGCGCGGTGGTGCTCTCCGGGGAGGGCCGCGGTTTCTGCGCGGGGCTGGATTTTCAGGGGTTTATCGAGATGGGCAAGAGCAAAGACGGCGGCATCGACCTGTTGCAGAGGACGGAGGGCAGCCCCGCCAACACGGCGCAGATGCCCGGGTATATCTGGAAGCAGGTGCCTGTGCCGGTGATTGCGGCAATGCACGGCGTGGCCTTCGGCGGCGGCCTGCAGATCGCGCTGGGCGCGGACATCCGTTTAGCCGCACCCGGGACCCGCTTTTCGGTGATGGAGATCACCTGGGGCATCATACCCGACATGTCCATCACGCAAACGCTGCGCGATCTGGTGCGCCTCGATATCGCCAAGGAGCTGACCTTTACCGGCAGGATCGTGGACGCAACTGAAGCGGCCCGGCTCGGGCTGGTCACGCGCGTCTGTGACGACCCGCTTGCCGAGGCGCATTCATTGGCAGGCGAGATCGCTGGCCGATCACCCCATGCCGTTGCCGCTGCCAAACAGCTGCTCGAGATTGCCTGGCACAGCAGCGTCGAAGAGGGGCTCAAACTGGAAGAATCCCTGCAGCGCACCTTAATAGGGACGCCCAACCAGATCGAGGCGGCAACAGCCAATTTCGAGAAGCGGTCGCCACTATTCGCCGACCGCGAATGATGGGATTCAATAAAATAGGTAAGACAGTAAAAAAATTTACAAGGAGGAGAGATATGAACAGCCACGGATTTACAAGGGGTTTCTTGGTAACCATCCTCGGTATCTCGATTATGCTGACTGGTGCGGCAGCCTCGTGGGCAAAGGCAACGCCGCCCGGCATGATCAACACGGTCCGGGGACCGATTGCGCCGGACAAGCTGGGTACCACGCTTATGCACGAACACTTTACCTTCGCCTACCCGGGCTGGTTCGCGGATGCGACCATCGCGCCTGAGGATTACAAGGCCGCACTGAAAACCAACCTCGGCGTCATCAAGGCGGCGAAGGCCGTGGGTATTAAAACCATCGTCGATGCCACGCCCAATGACGTGGGAGGCCGCAACCCGGAGCTCTACAAAAAGCTGGCCAAGAAGACGGGCATCAATATCATCTGTTCCACCGGCCTCTATACCGAGCACGAAGGTTCTCCGGCCTATTGGAAGACGAGGGTAATCTGGGGCGCAGACATCTCCAAGATGATAGCCGAACTCTTTATCCAAGAGATCACCGAGGGCATCGGCGAGAGCGGCATCAAGGCGGGGGTGATCAAGGTCGGCACCGGGGGCGAGATAACGCCCTATGAGGCAAGCGTCCTGAAGGCCGCGGTTATGGCCCAAAAGGCCACGGGCGTACCCATCATCACCCACACGGACGGTCCTACCGGCGGCGTCGAGCAGGCCGAATTGTTCATCAAAGAGGGCGCCAATCTGAAAAAGGTTATGATAGGCCACGTGTCCAATTCCAGGGACATAGAATACCACAAGGTGATCCTCGCGAAGGGGGTATATATCGGCTTCGACCGGATCGGCCTGGACATCATCACGCCGTACGATGTCAACGTACAAAATGTCGCCGAACTCTGCAAGCTGGGGTATGCCAACAAGATCATGCTCTCCCACGACACGGTCAACTTCTGGCTGGGCCGACAGATCGCCGTGCCGGAAAAGGCCATGCCCTTATTTGCCAATTGGCGTATCGACTCCATATCGACGCGCTTCATACCGGCGCTCAAAAAACTCGGCGTGACGGACGCACAGATCAAGACCATGATGGTGGATAACCCCAGGAATCTGTTTCTGGGCAAGTAAGGCGTCTGCGTTGTTCCAACGCGGGTAAAGCAAGGGGCATCGATTCAAACGCAACGGCACAATGCGGAATCGATGCCCCCTTTTTTATCTCCTCAATAGTTTTCCATCGAGATAAACCGAGGCTATTTCTTAAACCCCTTCAGCCTTTCGTCGGTATCGGAGATCGTAAACTCGCTGCCGAATTCGAGATCGAGGCTTTCCTCCAGCGTCATGGCCTCATTGGTGTTATAGAGGTGCTTGTAGGCAACGATCGACTGCGGGCTGTTGCCCATGATCTTCTTCGCCATGGTATCGAGCGCTTCTTCCAGTTTGTCGGCGGGGCAGGCCAGGTTGATGAGCCCGATGCGCTCGGCCTCTTGGGCGGTTATGGCATCGGCGGTGAAGGAGAGCTCCTTGGCCTTGAGGAACCCCACCCGGCGCGGCAGCCTGGCGCTCATGCCCCAGGTCGGCCTCAATCCCCATTTGGCGTGCGTATCACCGATCTTGGCATTCTCCGAGGCGATCACCAGGTCGCAGGCCAGCATGATCTCCATGGCGCCGGTGAAGCAGAACCCGTTGACCAGCGCGATGACGACCTTGGACACCGAGCGGATGGCATCGATCAGCTCCCTGGCCGGCATGTCGAGGATGTCGCCGACCTTGCCCCCCGCCAGCGTCCAATCGCCGAGCGCCTTGAGGTCCACCCCGGCGCAGAATGCCTTGCCTGCTCCGGTGAGCACGATAACCCGTGTATCCTGTGCGTTGTCGGCTTCGAGCACGGCGGCTTTCATCTCCTTGAGCATGGTGGGTGTGATTGCATTCATGGCCTCGGGCCGGTTCATCGTGATCCTGGCGATGCCGCCTTCTACCTGGTAGAGAATCGTCTCGTACGCCATTGATTCGCTCCTTTCCTTATATGTGCAGGCAGTACTATATCACATCCGGTACGCGCTGACCTAGGGGCAAGATACAGGGCCCTGCATCCCATCATCGCCGCCGCTACCCGGCGGCAAGAGGTATACTCTCATACGATTCATCAATATCAGGCATATCTACCAGGTCCGCCGATAACAGTTTTCCATAGACAGGATGATCCTGCCAGCCATCGATATGCGCGGCCCGCTTGGCTGCTGCCTTCAGCTTATCCCAATCGGCGCTCCCGTACAGGAACATCTCCTGAGCGGCCATCGACCCCTCGCCGTGTATGGTGTCTATCTGCCAATAGTTGCCGGTCATGTCCTTGATGAGCCTCATCATACGGATCCTCTGCTCGGTCGGTACGCCCTCTCTTGCCCCGAGATATTTTTCCAGGTACGGCTTGATCTCGGGGTTCTTCCAATCGCGGTACGTCGGGACCGTCGTCGAGAGGCCTCCGGCGATATCCTGCATATGCTGACACATCTGGTGAAAATTGCTGGCAAAGGTATACTTGGCCGAGTTGATGGTCATTCTGTCGGGCATTACTACATCGTTGCCGAATTCCGTCACGGGCTCAAGGCAGGCCGCCTTGCTGAGTTGCGTTACCATCTGCGTAATCATGGCCATCCAGGCAAGCTTGTTCCGGATGTGACTGTGATGCTCGAGCCCGTTGTATTCTGCTATCAGGGCCGCGGCCCCTGTCATGGCCTCCAGCTTCCCCACCATCTTGCAGGTGCCGAAGAGACGGTGATAGCTGGCAAAGGCATACGCCAGGGTGCGCGAAAATTGCCATTCACCGCACATAAAAACCCTTTCCCAGGGCACAAAGACATCGTCAAAGACGATGAGACACTCGGTAGGCTGCATCGCGCTGGTTCTCGGATAATCGAACCGCCCTTCCTCGCCGTACGTCCTCGACACCGGTTCGACGGCGAGCAGCTTAACCCCGGGCGTATTGAGCGGCACGGCAAATGCCAGCGCATAATCCTTGTCGTCCTCGCCATGGGTGCGGCAAGGCGAGCAGAGCACCTCATTGGCGCAGGGGGTGGCGCTGATATGCACCTTCGCCCCTCTCACGACGATGCCGTCATTCTGTCTGTCGACAATCCTCAGGTAATAATCCCGGTGTTGCTTCTGCCTCGAAGGATGCAGGCTCCTGTCCCCTTTTACGTCCGTGATGGCGCCGGTAATGCCGAGGTCCTGCTTCTGGAGCAGCTTTCTGTAATCTTCTACCCGTTCGGTATAGTGCGTCCCAATCTCCTTATCCATGACATTCGCCGTGACGGTAAAGGCGGCAAGGGCATCGGCGCCCATGCAATGGAGGATAACCCCCCCGCCGGTTCTCATGCCGACGATAAAACATTCCCTCCTCCGCACAAGGTCCTCGGCTGTTTTCGGTGCGGTCAGCAGAAAATTGACGTCCTCTCCTTTCTCGTTCTGCGTCACAAAGAGATCGCGGTAATCGGGGTGGTTCGGCAGGACATAATCCATGGCAGCCCCCTTGATTATACTGCTGAGGGTAGGGTGGGTGCGCACGTCAGCCACCTTTTCACCCAGGCACCAGATCTCCCGTCCGTCATTGAGACTATCGAGATACTCTTCCACTGTCCTAATCATCGTTCAATCTCCTTTTTATGTTTATTGTAAAAGATGGCAGTCCCGCTCCTTTTTAACGAAAAATATAGAGGTCGGGATGCCTCACAGCGGCAGGGAAAGGGGGGCACGCTTCTCGCCTCTTGCGGACTACACGCCCTCGTTGTAAGGCCGTTTCCTTTTTTGTTTCAATAGTTCCCGGTACGATTGCCCTCTGTCAATGCCTGCCCGCGCTCATCGCTTCGGCACGCTGCGCACATAGGAGCACATATAAGCGGGCAGGGGCGCGAGCAGATCCTTGAGCAGGATGGTCGCTTCCTCTATCGCCTTCTCTCCGCCCTTCTCCTTCATCCTGGCGACGATCTCCCCCAGCTCCGGGCTCGTGCCGAGCTCGAAAGCCGGGTCGGAGACAAAGCGCGCGGGCATGGTCTGCACGACGACTTGGTCCGTCCTGTCGGCAAGGGCGTTGCTTTGGGCGGCGAGCAGATCCCGCGGGGTGCGATCGGTCCAGACAGGGCATGCCCCCATTGAACGCAGGGCTACGAAAATCGGGTAACGGGCGTCCTTTTTGCGGTATGCCCCTTCGAGCACGACCTGCTGGAACTTCTCCAATGCCGTGTGCCGGTTGGAGAGGAGCTGGACGGCATCCGCCTTGGGGCCCTTGACACCGATCATAGACAGGGTGTTGATCCAGAGCATCCTCAAGACGCTTGCTCCGGGCATCAGGGTGGTGTGATAGGGCTGGGCGAGGTCCATGACATAATGCAGGCCTATGCCCAGGAAGCGCCATCCCCAGTAGTAGTGCCCGGTCTGGAAGGCGAGGCGCGAGAGGGTCTGATAGAGGTGGATGCGGTATTCGGGATAGGTCTGCTTCACGAAACCCGCCATGGCGTTTACGATCCACGCCTCATGGTAGAACCCCATATGAAACGGCGCCTGGCTGCTGTATTCCAGGTGCGGGTTTCCGAAGGGCTGCTTTCCGAAGCCGTAGATCCTGCCGAATGCGGTATCGTTGTCCTCATACAGGCCGATGTCGAGGCCGAAGTCCGGCTCGTCGGTGGCTGTGGTCACCACCGAGAGGGGCGCAACCAGCGCTCCTTTGTTCAGCCTCACGAACTGCCTCCCCTTCCAGTCGGAGGTATCCTTGAGCACCGTGAGCCGCTCCGGCGCTATGGGGGGCATGCCGCGGGCATCCATGCCGGGCAGCAGCGCACAATAGAGGGCAAAGGGGGCAGCGGGGTTGATCCTGACGGCCTGGCAGAAGCGTTGCCGTATTGCCTTAGGGTCGCCTGTGGCCTTGAAGGCCAAAGCATCGGGGAGCGGCTTGTACCAGGCGAGGTTCTGCCTGGCCCAGGCCTCTTCCTGGACGAGGGCGGCTGCCAGGTCCTTTTCCTCTGCCTTAAGGAAGGCATCGAGCTCTTCCACGTGCACGGGCTTGGCATCGCGCACCTCCGGCAGCGCAGAGAGCGTCTGATGGGAGATGAGCGGATGCTCTGTCCATGCGTACGCCGGAAGCGCCGGCGCGACCAGGAGGATACACAGAGAGCAAAGAAACACGAGCCTTGTGCGGCGAAGATACGGTTTCATGGGGTCCCTCTCCCCTTCCTTTTAGATATCTCTATACCGAAGGTGACCCTTTGGTCAGAGGGGATGTCGCAAGGCGACACTTCCCTCAAAACAGCTCCACTTAAACCTATTTTCCCCAAACTGTCAATACTCCCGTCCCACTTTGTATAAAAATCTGAATGACGGGATGTCGCAAAGTGACACATCATATCTAAAGTGGCGGGCGCGGTCCCCTACCTTTTTACCTATCCTTCACGGGAATCCGTGATTCGCAAGGAACGCCGCTCTGGCAGAAGCCGCAACCGTACCCGTCAAAGCCGAAATGAGATTTAACAAAAGTGGCCGTTTCCTCTAAGTACGCTCTGCATTTGAGCTTATCATGCCCCTCTCTGGTCACGGCGCCGGCCGGGCAGCGGTCGATACATTTGCCGCAGGTGCCCTGAGAAAAAAAGAGACAGTAGGCGTGGTGGTCTTGATAAGGCCGGCTCGCTGGCGTGCATTTGAAACGGGCGACCACAGACCCGCAGCGCATGGCCTTTCCCTTGGAAGTGATCAACCCGTCGCACAGACCGAAAGTGCCCAATCCGGCGGCGTACGCCGCATGCCTTTCCGACCAGGTGGAAGCGAAGCCGAAGCGCTCCGAATTCTTCATTTCCCACAAGGGAGAAAGCATGGGAGCCACCGCCTCCAATCCGGAGGACTTCAAGGCGGCCTCCACATGGCGGCGGAGTTTAACGTTTGCCTCCTCGCCGAAAATGCGTGCCCTCGCCCAGCTTTCACTGGGATGGAGGGTCTCTCTGCGCAGATCAGCTTTGGTCTTTTCCGTCTGCGGCAGCACCCAGCTGACCACGGCCAGTTCTTCGGCCGTTACCTGGAGCAGGGGGAATGTCTTATTAAAAATCTCCAAGGGCGTCCAATGAAAATCGCCGACGTGTCGTTTGTAATCCGCGAAAATGGGATCGTCCCCCCGGGAAAATCCCACCAGCGGCTCTGCCCAGGCCGGATCATTCTCCGAATTCTTCAGGGTGTTTTCCGGGAACTTAATGAACTCCGTGATGATCTGTTCCACCCACTTGGACGCGTCTTTCATGGTTCCTTTCTCCCCTCCCTTTTAGATTAGATATCGCTATAGTGGGGATGTCGCAAGGCGACACTTCTGACTAGGCGCTTTATTATATACCGCCTGCAACCTAAAAAGAAGTATTCATGGGATTCAGATATTGACTTCTTTTGTGAAAAATTAGTATAGTGTGTGCTGTTTTGTAGGAAGTGTCGTTATGCGACATCCCCTCTATATATAGAGATATCTAAAAGGGAGGGGAGAGGGGTGACATGAAGCGCATCCATATCCTCGGCGTCTTTGTCTTTTTGGCAGTTGTCGTGCTCACCAACGCCTGCACCTTTAAAACAATCAACAGTGCGCGCGTGACCCCCATCGTCAGGGTGGTCAGGGCGTATGCCCCGGCGGTGGTCAATATAAGGACGGAAAACGTCGTCGATCTAAAAGAATTGCCCGAGTGGGGGCGATACGGCGCGCAGCTTGACGCCTTTTTAAAAAGATTTTACGGGGAACATTATTCCGAAGGCGTCTTGCAATACAAGAGCCTGGGGTCAGGGGTTATCCTGGGCACAGACGGGCTTATCGTGACCAATGCGCATGTGGTGCAGAAGGCAACTGAGATCTACGTCGTGCTCTACGACGGCAGCATCGTGCAGGCACAGGTCGTCAAGGTGAGCCCGAGGGACGATCTCGCCATCATCAAGGCAGCGCTTCCCTATCCGGTGAAGGAGCTCAGGTTTGCGGATATCAGGGAGCTGATGATCGGGGAGACGGTCATCGCCATCGGCGATCCCCTCGGCCTGGAGAATTCCGTGACCGTCGGCGTGGTGAGCGGCAAGGACAGGGCATTTGCAAGCCAGATGTGTGAGTATACGTGTTCGGGTTTGATACAAACAGACGCCTCCATCAACCCCGGCAACAGCGGCGGCGCCCTCTTGAACTTAGACGGGGAGCTGGTCGGCATCAATGTGGCGGTGGTGCAGGATGCCCAGAACATCGGGTTTGCCATACCCGCGGTAAAGATCATCAGGCTGCTGGCAGAGCTGGAATAGTCCCCTCCCATTTTGTATAAAAATATGAATGAGGGGATGTCGTAAAGCGACACCCCGCACCGCTTTGTATAAGAATCTGAAATGATTGCGGTCGCCGGAGGTGACCCTTTGGTCAAAGGTGGCCCTTTGGCCAGATCCCGAAGCGGGAAGAGCGACCCCCTACCATTCAGATATTTTTAAGCCGCCGGAGGTGACCCTTTGGTCAAAGGTGGCTCTGACCAAAAGGTCACTGGCCAAAGGGCCACCTTCGGCTTCGGTTTAGCCAGATGGGGTGTGTCACCATGCGACATCCCATCCATAGAGATATCTAAATGGTAGGGGATCGCAAGGCGACACAGAGTGGGATCGTCCCGCCCCTTTGTGCCTTTAAAACCACCCCCTTGACACCCTGCTGAACCCGGCTTATAATCTAGACAGACTAGACAGGAGGAAAGCGATGGCACGCGTGTGGCAAATCCAAGAAGCAAAGAACAAGTTCAGCGAGGTCGTAGAAGAAGCCGTCAAAAACGGCCCGCAGATCATCACCAAGCGCGGAATCGAAACCGTGATAGTGCTTTCCTATGACGACTATCGCGCCGCGATGCTGGGCAAGAAAAAGCTCTCCGACTTCTTCCGCGAATCGCCCTTGACCCAGGTAGATATCGATCTCAAACGTGACCGGAGCGGCCTGAGAGCAGATATCGCCCCATGAACTACGTGCTTGACACCAACGTTATCTCCGAACTCATTGCCAAGCAACCGAACAAAAACGTTGTGGAATGGCTCGATCGGCTCGATTCAAACACGGTCTACCTCACGGTTATCACCATCGGCGAGATACGCAAGGGCGTCGAAAAGCTCCCGCCCTCCAAACGGAGAGAGGCAATTCTGGAATGGCTCGAAACGGACTTATTGATCAGATTTCAGGGGAGGATTCTCGACATCACGATTGACGTCATGATGGTCTGGGGAGAACTCACCGGCAGGTTGGAAAAAGAGGGACGATTGATCAGGGCGATCGACTCCCTCATCGCTGCGATCGCCCTGCACGGCAATTACTGCCTTGCCACCCGCAATGAGCATGATTTTCAACATACCGGAGTGAATATTATTAATCCGTGGAAAGAGCATGGTTAGACGGCGGTAAAGAGATATCTAGCAGGGGGGGGGGTAAAGTTGTATTTGAACCAACGTCCCTCTTTTCCGTCCCAGCCATGGGTGGCACGGACACGGGTGGTAAGAGGAAGGACGAATATACGTGATTGGCCAAAAGGGGGGCAGGGTTTAACCCTGTCCCCCTTTCGCTAGTTTATAGTTGCTGTTTTAAGGCTCGTTGATACATCCCGGTGGCCGGGCATTGAGCGTGGCCAGGGACAAGGGCGAGGGGGAAAAAGATCAGGAAGGCGTCCTAATGGTACGGACCCCGGGGTAGCGGATGGCCTGGATAATTAAGAAGCTCTGTGCCTGAAGAGCCCTGATCCCATCCGTTACTATATTGTTATGTGCCACTCACCAAAGAGAGCTCTGTGATTATGTCATATGCCAGCTGTTGTTTCTCTTTGACAGTATCGCCTTCGAGGTGAATTTTTTGTGAAACATTGAGGATATCTTCCTCCGCCTTCTTTCTAATGAAAAGCCTGTCCATAAGCCCAAAAAGCTGATCTTCTACTTCACCTGCAATTGCTACAGCTAGCGAAAGCGGCGGGATCGCTCCGGCCCATCGGAACACACGGTTAAACCATCTTCGACGGCTCTCGATATCCTTAAAGTTTAGCTCAATACCTTCAGTGATTGATCGCGTTTTTGGATGTCTGAGCGATATCAAAACATGACCTGGAGCCGAACGAGTGTATCTCCACATCCACGGGTCGAAGGATTCTACCTCATATAACTCAAATCGGGGGCACTCCAATGCTTCAGCCACTAGGACAGCCGCTAGCCTCTTGTATGTTTCTTGCTTGTCAATTGGAAGAGCGGCAAGAGTGTTTTTCAATGCCGCGGCAGTGGTTTGACGATCATAAAAGTAGAGGCGGCGTGCCTCCATATCTGGATTGAGCAAACCATCTCGGAAATTAATAACACGCCACGGACTTTTCGGGGCGATTCGCTTTGCGATCTCGCTATCTTTGTCGATCCCAAGCTTCCCAAGCAACTCATCAGTGCCAAAGCGCTCAAGAGGATCAAGCACCCCAGAACTTGTTGCCAAGGTTAATGCAGTACGTGGGCCTGCTCTTGCTACAAAATCAGGCGCTCCCTGGTAGATTTCGGCAACTTTCACAGTATGTATCTTTACCCCATACACCCGTAATGCGTTGCTGGAAAGTTTGAATAAGTTATTCCGACTGAGTACGGACTGCAGGCGTTTTTGTACAGGAGACACTATTTCATCGAACAAGCCTAATGCTTTGAGTTGTGCGCCGTAGGCGCGCCAGATCATTTCGTCGCAAAGTAATGTTAACAATCCAGACAAAAGTCTTCCAGGGTTGGATGAGAGAACAGTCTTGCCATCGCGAGTAATGACCTTGGCCGCCTCCAAGGCACGTAGCTCAGTGTTATTTTCGGCATCAGTGAAGCGTCCAAGGACGATGGGTGGCAGGTTTTCGACAGCATTTAGGTCTTGCGGAGGAACCTCCATCTCCTCTTTTGGTGGCGTATGGATACCCTCTGCAAGAGCATCGATTATTCTTTCTTGAGCCTTGGAGCGCGTCTCATCGTCCCAACGGTTGTGTTCGGTCACAGAACGATCACCCACAGCATTATTTAACAACTTTGCTGTAGTAGATAGCCCTTTTTTTTCTAGTCGATTACATAGTTCGCCAATAGGCTTCGATATGGGCTTGTCATTCATTGCAGTTTACTTCTTCCTCTTTTTACTAGTTTAAGTAGACAATAGACATGACGGCACGTATCCCACTTCCCTTTGCTCCTCATAGCATTGGATATCAGCATGCATGGCATTGAAGAGACGACCCATAAAAATGGCAAGGCCTAGAGGCCCAGCATAAAAGAGATGGACGGTTTTACATCTATATTTATCCACTGTCTGTCTTATAAGTTTCTTTGTTTCAATTGCATAGGCTAGTGCAGTCGGACAATCGATCCGTGCACCAATACCTAAATCAGAAACAAGACTGATCTTTGCTTGAAAAGTTTTGCCATTCGTGCGTATATAATCATCCACCTTTGAGGACACATCAGCCTGTTGGCTGATTTCAACACATAGGTCTTTTGATGATTTATCTAGGGTAATCTCCTTTGCCACGATTAAATGGCGTTCGGTAGCCATTGGGAAATCGGTTCTCCAGATCTCAGGTCCTTGCTGAATTTGAAATGTATATCCCTTAACTTCACTGAAAGACCATCCTAATGCGATGCCCACTGAGAGACAAGCGCTCGGACGAAAACAAATCAACTTAGAATTTGTGCTGGCTCGAATTCTTCTTTGGGCTTGTTCCAAATCAGGTATGACGGTTTCTTGCCAAATCGAAGTATCAGGAACCTTTCGCGTGGGCCGATCAAAATATCCTGACCAGTCAAGCAATATATCCCAGCTTTCCGAAAGATCAAATGCGGGATCCTCCCAATGATAGAGCCGAATTCGTACTCCCTCCCTATTAATCCGTTGAGGGGATTGACCAATTGCCTGTTGAATCGTCTGCTCAAGTTCTTCGCGCGACAACATCTGCCGAACTGCTCTGTTAATAGTGTAAGAGATGCTTTGGTAAGCTGCAGTGAGACTCAATGAATTTGCAGTTGCCCATTTTGGGATGTTTCTACTCACGGATCCTATAAACTGATCGCACAGACGAGTATCTGTTTTCATGTCACCGAGTTCTGTATCAAAAAAAACTTTTTCTCGTAAGAAATCTATAGGCACATTTAGGCCAAGCCTTTTGGCGCGGGCTTCAACATCTTTTTCCGTGGTCCGCAAAATCGAATGGCCCGGCTTATACATTGAATAGGCGCCTCTTAATTCTTCAATTGCTTGTCGTAAACTCTCGGCATTTTTACCCAGACCTCGGCAGGCAAGAATAAATTGTGAATAAACATTCGGTAGCTGGCAGTATTTTTCAAAAAACCCTGTTATAACATCACGACATTCGGCTGGGGTAACAATATGGTCTTTAACCTGATAAAAATCTATGTATTCCTTTTTAGTTTCAACGAATTTTACTTCGACATCTCCTAGACCTTCTTTTAGGAGACATGAAAAAGTCGGATTTGCAAGCCATTCTGGAAGCCTGCTTGCGATGAAGGCATCCTGAAAATTATATCCTTCACCCCCGGTAACTCCCCCGCGGTTTTCAGGCGTCAGAAGTGATGGTCTATGGGATTCTGATATATTCATCAAACGTTTTTAGTCCGACCAACTTAAACGAATTAAAACACTATGCCAGCTCTTCAGGACAGAGGGAACAGCGGTCCAAACAGAGCACGCCAAGTCTTAAGTGCATCTCCGCCCTTACCTTCTTGCTCAAGCCAAATGGCATTGGCTGCCTGTCTTTCCCCATCAATCAGAGCCGCTTTTGCCGCTTCACATTTCTGAGTATCCATCATATCGCTGACAGGCGGCCCTAACCCGGCAGGATCAGGCCAGGTCTCATCAATACGCGCTGCAAGTGTTGCGAAAAACGCCTTCATCTCTCGACGATATTGCTCACAATAAGGGGGATGTAATACTTCCAAGGCCATGACTTCAATGAGAAAAGATGGTTTGATCACCTTACCTACCTGTTCATTCCACTTCTTCATCATCCGTACCAGCCCTTTCCATTCACCAGAAAAGGCATCTTGGGCAGCCTTTGCTTTTTCAGCATGAATATCGGGATTTGTTTCCGTCCATCCGCTGGACACTGCTGTATCCGGTATTTCATAGTGCTTTTTTTTGGTAAACGCTGGTACTACGTCAAAACTCATGACCCGATCATCTGTTTTATCTTCTGCCACCGCGACTTCAAAACTCACAGTGATAGAGCGACGCCGGCTGGATACATTGAGTTTTCCATACTCCTCAGCCAGGACTCTTTTAAAGTCATCCAACAGGACAGAGGGAGGCTCGCTCCGGTAGTGGCGCTCTTTGTCAGCCAAAACACAAAAAATATCGACATCCTTTAAAGGTTTCGTTTTTGTCCACCGTGCATAAGAGCCAGTCAGAAAATCACGGTCTATCGCAAATGCACTATCGATAACGGACCGAATCTCCTTCTGCCTCCGCGAGGCATCCTGCTGCTCTTTTTCTGTCAGCTCAAGGTTGCTCTTAAACTTTTTAAACGCATCCTGTACAGAGAGCATTTTTAAGTCCTCCAGTAGCTCGTCCCGGTACTAAGGCCCGAGCCATCAATCGTCGTCCCGATACTTTGTTTTATTAGTCCGTCTGTTGAACGAAGTGAGGTTTGTGACCATCCAAGGATATCCGTTCTTCCTGGTTTGTTTGATACGACAATCCGATAGTCGCAACGGCTCGGCCATACACCGGCCTTTTGAATGTGGTATCTAATATCATCGGTATCAACCCGAAACTGTCCATCTCCAGCGAAGCCATATCGAATCGCAAAATCCCATCGGCCTATAAGCTTACCATTTCTCGGATCAAATACCTCCAGATAGACTTCCTCAAGACATTGTTCTTGAAGCCAGATTTTTATACCCTTTTCAAGCGTCACCCAGTCAGACGTTAGCTTTTCAGGGCTAAGGCCGCTGAGTAGTATAATAAGCTTCAGAGACCGCAAGATATTGTCCGTTACATAGGTGACGGAATGTGTATAGGTATTAACTGATACAAAAGTGCTCATGGTCGTAAGAATGCCTCCTTATCAACGATAGCTCCTTGGCCCTTGTTACTTTCGGCTAAGTCAACTTGAATACCAGAAGCAAGATCGCGAGCCGTGATTCGATCCGAACGTTTTTTTAAAGCTTCTTGAATCCAGTCCAAATCCTCTGCTGGGCATGGAAGTGACATTGTCCAATCGCCATCCGTTGGCAAAGATGGAAGTGTCGCTTCGTTCGCCTTCTCACCTGTTATGGCATCTTCCCCATACAGACAATAGATACGAATACGTGGTCCAACTCCACAAACCACTATGGGAGCATCCTGTATAGCTTCATCACTGATTAGAGAACTGGCAATTCCTGTGATTTGCAAAAGTTCTCTTCGAGTATCATTGTCAGTTTGAGCGGCAACAAGGTTCACGATGGTCTCCCATGCTTCTGAGGCCGATCGGGCGGGAATAGCTATAATCCTTCGAGAAATACTAGTCATTTGTTCTCTCCTCCTGCGTTTTTCATTTCGGCCTGTATCAACTGGACGGCTGTAAGGATATCTTTGGCGGTCAATAAATTTGGATTTAGAGCGGTTTCCTTATTTAAAGCGCAAGCCATAGGTATGATCTTGCGGATCATCCTGCCATCAAGCCCTTTACATAATTTAACGGCTCGTCCAAAATCTGGATGTGAACCAATGTTAATCACCTTGGGAAAACATTCCCCCAGTGCCTCAAGAGTACTAACAAGGATCTTTTTACAAGCCTCGGGCTTAGGCAGCTCAATTGTCATAATTAAATCTGCACGCGATAAGAAGGCGGAATCTATTGCCTTTGGAAAATTAGAGGTCGCGATAAATAAAAGGTTCTGATATCGCTCTGCAAGTTGATCAAGTTGGGCAAGTACTGCATCCGTTGCCCTATGTACGTCGATGGGGTTTGCCTCCAAGCTCATTTTTGAGCGATTTCCCGCCAAGGTCTCTACTTCGTCCAAGAGGACAATAACAGGCCGCATTGATGCATATTCAGCAATAGTTATCCCCAAGAGTTCAGTAACAGCTTTTTGGCTCTTTCCGAGCGCGGCACTCGTTAATGCATGAGGATCAACTTCTAGATAGAGGAACTCACCTATTCCTTTCAGCGCCTCTGCTGTTCGGGAGGAAAGCCCGCGCGCAAGGGAGGTTTTGCCGGTTCCTGCGATGCCCACCAACAGAATAATGCCGTGCAACGGGATTTTTGCCCGGTTGACTTTGAGACGCAGGGTGAAATTCAGAATTGCTTGAGATAGGAGGCGATTTTTAAGTTCGTCATCAACGATAATCGCATCCCATGTAGAGGTGAAAGTATCGTCAGGAAGGTTGCGGCTGTCCAAAATGCCTTGTGCTTGTACACCTCCAGATCCAGAGCCTATTTGTTTAATTCCTTGTTTTTTATTTAAAGCGTTAGCCATATATCCCCATTCTGCTTCAAAGAAGCATGCGTTGATGAACCGAAAAAACCGCCAGAACTTATTAGAACTTCGGTTTCGTTCGGAGCCCTGAGCTTGGCACTTATGTGATTTGAATATTGCGACATTTTACTCCTCGGCATACATTTAAGGGGAGCCGAGGAGTAACGGAGGGTTGAACCGGCATTTAAAAAACGCTTGACACAGGATATCCTCCCATGTTAAAAACCGGCTAACAAACAGCGGGCCGAAATTCCTCAGCGGCCCTTAGTACTATGCCCTGGTCGCTGCAACGACCAGGGTTGTTTTTTTATACACCCGCTATCTTGTGCTTAGGCCAGTACTTCGCCACAATATATAGTACCGGTCAATATAAAATTGTCAAGGGGAATTTTTTATTTTTTGGGAATGAAAATGGGGTCAAATCTTTACGGCCTGTTGCTCAAAACCAATTTCAAGGGTTTAAGATATGCTGTATGCCGAGATACAGCCATGGGAACAGCTCCTCCTCAAAAATTGCATGAATGAGTAGCAAAACAAAGAGAGAGCA
>Ga0299912_10000248_pt1 | contig 52850 bp, 53 predicted proteins | sample RVTome_2_FD_207667 | JGI IMG/M metagenome (GOLD analysis project Ga0299912, IMG submission 207667) | Soil microbial communities from uranium-contaminated site in the Upper Colorado River Basin, Wyoming, United States - RVT95D214 (version 2) ... | reverse complement strand
AAACGCCAAATATGGTTTTTGCTGGCAACGTGTTTATTAACCCTGGGCAATCCCTATGGAATTGATTACATTCCCTACATCTGGAACGCCGTCACCCTGGACCGCACGCCCTTCATTCCCGAATGGCGGCCCCTGTGGGAAATATCCTGGACTGAACTGTCTGAGTGGCTTCTTTCCCTGGGCATTGTCCTCTATTGCGCCACGCAAAAAGACCTGAGACAGATGTCAGGGGTGTTCATCATCGGGGCAACCGCCTGGTTTGCCTTATGGCATTACCGGCATCTATCGATATATGCCGTCGCCTGGATGTGCTACACGCCGGCCTATTTGGAGAAAACTCCTTTGGGCGACTTAATAAACAAGGTTTGGCAGGAAAACTCCAGATTATTGGCGGCGATTTTTGTGATTATGGGGATATCGGGCACCTTCTATGCGGTGCATAACCAATTCTGGCAAATCCGGATACCCACCACGGCAGAGGAAGGCAAAGAAGGAGTGCCGGTTTATCCTGCCGGAGCCGTCAGCTACCTCAAAGACCACAAATTCTCCGGCAACCTCATGGTGCCTTACAGTACCGGGGCGTATGTCTCCTGGCGCTTATATCCGGCGGTCAAAGTAAGCCTGGATAGCAGGTTTGAGGTGGCGTACCCTGTCCCCACTGTGGCGGAAAGCATAAGGTTCTACGCGGCTCAAGAAGGTTGGCAGGAGACTCTTGCCAAATACCCCACCGAGGCCATCTTAATTCCCCGGGGGAGCAACCTGGATCGGGTGATGACCCAAAACGACGGCGGCATAAACCAAAGGGCCTCACTCCCCTGGACTTGCGTCTATCTTGATGACGGCTTTTCCCTGTACCTGCGGTCAGACCTGGCAAAAAGATTCCCATTTACAGATAGACGGGGGCAACCCATCCCCGCCCGCTTCCCTTGAGGTATAATAGTTGAGCAATCTGCTTATTTTTGGCCATTTAGGGTGCGCACCCTACGGTCTGACCCGGGCCCTGGCAAAAGCCGCCAAAACTATCAACCTCACGGTCCACGACCACTTCATCGTCAGCCGCCAGGGCTACTTTTCCCTGGCGGAGCATAATATGATTTGAATAAAGCCTTAGGTGGTAAAACCCAGGGGCCAAAGGAACGGGGACTTAAGAACCGGCAATCATGAGCGCCCAGAGGATCAGAGGGAAGGACTTATTCTTTAATTGGGCCGGCCCAGTCTGCATCGCCTTAATCTTTTGCGCTCTGACCGTCTGGACCTGGCGCAAGTGGCCGGACCTCCTGGTTGATTTCGGCCGGGAATTATATGTTCCCTGGCGCATTGTGGGGGGTGATACGCTTTATAAAGATATTGCCTACCTGAATGGTCCCCTCTCCCCTTATCTGAACGCCTTATGCTTTAAGCTCTTCGGCGTCTCGTTGACCACTCTGATCCTCACCAACCTGCTTTTCCTGGCCATCTTCACCGGTCTGCTTTTTATTCTCCTAAAGGGAATGGCGGGGCAATGGACCGCGGTCATGGGGAGCCTGGTTTTTCTTACCGTGTTCGGATTTGCGCAGTTGAAGCTGATCGGCAATTATAATTATATCAGCCCCTATTCCCATGAGCTTACCCATGGCCTCCTTCTTAGCGCCAGCATAATTTATCTCCTCTTGGCCTATCTCCGGCGGCGGCAGCCAGCTTTCCTTCTCCTGGCCGGTTTGATGTATGGCGCGGTTTTCCTGGGAAAAGGGGAAGTTTTTTTGGCGGTTACTCTGGCGGCGGTCAGCGGGTTTTGGCTGATATTTCTGGGTAGCAAGGGGGAACCGAACCAGCAGTTCGGGATTCTCTTATTTGCCCTGGGATCGATGGCGATGCCCCTCTGCTTCCTCATCTTCCTGGCGGTTCAGATGCCCCTTGCTGAGGCCCTGAGGGGCATTGGCGGTATTTGGCTCAATTTAATGCACACTCAAGTGGCGAACTTGCAATTTTATCGGAAAATCATGGGGATCGACCATCCCCTGGAGAATATCCTCCGGATCATCAAAGAATTTTCTCAGGTTGCCTTCTTGGCCGGGATGTTGGTGGCAGTCGATCTCGCCTGGAAAGGGATCAGGAAACCGTTTAACCTGTTGGCCGCGGCAGTGGGCGGCCTTATCTTCCTCCTCTGGATCAGGGAGCAACCCATGCCGTGGCTCCTGAAAGAGAGGGCCTTGACCTTGGTGCCCCTTGGAGGGGTGGCCACGGCCATGTGGCTTATTGTTCAAAGACGCCATGACCCCCCTCAAATCCTCCGGTTGGCGCCACTGCTTCTCTGGTCGGCTTTGGCCTTAGGCCTGCTGGGTAAGATGATCCTTAATCCTCGGGTAAGTCACTACGGCTTTGCTCTGGCAATGCCCGCGGTGCTGTTATTAGTGGTGATATTGTGTTGGCTTATCCCCTATATTCTCGGAAATATCAAACCGCTTGGCAGAATTTATCAAGTGACCCTATCAATATTAATAATATTTGATGTGGTTTTCTTCTTGAATATCTCGCATTATTGTTATAGCAGGAAGAATATGGAAATCGGGAAAGGGGGGGATAGGTTTATTACTTATGGAAGGGAATTTGATCCAAAAGGCTATCAAGTAGAGCAGTTACTACAAAAAATTCAAGAGGATATCCCCGCCGCCTCTCATATTGCCGTTCTTCCCGAAGGAGTGATGGTCAACTATTTAACCAGAAGGCGCAGCTCCCTTCGTTTTATTACCTTCATGCCTCCTGAACTGATAATCTATGGGGAAGGCGCCATCTTGGGCGCTTTCAAGAAACAGCCTCCGGACTTTGTCGTATTAATGGATAAAGATACCGCGGAGTATGGGACGGACTTTTTTGGCGCCTCCGCCGCTTACGGCAAAAAGATAATGGATTGGATAAATAATAATTATGCTCCAATCTGGCTTGCTCCGGCGGATTTCTCAAGAGATGATAATTGCGGCATGAAGATTTTAAGATTACAGGAAGCGAAGTAAAACCTCCTGGCGGTGTTAATTGACATATTTAGCATAGGGATAGTCTATTTCCAAGACTGTGCAAAAGCTAAATCATGATAAAATCAATTGAGCATTCGTTCTCACCGGCAAATCTGTGAGTTTGAAACAAATGAAAGATGCCATAATTAAAGAAATAACCACGGTGGCTGGTAAGGATCATATTCTAACCTCCCCCGAGGACCGTTGGACCTACGCCTATGATGCCACGGACCTGGCGTATCTCCCTGATCTGGTGGTCTTTCCGGGGTCCGCGGCGGAGATTTCCCGGATTTTGGTGTTGGCGAATGAGCACCGCTTTCCGGTGGTGCCCCGGGGCGCGGGCACCGGCCGGGCCGGGGGCGCGGTGCCCGTGGCCGGAGGCGTGGTCCTGGTCCTCACCCGCTTGAACCGCATCCTGGAGATCAACGCCAAGGACCTGGTGGCGGTGGTTGAACCCGGGGTGATCACGGGCAAGCTCAAGGCCGCGGTGGAGGAGCAGGGGCTCTACTATCCCCCGGACCCAGCCAGCGCCGACTTTTGCACCATCGGCGGCAACGTCGCGACCGGCGCCGGGGGCGCGGTGGCCGTGCAGTACGGGGTGACCCGGGATTACGTCCTGGGGCTCCAGGTGGTGCTCCCCACCGGGGAGATCATTGACGCCGGCACCCGCACCATGAAGGGGGTGGTGGGCTATGACCTCACCCATCTCTTCCTGGGCTCGGAAGGCACCCTGGGGGTGATCACCCGCATCATCCTCAGGCTGGTGGCTAAACCCGCGGCCCGCCAGACCCTGGCCGCGGGCTTCGGGACCCTTAAAGCTGCGGCCGAGGCGGTGAGCCGCATTCTCGCCTCCGGCCTGGCGCCCACGGCCCTGGAGTTCATGGACCGCGTCACCCTGGGGTGTGTCCGGGAGATGCTCCCCTTTGCCGTGCCCCTGGAGACCGCGGCCCTCTTGCTCATGGCCGTGGACGGCCATCCCCAGGACGTGGAGGAGCGGGCCGCGGCCATGGCCGGTTTCTGCCGGGAGCAGGGGGCCAGCCCGGTGATCCGGGCCCAAACTCTGATGGAGGCCGAGCAACTGTGGAAGGCCCGGAAGGTCGTTTCCCCGGCCCTTAAGAAGGTGAAGCCCCAGAAGGTGAGCGAAGACGTAGCCGTGCCCCTGGGGGCCATCCCGGATTTGATTACCGCCCTGGAGGAACTTTCCCGGCGCCGTGGGTTGATTATCCCCTGCTACGGCCACGCCGGAGACGGCAACATCCACGTCAACGTCCTTTACGATCCCGGGGCGCCGGGGGAGAAGGACGCGGTTTGGCCCACCGTGGAGGAGATCTTTGCCCTGGTGCGCCGGCTGCAGGGCACCCTTTCCGGGGAGCACGGCGTGGGCCTCACCAAAGCCCCCTACCTGGGAATGGAGCTATCGCCGGCGGCCATCGCTTTGCAGAAACGCCTGAAGCAGGCCTTTGACCCCCAGGGCATCATGAACCCCGGGAAGATTTTCCCCGGGCCCCCCCAAGCCAGGGCCAGGGAGCAAGAGGGCATCTGAGGGAGGGAGCCAAAGAGCTGGCAGCAAGAACTTAATTGACCCCCAACCTCTTCTTAGGGCTGTATGCTGACCGCGATTATTTCCCGGCCCTCCCCCCATAAGCCACTTTTTCAGGACCATAAGGGAATTAATCTTTTAGATATTTTTAATGCTTGACAAAATTTTCACAATGCCGTAATTTTGAAAGCTAAAATCCGGCGATAAATTTTTTAAGGAGGATATGTCGGCATGGCCAACATCGAATTCAAGGGCAAAGCCTTTACAGTAGACGAAGACGGCTTCCTGGAGAACCTGGATCAATGGTGCCAGGAATGGGTGGATTATGTGAAGGATTCCGAGGGTATCAAGGATCTCACCGATGAGCATTGGAAGGTCATCAACATGCTCCAGGATTATTACAAGAAGAACGGCATCGCCCCCATGGTGCGGATTCTCTCAAAGGTGACCGGCTTCAAACTGAAGCACATCTATGAGTTGTTTCCCTCCGGGCCGGGCAAAGGCGCTTGTAAGATGGCGGGGCTGGCCAAACCCACCGGTTGCGTCTAAGCCATCCTCCCTTCTCCATATACCCTAGTTTGTGGCTTTGAAGCAGATTCCCCCTGCACGAGGGGGAATCTGCTTCAATGTTTTATGCTCCTGGCCCCCGTCAGGGAGTCATGTAAAGAATCATTTGACATTCGCCCTCCCTTCCCTTAAGGTTCTAGAAAATTATACTGCCATATATATCTACTAAAACTGAACGTTAAGCCCAGGGCAAGATGGCCACGCCGGGCAGACGAAACCGCCCGCCAAGCAGGATGGCTTCCTGAAGGAGTATTCCCATGTCCCCCCCTATACAAAAGGTCTTATTCATTGAGCCCCGGGCTCCCCGGCCCCATATCTTTAGCCGGATGGCAATTCCCCGATTAGGACCGGTGTTGCTGGGGACCATTTTAGAACGCCAGGGTCTGGAGGTAAAAGTAATCATCGAAGAGATCAGTGCCCCGGATTATCGCAGCCTGGATTTCCATCCCGACCTGGTCTGCATCTCCACCATCACCTCCACCGCGCCCCTGGCCTATGAGTTGGGAGATTACTATCGAGGGCAGGGCATACCGGTGGTGATGGGCGGGGCCCACCCCAGCTTCGTAGTCCGGGAGTCCCTGGACCATGCCGATTACGTCATCTGTGGCGAGGGGGATGAAGCCTTGCCGGAATTGGTGGCCGCCCTCAACTCCGGCGGGGATCTGGGCGCGGTGAAAAACCTGGCCTTTCTGGAAGGGGAGACGTTGCGGCAGAATCCTTGGCGTCCATTCGTGGAGAACCTGGACGACCTACCTATTCCCAATTATGAGGTGGTCCACGGCTGGAGCGCCCGCCGGGGCCACCGGATCGTGTCCATCGCCACTTCCCGAGGCTGCCCCTTTAATTGCCGTTTCTGCGGGGTGATCAGACTTTTCGGCCGCAAGTATCGCTTCAATTCCGTGGACCGGGTAATGCAAGAAATCCGGCAGAACGGCCTCAAGGCCCACCACGTCTTTTTCTGCGACGACAACTTCACCGCTGACCGGGAGCGGATCAAAAAATTATGCCAGCGCATCCTCCAGGAGAAATTGAACTTCGAATGGAGCGCCCAGGTGCGGGTGGAGGCGGCCAAGGATGAAGAACTGATGCAGCTCATGGCCCGGACTGGCTGTTACTGTGTGTTTGTGGGCCTGGAATCCATCAATCCCGCCACCCTGAAGCTTTACAACAAATCCCAGACCGTGGAAGGCATCAAGGATTGCGTCATTAATTTCCATCGCCACGGCATCCGGGTCCACGGCATGTTCGTCTTTGGCTCCGAGGAGGACCATTATCAGGTCATCCGGGACACCGTGAAATTTTCCCGGGATTTGGACCTGGATTCCCTGCAATACCTGATTCTGACCCCCATCCCGGGTACCCCCGTCTATCAGGAACTGGAGGCCCAGAACCGCATTTTCTGCCGCGATTGGAGCCACTACGACGGCCACCACGCGGTCTTCCAACCCCGGCAGCTCACCGCCTATGAGCTCCAATGGGAGACTATCCGGGCCATGAAAAAGTTTTATTCCTGGCCATCGGTGGTTAAACGCATCATCGCCCGGGACTGGTTCTATGTGAAAATGAAGGCTTGGGGCCGCATCCAGATGTGGCAGGCCCGGTGGGGCAAAAGCAACCACGTGCTGCACCTGAAAGAGCGGCTTTTTTCCCGGGTGCGGCTGCTGCGCCATTTGCTCCCGGGGGGCAACTACGTGCCCCGGGTGGGCATCCCCGCGGATATCTGGAACCTGGGACCATGGGAAAACAGCCACCGGGAATTTCTCTTGAGATTCCTACGGCGTCTGGGTGTGGAGGTGGTTCAGGAATCCATGCCCGAAAAAGCGGATACCGGGCCCATAAAGATGGTGCAGACGGAAATCGCCCGCCTCCAGGAAAAGGCCGACCTCATCCTGCTGCCCCTCTGGCAGGGATTGGAAGAGGCCCGGCTGAAGATTAAGGACGCACACCAGCAGATCACTCAAGAAACCGTGGCCCGCTTGCTGACCCTGGAGTTCAGCCGGGAATCCTTTTATAACGCCTGCATGGAACTGGGCCTCTGCTTCCGGAAACGGATGCGGCGCATCCGCCGCGTCTACTTCCAGACCCTGGCCGAGGTGGGTACGCCGATTTAGGGTGGCAAGGTGGAGGGAGGGCCAGAGAGGACCACAGGCGAGACTGTGCTACTGGCCTTCACCCCACACCCCCCTCCCAACCCCCTAGATTAAAATCGGGGCACGCCTGGCTGCCAGGCATAACCCAATATTTTTCCCATCTACGGTGGTGGCAGAGGGGTGGGAAGCAGAAGCGGTTAATGGCACTTGGGGCGCTGGCCCCCGGGGCCTGAAATATTTCCGGTTGATGGCGGCTTACTTCCCGGCGGTATGGTCCGGCCTGGATTCATTCCCCCACACCATGTCACTCCGGACCCAGCCGATCACCTCGTTTTCCAGGTAATATCCTATTTTTACCCACCCATCCTTTTCCTCAAAGATTTTATAAACTTCACCGCTTTCGGCCTGGTTCACCACTTCATGCTTCAGGCCGGGACCCCGCCGGATATTCACCAGCTCCGGGATCACCAGCGCGGTTTGCACCTTATCATTGATGAGAGACCGGTAAACCCAGCCGGTTTTGTTATCCCAGTCCTTGATTTGCACCCATGCGCCTTCAGTCTTTTCCACCTCCACCGGGTAGCCGAAGCGAATCTGGAAAAGAACCTCGGCCTTTAGACTAGGGGCGCTGCGGACATTGACATTTTCCTTGCCGACGCTGGCCATGGAGGCAAATACGGGTCCCAACAGCATAAGAGTCCAGACAAGAGTTAAGGATAAGGTTCTCACCATAACCGCCCTCCTCGTGGAAAATTATTTGCCTCCCCAGGGTTGGGTAAGGCTTCCTGTCAGTTAAGGGTCTGTTGATTGTTGGGGCCGGCAAAATGCAGAATGGGAGCCGCCCAGCCCCTGTTGTAGGTGTTGATTACTGTAAAGGCAGGAAAATCACCAACCGAAAAACACGCCGGGAATCAAACAGTGGACCGCCAGGATGCCCTCTTTTCCTTAAACGTGACTATCCTACAAACCAAAAACAGGCATGTCAACCCCCAGCACCGGCCTCAATGCACTCAACTTATTTAATTAATTATATTAATTATCATTTTTCTTTTTTTTCTTGGGGGGGCCTGAGCGGCAGGCGGACAGTCTTTTCCTCCCCGGATAACGGCAAGATAGACTGGGGGAGGCCGGATTAGCGGCTCTAATGATTTAGGGAAGATTTCTGTAAAGCTCTCAGGACGTTCCGACAAGCCTCCAGGCAGCTTTAAAGGATAACCCCCGGGGCTGTCTTCAGGCCCCAGCCGGAATAATCCGCCGTAACTGCGCCGCCGCGGTTGTGGGGTCCGCCGCCGCGGTCACCGCGCTCATCACCGCAGGATGCCTGGCGCCCCGGGCCACCACCTGGCCGATGTTGGCAAGGTTAATCCCGCCCATGGTGGTCCAGGGAATCCGCAGATGGGGGGTAATCTTATCGATGGCTTCCGGCCCCAATGGGGTGGCGGTGGGTTTCGTCTGGGTGGCGAAGATGGGGCCGATGTTGACATAGCTCGCGCCCGCGCGCTCGGCGGCCAGGGCCTGCTCCAGGGAATGGGTGGACGCGCCGATAATCAGGTCCGGCGCAATACTACGCGCGGCGCTGACGGGCAGGTCTTCCCGGCCGAGATGCACGCCGTCAGCGCGGCTGGCCAGGGCGAGGTCCAGGCGGTCGTCGATGATCAGCAAGGCCCCCGCGGCCCCGGTCCTTTTTTGGAACTCCAGGGCCAGCTCATAAAGGGCCCCATCATTCATTTCCTTTTCCCGCAATTGCACGATCCGCACGCCGGCCGCCAGAGTCTTTTCCAGGACTTCCAGCGCGGTTCTCCCGGCACAAAAGGCTTCGGTGATGACCACGTAAAGATCGGCCCTTTCAAAAACGGTTAGGCACTGGGCATGGTTCATCAGCCGCCTCCCACGATGCGCACCAGTTCCAAGACGTCGCCAGCGGCCAAAGGCGTCTCCCCGTACGCAGCCCGATCCACGATCTCGTGATTGCGCTCCACCACCGTGGCCTGGGGGTTGAGGCCCAGTTCCTCCAGCAGGGCCAGCACGGTGGCGGCGGCCACTTCCCGGTCTTCGCCGTTGATGGTCAATTGCAACGAAACATCTCCTGAATTTTAACCACAGAGGCACAAAGAGCACAGAGAAGCACAGAGAAAAAAGAAATTTATGAAGGGCTTTGCCCTTCATAATTTTATTCTCTGTGTCCCTCTGTGTCCTCTGTGTCTCTGTGGTTAAATCTTTTATTCCACAAAGGCCCTATCGAAGTCCTTCCACACCGGGTCATATCCCGCCCGGCGGATGGCCGCGGCCACTTCTTCCGGGCTCCGCCGGTCCTCGGTTTCAAACTGTTCCAGGGCGCTGTCCCCCAGATGGGAGTAGCCGCCGGGGCGGGTGGAGGAGCCCGCGCTCATCATGGTCACCCCCAGGGGGATGAGGCGGTCCCGGAGTGCGGGCCGCTCCCGGGTGGAGAGGTTGAAACCCGCCTCCGGCAGGAAGAGGCGCAGGGCCAGCATGAGTTGCACCAACTCTTTATCGCTTAAAGGGTGCTGAATGCTGTGCCGGGGGGGCACGTTAAAGAGGCGGGGGAAGGAAATGGAGACCGCGCTCTGCCAGCACTCCTTCTGGAGGTGGCGGGCGTGCAGCGCCGCCCAGAAGCCGTCCAGCCGCCAGTCGTAGAGACCCAGCAGCGCGCCGATGGACAGCCGCCGGACGCCTGCTTTGCCCGCGGCCTCGATGGCCCCGAGACGCTTTTCATAGTCTTTTTTACGGCCCTTCAGATGCACTTGTGCGTAGGTTTCCCGGTGATAGGTCTCCATGTAGAGGGTCACGCCTTCCAGGCCCGCGTCCACCAGGCAGCGGTAGTCCTCTTCCGTTAAGGTATAGACCTCCGCGGAAACGGACGCGAAATATTCCCGGGCGATGGCCACGGCCTGGGCCAGATATTCCACCGGCGCGGCCTGGGGATGGTCCCCGGTGAGTAACAAGACATTTTGAAAGCCGTGCCCGGCCAGGGTTTCACACTCCGTGCGGATCTCCGCCGGGGTGAGCGTCCGCCGCTCCCCCTCTCTGCCGGAGTGGAAGGCATAGGCGCAGTAAGTGCAGTCGGCCGCGCAGATATTGGACAAATATATCGGCACGTAAAGCCCGATGGTGCGCCCGAACTGCCGCCGGGTGAGGCGGTGGGCCAGCCGGGCCATCTCCTCCAGCCGCCCCGCGGCCACAGGCGACAGCAAGGCAGCCAGGTCCTCGGGATGCAAAACCTCCCGGCCCAAGGCCCGGGTGACGTCACCGGCGGTGGCCCCGGCGATGAGTTCCCGGATGCGCTCCTCCGGCCAGGAAGCCAAGGTCTTGGTGAAGGGGGAGTGTTTTGATGATGTTTTCATAGAAGTATCAGTTAGGGGATCAAGCTAAATCTGTATGCTTCTGAGATTTCCAAATAATTAGCAGATATTTGGTATCCTTTTAACACTCCGATTGGGCGACGAGCAACCTAGCGGGAAGGATTTCTATAGTACCGTTACACTTGCCTCATGGTGTCTCGTCCGTTCTAACGCGAGTTATGCTGGTCCATCTCCAGGGACTCATCCAGTACGCCCTCGATTAGACCTGCATTGACTTTTTGGTAAAGGCATATCGTGATTCGTTGCGCACCCAAGATAGTATAATCAATGGGCCGATTGATCTTTAAATAGTCAAAGTCTCTGCCGTCCTGTGGAAACCCGATCAAAAAATTACCACCTACAACTCTATCTCCTAAAGGAGATAAGTGAGTTGCGTGACAAAGCATTTCATAATCTTCCCAGAGCCCTTTTGTCTCCTCTGACGATTGAAACAGGCCCTCAATAGTGGCTGGGTAGTGCCAATTTCTAATGACCTCTGGATCAGGATTATTTCCCTTAAGTTTCCAAATACGTTGCCATTTCGGCAATCTCTTCACGAGTTCCTTAAAATCGGTCTCCGACACGCGACATTCCTGTGCAAATTGATCCTCTGTGACTTCACCACTCGATAATCGCCTCTGCCAATCGTGGAAGTACAAATATTTGGCTACATTCGGATATTCGAGAAATTTCTCTAGTTTTCTTTGCAGTTTTGAGGGGTTGCAGTAGATATGCTCAAGAGCGGCGAAGAGTTCAAAGACGGACCGTGGATGATGATAACATGATATTAACGCACCATGTCGGAGTGAGCCGATTGTGGCAAACATCTCGTTTACAGTCTTTACGAGAACAGATAATAGGAATTCCCTCTCGTTGCCGTCCTTGAGATCGAGAGTCTCTTCTTCAAGGGCGTGAGAGAATCTGAGTGCAACATTCTCTAGTCGAGACAGATGGCTTCGACGTAGGCAATCCTCGATCGCAGCTAAGGCAGCGGGGTAATGTTTCTGGTATTCGAAATACTGCTTCGTCATTAGTTCCTCTGGTTCCCGAGCTCCCGCTTGCGAACGCATTTACCCCCCAAGCTAAGCTTGGCAACCATTTTCGTTCCCAAGTACAACTTGGGAACGAGTGGATAATAGTAATTAATTCATATTGCACATTTTTTGCCAAGTAATACAATTATCTTAGGAAGTTATTTTATTATATTGCACGATTATTTTTTTTATTCAAGATCGACATACTGCTTGGCTTGTTTCGCTATTTTATATCTATATAATATGCCTACATTTCTTTTTAATACATTTACATCATCTTTTATTAAAGACAACTGACTATTAATCTGCTCAACTAATAAAGATAATTCATTATTGTGCTTATTAAACATAGTAATAGTGGTATTCGTATAGTGATTTCTATCAATACAGAACATCCTTGCTTCCCGTACGGCATTTTTACTATCTCTGATAACTGACTCCATATTGTAAGTATAATCTGGAGAATAAAAGCTGACTATTTTATATCCATCCCGTTTCTTAATCTTTTTATATCGATTTTCACAAAGATAATCGCGTAATTTTCTAAAAATAAATAATTTCTTAAGTACCACTTTAACAGATTTATCAAGCACACTAATCATATTTAAAACGATACTCTTTTCGCTTCTACGTTTTCCCAATATATTATTTATCTTGTTGCTGGCAAATATGAATTGATTATCTGTTAAATAGCCGAATGACGTTGTGGTTGTTCTGGTGATAATCCCATCAGTGTTTGTTTCTATAACTTTACGGCCTTTCTCTATAATTTTTGAAAACCCAAAGATTATTGGAACGATATCAGTGTATATTTCATTATCCATTTGCGGATGTCTTAGGGAGTGTAATAATATATGTGATAACTCATGTGCCATTACTGAGATGAGAGTTTCGGGCTGTTCATGGCAATTTTCACTGACCATTACATTGATAGGATAGTTTATCAAAGCAGAGGTGCCATAACTTGGCAAGGTTGCAGGAATTAATACTTGAGCAGTTATAAATTCAATGCCGCGTCCTTTCCCATCTGTCCTTGACAACTCTTTGCTTTGAAATTTGCAAACATCTGGAACATAATCATCAGGCACATAAGATAATTTAAGTGCGATAGGTAACCCTAAGTGTTCTGCGATATTTTTCATACATTGATTAATATCTTTTATGCGTATCAATTTTAACAATTCCATAGCAGAAGGTTCTTCTTTAACGCCCAGAGTATTAACTAATTCATCGATTGCTTTAGTTAAATACTCATTGCTAATATTATTATTCATTGCTAATTTACTCCAAAATTATTATGTTAGACTATTGTTAAATATGTTATAGAAAATATTCTTCTCTTTCCCAAGCTGGGCTTGGTCACGCATTTATGCGCCAAGCTGAGATTGGCGACCATTTTCGTTCCCAAGTACAACTTGGGAACGAGTGGATGGTGGGCAGTGCCAACCCTACATGCTGCATGCTAAAAACGACATTACTCTAAAAACCCCGTTAAGGGGGAGGAGGCCGCGGCGGCTTCCCGCTCCGGGCCCAGGCCGGAGAGGTAGGCCAGGCGGCCCGCGGCCACGGCCATGGCGAACGCGCCCGCCATCTTGCCGTGGTGGGTGGCTTCGGCCAGGGCCGTGTTCACCAGCACCGCGTCCGCGCCCATTTCCATGGCCTCCGCGGCGTGGGACGGCGCGCCCAGCCCCGCGTCCACCACCACCGGCACTTTTGATTGTTCAATGATAATGCGGATCATGTCTTTGGTCCGTAGGCCCCGGTTGCTGCCGATGGGCGCGCCCAGGGGCATGACCGCGGCCGTGCCCAGTTCCTCCAGGCGCTTGGCTAAGATGGGGTCCGCCTGGATGTAAGGCAGCACCACGAAGCCGTCCTTGATGAGCAGTTCCGCGGCCTTGAGGGTCTCCACCGGGTCGGGCAGGAGATACCGGGGTTCCGGGGTGAGCTCCAGTTTCACCCAGGGCGGCAGCCCCATGGCCCGGGCCATCCGCGCCAGGCGCACGGCTTCCTCTGCGGTCCGGGCCCCGGAGGTGTTGGGCAAAATCAGGTATTTTTTCGGGTCCAGCACCGACAAAATGCTGTCTGCCTGGGGCTGGGAGAGGTCCACCCTTCTCAAGGCCACGGTGACTATCTCCGCGTGGGAACTTTGCAGCGCGGCCTTGAGGGCCGCGGCGGAGGGGAATTTGCCTGTGCCCACCATCAGGCGGGAGCGGAAAGAGCGCCCTGCAATTATCAGGGGATCATGGGACATCAATATCTCCAACTTATATGGCCGGATAAAAATATCTCACGCAAAGACGCCAAGGCGCAAAGCCGGCGAGGAGCCGGCCTCACTGCTCACTGCTCACTGCTTACTGCTCACTCTCGCCGCACAGGGGGCAGTCAGGCTTTTTAGTCCGCGTCACATAACGGAAACGGCACTTGAGCGCGTCATAGGCCAATAACTGCTGCGTCAGGTCGGATTTTCGGCCCAGCAAGAGCTTCAAGGCTTCCGTGGCTTGCAGGCAGCCCATAACCCCCGCAACCGCGCCCAGGATGCCCTCCTGCCGGGCAGGTGGAGGCTCCGGCAGGAGGCACCGATAGCACGGATTCTCCGGGCCCGGGTCCATGACCAGCAGCAGGCCCTGAAAACCGCCCACCGCCGCGGAAATTAGAAGCATCTTCTCCCGCCAGCAGCAGTCCGCCACCACCAGGCGCGTGGCAAAGTTGTCGCTGGCGTCCAGGACCAGATCATTTTCCTTTAATATATCCCGGATATTAGCCTCATCCAAACGGATATCGTGGAGTTGCAGCCGGCAATGGGGATTCAAAGCCATCAAGGTTTCCCAGGCCGACTCCACCTTCCGCCGTCCCTGGTCCTTAACATCATGGAGAATCTGCCGCTGCAGGTTGGAAGTCTCCACCGCGTCGCCATCGATAATACTGATCTGCCCCACTCCCGCGGCAGCCAGGTAATATAGGGCCGCGGAGCCGATGCCTCCCGCGCCCACCACCGCCACTCGGGCGGCGCGCAGGCGCGCCTGGCCGGCCCACCCCACCTCCGGCAGCATGACGTTCCGGGAATAGCGGAGGATTTCTTCTTCGGAAAAATCCAGGCTCATGGGAGTTGTTCTCCCGTCTCGGCAAAGGGTTGGTGGGGGGAGGGCCAGGGTCTAATCCCGGCTTGCATTCCTATGGCAATATTTGGTAGCCCCAGGCTTTAGCCTGCGCTGGCACAGGCTGAAAAGCCTGTGCCAGATAGCGGATGGGACCTGATCTAAAGGCGGGCACGGAGGCCCGCCCCACCGGGACTCTGCTCCTGCTGCCGCACCTAGATAGAATACCACACCCTAAGTGATCGGGGGAGGGGATAAGGGGCCACCGCCCTTAGCCCCCTCCCCCGAATCAATTTTACCCTTCCCCCTCCTTCCCCGCTTCCAGGCCGTAGGACCGAAGTTTGCGGTAGAGGTGGGAGCGTTCCAGGCCGATACGCTCCGCCAGGAGGCTGACGCTGCCCCCACACTCCTCCAGTTGTCGGCGGAGATACTCCTTCTCGAAACGGGCCCGGGCCTCCCGGAAGTCGGGCATCTTAAGCAGGCGGTCCAGGTCCCCGGCCGGCGTCTCCCGGGGCGGGGTGAGGGCTAAGTCCGCCAGATTGATCTCCTGGCCCGGGGTGAGAATGGCCAGGCGCCAGATGAAGTTTTTCAGTTCCCGGACGTTTCCGGGCCAGGGGAGATTGGTGAGGGCCTCCATGGCCCGGGGGGTGAAGGTCTTGGGAGGGGCGTCATTCTCCCGGGCCAGTTCCTGGAGAAAATGTCCGGCTAACAGGGGAATATCCTCCCGCCGCTCTCGTAACGCGGGAACAGGGAGAGGAATGACGTTAATCCGGTGATACAGGTCTTCCCGGAAGGTCCCCCGCTGGATCTCCTCGGCCAGGTTCTTGTTGGTGGCCGCGACGATGCGCACGTCCACCTGGATGGGGCGGCCGCCCCCCACCCGCTCAAAACGCTGCTCCTCCAGAATGCGGAGAATCTTGGCCTGGGTCTTGAGGCTCATGTCCCCGATTTCGTCCAAAAACAGGGTGCCTTCGTGGGCCTGGTCGAATTTCCCCTGGCGGCGGCTGGTGGCCCCGGTGAAAGCCCCCTTTTCGTGCCCGAAGAGTTCGCTTTCGATGAGGTCTTCAGGGATGGCGGCGCAGTTCACCTCCACAAAGGGCTTGTGGAACCGGGGGCTAAAGGCATGGAGCGCCCGGGCCACCAGTTCCTTGCCGGTGCCGTTTTCCCCGGTGATTAAGATCGAGGCGTTGGTGGGGGCCACCATGCGCAGTTGGTCCCGGAGGCGCTGGATGACCTCGCTCTGGCCCACGATTTCCCGGGCCGGCGCGGCCTGGAGCCGGAGCCGCCGGTTCTCTTCGGCCAGCCGGGCCATCTCCAGGGCGTTCCTGACGGTGAGGAGAATGGTGTCCGCGTGGGGGGGCTTTTCGATGAAATCATAAGCCCCCAGGCGGGTGGCCTTCACCGCGTTCTCCACCGAGCCGTAAGCCGAGATCATGATCACGGGCAGGGTGGGATAGCGCCCCTTCAACTCCTGGAGAACTTCCAGGCCGTCCTTACCCGGCAGGGCGATATCCAAAAGGACCAGGTCCGGGGCCTCCTCGGCCACCAGCTTCGTGGCGGTCTCCCCGTCCGGGGCGGTAAGCACCTCGAAGCCTTCATCCTGGAGGATGCCGGAGACCACCTGGAGAATCTGGGGCTCGTCATCCACGACTAACAGCGTGGCCGGCATATTCACCTTTGTGTATCGGGATTTCGATGATGACTCTGGTGCCCTGGGGCACGTTGTCTTCCACCCGGATCTTCCCGTGGTGGTCGGCGATGATGGAATTGACGATGGCCAGACCTAACCCGGTCCCCCCCCTCTTGGTGGAGAAGTAGGGCTCGAAGATGCGCACCTTGTCCCGTTCCGGGATGCCGCTGCCGGAGTCGGCCACGGTTAGCTCCACCAGGTCCCGTTCCGCGTCGGCCTTGAGGGAGATGGAGATTTTGCCGTCTGCCGGGATGGCGGCCAGGGCGTTGTCCATCAGGTTAAGGAGGACCCGCTTCATCTGCTCCCGATCCATGAGCAAAGGCGGGAGGTCCGGATCGGGCTGAAACTCCAGGGTAATCCGGGGCTGAGCCTCCTGGTAGAGGAGCAGGGTCTCCTGAATCAAGGCGTTGAAGTCCTGAGGGGCCAGGGAGAGCTGGGGCAGCCGGGCGAACCGGGAGAATTCGTTGACCAGATTCTTCAGTTCGTCCACCTGGCTGATGATGATCTGGGTGCATTCATCAAATACCTGGCTGTCCCCCTCAAAGTGCCCCAGGTAGCGGCGCCGCAGCCGCTGAGCCGCCAGTTTGATGGGGGTGAGGGGGTTTTTCACTTCGTGGGCGATGGACCGGGCCACCTCCCGCCAGGCCGCCAGGCGCTGGGCCCGCTCCAGCTCGGTCAAGTCCTCGAAGACGATGACCACCCCCAGGTCCTGGCCGGATTCGTCCTTGAGCACCGTGGGCTTGATCAACAGGTAAAGGGTCTGGTCGGGAAGCACTACGTGGAGGGGTTTCTCCACGGTGCCCCGGGGGGAGTGGCGGGCCGCGGCGATGACCTCCGCCAGGCGGTGATATTCTCCGGCCGGGAGCAGCTCCCGGCAATCCTTCCCCAGCACCTCTTCCCGCCGCCAGTTGAGCATCTGGGCCGCAGAGTCGTTGATGGTGGTAAGGCAGCCCCCGGCGTCGATGCTGATCACCCCCGCGGCCACATTTTTCAGCAGGATCTCCATGTCCCGCTTCCGGGCCTCCAACTGGACGTGGCTCTGGCTCAACTCCCGGTAAGCCGCGGCCAGTTGCGCCTGGCTGTGCTGCAGGTCCTGGGTCATCTTATTGAAAGATTGCACCAGAAAGCCGATTTCATCCCGGCCTTCCAGGTCGATCTGGAAATCATAATCCCCCCCCGCCACCTTCAAAGTGCCTTCGGCCAGCTGATGGATGGGGGTGGTAATCTCCCGGGCCATGTAAAAGGCCAGCCAGATGGCGAAGAGCATGGTCACCAGGGTGACGATCACCAGGGTCAGGTAATGGCTCACCCTCACCGGCCTGACCAGGAGCTGCATCTGGCGCAGTTCCTGGAGGCTTTGCTCCGCTCCGGCCAGGGGCTGGGGAAGAAACTGGCGCACCGCCACGTAGCCTTTCAGGGACCCCCCCGGGCCTCTGACCGGCGCCAGAAAACTCAGGAGTTCCCCCCCCTGGAAGGGCTGCCTTTTAAGGGACTCTGCCGACGCGGACTCCGGGGGCGGAATACTGGGAAGACTCCCGGTTCTCGGGTCGAAGCTGGCCGCCAGGGGTTTTCCTGAAGTATCCAGAATCTCCAGACCCGAGAGTTGATAGGCCGACCGTTTGGGGGCCAGAAAAACCTGCCAGGAGTCCCGGTCCTCCCCGGTCCATCTTCCCTTCCCCTCCAGTTCCAGGCTGAGGAGGCGGCCGTAAGCCCGCAGCTTTTCCTCCATGCCCTGGGAGAAGGCCCGTCTCTGCTCCAGGGCCAGGTCCAGGTACCCCTCCACCTGCCTCCCCCAGGAAAAATCCACCCGGCTGGAGATCAACTGCCAGGCCATAAAAAACAGGAAAAGGGTGGGCAGCATGGTGAGGATGATGAAGGTGAGGACCAGGCGGGTGCGCAGCCGGGAGCCGAAGACCCGGCGCCGCCTCTCCAAAAAAAGCTTGGCCAGGTGGCGGAAAATGAGGAAAGTGAGGAGAAACAAAAGGATGGTGTTGATATTGAGGAGGCTGAAGGCCAAGAGGCTGCCGGTGACCGGCTGCCCCCCCTGGCGCACCAGGTACACCTCCAGGGAGGTGATAACCACCACCAGCATCAGGATCAGGACGATGAGGATCCGTTCCCGGCGGCGTTTCTGAGATTCTTTAACGGTTTCCGGCAGGGGAGAGGGCTCCATGGGCCTAACTTAGAGGTAATTTTACCAGGAAGGTGCTGCCCTGGCCAGGGGTGCTTTCCACCAGGACCGTCCCCTGATGGTCGGTGATAATCTTATGGATCACCGCCAGACCCAGGCCGGTGCCCTTGTCCTTGGTGGTGAAAAAGGGGTGGAAGATATTTTCCAATACCTCCGGGGGTATGCCTTTGCCGGTGTCTTTCACCGAGAACCAGGCCTGTCCGTCTTTCCAGCCGGTGGCCAGGAAAATCTGGCCGTTTATTTCCGTGGCCTCCATGGCATTCTTGATCAGGTTGAGCAGCACTTGTTTGAGTTGGTTGGGGTCGGCTGAAAGGGGCGGCAGAAGGTCGTCCAGTTTTTCGTCCAGGGTAACCCCCTTTTCCTTGGCCGCTTCCGTCATGAGCGCCTCCACCTCCCGGATTACCTGGTTCAGATCGATTATTTGTTTAACCGGCGACACGGGCCGGGTGAAATCCCGCAAATCCCCCAGGAAGGACTCCAGGCGTTTGACTTCCTTATGAATAATTTTCAGTTTATCCTGGGTCTCCTGGTCGCCTTCCAGGCGGCGGGCCACCTGGTGGGCCAGTCCGCCGATGACCATCAGGGGGTTTTTAATTTCATGGCTGACATAAGCCGCGGCCTCTCCCACCGCCGCGAACCGCTCGGAATGCATCAGGCGCTCCTGGGAGGCCAGCAACTCCTGGGTTTTCAGGTCAATTTCCCGGGCCAGGGTTCTATTCCAGGTGAGCGCGGTGCCGATGAGCACACTGGTGGCCAAAAGCACCAGCACAAAAAAGGTCCCCACCAGGAACAACTCCTGGTGCATCACCTCCCCCACGGTGCCGGACACTTCCGCCACCGGGGCCACCACCGCCACCCCCCAAAGATTGTGGGCCGGATCTTCCACCTCCGTCACTCCCCGGATCAATCCCTTGCTAAACCTCACCGGGGTATAGGCCACCAGCTTGGGAGTGAGCCCCAGGCGCTGGCGGTGCCAGCCGGAGTCATATTCTCCTATACCCTCCTGCCCCGCCAGGAGCTTCTCCTGAATCTCCCTGAGCCCTCGGAACTCAACTTTGGGATTGCGGGCCAGCCGCGCCTGCATGGCCTCTTGGCCGACAAAGTCTTTCTCAAAGTGGGCCAGCACGATTTGGTCCTGGTCGATGATCCAGGCATAGCCGCTCTGGCCGGAGCGGACATCGGCGATCACCTGGCCGCAGATGAAAAAAGGGTCGATGAGCAACTCCAGGGTCCCGGCCAAGCGCCCCTCCGGCCCATAAAGGGGGGCAAGCATGCGCATCACCCGCCGCCCCTGCCAGGGAGGGTCAGGCCAGACGCAGGTCTTGCCTAAAAATAAATACCCCTGGTGCCGGGGGTCTGCCACCCAGGCCTGGAGGGAGGCAGGGAGCTTTTCCTGAGCACCTCCAGGAGGGGACGGAGACGTGGGAAAGACTCTTTCCAGACGACCCCCGGCGTCATAGCGCCTAAGTTCCAACACCCCCAGGTGCTTGAGCCTCTCCACCTCCTCCCCCAGGGCCGTGCTTTCGATGCCCAAGGCCTGGAGCCGGACTTTTTTGAAAACCTGGGAATATCGCAGGAGTTCATTTTCCAGGTAATCGAAATAGGACTCCACGTTGTCGCCGATCTTCCGGGCCAACATCAATTGCTGCTGGTTAAACTGCTCCCTGAGGATGACCTCTACCTTGCGGTTCAGCGTTTGCCAGAAAAAAAAGAAGAGCGCGGAAAGGAGAATCGCCCCGGCCAGGATGGCGAGAATGACTGGGGTGGGGGAAAAGAATTTGCGGACCCGGTGCGGTTCCATATGCTACCGTTATCGGTTTTCAGTAAGAAAATATATCAGATTTATCAATAAAATATGCATTAAGTTGGTTGCCTTTGAAAGCAAAAATGCTATTTATCTTGCCCCCCTTACCCCCTTGGCAAACTAAATATTATCATCCCCTCACCGGAGTGGCAAGTTGAAGTTATAACGGCCAATTTCCGATCCAGCCGTCTCTGTCAAAAGGATTTTGAGGCATGAGGGTGGGGGCTACTCTTTTTTGGCGGCCTGCCAGATGGCCTCCATCTCCTCCAGGGTGGCGGTCTCCGGGGTCTTGCCTTGCTTTACCAGGGTCCGCTCCACCACATGGAAGCGCTTGATGAACTTGTAGATGGTGCGCCGCAAGGCTCCTTCGGAATCGATGTTCAGGAAGCGGGCCACATTGACCAGGGCGAAAAGGAGATCCCCCAGTTCCTCTTCCCGGGCCTCCAGGGGCGGCTCGGCCAGGGCCCGGCGGAATTCCTGCCACTCCTCCTCCACCTTATCCAGGGCCCCCTGGACGTGGGGCCAGTCAAACCCCAGGCGGGCGGCCGCCTCCCCCAACCGTTGGGCCTGGACCAGGGCCGGCAGGGCCTGGGAGACCTTTTCCATGGCCGCCTTCTTCTTCCCCTTGCCCTCCTGGGCCTTGGCCCGCTGCCAGATGCGGTGCAAATCCTCTCTGGTCCTGGCTTCCTCTCCGGCAAAGACATGGGGATGGCGGTGGATCATCTTGGCGGCAATGCCCTCGGCCACCTCGGCAAAAGAAAAATCGCCCCGCTCCTGATACAAATCACTGATGAACACCAGGTGCAGGAGGAGATCCCCGGATTCTTCCTTGATTTTTTCCGGGTCTCCGCTCTCCAGGGCCTCCACCAATTCATAGGCTTCTTCCAGCACATAGGTCCTCAAGGTTTCCGGGGTCTGGCGGGCGTCCCAGGGGCAACCCCCGGGGCCCCGCAAGCGCCGGACAATGCCGATAAATTCGGCCACTGCCTCGCCCGGATGCCGTTCCTTGTCGCGCATTTCAGGCAACTCCTTAGAAAAAATTTAGGGAAGGGCCGGGAATTCGGGACCCGGCCCTTTCCCCTCCTGATCCTTCCTTTGAGGGTTTGGGTGACGCCTGCTGGGGGGGTCAGGGAACCCCGGTCCCTACCTCTTTCCCGCCATGGACCAGGCAGCTTCTTGTTTCTTCTCCGGCTTCTGCCATTCTTGCAGGAAGTCGTTCAGGCGCTGTTTGAGATCCGGGGGCAGCAGCGCCAAGGCCTGGCGGGAAAAATTAATGAGGTGGGGGGCAATTCGGGATTCTTTAATGAGATGGGTATCTCGGGGCATGACCAGGCCGATGAGCATCAGAGCAAATCCCAGGAGCAGCGCGCCCTTGATGAGGGCAAAAAAACCTCCGAAAAGACGGTCAAAAATGTCCAGGTAGAGATGGTAGAGAAGGCGCTGGAACAGGAGGGCCAGGAGGCGGATGGCCCAATAGACCCCCACCAGCACCAGGGCGAAGGCCAGCCAACGGGCATGGTTGGGATTGGAGAGCCAGGGGGTGAACTGCGGCACCAGCAGGTGGTGAAGATGGGCCGCGGCCAACACTCCCCCCACCACTCCGGCCAGGACCGCCAATTCCTGAAACAGGCCCCGGTAGTAGCCTCTGAGAGCTATGAGAATAAGCAGGACCAGAAGGCCCAGGTCTAATAAATTCATGCCTATTGCCGCCCTTTCTGCCCCAGGCCTATCAAAAAAACCGCCCCCCGTCAACCCTCCTCAAGGCGCGGCGGGCGACTTGATTGCTCCCCGGAGAAGGCCTTCCTCCGGCGCAAAGGTGGTCTAGTTCTCTTCGATTCTTTCGAGGTGGTGCACCCGGAGATAGAAGCCCGGCCCCAGGGAAGCGAGCTCTCCGTAGATCATGAGGTGATCCAGGCGGTGCAGCCGGTAAACCTTTTTCTGGGAGGGGTCCAGGGCGGCCAGATCAAAGTAGCCCTGCATATCCGGGGTGCCGTAAGTGGCGAACCATTTAAGCTTATACCAGCTCAAGGGATGGCTGATCATGTTCAGGTAGTTGCGGACCATTTTCGGATCATAGGTGAGAAATTCCCAAAAGTAAGCGGGCACCTTGATCTTTTGGCCGGCCTGCAACTTGGCGTCGCCTGGCGCCAGCAAATCCTGATAGGTGATGGGGGTATAGCCTTCCAAATCAACCTGGGCCGGCAGAGGCGGGAGCTGACCGCAGGCGGCCACCCATAAGACGAGGCCCCCCAGCGCCGCCGCTATGCCTCCCTTTGTCTTTCCCCTGCTCCCGGCAGCTGCATCTTTACCGCCTGGCCCGACCCGGTCAGATGATCCCCATATTTTCATCGTTGCCAACCTATGGTATTTCCCGTAATAGAAAAATGAGACCGGTTGAAGGAGATGAGGTCATGCTCTGTCCCATTGTCATCCGCCGCCATGACGGCTTCCAGTCCTATCTGCTGTTGGACCCCGAAAAACCCCGGGAACTGTTGCGCCATTGGGGCTTCCCTGAAGAGTTCTCAGTCCGCCCCTGGCTGGGCTCCCTGGACCCCCTGGACGCCATGGAAGAATGGTGCGAAATGCTGGCGGAAGACCCGGATAACTATAGCATTGCCGATGAAGAAAACCCGGATTTCTGCCTGGAACGCTCCTTCTGGGACGGAATTAAATGGGTTGGGGAAGCGGACTGTTGAAGTAAACAGGGAGCAGTAAGCAATGGGAAAAAATGGTCTGATTGATCTTGGTTTTTTCTGCTCACTGCTCACCTGACCTTTCCCCCTTAACCCCTTATTCCTCCTCCAAAAAGACATGGGCCAGGACCCGGGCGTCCCCCACGAGGTTGCTTAGCAAACAGAATTCGTTGGGTTGGTGCGCGGTCTGGCTCACGGTCATCCACACCGCGGCCGGCAGGCCCTTCTGCCGGAAAAAGGCCGCTACGGTGCCTCCCCCGATCCCCTGGGGCCTGGCCTCCCGCCCGTAAACCTCCCGGATGGCCCGCATCAGGGCCTGGACCACCGGCGCGTCGGCCGCGGTGGGCGGGGCGCTGGGCAACTCTTGCACCGGCTCCACCTTCAGGCTCACCTCGAAGCGCCGGGCCGCTTCCTCCCCCAGGGCCCGGACCTTTTCTTTCACCCGGGCCAGATCATAATCCGGCAGCACCCGGCAATCCAGATAAAAAACGTCCCGGCCGGGGATGGTGTTGATATTGGGGACATTGGCCTCCTTCTTGGTGGGTTCGAAGGTGCTGGCCGGGGGCTGGAACAGGGGATTTTCCAGGGGAAACTCCCGGGCCAACTCCTCCAGGGCGACGATGACGTGGGCGGCGGCCCGCAAGGTGTTCCGCCCCAGCTCCGGCCGGCTGGCATGGCACTGCTTCCCCTCCAGTTCCAGGCGTAGCCAGAGAATGCTCTTTTCCGCCACTTCGATGAGGGTGCCGTCCAGGCTGCCCGCGTCCGGCACGATAATCAGGTCCTCAGGCGCGAAGAGGTGTGGGTGTTCCCGCAGCAGAAAAGCCAGCCCTTTGTCGTTGCCGGTCTCCTCGTCCGAGACCAGGGCCAGGGCCAGGGTGCGGGGCGGGGTGAGGCCCAGATCCAGGAGGGCTTTGGCCGCCATCAGGGAAGTGACAATGCCGTGATGGTTGTCCTCCGTGCCCCGGCCGTAGAGGCGGTCCCCTTCCACCCGCAGGGTGTAAGGATCAGAATCCCACAAACCCTCATCCCCGGGGGGCACCACGTCCATGTGGCTGAGGACCCAGACCTTCTCCGGCCTCTTCCCGGGGACCCAGGCCACCAGGTTAGGGCGCTCTCCCCCGGCCACCCTATCATCCGGAGCCGGATAATTTTCCACTTTCAGGCCCCAGCCCCGGAGCAAGTCCGCCAGGAAAGCCGCCTTCTCCCCTTCCCCGGGGCCGTCGTGATCCGGCCCCACCGCGTTCCTTAAGACCAGTTCCCGCTGCAAGTCGATCATCTGCGGCTGCAAAGCGGCCAGGCGCTCCGCCACCCGCCGGTATCTGTCATCTGCCCTTATCATACGGCCCCGGCCCCATGGGTTTTGGTCCGGCAGGGCTTCCCCCCCCGGAAAAATCAAGGAAACCGCCTCATAGGCTTTTCCTGTATCCTTTTATTATATATAATGCCGGGGGTTAAGGGCAAGCAGAGTTTGGGGAAGAGTCGTTTGGCGACACCTTTTCCTTTGCTCTTTATTCTTTATACCGGCAAACTGAGAAAGCCAAGATCCACCTTAAGGAGGAAAACCCATGAAGATTAAAAGAATCGCCCATTTGGGCATCGCGGTGAGAAACCTGGAGGAGGGCAAAAAACTCTACGGCTCCAATCTCGGTCTGGAGCTCAAAGGCGAAGAAGTGGTGGAGACCCAAAAAGTGAAGGTGAGCTTCATCCAGGTGGGGGAATCCAGCCTGGAGCTGCTCATCCCCACCGCGGACGACAGCCCGGTGGCCAAGTTTTTGGAGACCAAGGGGGAAGGTTTCCACCACCTGGCCCTGGAGGTGGAGGACCTGGCCGGGGCCCTGGAGGAGCTCAAAGCCGCGGGCGTGCGCCTCATCGACGAGAAGCCCCGGGAAGGGGCCCACGGCGCGCTGGTGGCCTTCATCCACCCCAAGGCCACCTTCGGCCTACTCCTGGAACTCTGTCAATATCCCCATTGAGATTCCCCTCCCATGGCCTTGACCCCAGAGGTTCTGATTCCCCGGATTCAGGTCAACATTCCTTTCCCTTTTCTGGGGGAAGGTTATCTTGACCTCTTTTTGGACCGGGGACTGAACCCGGAAATCGGCCTGGACGCTTACAGCCTGGGGCATTACCCGCGGCGGGATTTTACGCGAATAGCCCGGGCCTTCCATCAGGCCCGGCGGCGCCTCACCCTCCACGGACCTTTCCAGGACCTCCTCCCCGGGGCCCTGGATGAGATGATCTTGGATTCCAGCCGCCGCCGCTTGCGCCAGGCCTTCCGACTACTGCCGGTCTTCAAGCCGGTGACCATCGTCTGCCATCTGGGCTTTGAAACCCGCTTTTATCAATGGGAACGCCAGGATTGGCTGGAGCGGAGCGCGGTCACCTGGAAGGAATTCGCCGCCCTGGCCGGGCCCCACGGCGTCACGGTCATGCTGGAAAACGTCTATGAGACGGACCCGGAGCTGTTTCTGGAACTCCTCACCCTGGTGAACGCGCCCAACCTCCAGGTCTGCCTGGACGTGGGCCACCTCCATGCCTTCGGGGGCGGCGACTTCGACCTCTGGCTCCACACCCTCTGGCCCTGCATCGGCCAACTACACCTCCACGACAACCGGGGCGAGATCGACGAACACCTGGCCCTGGGCCAGGGAACAGTGCCCTTGGAATTTGCGCTCAACTTCCTGGCCGCCCGGGACCGCCAACCCCTCATCACCCTGGAACCCCACCAGGAAGGCAGCCTCGGGCCTTCTCTGGAATACCTCAGCACTATATGGCCTTGGGACTGAGGTTTTGTGGTAGGAGTTGTAGGGGCGGACCCATGTGTCCGCCCTTCTTAAGGCGTACACGTGGGTGCGCCCCTACAGACAATCCTCCCCAAAAAGCAATCCCGCCAATTCCGGCCAGTCTCTCACTTCCAGGAAAGGGTGCTCCTGGCGGTTCCAGGGTTGGGAAAAGAGGATGGGGGTGATGCCGTGTGCGGCCAGCTGGTGGCAGGTTTCCAGACGGTCTTCCACGAAGTAGTGAATGCCGTGGTCCTGAAGGTGATGGATTTTGCCGTCGGGGTCGCCGGTGGCGAAGACCCGGATGGCCTCCGGAGGCACCTGCTCCAGGGTGCGCTGCAGCCAGGTCTGGATGGGCCGGGCCCGGTCCCGGGCGGTGATGAACAGCAGCGGGGTTTCTGCGGCCAGGCGGGTTAAGACCGGCACCGCGTGGGGGAAGGGCTCCACCGGCAGTTCATGGGGCCGGTCGATGAGTTCCCGGATCAGGGTATCGATGATCCAGGGCTCCAGGTCCAGGCAGTCTTCCAGGAAGAAGGTGGTGATGTGCTCGTAGCGGAGATGCCCCCGGCCGTAGCGCTCCCGGGCCAGGTCCAGGAAGGTGGTCATGATGTCCGCCACCACTCCGTCGATGTCGAAGGCCAGGCGGTTTAGGGGGATATTCTTTGGCTTAGAATAATGATTATTTGATATAATAGAATTCATAAATCTACATTAATTCTTCTATTGTTCTCAACCAACCTCTTACTTCGCCATTCTTATCAATCTCATCAAGTAAAGAAGGTGTCATTTTTTCTGCAGCATGACTATTAAGCCACCTCTTAGCTCTTCTTTCTTTATCGCTACGGTATTCTTCGGAAAGTTCAAGCCAACTTTTGGGACTTTGACTGGCTTCGTGAATACTTCGAGCTACGATCATCGGAACATCATCAAAATCACCGAAGGAAACCTGCACGTCAGGTCTAACCGCTGAGATAGCTGTCGGATGCAGATAATTCTCAATAGCTTTTTTTTGGGTAAAGACGGCTTTACACCGAGGCCTAGAATTAATCTCATCCACAGTTGATTGATATTGAGATACAGCCGGAGGTGCTACATCGCGATCAAATAAATAAAACTCTGGTCTATTCAGCTCTGCCAATCGATAGGTCCATCGTATAAGATTTGTACCACCCAACGGAAAGAAAACTATATGTCCATCATCCTCAAGTTTTTCTAAATCCAAGACATTCTCTCCATGATTTCTTAGCATACTAGAAATTGCTTTGAGAAAATTTATGTCATTTATACCCTCTACTCCAATAAATATCTTTACGTTGTGATCTGTCAAAACGCCAAGATCTTTTGCAATTATATTATATGTATCCTCGGTTCCACAATGAATATTCCTGCACCCATCTTCAAGGATACCGATATACCGCAAGCAGTCAGCAGGCACCATCCTTGCAAGTATTGGTGTATGAGTTGTAAGTATTACCTGACATTCAGGATTATCAGAGAGTTCATAGAATGCTTGCATTAACATTCTTTGGTTGTGTGGGTGCTGACTTGTTTCAGGTTCCTCGACCGCATAAATAACATTAGATAACCCTTTTTCTTCTGCAGCCTTTTCTGCTTTTGCGCGAAAAAAATTTAAGAGTATAAGCCTTCGCACTCCACTGCCTCTTTTATTTAGAGGAATATCATCATCTCCTGTGAGGCTAATTTTAAAAATGCTAGCCCAGTTAGGTTGGGAAAATCGCGGATTTAATTGGCTCGCAAGCCCTGGGTCCATTTCCCGAACTCTATCTACCGTCCTTTCTGCAATAGCCTTAACTTCTTGCTCCACATGATTAGCAATTGCACTAAGTTGTTCCTCTTGCCCTTTAAGAGCTTCCTTTACAGCAGCCTTCATGGGGTCTTGTGCTTCAGCGTCCTGGTCTGTACTTGAACGATCCGACTTAAAAAGTGCGTAGCTTGGAAGATATTTTTTAAGTTGATCCCAAATCTTTCCAGCAGCTTCTTTATCGAGAGGTATTGGTATCAGGTTTAAGTCAAGGTCGGTCGTCGATCTCCACAACTTGCGCCGAATTAGCGTATTCACCCTTAAATCAATATCTTCAGTTCCTATTCCAAGAGCCCTTATCCTTTCTTTGAGTTGTTGATTAGTTTGCAATAAAAGATCATTTATATTTTCTTTACAAGGATGTATAGCTTGGGCATAAAAAGAAGGCTTCAATGTCTTAAGTGACGCGTTATATAATTTATGTATTTCGAGAAAGCCATCTTGATTTAAGAGATATTCATCTTTAAGGTTAGTTGGATATCCAGCGTCTATTACTATTTCTTCTGGCAAATCGGCGAATTCGCAAATTATTCGGACATCAGTTTTATCACCATTAATGCTCGCATCATCTGAATCAAGCTTTGCTTCATCAAAAAATATCGCTAATGCGTCAAGTACGGCTGATTTTCCTGCATCATTACACCCAACAAAAACCGTAAGTTTCTGGATGTCAAATGAAGTTTCTGTTTGATAGCAGCGGAAGTTCCTCAAGCGTACTCTAACGAGTCTCATTTTAGGACCCCCCTATTATCATCTAATTTAACATCATGTTATCACCAAAGATTCCATAATCTCCATTACTTCCGCCTCGGTCAGGTCATACCAATCCTCATAGGCTTCGGCCACCGCGAAGGACCAGCCGCTCCGGACGTTGAGGCAGACCAGTTCGTCCACCAGGGGGAGCATATCTTCCACCGTGTGGGTCGCGCCGGTGGGCACCGCGACGATGACTTTCCCCGCGGCCTTGCCTTTCAAGAAACTAATGGTTGCCCGCATGGTGTAGCCCGAGGCCAGGCCGTCGTCCGCCACGATGACCGGGGCCCCGGCCAGGTCCGGGTAGGGGCGGTTATGCCGGAGCCGCTTTTCCCGGTTCTTCAAAGTGGCCAGGGTTTGTTGCACCTGGATGTCTATCTCTGCCGGGGTCATTTGCAGGCGATTCAGCAATTCCTGATTGAAGATGGCCTCCCCCGCGGGGTTCAGGGCCCCGAAGCCCGCCTCCGTGGTCCAGGGAAGTTGGATCTTGCGGACGATGACCAGGTCCAGGGGCACTTGCAGGGCCCGGGCGATCTCCCCGGCCACCGGCACTCCACCCGCGGGGATGGCAAAGACGCGCACCCCTTGTCCCTGATAGGGAAGGAGCCTGGCCGCCAGCAGGCGTCCGGCCTCGGCCCGGTCCTTAAAGACCTGGATCCGGTCCCGTAAGGCCTGGTCTTCTAAGAGCGTTCCCATTGTTGGCGAAAATCCTCCTCCAGGCCCTTAACCCGCTCCCGGAATTCGGCCTGGCTGAGGCGGGCCCCGGTGAGGCCCCCTTTTAAACTGATCTCCCCCAGAAAAAATTCTCCGGAGGCAGAGGCCAGCAGGTCCATTATAGCATACGGGAATCTCCCCCGGGCCATGACTTGCCGGCAGAACGCCAGAAGTTCCGGGGTGAGGGGCGCCGGCCTGGAGGAGCCGCCCTGGAAGAGATTCTTGCGAAAGCTATAGGGGTTTTGACGTTCATAGGCCTCGGCATAGTCCCCCAATACCACCACCCTGAGATCCCGGCCCCCGGCCAGGAATGGTTGCACCACCAGAGGATAAGGCAGGCCCTGGAGGCCCCCCAGGCTGTAAAGGGCTTCCAGGGACGGCCAGAGACTCACCCCCAACCCCAGATGGGCCTGGTCCCTCTTGGTGACCAACTGGCCGCCGCCTAAGGCGTAAATCTCTTCCAGATGGCGGGCCAGGTCCGGGAGGCTGTAGGCCACGAAGGTGCCGGGCACCATGAATTCCCCCAGGACTTCGGCCTGGGCCACCTTGGAGCGGGCCAGCATCTGGGCCAGGGCCGAGGGAAAAAAGGCCACGCCCCGGTCCACCAGGTCCAGGAGCTTGGCCTCTTCCCCCGCCCTCCAGGGCAAGGGGCCCAGCACGGCGTCCCCGGGGCGAAGAGACCGGTAATGGCGGCGAAATTCAATGATAGTACGTATCAGGCGGCGGGGGGGCATTAAAGGCACTATAACTTTGCTTCACCTGCACGTCAAGCCGGGCCGGGGCCACCTGGGAGGCCAGCGTCTTCAGCAACTTGTTCCCCCGCCTCCGGGAGACATAGATGTCATAATGCCCCACCTGGGCGATGCGGCGCCACTTCCGGGCGATGCGGGCCGGGGGATAGACCTGCTTAAACACACTCTTGCCAAAGGAGCCCAAAATCAGCAAATCAGCCCCCACCCGGTTGAAGTCATAAGGGTTTCCCCGGGGATTCAAAAGCACTATCCGCTCCGGCGTGGACTCCACAAAATAATAGGCGGGCATCACGTGGATGGGGTAATCATCGGTCAAAAAGACCAGCTCGTACTCCGGGGTTTCGATGAGGCAATTCCGGGGCACATGCGTCTTCAGGTAATGCACCAGGCGGTAGGGAGAATCGGCGGTGCGGGTAAAGATCTGGTTCAGATATTCCACGGCGGGGAAAGGGTAGAACAAAATCAGAAACATAGCCACAATCCCCGGGGCCAGCCAGCGGGGAGGTTGCGCCAGAAAGGCGCTCAACCGCACGATGATTCTCCCCAGGAACAGGGCCGCCAGGGGGCTGGCCAGAAATAAGGCCGGCAGGGCGAAGCGTTGCCACCAAACCGCGGTGAGATAAATTAGGCTCCAGAGCAAAAAATTCCACAGCCAGAGCTTTTCCCCCCAGGAAGAGTTTCCCTTTTTCCAGAGGGCATAGGCCCCCAGGGCTCCCAACCAGAAGAGGGGGTGCCCCAGGATATATAACAGGCTCTCGGGATAAATACGGCCGATGGTCAGGGGCGTAAAGAACTCGTGGCACAGAAGTTTTTTCTGATGCAGGAAATGGAACACCGCGGCGTTAAGACTCCCCAGGATGAGCACTTTCAGGAGGAGATACGCCAGGAGGGGCAGGGCGGCCCCCAGACCATAAGCCAGGAGGGCTTTCAGCAGCCGGGCCCTGTCCCGCCACCACTGCCGGGCCAGGAGAACCAAGGGGGGGATAAAGGCCAGGCCGTAGAATTCCTTGGCGTCAAAGGCCAGTCCCAAAAAAATCCCTCCCACAAAGAGGGAGGCGAGGGAGGGGGAATCCAGGCCCCGGGACAGAAACCAGAGCCCCAGGAGGAAAAGCCCCAGGGCCGGGATATCGCCGAGGACGGAGCGGCCCCAGTAAAGCACATCGGTCCCCCCGAAGGCCAGGGCCACCGCGCCCAGGGCCGCGACGGGCCCCCAGAGGCGCCGGGCCGCCAGGAAGAGGGCCAGGAAGGCGAGGACCAGATAGGCCCCGGCCACCAGGCGGCCGTGGCTCACCCCCACCCCCAGGAGCTTGTAGGCCAGAGCCACCGGCAGGATGACCGCGGGGCCGGCGCTGATGCGATAGTCCAAATCGGAGAGGTGGTTGGGACTCTGGACGGTGAAGGCGTACCGCCCGTGCTGCACCAGGTTGGCGGCGGTTTCGGAAAAGATGGCCTCATCCCACCAGATGGTGGGATAATTGGCCAGGTTATAGAAGCTCCCCCAGGCCACCAGGGCCCACAGTAAGGCCCCTGCCAGAAATCGGGAACTAGAGAACTTAACCAATCCTGGTCACCCGCAGTCTGTTGATGGGCATAGGCGTCTCTCAGGGACGATAAGTCGCTTAATTATTTGCCTGAGCAAAAAAAAGCCCGCCCTAATTATAAGGCAGGCTTTGATATACAATAAAGTAAAATTTTACGGTTCTGACAAAAATGCTAAAAATCAGACCCCGACGATGTGCCGGTGCAGCTCCCTGGTCTTGGCCAGCCGCGCCTCATCCCGCTTCCTGACCAGCGCGGCCAGGCGGTCCTGGATGCGCTGATAAAAAGTGGCGTTGATGTCTTCACCCCGCTGATGGGCGTCGATGAGCTGGCGATAACAGCAGATCATGCGGGAGATCATGGAGACCGCGTACTCCCGCCCCTGGACCTTGATGGTGGCCAGCCCCAGGTCCAGGTAGGCCTTCAGTTCATCGCCAAGGATGGCGAAGGCCACGTTGGGTTGGCTGTGGATGCGCTCGTTGAGGGCTTCGATGACGTGCCCGGGTTGCCCCCGCCGGCTCAGCACCTTACGGCGCTGTTCATCGGTCAACAGGCAGAGCCGGAAGCAACTGCCGCTCCGATCCGGCCAGCCTTCGTATTCCACGATCTCATTGCCCTCCTCATCATGATAAACCTTCCGGATGTAGGTGTCGGCAATTAGTTCGTGGAACAGGCAGTTCCCCACGCCGCCGATACAGCGGTTCCCGTGGACCAAAACCTCCGTCTTCAATCCCAGGGCGTCCGCTTCCCCCTTGAACCGGGCCAGTTTCTCCACGGTGTTGATTTCCGTGGAGGCTACCAACTGCGTGGCGCCATAGGCTTGATACCGGGCCATGTCTGCCTGGGTCTGAATATTACAGCCAACGCTGGCATGGATGACCAACTCCGGGAAAAGCCGGTGGATCTCCTGCATCACCGCCGGGGTTTTGACTATCACCCCTTCAATGCCGAAGCCGGCGTACTTCTCCACCTTCATAAGCACCAGGGGCAGCTTTTCCGGCGGGATCTCAGCATTCAGGGCCACCCGCACTTTCCCCTGGTAGGCCTGGCCGATGCGCACGGCTTCGCCAATCTGGCTGTCTTCCAGTTCCCACTCACATTTACGGCGGCTAAAGCCTTTGGCACCCACATACACGGCGTTAGCGCCGTTTTTAAAAACGCCCTCCGCCATTTCCAGGCTGCCGCCTGGGGCTAGTAGTTCGTTAATCATAAGCTTCCCAACCTCCCTGAGCCTGCCAACCAGGTTCCTCTAGGCTCTGCGAACTTCCTTCTGCCAGTGCCCGTGGTAACCCCCAGGTATGGTGGGTTCCTGCCCCGCGTCGAATTTTTAGTCGGATCCCCGACCTTTTACCGAACTTTTGCCGAAAAAATTGATTTGTGAAAATTTTATTAAATTGTATGCCAGCCCCGCCTTTTTTTCAACCAAGACTTAAAAAAATTTCCCGAATTTTTTAAGATTTCTCCGGAAAAAATTGCGGGCCGAACCTAAAGCAAAATCCCTCAGAAGGTCCGGTTATCCATGCCCACCGGCTCCCTTAATCCTTGTCTCCCAGTCCTTTCCTAACCCCTCAAGTAGGTAACGGCTAAGACGAAGGTCAGCCCGATTTCCACCCCCCAGGTGAGCAGATAAATCAAAAGTTCCATCTTGGAGCCGTAATCTTCCTCCAAGAGGATGTGGTTGGGCTCCCTGACGATATCCCAGGAAGTCAACTCTTTGCCAGCCGCCATAGTCCTCTCCTCTCTAAAAGAAATCAGCCAGAAGCTGGTTAAGGTCCCGCTTAGGTTGTTGCCTAACCAGGGGCCCGGCCGCCAGGGCCGGATGGGCCTCTTCCAAGATGGGCCGGGGGTGGCGGTAGATCACTCCGATGGGGATGCTCTCCCCCCACTCCTTGGCCTTCTGGTAGGCCCAGAGTTCATTTTCCGGGTCATAACCGGGGCTCTCTTCCACCCGGTAGGCCCGCTCCCGGTACCATTGATAGGTGTTCACCCGGTTGAAACTCACGCAGGGCTGCAATACTTCCAGCAAGGCAAAACCCCGATGGGTAATGGCCTGTTTATAGAGGTCTTGCAAGTGTCCCGGATCGGTGGCGGAGCCCCGCCCCACCCAGGAGCAGTTCTGGCTCACAGCCAGGGCCAGGGCCGCCAGAGGTGGATAAGGCACCCCCTGGGGTTGCAAAGTGGTCTTCTGCCCCTGGTCGGTGGTGGGTGAGGCCTGGCCCTTGGTCAGAGCGTATATCTGATTATTGTGCACCACCAGCGTCAGATCCACGTTGCGGCGCAGAGCCGCCAGCAGGTGGTTGCCTCCTTCCCCGTAACAGTCCCCGTCCCCGGCCACGCAGACCACTTTGAGCTCCGGGTTGGCCAGGCGGACGCCGGTGCCCACCGGCAGGGTGCGGCCATGGATGCCGTTGAAGGTGTGGCACTTAAGGTAGTGGGGGAACTTGCTGGACTGGCCGATCCCCGACACCACCAGAAGATCCTGGGGCCGAATTTCCAGCTCCCCCAGGGCCTGTTTAAAGGCCTTGAGCAGAGCAAAATTGCCGCACCCCGGACACCAAGCCGACTCTAGACCTTCATATAACTCTATCGGCAACATGGCGGACTCTTATAAGAAAGAGAGAATATATTACTACATCTTTTCCCGGAAGAAAAGCTTTATACCATCCCGGACAAGCCCCGGAGGATATATTCCGGAGTAAAGGGCGCGCCGTCATACTTCAGCACCAGGTGATCCACCTTGATCCCCGTCTCCTGGCGCAAAAGGTGATTAAGCTGGCCGGAAGCGTTCATCTCTATCATTACCAGCTTTTTGCTCCCCTTGAGGGCGGCGGCCACGGGCCCGGCGGGGAAGGGCCAGAGTTCACTGAGATGCACCATGCGGGCCGGGGTTTTCTCCCCCTCAAGGCGCGCCACCGCCTCTTGTACCGGCCCCAGGCTGGAGCCCCAGCAGATCAGGGTCAGGGCCGCGTCCGGGTCGCCAGCGGTGGTGATGCCCCCCATTTCCTGAACCAGGCCTTTCAGCTTGCGGAGGCGCTTGTCGTGCATCTTAACCCGGACCGCCAGATCCTCGGTGAGGTGCCCGTCGGGAGTGTGTTCGTCGGAATCGGCCACCACCAGGTCCGGGCCGAATCCCGGCACCCGCCGGGGGGAGACGCCGTCCGCAGAATAGGCGTAACGTTCGTATGTCCCTGAAGATGGTCCGGTGGTCAAAGCCCGGTCCACCTGAACCTCCGGGAATTCCCCGGGGGTGTGGGTGAATTGGGTGTCCCCGAAATATTGGTCAGTGAGGATAATCACCGGTAATTGATAGCGGTCGGCCCAATTCAGGGCCTTGGCGGTGAGCGCGAAACCCTGGGCCGGGGTGCCGGGGGCCAAAACCGCCCGGGGGGAGTCCCCCTGGCTGGCGTAGAGCACAAAACTCAGGTCCCCCTGCTCCGTGCGGGTGGGAAGACCGGTGCTGGGCCCGGGGCGCATGGAAACCACGATGACCAAAGGGGTTTCCGTGACCGCGGCCAATCCCAGGGCCTCGGTCATCAGGCAAAAACCGCCCCCGGAGGTGCCGGTCAAGGCGCGGGCCCCGGCATAAGAGGCGCCGATGGCCATATTGATGGCCGCGATCTCGTCTTCGGCCTGCTCCACCACCACGTTATAGCGTTCCGCCCGCAGGGCTATGGCGTTCAGCAGGCTGGTCCAGGGGGTCATGGGATAGCCGCAGATGAACTGGAGCCCCCCGGCCAGGGCCCCCAGGGCCATGGCCTCGTGGCCGTTGATCAACAGTCGGGGCTCCGGAGGCGGAGTGATCTGCTCCATGGAGAATCTGCCAGCCAGGGCCCCGGCCTGCTCATACCCCTTAGTGGCGGCCTGGACGTTCCACTCCACCACCTCTGCGCCCTTACCCCCGAAGGTCTCTTGCAGCAGGGCCAGCATGGGGGCCAGGGGCACCCTCAGCAGACCCAGCACCGCGCCGCAGGCCCTGGCGTTCACTGCGATTTCCGCTTTCTCCGCGGCGCCGGGCAGTAAATTCTTCGGAGAGAGGGCCAAAGAGGGGACATCCCCGGGGAGTTCCTTGACCTCTGCGGCGTCGTAGATGATGAGGCCTTGGGGGGAAAGTTCCTGCTGGTGGAGGGTAACGGTCTCCTGGTTCAAGGCGATGAGGAGGTCCACCCCTTCCCGGGAGGAAAAAAGGCGGCGGTCCGCCAGGCGCACCTTATTGAACAGGTGGCCGCCCCGGATGCGGGATTGATAATCCTGGACGCCCAGAACCCAATAACCCTGGCGCATCAGGGCCTTGGCCAAAGGCAGGGTGATGGCGTGCACGCCCTGGCCGGCGGCGCCGCCGATGAGAAGGTTCAGGTCAACGGGCATAGTTCGGCCCCTTCCTGGAGTTACCATTCTTCTTTCAAAAATATAACCATTAACCGCGGGGAAAAAAGAGGCCAAACGAAATAGTTTTCCGGGCCTCTCCCCTAGCGCCCTGCCCCGGAATCAATTTTTCGGAGCTATCCTTGCAGGTGGTGAATCCCCTTTAGACGCGGGTTGCGGAGGGAGGCGAAAGAAAGGCCGGGGCCTTGGCATTTCCGGGGGTAACTGCAAAACCGCTATTTCTGATCGCGATTTTTCCAGGAATTCCACATCTTTTTAAGAAAGCCTTCCTGGTTATCAGCTTCCAAAACCGGGGATTGAGCCCCGTTTTGGACCCCCGGCTCCTCCTCCAGCAACTCCTGCAACAGTTCCTGCTGCCGGGTCGTCAGATTCCGGGGGATGGTCACCCGCACCTCCACCAGCAGGTCGCCCCGGCGGGAGCCTTTGGGATAGGGCACTCCCTCCCCTTTCAGGCGGATGGTCTCCCCGGGTTGGGTGCCGGGAGGAATGACTATCTCCCGGGAGCCGCTGAGAAGGGGGATGGTGCGCCGGGTTCCCAAGGCCGCCTGGGCAAAGGAGACGGGCGCCTGGAGATGCAGGTCGTAGCCCTCCCGGCGGAACAAATCATGGGGGCGCACCTGGAGGATAATATAAAGATCCCCCGGCGGCCCTCCGAAAAGGCCCTCGTTGCCTTCCCCGGCCATGACCAGGTGGGTGCCGCTGTCCATGCCCGGGGGGACTTTGACCTTGAGTTTCTTCTTTTCCCGGACCCGGCCTTCGCCTCGGCAGGTGGGGCAAGGTTCGGAGATGAACTCTTTCAGCCCCTGGCAGCGGGAGCAGGTGGTGGTGATCTGAAAGATGCCGTGGCTGCGGGAAACCACGCCCCGGCCGCCGCACTGGGGGCAGGGAATCTTCTGGGTGCCGGGTTTGGCGCCGTTGCCCCCGCAGGTGCCGCAGTTGACCGTGCGGGGCACCTCCAGGGTCACTTCCGTGCCCAGGGCCGCGTCCATGAAATCCAGGGCCAGATCGTAGCGCAGATCGGTGCCGGCCTGGGGCTGCAGCCCGGTGGGCCCCTGAAAACCGAAGACATCCCCAAAGATATCGCTGAACGCGTGGAAAATGTCGGAGAAATCCCGGAACCCGGTGAAGCCGGTGGAAGACACACCTTCGTGGCCGTAGCGGTCATAGAGGCGCCGCTTTTCCGGGTCCCGAAGGACCTCATAGGCCTCCGCGGCCTCCTTGAACCGCTCCTCCGCCTCCTTGTCCCCGGGATTGCGGTCCGGGTGGTACTTCATGGCCACCTGGCGGTATTTTTTCTTGATTTCTTCGGGGGAGGCATCCCGGGGCACTTCCAGGATGCGGTAGTAGTCGTGATTGTTATGGGCCATAATTATTTAGGCGAGACGGGCCTGTACCCCGGTGATCTTATCGCCCAAAGAAACCTCCTTATCCCGGCGATCGTCGATGGTGATATGGGTGATTACGCGCTTCACCCCTTGGGAGAAGGGCAGTTCGTGCAAGGCTTGGGCCACCTGCAGCAGGCGGGAGGGGTCTCCCTGGACCAGGGTGCCCATGTCGGTGAGGAGGTGGGGGATCTTTTCCCGGCGGAGATACTTGACCAATTCGGCGATATAATCGCCCACACTAGGGTGGCCCAATCCCATGGGAATGACGTTGATCTCCATGATGGCCATGGCTTTACTCCAGGGCGACTGCTATTTTACAGGCAAGACGCGACGCACCGCCTCCTTTAAACGGGCCAGGTCGTGGGACTTGACCACAAAGGCATCCGCCCCCAAAGCGGCAGGGTCACTGGGAGGGATACAATGGGAATAGAAAATCACCCGGGTATCCTTCTTGGTGCCCTTGACCATGCGCCCGGTCTCCACCCCGGACATATCCGGCAGCAAGAGTTCCATGATGACCACGTCCGGCTTGAACGCGTCCACCAGGCGCATCACCCCGGCGCCGTTTCCGGCCACCTCCACCTCATAACCTTCTTCCTGCAGTTCCTCCAGAAACAACCGCTGGATATGAGGCTCACCGTCGGCAAAAATGATCCTGGACATGGCTTGCACCCCTCCATGAAGCGGTGCTCCCCCTTGGTTAATCCATCTATAATATAAATCTTCCCACTCAATTTGTCCAGGGACTGGGAGGCCGGGTTGCCCCTACTTTATCTCCCCGAATCCCGATGTTGGCCTCTGACAAGGTTAAAGCAGTTTTGAAAAAAATTTACAGTACCAAAAAATTTTTTCCGTACAGATTGAGATTTCTTAAAGGGGCTTTTTGCCGGAGGGAGATATGGAGGCCCAAGGCGTCCGACAGGCGCAGGCTAAGGCCCGGTGTGCACATGGTTAATTTCTTCCCGGAGCCGCCTCCCGGGCCGGCTTTCCTTGCTATCTATTTTGCCGCGGCCGCCTTAGGCGCCATCTCTTATTTCTTTTGCCAACTCACCGCGGTTTGGGTGACGGTATCAGTGGTATTGCCAGCCGGGTTCTTCGCTTGGGCGTGGATCTTCGCCGCCCCCGGGATATCCGGATAAAACCAATACGTAAAAGAGATCATCTCTTTTCCATCGTTATCAAAGTAGGTCAATTTATACTTATGACATTTAAATTTTTTCCCGGCCGCGGTAATATCCTCCTGACCGAGGTCTTCCAGCTTATCCTTCTTACCGAGGAATCTCTCGACCTTCTTTGATTTATCAGTGCGCTTCGATCCTTCCACCCTGGATATGCCAACCATCAAATAATCACTTTTCACTTCCTTGAGGGTAATGGTTTGCTTAAAGCTACTATTGCCTGAAGAGGACGATGTCGCGGTCCCGTCTAAGGAGACACTCGATCCAACCTTGAAGCTGGCCCACTGTCTATAATATGGGTCTTCAGTTCCAGCCTCTGAGGCTGCCAGCGGCAAAGCCAGGGTCAAAACCAGGATGAGTATCAGCCGCATAAATTTCATATCTTATCTCCTTTTGGGATTTTGCTGAGTTGCTGCGTCAGGTTAGATTTGACACCCGCCCGCAACCCGACCACGACCGATTAACTTTTGCCCTATCTTACCCCATTTCCTAACGAATTAATATCCATAGACTCATTCTCCTGGGGTTTCCCCGCCGCTGCCCGGATTCTCACCTTTTTTCCTAAAGGCCTGCCACCGGCCCACCATTTCCGGCTCCTCCCCTTCCTCCCCCGGCTCATAGAAGCTCGCCCCGGACAGTTCCTCCGGCAGATAGTCCTGGGGCACGAAGTGGCCGGGAAAGTCGTGGGGGTAGAGGTAGCCCTGGCCGTGCCCCAGGCCCTGCCGGTCCCGGTGCGCGTCTTTGAGGCTGGTGGGGACCTTGGTGGCGCCTTTTTCCTTTAGGGCCGCCTGGGCCCGGAAATAGGCCAGGGTAGAGTTGCTCTTAGGGGCCAGGGCCAGGTAGAGGGTGGCCTGGGCCAGGTGGTACTGGCCCTCCGGCAGCCCCACCCAATTGAAGGCCTGGGAGGCCGCGGCCACCAGCACCAGGGCCTGGGGGTCGGCTAGGCCGACGTCCTCCGAGGCCAGGATCAGCAGCCGCCGCATGATGAAGCGGGGGTCTTCCCCCGCCTCCAGCATCCGGGCCAGCCAGTAGAGGGCCGCGTCCGGCTCGGAGCCCCGCACGCTCTTGATAAAGGCGCTCACGGTGTCGTAGTGGGCGTCACCCTCCTTATCGTAGAGGAGGTCCCGCCGGGGCATGCACTCCCGGGCCACCGCCAGGTCTACCCGGACAACCCCCTGGGCGTCCGGCGCGGTACTCATAACCGCCAACTCCAGGGCGGTCAAGGCCCGGCGGGCGTCGCCTCCGGCCAGGCGGGCAAAATGGGCCAGGGCCTCTGCGGTTACCTCCAGGGCCATGCCGCCCAGGCCCTGGTCCCGGTCCGTCAGGGCCCGGCGCAGGATAGTGAGAAGTTCTTCCTCTTGCAGGGGTTCGAAGATAAATATCCGGGCCCGGGACAGAAGGGGTCCGATGATCTCAAAATAGGGGTTTTCGGTGGTGGCGCCGATGAGGGTGAGGAGCCCCTCCTCCACGTGGGGCAGAAGCGCGTCCTGCTGGGCCTTGTTGAAGCGGTGGATTTCATCGATGAGGACCACGGTGCGGCGGCCCTGGGCCTGGAGGGTCCGGGCCTCCTCCACCAGGCGGCGCAGGTCCGCCACCCCGGACATGACCGCGCTCAGGCTGTGGAACTGGCAGTCCAGGGCCCGGGCGATGACCCGGGCCAGGGTGGTTTTGCCTGAACCCGGCGGGCCCCAAAAAATCATGGAGGAAAAGAGCCGCCCGGCCTTCAGTGCCCGCCACAGCAAACGGCCCGGGCCCACCAGGTGCTGCTGGCCCACAAACTCCGCCAGCTCCCGGGGCCGCATCCGGGCCGCCAGGGGCTGGGGCGGCGCGAAAAGGGAGGAAGCAGTCATTTCAGTGACCGTCTATTAAGGGCCGGGGCGGATTAGGGGTCAGGGGCCAGGGGCCAGGAAATACATATTAGGGGTCAGGGACCAGGGCGAGGTGGACAGATTCACTGCTTTTTCCTGATTGAATTTATCAACCCATTTAAAACTCTACCTAATTCAGCAGACAGATTCAATATCTGATTCATCTCTATTTCTCCAAGATAATCAATATCCTTGGCAATCAAGATTTGCGTCTCAATCTCTGCCAATGAGGCACGCGCATTACCCAAAAAATATTGATATTCTTTCCGGGACAGCTTTTGATGCCCTTCCGCGATATTGCTGGGAATAGAAACAGCGGCTCGCCGAATCTGACTAACTAAGCCAAAGATTTCATCTTTTGGAAAGTCTCGACTTATTCTATAAATCTCCCCCACCAATTCCATACCCTTTTGCCACGCCACTAAATCCCGATATGACCGAACTCCTTTTGTCATAATATGTTCTCTCTCTGACCCCTGATCCCTGGCCCCTGGCCCCTGCCTCTTTCTCTCCCCGTTTGGCAACACTCTACCTCTTGTTTTTTCTGCAAATTTTGTTATATTTTAGCAAAAATCCGAGAGGCGCGCCATGTTCGGTTACAATCTGGGGACCATCATCATCATCCTGGTCATCGTTTTGCTGCTCTTCGGCCCACGGCGCTTGCCGGAATTGGGGGAGAGCATCGGCAAGGCCATCCGCAGCTTCAAAAAGGCTCACGACGACGGGCCTGAGCCTCTGCCCAAGGAGGAGGCTAAAGCCGCACCCGGCGCCCCCGCGGCCAACCCCCAGGCCAAAACCTGCCCCCAGTGCCAGAAAGAGCTCACCCAGGAGTTCGCGTTCTGCCCCCATTGCGGCCACAGCTTTAAAGCCTGATTGACTAGGGTGGCGTGTGTTCGGCATTTCCTTCGAACAGCTCATTCTTCTTTTGGTGCTGGCCCTGATCCTCTTCGGCCCGGAGAAACTGCCGGAGATCGCGGAAAAAATCGGCAGATGGGTGGCCAAGCTGCGTCAGGCCAGTTCCGAGATGTCCCAGCATTATCAGCAGGTGCTGCATCCCCTGCCCCCCCCTATGCCTCCGCCTCCCGGGGAATCTTTCTGTCCCCATTGCTCCTATAAAGTGGAGCAGAGGTTCACCTTCTGTCCCCATTGCGGCCAACGCTGGGAGGAAGATCTACCCCGGGCAGGTTATCAGGAGGAACCCCTAAATATCTGCCCCCAGTGCCACCGGGAAATGGAGTCTGATTTCCTCTTCTGCCCCGCTTGCGGGCACCACCGGCATCAGGGGGGGCATTATCCTCCCCCGGAGCCGCCACCCCTTAACCCCCTGATTACCTGTCCCCAGTGCGCCCGGAAGCTGGAATCCGATTTCCTTTTCTGTCCCGGCTGCGGCCACGCTTTTGCAAAGAACGCGGAACCACCCAAGCCTCTGGCCCATTAGGCCGGATTACCGAATAAACCGGGGTAATTTTTCCTCCAGGCACTCCACGTGGCTACCATTTCCCTCACCGCAGCCCAGAGTTTGGGACCCTTAAAGGTGATTATCTACGATTGCGACGGGGTCCTCATCGACTCCCGCCGGTCTAACGCCGCGTTTTACAACCACATTCTGGAGAGATTCGCTCTGCCCCCCTTAAGTCCCCGGCAACTGGACTTTGTCCATACCAGCACCGCCCAGGAAGCCATCGACCATCTCTTTCAAGGCACCCCCTGGCGGGCCGAGGCCCAGGAGTACCAGCGGGTCATGGACAACCGCCCCTTTTTGTCCCTGCTGCGCCTGGAGCCCCACATCCGGGAAACCCTGGGGGCTTTGCGACCCGCGTACCACACCGCCATCGCCACCAACCGGGGCAAGAGCCTGCCCCTGGTCCTCAAGGAACTGGGGCTTCAAGCCCTCTTCGACTTAACCGTCAACAGCTATGAGGTGGAGAGGCCCAAGCCCCACCCGGAATGCCTGCTGAAAATCCTCCAGCATTTCCAAGTGGCGCCTGCCGAAGCCATATACATCGGGGATGCGCCGGTGGACCTAATGGTGTCCCGGCGGGCGGGAGTAACCTTCGGGGCTTACAAAAATCCGGAACTGGACGCGGGCTTCCATCTCCAGGATCACCTGGATCTGCTGAAAATCCTGCCCGGAGGTGCGGCGCGCTGATTTTTTCGGGAAGGGCCGGGGACTTCAGGCGCCCGGCCTTCCCCACAATAAAGGTCCTGTTGATAAATTGACGCGACCCTGGGTGGGCGCCAAGCGCGGGGTAAATCAAAAAAGAGCTGGTACCGAGGTGGGACTCATCTTCCCGGAGGGTTACTGCTGTTCCACTTTCTGGGGTTCTTCTTCTGCACGGAACATGTAGATCAGAGCCATGAGCACCATCCCAGCCACCACGCCGATCAGGAGACCGGCATAAAAAGCGAGCATTGCCATGTCGATACCTCCAAAAGCAATTCCCTAACTTTCAGAAAATTTCCCGGCTGGTTTTTTGTTTCCCTCCCCCAGACCTTTCCTAAAGCCGAAGTATTAGCCCCCAAGTTACTTAATGCACATCTGGGGTAAAAAGACAATAGGCAAAAATACCCATATTCCGGAAAAATTACCAGTCCTAGAAAATCCTTGCCACCTGGGAGCCTCTGACATAATCTGATGCAATCTTCGTTCCACCGGAGTGTAGAATGCCCCACCAAAAACCTTTAACCGGCGAGCCGGCGCTGATCGCCGCCTTGAGCCGGCTGTTCGGGCCGGCCCCGGTGGAAGTGGCCTTAGGCATCGGCGATGACTGCGCGGCCCTGGCCCTGGCCGGTCCCGATTACCTCCTGTGGACCATGGACACCCTGATAGAAGGAGTCCACTTCGATCTCTCTTATTTTTCCCTCCCCCAGTTGGGGCGCAAAGCCCTGGCCGTGAACCTGAGCGATATCGCCGCCATGGGGGGGGAGCCCCTTTACGCCCTGCTCTCCCTGGGCTGGCCGAAATCGCGGGACCCCGCCGGCGCCCTGGCCCTGGGGGAAGGACTGGCCCAGGCCGCAAAGGAGTATGGGGTGGCCGTTATCGGGGGAGATACCGTGGCTTCTCCCGGGGGCGTCATGGTCACCATCTCCCTCCTGGGACGGGTCCCCCGGGACGAGATGCTTAAGCGCCGAGGAGCCCGGATCGGAGATATCGTCTATGTCACCGGCCCCCTGGGGGAAGCGGCCGGGGGCCTGGAGATTCTGAAACGGGGCCTGACCCTGGAACCGGACCTGCACAAGGCCTTGGCCCAAGCCCATCTGGACCCCCGCCCCCAATTGGCCGCGGGCCGCGTTTTGGCTGTGCAAAAACTGGCCACCGCGCTCATCGATCTCTCCGACGGGGTGGCCACGGATCTGGGCCACCTCTGCCGGGCCAGCGGCGTGGGCGCCCGCGTTCCGGCCCCGGCCGTGCCGGTCTCTCCCCGGGTCAAAGCCGCGGCCGTCCATCTGGGGGTGGACCCCCTGGACCTGGCCCTGAAGGGGGGAGAAGATTATCAATTGCTCTTCACTTCCCCGCCGGAAAAGGCCCCGGCTCTGGTTCAGGCCTTTGCCCGGGCCGGCTTGCCGCCCCCCCTGCCTTTGGGGGAAATCATTCCCGGCGCGGGGGTGCTGTTGGAAACCGCAACAGGGGAGAAAGAGATCACCGGCGAAGGGTTCGACCATTTCCGCCTTGACCTTTACGGGGAATAACTCTACGATAGATTTAAGCCGGGGACGGGGGGGAATTTCTGCCTCCCGGCATCTTCCCGGTCAGGAAAAAGAGCAGCAACCATCACCTTAAACCGACACCTTCCCATGACCCTGAAAAAGAGAGGATTCACCTTGAAGGTCTGTGGCACCTGCCGCTATTGGTCCGACAAGCATAAAGGCGTCTGCTCCCGCCTCCAACAGGGGGTAGGGCAGTTCTGGATGTGTGAGGACTGGATGGAGATGACGAATAACCCCGCAAATTCCCGGGAGAGCGGCGCTCAGGAAGCAAACCCCCCGGGTTAGCTCCCAGCAGCCGCCTCACCTCGACCTAGGAGGGGAAAATGCAAGAGGTAGCTTTTGCCGCCTTGGTGCACGGCGTTTATGTGGTCACCACCCGTCTGGGCGATAAAGTCAATGGAATGACAGCCGCGTGGGTCTCCCAGGTGTCCCTCAACCCCTTACTGATCATGGTCTCCATCGCCCCGCCCCGCTATTCCCACGACCTCATCAAGGAAAGCGGCGTCATGGCTGTCAATGTTTTGACATCCGAGCAGGTGGAATTGGGGAAGCGTTTCGGCTATAAGAGCGGACGCAAGGTGGATAAGTGCGCGGGCCTGGAGTGGATCACCGGGGCCACCGGGGCCCCGATTTTACCCCAGGCTTACGCCTACTTAGACCTAAAGCTGGTGTCCACTTTTCCCGCGGGGGATCATACCCTGTTCGTGGGGGAGGTGGTGGAGGCCAAGATCCTCCACCCCCAGGCTCAGCCCCTGGTCTTCAAAAAAAGTGATTTTTTCTAAATAAATTTTGACAGAAGAGATGTTTTAGTTTATTGGTTGTTAATCCGTTTTACATTATAGAGAGCATTTCTTCCACGGATGGCCAACAATGGTTAACTTTGGGGATGTGGGTATCATCTGCTTGAATTGCGACATCAAGGGGGCATGTCGCAATTGCCTCTGGTGGGAGTGGGATTCTCGAAAGCAAACCTGTAAAAACAGCTTAAGTCCCATCTGCGCCCTGTACCGGGAGAAGCTCTTCACCGCCGGTTCCCTGGCCGCGGTTCCTTCCGGGACCTTCAGCGGTTCAGGTCCCCTGACCTGAGGCGACGACTCAAGTAGTCCGCTTGCCGCAGCGGTAAAGGGCTGCGGTATCTCTTGACGCATCCCATCACAATTCCTAAGCATTCCGCCAACGTAATCCGGTGCCCCGGGGAGAGATAAAAGGGCTTCTTCCCTTTCTGGGTGCGGAGAATCAACCCCACCACCTTTCCTTGCCAAACTATCTGGCTGGCCGCTCCCGCGTCCGGTCCCGGTTCCTCTCCCTTACCCACCAGGCGGCTTTTGGCGACCCCGATGGTGGGGACCTCCAATACCAGACCCAGGTGCGTAGCCAGCCCCAAGCCCCGGGGGTGGGCGATGCCCTGGCCGTCCACCAGGAGCACGTCCGGGCGCTGCTTGAGCCGGGCAAAGGCCGCGGCCAGGATGGGGACCTCCCGGAAACTGAGGAGCCCCGTGCGGTAAGGGAAGGGGCAGACCCCGGCAACCCCCGCCTCCTCCACCAGCTCCAGCTCCGGATAGCTATAAACCGCCACGGCCCCGAAGATACGCTGATCCTCCCGGTCGCAGATGGCGTCCGCGCCGGCCACGAAGCAGGGCGGGTGGGACAAAGGGATGAGCTGCACCCGTCCCCGCAGAGTTTCCTGCACGGCTACTGCTTCCTGATAATTCCGAGGCCAATCAGTGGGAATCATATTGTGTGCCGATGGTGGGGAGAGGGATAGAAGGCACAGGCGGGACGCCTGTGCTTCCAAAGTAATACGTCTTTTGTAGGGCGCGTCTCACGCGCCAATTAAGACGTGGTCCGCTTCTTTAGAACCCGAATTGTTGGTGCGGAAGACGCACCCTGCAAAAGCTGCTCAATGCTCACACTATCCCCTCACCAGCTCGGCGCTGTAATTAAACGCTCCATCCCGTTTGAGCGTCTGGCCGTCGCGCTGCTCCAAAATCCAGCCGCTTTCCCCTCTGCCGCCGAAGGGCAGGCGCAGGGGGGTGAAAAGAAAATCCGGGTTGTCGTAGACCATGCCGAAGGTCTCCGCGAACTTTTCCCGGGCCCCGGAGGGCGGCGCGCCGAAGAAGCTCACCAGGAAGTGGTAGCGGCTCCCCAAGACCCGGGTCACGGCTTCCCCATCGCTGGCCACCGGAGTCAGGGCCAAAAAAGGCCCGAACAGTTCCAGATCAGGCGGTTCCGGGGTTTCCACCAGGAAGGGCCCCTGCCATTCCCCCTCCCGGCGGTAGGGGACCAGAAAGCGAGGCTCCTTCCCTAAAGCAGCCAGGGCCCGGTCCAGGAGGGCCCGGGTGCGCTCCACCCGGATGGGGCCGATCCAGGTCAACGGGTCCCCGGGGTCCCCCACCCGGATTTCCTCCATCTGGGCCAGGATCAGCTTCAGGGCCTCTCCATAGATCTCCTGGTGGATATATGCCCTTTTCAAGGTGGTGCAGTACTGCCCGCCGTTGAGGAAGGCCCTTTTGACCACAAAGGGCAGGGCTTTCTCCAGGGGCGCATCCCTAAAAAGGATGACCGGAGGCAGCCCGCTGGGGCCCGCGAAAAAAAGTTTGTCAAAGGCCTGGGCCTGCCGGGCGTAAACCGCGCCCACCTCCCCGCCCCCAGAGATGAAGAGCACCCGCACCTGGGGGTCCTTAACGCAATGCTCCCCAAAACTGTGGTTATCCATGCCCACCACCGGCTCAAACTCCGGAAAGGGGGCCGTCACTTCCGCCATTAGTCGCGCGGTGATAGGGGTCTGGGAGGAAAAGCTGAAGCGGAAGCGGTTGCCTCCCAAAATTGCCGCGCCCCCCACCCGGGCCAGCATGACCGGCGCGGCGTCGTAGGGGAAGATGGCGGCCACCGTGCCGTAGGGGGATTTCCCCTCCACCTGGGGGACTTCCACGGCCATGGTCTGGAGGTGCTCCACGGCCAGGTCCACTTCCACCCCGGCAACGCGGCAAGGCGCACCGATGTCTTCCCCGGCCGCGGCCACCAGCTCTTCCCGGCGCCGGGCCAGCCTGGCGGCCAACTCCTGCAATAGCTTTAAGCGCTTTTCCATTTCAGGGTCCATTTTTTAAAAATACCATAAAAACTTGGCAGCATACATCTATCCTTAGGTCAGTAGTGTCCGGCAAGTTTTTTACGTTGCCGTTTCAAATGAAAGAAATGAAAAAAAGAAATGTAGCCGCAGGCTTTAGCCTGCGCAGACACAGGCTGGAAAGCCTGTGCCACCAAAGCATAATTCAGGGATAGAGAAATCCCTAAAATTTATGTCCCCGGTGTAAGGTGCGCAGTGCGCACTCTACGGAAATCCCTCCCTCTTCAGGTGGGGCGTATTTCCTACCGGACAGCACTGCTCCCAACCCCCTCTAGAGGGCCGGGGAAGGCGGGGCCTTTGGCCCCGACTTCCCCGGCAGAAAAATAATTGTTCGGGGGTGGGGGTTTGGGCATAAGCGCTAACTTAAAGTTAAATTGGATTAATTATGGCAATTAATGTCATTCTGAGCGAAGCGAAGAATCTCTAATTTATTAGGTAATTACGAGATTCTTCACTCCGCTTCGCTCCGTTCAGAATGACATAAATTTAGCCATTCTTTACAAATTGCTTGCTGAAATTCATTAAGTTAGCGCCTATGGGGGGGGTGGGGGAGGGAGTAAGGGCCGGTAGCCACAGGCGTCTCGCCTGTGGTATCCCTAACCCCCTCCCCCTACCATCTACTGCCCCTCCACTCCTCCCAGCAGGAACGCCTCCACGAAGCCGTCCAGGTCGCCGTCCAGAACCGCGTCCACGTTGCCGGCTTCGTGTTTGGTGCGGTGGTCTTTCACCAGGCGGTAGGGCTGCAGGGTATAGGAGCGGATCTGGCTGCCCCAGGCGATGTCTTTCTGGGACTCCTGGAGTTCCTGCTTTTTTTCGTCCCGTTTGCGCTGCTCCAGGTTGTAGAGGCGGGCCCGGAGCACCTTCATGGCCAGCTCCTTGTTGCGGTGCTGGGACCGCTCCGATTGGGAGGAGACGACGATGTTCGTGGGCAGATGGGTGAGGCGCACCGCGGAGCTGGTCTTGTTCACGTGCTGGCCCCCGGGGCCGCTGGCCCGGAAGGTGTCGATGCGCAGGTCCTTGTCGTTGATCTCGATGGCGATGCGCTCATCCACTTCCGGCAACACCTGCACCGCGGCAAAGGAGGTGTGGCGGCGGCCGGAGGCGTCGAAGGGCGAGATGCGCACCAGGCGGTGGATGCCGGTTTCGCTCTTGAAATAGCCGTAGGCAAAGGGGCCGGACGCGCTGAAGGTGACGCTCTTGACCCCCGCTTCGTCCCCGGAGAGGAGGTCTATGGTCTCGGCCTTGAACCCTTTCCGCTCGGCGTAGCGCAGATACATGCGCAGCAGCATCTCGGTCCAGTCCTGGGCCTCGGTGCCCCCCGCGCCCGCGTGGATGGTGACGATGGCGTTCTTTTGGTCTTCTTCGCCACCCAGGAGTAGTCTGAGTTCCCAGTCCTGGAAGGTCGCCTCCAGGTCGGCCAACCCCTTGGCCACTTCCTTCAGCACGCCTTGATCTTCCTCTTCCTGGGCCAACTCCAGGAAGACTTCCAGGTCCTCCACCTCCTTGACCCGCTGCTGCCACTCTTCCATGGCCTGGAGCAGCGCGCCCCGTTCCTTGAGGATCTCCGCGGCCCGGGCCTGGTCATCCCAGAGCTCAGGCTGGGCCATCAACTCTTCCAGGTGTCTGAGTCTGACCTGCTTCCCCGCCAGATCAAAGATGACCTCGGAGGAGCTCCAACCTCTCCTCTAATGCCTTCAATCTATCTCTGATTTCCGTTACATCCGGTAACATAGCCACCTCCTTGAATACTTTGTGGGGGAAGGACAGGAGACCTGAGGATTTTACATTCCGCCCACACCCCCTCCCAACCCGCATGTATATTTAAATTTATCAGAAAAACCACAGAGAGAAAATAGGCGGGCCGGGGGGTAAAAGAAGCAGACCTGCCAGAACCAGAATCTCCAGGACCTCGTTGGCCGTGCCCAGGACGTCGCCGGTGACTCCCCCCAGCCTTTTTTGGAAATAGATGCTTAAAAGCCAGGTCGCCGCGGCCGCCGCGGCCAGGAGGAGCAGGCCGCTGACTTGGAAGATCAGGAGGGCCAGGGCCAGGGCGCTGAGGGTGGCCCCCAGCAGCGTTCTGGCGCTGACGCCGGTGGTCATGGCCTGGCCCAGCCCCCCTTCCGGACGGGCATAAGGGGAAAGAAAGGCCAAAAAGACCATGCCCCAGCGGCTGAGCACCGGATAGAGGATGAGGCCGGGGCCCAGGTCTTTATCCGCCCAGGCCAGAAAAAAGGCAAATTTAAGAAGCAGGGCCAAAAACAGGCTCACCGCCCCGAACGCTCCCAAGCGGGAGTCCTTCATGATGGCCAGCCGATCCTGGGGATTGCTGCCGCCCCCCAGGCCGTCCACGGTATCCGCCAGGCCATCCAGATGAAGCCCCCGGGTGGCCAGAACCGTCAAGGTTAGAAGCAGGGCCGCGGCCGCGGCGGGTGGGAAAAAGCCTTGCAAGGCCAGCAAGGCCCACCAGAACCCCAGGCCAAGAAGCGCACCCACCCAGGGGAACCAAAACAGGGAGCGGGCCAAATCCCCAGACCCCACTTCCCCCATACGTCTCCAAGGGAGCACGGTGAGGAAGGTCAGGGCCAGGGGAAAAGTACATCTCACGGCTGTTTCCCAGCTACTCCGGCTTCGGCAAAAGTGGCCATCTCTTTATAAATTTTGAGGCCCGCGTCCAGCAGGCCCAGCCCCAGGGCGGCGCCGGTTCCTTCCCCCAGGCGCATCTGGAAATTGAGCAAAGGCTTTAGGCCCAGGGTATCCAGCATGAGGTGATGCCCCGGCTCCACGGAGCAGTGCCCGGCAATGAGGTAATCGGTCACCGCCGGGACCAGACGCGCGGCCACCAGGGCCCCGGCGGTGGCGATGAAGCCGTCCAGCAACAAAGGCCGCCTGTTGGCCGCGGCCCCCAGGATCAGGCCGGCGATGCCGGCGATCTCCAGGCCCCCCACTTTGGCCAGGGCCTCCAGGGGGAAATTGGCCTCAGGCTGATGCAATTCCAGGGCCCGGTTAATGACCGCCACCTTGTGGCGCCAGGTGTTATCGTCGATGCCGGTGCCCCGGCCGGTGAGCGTACCGGTGGGTTTGCCGGTGAAGACCGCTCCCAGGGCCGCGGCCGGGGTGGTGTTGCCGATGCCCATGTCCCCCGCGGCCAGGGCGTCCGCGCCCGCGGTGATGGCGGCCTGAGCCCGCTCCACCCCCACCATTAGCGCCTCCAGGGCCTCTTCCCGGGTCAGGGCCGGCTCCTGAGCCAGATTCCGGGACCCATAGGCCACCTTCCGGGAGATCAGCCCAGGTTGCTCTCCGAAATCGTGATTGACGCCGATATCCACCACTTCCACCGCCGCGCCCACGTGGCGGGCCAGGACGTTGATGCCTGCGCCTCCCCGGAGAAAGTTCAAAACCATCTGGTGGGTGACGTCCTGGGGATAGGCGCTCACCCCTTCGGCCACCACCCCGTGGTCCGCGGCAAAAACCACCACCTGCTTCTTTTCCAGGCGGGGGAAGAGTTCCCTCCGTATGGCCACGTAGCGGGCCGCCAGCTCCTCCAGCCGGCCTAGGCTGCCGGGGGGCTTGGTGAGGGAGTCCAGGCGCTCCTGGGCCTGGGCCAGCCAGGCGGGGTCCACGGGTTTGATCTGGGAAATTATTTGGGATAACTGCTTCATAATTAAACATAACCTCGTTTTGCTATTTTTTGCGGGAAAAAGTCTGTTATCTAAAGCTGTTGAATTCCCCTCCCACCCCTCCACCGCTTAATCTCTAAGGAGCCATTAATTTCCCCAACTAAAAATGCATGGGGTTGGGGGAGGGGGGAGGGGCCCACGGCCCCTGGCCCCCTCCCCCCAAAAACTTACCCCCCCTTAATCACCAACGGTAGCCCGGCCACCACCAGGACCACCAGGTCCGCGACCTTTGCCACCTTCTGGTGCAGCCAGCCGGCCTGGTCCCGGAACTCCCGGGCCAGGGGGTTGTCCGGGACGATACCTAAGCCCACCTCATTGCTGACCAGGATGGTGGGGGTGGGGGCCGCAGCCAGGGCCTGGGCCAGCCGCGCGCACTCCGCTTCAATCCCGTCTTGGTTGACGTTTTCCTTAAGCATCAGGCTGGACAGCCACATGGTGAGGCAGTCCACCAGGACCACCCCGTATCCCCCCGGAGGGTGGGCAAGGAGGTCCGGCAGGTCCAGGCAGGCCTCCCGGGTTTCCCAGTCCGGCCCCCGTTCTTGCTGGTGATTCTCGATACGGGCCTGCATCTCCTCATCCCCGGGCTCGCAGGTGGCCACAAAGAGCCGGGGGAGGGGAAAACCCGCAGCCAGGCTCAAGGCATAACGGCTCTTGCCGCTTCTGGCCCCTCCCAGGACCAGGGCCACACGAAATTTCCGGGGAATCGTCATCAACTTTTTGCCGGCCCCTTACCCAGGCAAGTTTTCCTTAACCGAAAAACGCCCCCGTGTCCATAGGTTTCCCGTTGACCGGGCCGGTGAATATGTTTAGGATAAGGGTGCAAGGATATTTCCCCCCTTTCTGGCGGAAATCCCCGCAGGATGGGAACTAAAATGCTTTTTATCCATGGAGTGAAGCCCGATGGATTTCAGTTTATCACCTGAACAGGAATCGGTCCAGAAAAGGGCTCGCCAGACGGCCCAAGAAGTAAAAACCATGGCCGCCAAGATCGACCGGGAAGGCCGCTTTCCCCAGGATATCCTGGAAATTTGGGCCGAGGAAGGTTTTTTCGGGCTCTGCCTGCCCCGGGAATACGGCGGCGGCGGCCGGGACTACGTCTCCTATGCCCTGGCCCAGATGGAGCTGGCCCAGGCCTGTCCTTCCTCCGCCATCATCCTCCACGTCAACCACTCCCTCTTTGGCATGGGACTCACGCAATTCGGCACCGACGACCAGAAACAACGCTTCCTGCCGCCGGTGGCCCAGGGGCAGGTGCTGGCCTGCTTTGCCCTGACGGAGCCCCAGGCCGGGTCGGACCCCTCCCGCCTGAAGACCACCGCCCTGCGGGAAAAACACGGCTGGGTGCTCTCCGGACATAAAAATTTTGTTACCTCCGGTCAAATCGCCCGCTTCGCCATGGTGGCCGCGCGCACCGACCTCACCCGGGAACCCCACAAAAGCATCAGCCTCTTCCTGATGGATTTAAAGAGCAGCAGCGAAGGTATAAAGATAGGGCCCCTGGAAGAAAAAATGGGTCTGACAGGGGCCAAATCCGTGTCCCTGGATTTTGAGGGCGCCCTGTTGCCCCCTTATGCCCTGCTGGGGGAGTTGCACCAGGGCTTGAGGATGGCCCTGTCCATCATGGACAGCGCCCGGGTGGGGGCCGCGGCCCAGGCGGTGGGTATAGGCCGGGCCGCTCTCCATGAGGCTCTTAACTACGCCCGCCGCCGGGAGCAGTTCGGGCAGCCCCTGGTCCAGTTCCAGGGCATTCAATGGAAGCTGGCGGATTTGGCCACCGACCTGGAAGCCGCGGCCCTCCTGACCCTTAAGGCCGCCTGGCTCAAGGACCAGGGTAAGCCCTTCGCGGCCGCCGCGGCCATGGCCAAGAAGTTCGCCACCGACACCGCCATGGCCGCCGCCCAGGAAGGGCTGCAAATCTTCGGAGGCTACGGCTACCTCAAGGACTATCCCCTGGAACGCCTCTTCCGGGACGCCAAGGCCGGACAGATCTACGAAGGCACCAACGAAATCATGCGCCTGATCATCGCCCGGGACTTGTTGAGGGGGGAGTGAAGGATTGGGGGGGGGGGGGGGGGGGCCGGGGGCCCGGCCCCCCCCCCCCCCCCCCCCCC
>Ga0299912_10000247_pt1 | contig 52859 bp, 78 predicted proteins | sample RVTome_2_FD_207667 | JGI IMG/M metagenome (GOLD analysis project Ga0299912, IMG submission 207667) | Soil microbial communities from uranium-contaminated site in the Upper Colorado River Basin, Wyoming, United States - RVT95D214 (version 2) ... | reverse complement strand
ATAAATAGTCTTAAGCAAAAATTGTCAAGGATTATTTTGAAGTTTTTTATGCAACTCTAAATAATGTATATTCCCAAACCATCTTTTTTTCCTTCCCGAATTTTCCCTTTCTAACTTCAATTTCCCTTCTCTGAATCACTGTCTTTATCCCTTCAAAATCCGCCAGGTAATTATCCAGTTGAGCAGGATCCCTGAATGGTTTGGTCACCTGCTTCAACTTCTGCCCGATCAGTTCTGGATCGCCACTATGGAATTCCCATTTCCCTTTTTTCATTTATCCCCTCAATATCCGGTTAACCGCCTTTACAAACCTATCCCCGCTCAATCTCTGTAGATTAATCGGGTGAATTATCGTTTTACTCGACTCTTCTACGGGTTTCGCCTTTTTGATCTCCACCCCCAGACTTCGGAGATAATGCTGCCGATCCCGGAGTCTCCGCTTTTCCTTTGGCATATTCCGATAATGCTCTGCATTGGAAATTTGAGCGTGCTTTTTCATACACCGTTTTCTGCCACACGTAACCCGGATGGCTGGGCGGGGGCAATAAGGACATTTCTTTTTATAGGTTTGTTTTACTTCGTGCTTCATATTCGTTTCACCACATCGTTCCCTGTGCCAGTTCCTGTAAGCTGAATTTCAGGTGGGAACATTTCTTCATAGTAAAATCTCTTGGCGTAATCTATCGTTGCCCATCTCAACATAAATTGGTTCAATCTCAAAGGCTATAAATCTTCTATTTTTTTCTTTGCAAATTACTGCTGTTGTTCCAGTCCCGCTAAAAATATCACAAACAATATCCCCTGGATTAGTCCAGGTATCTATAATCCATCGAACCATTTCAATAGAGTCCGGACACGGATGTTTACTCAATCCGTCATTTTTAAAACTCTTTGAATCATAGAGAACCACATCCCTTAAAATTCGTTGAACAGGTTTATCATAAACTAAAAGAGGTTCCCAGCAATTATAACCACCAAAACGATTAAATGATGGGGAGGATGGTTTATTTATAACAATCACCCAATAAGCATTAGAATAACGACCAATATTAGAAACTCCCGGAGTAACTAATAATTTCTTGGATTTCCTTCTGGCTAATTTAAACCACACTTTACAAAATTTATCATAATCACTCTCTGATAACTTATCGTTTGAATTGGAGGGATAAGACCTTGAAAAACTTCCGATTGATCCCTGAGTATTAAAGGGAGGATCGGCATATATTAAATCGATGGATTTATCCGGGAGTTCCTTCATCCCCTCAAGACAATCAATACACGTAATTTTATTTATATATTTTTCTTTCCAGTCCATATCATGCCTGCCCTTTATTATAAAAGAATCTCCTGCCTCAATCTATCCTCACATATTTTGACGTAATCCGGGTTGATCTCAAATCCGATAAACCGCCTGCCAAGATTCTTAGCTGCTACCAACGTAGTACCAGAACCAGCAAAAGGGTCAAGGATGAGGTCTCCCGGGCGAGAATAGTCTGATATAAAACAAAGGGACTCTTTTTCAACTTATCCCCATTTATGGAATCTCTTATCTTGGGATGATGGCCATAAAACATTTTGTTGCATTGGAGTATCTTCTAAATTATCAAATCCATATAAAAGAACTGGCTTCCATCCATCTATCATTTTATTGCGCCAGCAGAAATTCCTTTGCGCATGGAGGACTATAATTATTGCTCTATATATCATGTATTTTGAAAGACTTGTTAAAACTTCTGGCAAATATAAACTTCCCGAATAAGTCAATAACCATCCCGTCTTTTTTAAGAGACGATTCGATTGTTCAGATAGATTTTCCCAAACATACATAAATTCTTTCCCATACGGCGGATCAGTCACCACCAGGTCGATACACCCGTCGGGAAGCTCACGCATAAGTTTAAGGCAGTCACCGCACTGGATTGTATTTGTCCACTCTTCAAGCTTGCTCACAGTTTCATCTCCGCTTGCACCATCCCTGTAATTTCCCATCTCTTCTCAATCGGATCCCATCTCCCCGGGGGTGGGGGATAATAATAAAATCTCCGCCCTCTTTGCTCGGCATCCGGGACCGGGATCCGATTTGCCCTGAGTTCGGATATCATAGAATTGATCGCGCAAAACCCCGTCCGGTGAATAATCTCCAGGGTACTGATCCCCGCCGATCCGGATTCAATTAGAAGTTGAAGCAAAACCTGCAAATCCCGGCAAGTGTCGTACTTTCGATAGTGAATTTCACCCGTTTTCATAGCTGATTTTCTTCTTCAATTCTTAAGTCTCTCCGCCCCGCACTGCTTGATTTCTGCCATGGTCTCCAAATAATACAAGTCCCCATTCTCCCCTTTAAAGAACGGTCTCCCACTGTCATCCCAGCCCTGGAAGGTCAGCCATTTCTCCACCGAGCCATCCGGATTATGCACCGGGACCCTGGATATTTTCGGTTCCAACATTACATCTGGTTTCATGTTAAACATTTCAGACCCACTGTTTTATAGGTTTAATTTTCGCACCTGTTTGTCTCCGAAACTTGCCCAACCGTCTCTATCGTTACCTCCACCATCGGATTCCCCTGTTTGAATTCCACTTCTCCCCATTTGACGTCTTTATCGTCCGGCAAAAGGTTTATGGCGGCCATCCGGGTTTTGGTGGAGAAGAACTGGTCAACGATAAGCTTCCCTGCGCTCTGGATATAATTGTCCCGGTCTGGTGATCTTCGCCATCTATCATGAATCACCAGGTCGATTCGCACCGGCTCTTTGAAGTAACTCATATTACCCGGGTGATGAATCTTTGCCAGTTGTGTCCCTTCTTTTATCGCCCAGAAGAATCTGGTCATAAACTTTCTCTTAATCGCGCTCCTCACCTGTGGCGTTGCCCCGGTATCGAGGTCATGGTAACTCGGAAGCTTTGCAAAAATCACAAAGGAAAGTTTCATTCTTCATCCGTGTAATCGTAAGCATGTTCTTTATTCCATAGCCAGTCTGAATATGCTTTGAGTTTTCCCCTCTGTGCCGGTGTCCGCTCGTCATCTGGCATTTCGGCAATGGCTTTTAGTTCTTCCCGCTGTCTTTCAAAGACATCCTCAAGTTCCAGAACTTCCCGATATTTTTCCTTCGCAATCCGGTATTGCTTCACCGCCTTATCCGCCAGCCGCTGAGCCTCCTTGCGCAAATCATCCACCTGTTTCAAACTTAAATCCTCATCCGAACCCAGGCAGACCTCGAAGTGGCAATAGTCATAGCTCAACATGATTTTAACACTTGCTTTTGGCATGATTATCCTCCTGTTTCGGTTTCAAACATTTCCCTTAATAGTTTTTATTGCTTCCAGTATCTCCACCACTACCTGCGGTACGATGGCATTACCTAAAGCTTTCAGTCTTTCAACCCGGTGTCCCGCCTTGGTGAGTTTAAATCCGTCCAGTTCAACGGAAATCCCATCATCCACTCGACAAAATTCGGTTGCAACTTCAATCCAGTTTTGATCCCAGTCTGGTGATTCAGTTTCCCCCTGATTTGAGTGCATCCCGGACTGTGAGGCTGGAAGTCGTTTTGACGTGGTGTCGGGAGCATGGCAACCATTTCCTGGGGAGTTGGGTTTTTGCCTTCCCCCCACTTTGCCGATCTCCCTTTTGTCCCCGATCCGCTTGTTACTGTACCCAATAATCCACACCCTGTCTCTCCGGTGCGGCGCATTGACGGCGCAAGCTGGAATAACAAGCGGTTGGACTTCGTAACCTTCGGCTTCCAGATCAGCACACACCGTGTCGAGTGCCATCGGGATGAAACCAGCAACATTTTCACCAATGACCCAAGTGGGCTGAAACTCTTTAATAATCCTAAGCATCTCCGGCCAGAGGTAACGGTCATCCGTCTTGCCTCGTTGTTTTCCCGCAACGGAAAAAGGCTGGCAGGGGAATCCGCCGGTAAGAAGGTCAATATGCCCGTCAAAGATGCTCCGCCCTGTGCGTAGTTTCCTTTTCTCCCATTTACCATGTCTTCTGTCGGTGTTGGTAATAGACCCACCACCGATCCTAACCTCGGCACTTTCTTTCCCCGTACCATCTGGTAACCCGTGCTGTTTTGCGCTTCGGGTGTCGGCAATAACCCGCTTCCTTGTGACTCCCCGGATGTCGTCATAGATCAAACTCTCCCTTCCGAAATTCTTTTTGATGACTTCCTGGCAAAACTTGTTATTGTCACAGAAGAAAACATTCTCATACTCATTTCCCCATACCATTTGACAGGCTAAAGCGAAACCCCCGATACCACTGAATAAATCTATGTGCCTCACTTTTCATTTTCTCTTTCCCCCCCCAGTCACCCGTATGGGCAACCGGGGGGCTTGGTTAGTTTGAGTTTTTTACCACGAAAACTTTAACCGTTGATCGGTGGAACACTTAGCTTACTTCCACATCGGAATCACCTCCTCTCATGGTGCCCGTCCCCGGGCCGCCATACCTTGAGCTTTAGGGACCCTATGCCCACAATCGGAGCAAAACCATTCATCCCCCATGTCAGCCATCTGCTTTTTGCAAGCCCCACATATCCCCGATTCATTCCCACGAGGATTCTTTTTCTCGTTCATCTCCAAGGTTAATCGATCAAATTTCTCACGTAACGCTCCCATACTCAAAATATTTATCTTCCAAAACCGATGCCCCTGAGAAAACTCAATAAGCTCGATTATTTCATCCACCGTCCTTTCGTCCCTCTCCACCATCAACCGGACATCATTCGCCCAGTCATTGACTTGCTTCTCTGTTATTTTTGCCTTGGGGTTGTTTTTGTGGATAAGTTGTTTAAGATTTTCGGAAACGGGAAGGTATCTTTTATTCTTTTCTAATTCTACTTCTAATTCTACTTCTAATTCTGTCGTCCGGTTTCTTTCCGGTATTTTTCTTTTTGGTGTCTTTTTGGATTCCGTTATTTTTCTTTTTGAGTCACCATATAACTCCCATTTAGTCTTAAAGTTACGTAAACGCTTAGAATATAACTCCCCGTTCCCCCCCACTTTTAGTATCCCGACTTGCCCTACTAACTTCTCCCTAATTTGCCCCCACTCTTCAATTGGTAGGTGTAGGAATTTTGCAATTTGTTCATCCGTCATCGGTGTGTTTTCTTTTAAATAGAGAGCACCCCTTTCCACTCCATTGAGCCACATTTTTGCCCAAAGACGGGTTACAATTCCCATCTCATGGTGGGTCAAAACTTCTATTGCCGATTTTTCATCTTCGAGTAATTCTGAAGCGTAAAGTGGAAACCATGGCGTAGGTTTTCGTGGCATCCGTCCCCTCTGTCCGTCCAATGGTTAGTTTTGAATCTTTGAGTTCAACCTAATCTCTTCAAACTCTTTTGCGGGATCAAACCAGTCATCCTTTATAATGTGCCCGATAGAAACAATGTGGAGATCCCCAATTCTTACTCTAGCGGGTTTTCCCACTAAAGCACACCAATCATTCACCTCCGCAATCTGAAAAACCCTCCAAATAAAATGCCCGGCATAATTTCCCTTGTTCTGTGGCGGATAAAGAGAATAACCACCAAATCCTTGCTTCTGTCCCCCCCCAAAGTCCAACACTAACCAAGCCGACAAACCTCTCTCAGTCTCAAAATACGCACTACAAATGATTGCGTTTCGTTCTATCATCCGTATCACCTCCTTCATCCTGGCGCCTTCAGTAGCTTAAATTTTGACTCAACCAGCTTTTCGTAGAATGTTACATTCTTCTCCAGATCAAAGATGTAGGGCAGAAACACTTCGATGATCTCACGTCGTGCAATCAGGATTTTGGCCACCTGGATCTCGACGTCATCCAAAACCAGCTTCCACCCGGTCCGCTCCGCCTGCTCACGGACCCGGACTTCCGTCTCCTTGCGCTTCTTTTTGATCCCCGCCAGCATGATTTCTGCTATGATTGGTGTATTGGCGGAAAGCTTGAACGTCTGCGGATGATCGTTTCTGTTAATCTGGAACACAATCCCGGAAATGCGCCCCTTTTCGTAGATTTTGCTTATGCGGTCTGCCCCAACCTCGATGAGCTTTTTCTCAATCAGGGCAACGCTCCGCTCAGCCGGCACAGAACTTGTATAGTTCTTAAGTTTCATTGGCTAATTTCGACCATTCCAAATTTGCTTTGTTGTATTCTTCCGGACTTATTCCTGATCCCACTTTTTTCCCATCAAAAACGATAAATTCCCACACCTGAGAAAAAGCACAGGCTTTCGCATCCCAATAGACATAATGTTCACCGGATTTTTCCCTTGCTTTTTGTAATGCTCTGATTTCTTTTTGCTTAGCCCACAAAGCGATTAATCTTATTTTTTCATCCATCCTGTTCTATCTCCTCAGCAAGCCCCCTCTCCGTAGAGAAGGGGCTTACCTGGGTTGAATCCCGCCTTATTCCGTCGGCTTCTCCGTTCCTTCATCCTCCGGCTTTTTCTCCGTTTTCAAAACTACCGTTACCCAACCAATTTTGAAGATGTTTGACTATTTTCCTGACTTGATTTAATTCGAGATGCGCGGGATTGTCCTGTCTACCTAACCAAATGGCTGAACTGCCCGGAGGTTCATAATTTGCCAAGCTGCTTTGTTGTAAATGGCATGGATAACCATTATGATCTTCAAAACGAATTATCTCAAACCCCCGTTCTGTTTTTTCTACTCTCATATCTCCCTCTCCTCCGGCCTGATATAAGGCATATCCAGCCGGTTAAAAAATTCCTCTTCCGTATCCGTCTTGAGCCGGCTTCCTTCTTTGGTGTAAATTCCCCGTCCATCGGCATGAAGTATCATACCCAAGCTTTTTGCTCTTTTGCATAGTTTGACATTATGTTCCGCAGATCCCGTCCTAATCACGAGAAGCGGTATCCAGGTCTCCGGGGTGGCAAAATAAAGATCCACCTGGACACCCATATAGAGAAATTGCATCTTGGTCGATCCCATTGACAGAACCCGGTTGCCATCCTTCAATCTCTTTCCCCAATACGCCAGTTCCACCATCCCCCCACCTTTCCGGGGGATGATCAGAATATCCACATCGTTAACTTCTAACTTCTGCCGTCTGATACTGCCCACGGTATACCATTTCCAACAGAATTCAGAAATATCATGGAACAGTGTCTGTGCTATACTCTGTGCCCTCTCCAGCGATATTTTCGACTTTTGGGATCCCACTAAACTATCTCCTCCTGCAGTTAAAGCTTCATGTCCTGTTGTATCTTTTCGATGGTGAACTGGCTCATATCGCGGTAATGAGAGGCAAATTCAGCGATGCCAATTTTATTGGAAACCGGAATCAGTACGGTGATCTTGACATAATCCTTTTCAACTTCGGCTTCCTTTTTTGTCACCATCCCGAGGTTACTTATGCTTCCGAAGAATTTCATTTTCTATCTCCCTCCTATGGTTTTGAGGTTTAAATGCCGACCGGCCCGTACGGGCATCATCCCCCGCCAAGGGTCGCTCTCAATCTTGAGCTACGGTCGGCATGATTTATTAAAAAACTCTTTATCAATCCTAAAACAAATCATCCTCGATCTTTTTCTCCAAAGCCTTGTCCAGTGTTTCAATCTGCTCCGGAACCAGCTTGTCGATCTCCACGGCGGAGTTTAATTTCAAGGTCTCCCGGCAAAACTTATCAACTGCCTCGAGATCCCCCACAAAATGATTGTTCAATTTCTCCTTGAGATCAATGACCCTTTCCCTGTACCCGATGAATTTGATTACCTTTTGCCCGTCCGCTTCGGTCAATAGATCTTTCTCCGTCACCGTCTTGGGATGCTCGATATCTAATTTGAGCTTTAACCGTTTCTGCTCCTCTTCGCTCAAATTCTTCATGCTGAGCAGTATGACCGACTTAGTCTCGACGGTGATTTTGTTCCCCGGTTTGGCGGGAGTTGTGGGTTTGGCGGCTCCATTCGCAGCGGATTCCTCCCCCGAAACGAATCTGTCCGATGTCTGTGTGGATTTCCGCACAACTGCCACATACGCCCTCTTCTCGGCAATCTGGATAATGGTATTATCCAGAGCCGCCGTCTCTTCATTTATTACCCGGTATTTTATGCCATAATCCGTCTTTTTAGATACCACACTTGCCAAATCGGTCCCTTCGGGGAGATCGTCCTTTTTAACCCAGCGGTATCGATATTTCTCCTCCATCGTGTTGCAGGATGCAATGGCATCACCTGCCTTTTTATCCGTATCTTTCCGAAACAGGGTGCATTTAATCCAGTAGGCGATGAATGGAATGGGTCTGTCGAAATCTACCTGTAATCGAACGATCTCAAATTCCGGTCTTAGATGAAAAAGTTCGCACAGCTTTTCCGCCCCGGGTTCAAGCAACCCCTCCTTTTGCCACCCCTTGATCTTCGCATAATCCTTTCCCCGTTTGAGATACTTCAGGATAAACTGGTCTCTCGCTATAATCAGAGAGGTGTACTCATCCAGGGTCATTATTTGTCCCGCTATGGCAACCGGAAGATTTTTATCCTTTTCTGCCATATCATTATTCACCGTTCTTCTCACCCCCTTTGATCTCCAGATAGAACTTCGATTCACCAGCCGGCTCAATTGTCACCCCGTCCACCATCTCACCCGTTTCTTTGATGAACTTCTTCAAATTGTCTTTCCGGATCACGATCTTGGTTTCTGTGAAGCTTGCCGCCTCCTGCAAATGATCCCCTGCCCATCCTAAAACTTTCTCCTCGTCGATTTCAAACTTATCCTGTTGCGCCCGGAGCTTCAGCTTCCCATGCGGCAGGTCCAGCGATTTGATCTTTGGATTCCGGCGATTCGCATCCCGCATATAAATCTCCAGGGGTCCAGACCTCCAGTCAATCTCTCCCTGGAGAGTCTGAAGTTTCCGCTCGAGATATTCCTGCAGTCGCTTCATTTCTCCCGCGACAAAACCTTTTATATCCTCCCCCTTCTGCATAAGCCGGGCTATTCTCTGGATCTGGTGATCCGCCTGAGCCGGCTCCTCCAGGACGATCTCCGCGCCGACCTCTCCTACCGGTAAAATCTCGGCTAAGAAATCATCCTCTATTTTTTCAGGTGACGTCATTTTTATGCTTGACATTTTTTCCGTCCCTTCCGTATATAAAAAGTGACTGTTTGAAAACTCTCCCCTTTAGTCTTTCGCCGGACCGAAGGGGAGTTTGCTTTATACTATTTCGAACTCCGGTGACTCAACCTGGTCTCCTTTACCCTTTGGATTGTGATCGGGATCATTGTGCGGCACTACCACTGGAGTGATTCCTCTCTTCTGTAACTTATCCAATTCCTCTTCCGCGATCTGATCCGTCACAATCATCTCGATTTGCTTCGGCTTGAAGGCATAGAAAATCGCTGATACCCAAGTGATCTCCTCAACCTTTCCAGTGGAGCCTTTTATGACTCTCCGTTTATTCTTTCCTTTAGTGTGCGCCAGAAGAATCCAGGTCTTGCCAATCTCGATATCCCGGGGTATTTGTGATATCCGCTTCGATACTCCTTGCTTCTCTGCCTCCAAGACGAAACTTTCCACGGTGGGATAGAATTTTTCCCCAACCCACATGAGACCAGTTTTACCGAGACCATCCGAATAACAAATCGGACACTCAAAACCATGACAATTATCAGGGTTAGATAATCCACGCATGAAATCCTTACAGTTTCCCCCAAAGAACTCCTTTCCATCCAACCACTGAATCCCACGGCTCGGCTTAATTCCAGCTCCGCACACTCGGCAAACTTCCAAGGGATAGGGTAGGCGATCACACACCGCCGACAATCCATCACCCACCAGATAAATCCCCCCCACTTTTCGATAACCACATCCACGTTTAATTTCTATTGCCATTTTCTTTTCACCTCCCCTCAGCTTTGATAGTTTTCCCTGTGTACCGTTACTTTCCTGCAGATGATGCACCATAATCTCTTCTTGTGCCTTTTCTCCCTTCTCTTCGAATTAAATCTCTGAACCGGGAAAATGTGTCCGCACTTTTCACATTTAAGATTTGACCGCATCTTCACCTCAACCAGATATCATCCACCACCCTAGCTTTCAACGCATTCCTCTCCTCTTCCTTCTGCAGCGGACTCTTGATATGCCGGTTCTTCATCCGATTTAATTCTTCCTCACTCAACATTTCCGTTAATTTTCGCCTATCCCGCATGGATTTAACCATCTGCCCCTCGACATCAATTTTCATGGTTTCCTCCCTGCAACCTCCGGAGTCTCTCTTTAATCTTCTTCATGGTCCCGGGTCGACTGATCCAGAACCATAACCTGTAAATTTTAGCCGCCATCTTCCGCCTCCATTCTCTTGGCATTCAAACCACCTTCTTTCAATACAACCCACTTTCCCTTAGCGAATCAATGACGCTTATCGCCCTGATTCTTACCGCCTCGATTTCCTCGGCACTCGGTACCCGACCTTCTTTAATTTGTAATCCGACGTAATCCGAAACCGGATGAATCGGTTTGCGGCTTATCGGTTCCATGTCTCCCGACACAATCCAGAGCAAGGCCAGGGCATAAAGCGAAACGGCTATTACTCCACAGAACCAAACTATCAAACCCTCATGCCTTTTCATGCGTATTCCCCCTTCCGCAATTGGCGTTTTTTTAATGGACATTTCTTTCCCAGCTCCTCCCAGCTTCCTAGTCCATACTTTGATGGGTTCAGTCTCAGATCACACCCTTTCCCGGGCGGATACTGACCCGAGCATTGTTTGAAAAAGTAATTTGAATCGTATCGAAAAATCATATTCCCTCTTTTTTCGAGCCGGGGAGCGAGGTAGGGGGGGCTTGAGGACCTCGCCCACATCGGCTCTTGCGTTTTCACTATCCAGAGGGAGGTGAAACGCAATTTTTCAGAGAACCTCACCGCAAATTATCCGGCATCCCTTATCGCGGCGGCAAAGGGATTGCTTGCACTTGACGGTGAAATCGGTTATTAATCAGCCAGTTTTGCAGCTCGTCATTGTTTGCGCGGACGAGCAGGAAATTACCGCCGTTGATCCGGATTCCAAGCTCGACATCGCTGCCCACGCTAATGATCTTCGCAGTGACGTCCAGGGGCGGAGGATGAACCCAAATATCCCCCGGGTTCAAGGTTACTCCCGCCCCGGAGAGCATAAACATTCCTACAACCAGAAGCACGGCAAACAATTCAAACCTCCATTGGGTTAAGGTTTTAGCACCCTTCGAAAGGACCGCCTGGCCAGGAAATCAGCCCCATCGAACGAGTACCCTTCCTTCAGTACCAGAAGCCTTAAGCGCTTCCGGAATTGCTTAAATGAATTAATCCGCTGTGAGCGTTTCCTTGGATTTTTCGATTCACTGAAAATGTTTACTTTTTGCACAGGTTCTTTAAATTTTTCCACTTGACAAATCTCTCCGATTTGGTTATAATGGTAAAGAGGTCATCGGATAGACACTTCCGACGACCTCTTTTTATTTGCGGGCATCTCCCATTTGCCGTCTACCAGCACCCGACCAGCCAAAATTTGAGGAATGTTATAAACCGGGATGAACCATTCACCGCCGATTTTGACAAATCCGTGTTTTTGTGGTTCCCGGCAGAACTTTTCCCGACCAAAATCATGAACGATCAAAAAGACCCTCATGGACATCATCCGAAGCTTGCCGACCTCATAGAGAAAAATAGTCCGAATATCTTTTCCGGTCAGATCGATGCCCCTCTCCCTGGCCGATTCGACAATTTCTTCAACTCTCAACTTCAGACCATACCTGGAACTCATTTTAAGCCTCGTAGAGCCACGATCTTTTCTCTTGGACTATTGAGTCGCCTCAACCGGAAAAATCTCTTCTTGCTTAGCCGGAGGCGGGATGTCGTGCATTTTTCTCCGCGAACAGCGAACCAGCACAACCAGACCATCGATGGTCTGAATCTCCCCGTCCCGGATAATGCAGGTAGAGCACGATCTCCCAATCGTATTCCCGTCCGATTTATACCGCAAACACGGTTGAACACCCTTAGCGTTAAAAATTGGATGATAACTCATACTTTCTCCTTACCATCCCCTTTTGGATTTATCAACGTTCTCCAGCTTACCGATAACAGACCCTCTCCTCGGGTTACCGCCGCAGGCAGGGCAGATCCCGTGAGAAGTAATCTCGATATCGGTCCCGTTATTTACAAAGGCAGTCCCGATAATCTTACCGCAGATACAGACTTTGTGAATTTTCATATCACCCCGAAATCACTTTATGCTGACTTTTGTTTGATCGGTTCCGGTTTTAACTCCGCTCCAAAAATATCTATTACCGACACCCCCAGGGCTTCAGCGATTTTTATAGCGGTGCTCATTTGGACATCAGTCTCCTTGTTGATGATCTTGCTAATCATCGTTTCACCCAAACCGCTCGCAATCCCAAGTTCCGCCTGGGTCATTTTTTTTTCTTTTAGGACTTCCCTTATTCGATTTTGCATGTCTAAAACACCTCCTTGATGAGTTACACTATCCTTTGTCGGCTGTAGTATACTTAATCTTTAATACTTGTCAATAGGGTATTTAATGTATTTTGCATATAAGGTCTTGACTTATTAGTCAAGAGATATTAAATAATTGTATGATTGATGTATCCGGGGAGATAAAAAAGCTTATAACCAAAAAGGGGATTTCGGCTGGGCATGCTGCTCGACTTTCCGGTATAGCTGAGTCGCATTTATCTAAAATTTTGAATGGGAGGCAGAAACCCAACCTCGATACCCTTTTTGCTATTGCCAGGGGTCTAAATGTATCAATTGCCGAGTTATTTGGTTATGAACCACATCCCACGCCCATCATCGAGCATAAGATCATTGTCTCCGGAAAACCTATCTACGGTGAGAACATCGAGAATTTTGTCCCGGTTCCCCTCCTGGCAGACCCGGCTTCCCTCGGCTCCGGTCTGGAGATTGACGAAAACAATGTGGAGGGTACCTGCCTCATTCATAGCCGGGCTTTAAAGAAAGGAGGTAGTTATCAGGCAATCTTCGTTAAAGGTAATTCCATGATCCCGGTTTTGGAGGATGGAGATATCGTAGCGGTCGACGTTAAAGAGCGGGATCCGCAGAAGCTCAAAAAGAAGCTGGTCGCCTGTCACTGCGGAGATTTTCAGGTTACGGTCAAGCAGTTGATCATACTGAAGGACAAATTTTACTTCAAGGCTTTTAATGCGAAGTGGGAGGAGGAAAATATGCCCATCCTAACCTCCCAGAAAGAGGGCTTGATCCTCGGCAAGGTGGTCTGGGCATGGAAAAAATTTGAATAGGAGAAAATTTGGAAGCAATTTTAGGTTGGCTCTTCATTTTGGGATTATTATGTGGCATCGTAGCCAGCTTGATCGGACATAAAAAAGACAGGAGCATTCTGGGGTTTATACTGGGATTTCTCTTTGGTCCCTTCGGCATCCTAATCATATTGGTCATCCGTGGCTCCAGGAGGAACTGTCCATACTGTAAAGAACTGATGCAATATACCGCTACGGTCTGCCCCCATTGTCAAAAAGAGAGCAGCTCACCTGCCCCAGCAAAATGGCAGAATCCGCGGGCAGCAGAAAAAATGATGAAAGCCGATCTTAGGAAGTTCAAATAGGGTAATCAGGAGGAATATATGATGATTTTTGTTATAATAACTATTAGTGTGTTAGTTTCAACAATTCTCTTCGGATTGCCATGTCTCTTCTTAGCTGAACGTAAAAATAGGGATGGTGGTGCTTGGGCAATCTGGGGGCTTTTATTTGGTTTGGTAACGCTAATTTATATTTTGGTGCTTCCGTCTCGGCACGGCGATAACATAAGCAAGATTCAAAGAGATAATAATTTTATGAGGGCCATGATGGTCCTCTTTGGTTATATGGCCATTATTTATTTGGTAATCATAATTTCATACTAAAAAATCAACAGCCTGTTGGTTTCCATGCACCTCTACCCTCGCAATAAGATTTTCTGGATCAAGTGGTCCGAAAATGGGGAAAGCCGGGCTCGTTCCCTTCATCGGTTCCTGGGGCTTCCCTTCCCCATAAAAAACAAGATCGAGGCGTACCGTCTCCTGGGCCGCTGGATGGATGCTCAAAAAGAGGCATACCCCCAGAAGCCGATCCAAACCCAAACCATCACCGTGGAGGAGTTTTATCGTCAGTTCCTGGCATACTTTTCCCAAAACCGCACCTGGAACACCACCCTGGCAGCCAAGCATCGGCTCAGGCCCTGGATCGATTTCCTTAAGATCAACCAGGTTAAATTTATCTCGGACGTCACCGCGAATCATTTCAATCTTTTTATGGAGACCATCGGCAGAAAAGCCAATGCCACCAAGAACCGGTACACCTCTACGATCCGGACGTCTTTCAAGGAGGGTCCGCAGAAGAGATACGCTCCGGCGGATCCCACCCGGGATGCCGTTCATTACCGGGAGCCAAAAAAAGACCGCACCTATATTCATGGCAAAGAGGACTTAAAGAAATTATTTGGAATTGACGATAAACCCTATGCGACGTACTTACAGTTTCTGTACTATACCGGCTGCCGCCGCTCCGAAATCCTAAATCTCGAATGGGCAGACGTTGATATAAAAAAACGGGTCATCCACCTGGCCAAGACAAAGAGCGGGGAGGCTCAGCTCGTACCAATACCGAAAAAGTTGACGCGAATCATAAAGGAGATGCCGAGAGGTAAAGACCAAAAACTATTCCCCTGGTCGGAGAATGAAGCTAGCGCAAGGATAGGAAGGTTTAGAGACAAAATTGGCCTGCAGAATATCCGGACGTTGAAAGATATCCGGGATTACACAGCCTGGGTTCTCTGGGGATTGAAAGAAGATCCCAAAACAATTCAGGATACATTACGCCATAAATCGATCATGACTACCGTTAAACATTATGACCATACATCTAAGGAAAGAGTCGGAAAGGCGGTCAATAGATTGTAGCCAATTTGTAACTATAGTCTGGGATTTCAACATATTTGCCCGTATTTCCACCGGTTCAAAAGAATATGAAAAACCACCGAAAGCATTTTATTGACAATCAGTTATATTAATACATAAAGACTTATGGCGGCTTAGCCAAGTGGGAAGGCAGAGGTCTGCAAAACCTAAGTAAAACAGTGGTATTTGCAGACTTAGAAGAAGTTTGTCCTCGGGGTGTCTTTTTTAAGGAAATCTATCCTCCTAAAATTAACCATCCTATCCCTGCCGTGACAGCTCCCAAAACGAACGACCAGAAGTCCAAGGCGTCTCCATAGGGATGAGATCCTCTCCCCTTGAATTTGTTATATAGTTCCCAGGAGAACCCCATCAGAATTGATCCTATCCCGGCAAAGACACTCCCTTCATATCCCCAAAGATGGCCGCCATAAGCCGTGATCAGGGCGGCCAACATAAAGTGAAGCAGTCGACTCCACTTAAAGACTGGTCCTTTCTTGGGTTTGAATATGGGCATGGGTTTTCTCCTTACAAAAATACTTTCTATATCTATACGATTTTTCTTGACTTTTGTTATGTGTGTGCGTATATTGATTAAAATAAAGGAGATTAGTAAAATGGTAACAAAGACATATTTATATATGGGTGATAGCCCCGATACGGATATTCTAAATTTAATGGGACAGATCACTGAAATAGAATATGCAAAAACCAAAGTACCATTTCATAAATTCGTAAGGGGCAAGATAGGTAAAGCTTTCTTTAAAGAACCCGGTAATTTTCTTCCTCGCACCAAACCTCCGATACTTGATTTTGTTATAATTCCTCCTAAATGGGAAAAAATTGGTAAGATGGACTCAATAAAATTTCCTGGAGACACACAAGTACCATTCCCCATAACTTCCCTGGATGATCACAAGCCCCATCCTTTTGTAGTTCTAACCAATGACAGGTATTGGGTGGAACTCTTTACGTTTGATGCTTATTTGATGTCAGAAACCAGGTCAAAATTTTCATTCAAACTTACCACGGCAATTTCGGAACTGTGGGGTTGTCATCCCTTATCAAAACGGGCCTGTCATAAACTTGCCAAATCTGCTAATTTACCATACAAGTTCCCCGCTAATACAATAAAACGGATGAAAATTGAACTATGAAAATCTCTAAAAAGAAAATCCCGAAGTCTTTCCCCTGTCCGGAATGCGGCAGCTCTAATACCTATTCCCTTGTAAATAAAACAAGGGTTTGCCGTAAGTGTAGTCACCGATGGAAAGATAAAAAATCAAATTGAAAGGAGTGAACAATGCCCAATCCCCATGAAGGTGAAAGAGTGTTGGTTTTAGTCATAGAACCAGAAATGCATGAACACCGTATTGCTGGTGTGAGGAAAATCCGAAAAATGTACATTGGCTCTTTTGTTGATTTTGGCAACATCTTTGGGAACCATAGATATCTCAATGTCCCGATGCATTACCTTATTATCAAGGATGAGAAGGGAACAACAACACGGGAACTTCCTGGGTGTTGCTATGTGGTAAAAGATAACGAGATTCAGCAAATCCAAAACATGCCAGATCGAGTAATCCGAGCAAATACAAAAATCGAACAAGTGATTAATAGTTTAGAACGGCTCCCCTGGCGCTTTCCTTCCCTTAAAGACGCAAACAGTGTTCCTCCTATTCTTCAAGAAAAGTCTTGATTATGCTACGAACCGCTGATAGTTTTCTATAAATTCGGCATCGGTGCCATGGTCGGGATTTGCATTATAGTACCTGTTCCAGTATTTTGCCATACCGGGGATATCGTTTGCATCGGGAAGCTTGGTGGGTATCGACCTGTATTTTAACCGAGCCATAAAGATAGACAACCGAAGATCCCACTCGAGTTCCTCCGCCATCCTGATTGATATCTCCGGGTAAACGTCAAAATAAACACTCTGCAGCCAGATGAACGTCTCCGGCTCCATCTGAAAAACCCCTAAGGCAGGACCTCCCCCTACCTGTCTCAAATATCTTCCGAATTGGCTTTCTTGAGCCGCGGTGCTTAAAAGTAGATTGACGGCTGAATCGGATAAAAGCTCCGGATGCTCCGATAAAACCCGGGTGATCAGGTCCTTGAATTGCTTTTTATCGAACATCAGATCTCGCCTTGTTTGCCCAATCCCGGAGATTCTTGATTTCGGCTTTGGCTATCGGACCATCCACCACCTCCACCACTTCTCCGCCCTTGATCACCGCATCCAGCATCTTAGCCGTTTCGTCATCCTTCTCCTCTGGTCCAAGCAGATAAAGAACCAACTCGGCCACCGCCTTTTTATCGTACTCGATCTTGACCGCCTTCTGCAGGATCGGCATCAGTGGTTTGAAAATATCAAAGATATCCATACTATCCTCCATTGACCATCTTCTTCCCCTCATAGCCGAGCTGAGCCACGAACTGGGATCCGAAGATGATCATGAGTAGGGTTTTTGTGTCGAGGTGAAAACCTCCCACCCAATCAATCCCCACCGCAAAAATGGTGGCGAGCCCCAAGGCAACCAGTGGTGGCAGAAAACTAAGATCGGGTAATTTCATCTTCAACCAAGTGGTTAAAGGGATTATGATGAGGGCCGCTATGACGTTCAAAATATAAATCAAACTTTCCATAATCTCTCCTTGTTAAAGGTTTCGTCCGTTTAATCTGTTTCATCCGTTGACCGCATCAGAAGTCCAGTCCTGCCTGAATCCCCGCGGTGAAAAGAATTGAAGAAACGTCATTCTCGGAGGGTTGGAAAATATTAAATCCGGTCAGTTCCACGACGAGTCCCCCTGTATTTGTTATGGGTGTCGGGATCAGTAAACCGAATCCACCATTGACCGATACCACCGCAAGTGTCCCGGTCTCATGCGCTCCACCGACACCCACTTTCAAATACAATTGTGGCTTCTTATCCTCAATGGATTTATTCAGATCCCGGGTATACAAATAAATCATAGCGGTAAGATCGTTGAATGAAAGTCCCTCATTGTTGATCTTCCGGTATTGCGCCCCTCCGTAGAGTTTATCACCTTTGAGACGAAGCAGACCCTCCACGTTGAAAATCCCGCTAAACTCTGCTTTCTGAAACTGTCCATAGGTACAGAATACCCCTCCGGTACCCTTCGCCCACTTTGATTGCACCTCCTGGGCTCCACAAACAACCGGCAGAACGAAAAGAACTGCCAATACGATTACCAGCAACTTTTTCATCTTACTCTCCTTCCTTTGTTTTTTGAATTAGAATTTTTCTTTAATTGGTGAAGTTTCACATGTTCTCCATTAGTAAAGAGCATCAGATTTTCAATCCTATTATCATCTGTAATCCCATTAATATGATGGACAACTTCTGTCGGCAAAAGAGTCCTACCTAAATGTTTTTCCATAACAAAGCGATGTTCAAGGACACAATGTCCCTTATATGTAAAAGGATGATTGGGCATATAAATATAGACATAACCATTTACATCTTTTCTTTTTCCTCCTTTCCAGTTAGGATTTCCACTTCCCATTCTAACTTGTTTAAATTTTTCAGATTTAGGTTTCCCTTTCTGCAATTTCTGGAATTCGGACATTTTCTTTATGGTTTCTTCTGAGTGTTTATATTCTCCCTTTTTAAATCCCATTATTTCTTACTACCTCCTCCGCCCTGAATCGCATGGTTCAGGTCTCTGTTTAAGATTTTATTCCAACAGATCCGGTATCTGGATCAGTTTATATCCGATATTGTCGTTGCCCATATCGAAATCAATATCCCAAATCATAAATGAATCGTCATCGGAGACCCCTGTCGGCAGTAGTGTGTGGTTCAACTTAATCTGATCCCCCATCTCCAATTCAATATGGTCCAAACCGGCCGAAAATTCAGGGATAAAATGACGATAACAGAACCATTCGGCAAGCCACCGGCACAATAAATCCGCTGTGGCATCGTCCCTGATCCAGTTGCATTTTATCTCGAATTTCTTGGTCGTATTATATTTTGTCTGACTATCGGCGCATAAGCCCGTATAGGTATCCGGAGTCCCCGCCCTGTCATTGCTTATTAAATTATGATCGGCGGCGGTTAAAAATTTTGTCGAGTCATAGGTATCGTTGTTGTTCTTCTTATAGTGAATATAAAATTTATTGTATACCAAATCCAGGTCTGAAAACTTAATCGCAATTTTGCCCTCACAGATAGTCTCCCGGTCGATGGTTTTCACCGCCGTCTGCTTCTTCAGGGCGATTACCGATTCCTTGTTTTGATAATCACAGAAATAACCGATGCAAAGTTCTCTACACAATCCCTTAATCACATCCAGGGAATTGTCTTGAGAATCTACATTGCCAGCGAGCTTCCAGTTCTTGCGCTCGCCAGACGTAACATTGCCCAGTAGATCAAAGGATTCAACGTCTATTTCGGCGGAGGTGAGTCCCAACTCATTCCTTAAAATGCATTCGATAATATAGGCGCCGGTTTCTATAAGAGTCGAGCCTAAGAGACCATTGTTGCGCTTATCGGAAATCCAGTCTCCGAAGTTCTCACCAAGATTCGGAATGAATATTATATCGGTGGAATACAATCCCCCGGTCAATCCTCTCCTTTTTTGTCTTTCCTGCTGGATTTTGAGTCCTGCTGCCGATACAGCATATCTGGCTTCAAAAATTAAATCCTCTAATTCCAGATACATATTTTTTATCTCTATGCTTGGAGTCCAGTCGTAGACATCGATTCCAAAATCGTAAGTCTGAATCTCATTCAAAGTCCATGGATCATATTGGTCCATACCTGTCTCACTTTTTCCATGTGCGGTTTTGTCCAGCCCGAATTTATAAACAAAATTCTTATTTTGATAATCCCCGGTAATTATTACACCATTCGATGGTCTGCCCTCGCTCTGTTCTCCCCCCCCCTCTCCCAAAAAGGTGTCGGGATTAAAATATTTGGCAATAGCAACGGCTGACGGGAAGTTAGTATTTATTGTCCCAATTTGAATAACTAATTTCAACTTGCTTTCCTCTAAGATGTGAGCGAATTCCACAGTGGGCACCGGAAATTTCAAAAATAACTTTTGCCCCGAAGTCAAGATCAGTCCGGTTGAATCGTCATTGTCGGTAACGTTTGACAAATCCAAGTCCCATGGATCGGTGCGTGAACCCTGTTCTTGCCCCTGCGACCAAAAAGTCGCTTTGAGTATATGACCATATGGCAATGACAGCGTGCTTGGACGATCAGAACTCAAACCGAAATTCGCCCCGGCATTACGTGGATAAATTAAAGCATACCGATTAATGTCGCTGAAGTAAAGACAGAAATCATGGAATACCAAGCGGGGGCTGATTGCGGTTTTATTTCTCGACATTATGAAAGCCACCTTATCCGTATCGCACTTATACGCTGGCACGAGATTTTTGTCATGATGCTTAAAATCACCCTCAATCTGATTGCCGTACACTAATGGAACAGCCAGTCCCTTGTTTGATCTTGGCGTCCTGGGATAATTTGTGTCATCCAGGACTAAATCGGGTATATCCTTATGCCTCTTGGCTTGTGCGTCTCTTAGTTCAATCTTGTAGGTTTCATAATTATATGAGACATCCTCAACCAAAAAAGTATGATGCTTAAGGATGTTCGGATATGCCAGAGTAGAACCCGTATAGAAGGCGAGGTAGATCTCGCAGGTCCGGTTCTCCAGGTTATGAAGAGCGAAAGATTGATCGAATCGGTCCTCTCCGCTGTACTCTGGGTTGGCGATCTCGAATGAGAGATTGCTAACAGTCGCCACATTTCCACCTTTGCCCACATCTATTGACTCTTGGATTCTGCCTAATTTGCCTTCTGCCAGAATCCCCCCCAGGAACTTTTTATACGTTCCTCCGCCCCCCCAGTCCGTTATGGTTATCTCCTGGGTTGCCCAGAGAAACTCGGTCCAGGTATCAGTCGGCTCAGGAATGATTCGAAACAAGATTATCCTTTTTGAATTCCCCGCCTTTCCCGCCTCTATCGCTGCCGGCAGAGTTTTCATGCGTAGTCTTCCTCTAAAACCATTCGTATCTTCATAATATTCGAGGTCTCCTGCTGCGGAGATCCAAAATCAGTCATCCTGACCGTATAAACATGAACTCCATCGGAGAAGGTGAATCTTTCCCGGGCTCCGTGTATGGTTTCGTGATAGAAACTTTCCAGATCCAGCCATCGGTAGCCCACATCATCAACGATCTTCATGTAAGCGGTTAAGACGATGGTCCGTTTTTTATCTCCGGCCAGTCCATGCTCGTATACCTTTATCTTCAAATCTTCCGTTCTGCTAATTGTTGCTGGTATTTCCGGGCTAACGGGATATGGCGGGATGGGAGTCTTGCGCAAATAAACCGTTGTTGATTCATAATCGAAGAACGGGGTAGTGGCAATATATATCGCAGTGGCAGTCAATGTGATGTCCGAACACAAGGCATTTCCGGTCTCCACACTCCCAGGGAATACGCCTGGCTCATCCGATGTAAATCGAATAGTGAAGTCCTGATACTCTCCGGTTGCCAACGAATAGGTGGCATCACCGATAATGCTGAATTGACTCCCCCCGGTGGCGATACTAACCGTGCCGGACAATACGGCGGTTCCGTAATTCGTGATCCGCAAAATCATGTCTTTAATGGTTTCTGTCCCCACAGTTCCGAAGTTTAAAGACGTGGGATCCAAAGTACATGTACTGCCTCCTGTTCCCGTAACGTAGATGTCAGAACATAAGACATTGCCGGTTTCTATGATTCCGGTCTTAACCCCCAGACTTCCAGGTGTGAATCTTACCGTAAAGTTTTGATACTCTCCGGCACCTAAATTATAGGCAGCCGTCCCTTGGATGGAGAAACCCGTCCCGTTTGCCGATACCGTTCCGGCAAGCGATTCCTGTCCATCATTCGTGATAGTAAACTGTTTTTCTGAATATTCATCTACCGCAACATTTCCAAAATCAAGACTGGTGACATCAAGGGTGCAGATTGGCGCCGAAGTTCCAGTTCCAGTCACGGTCAGGTCGGAACATAAGGCGTTGCCGGTTTCTATGGTCTTTTCCTTGTATCCTGTTGATAAGGGCGCAAAGCGAATGGTAAACCATTTAGATCCCCCGGGCGCCAGATCATAAGTCGCCGATCCCTGGATCGTAAAATCGGGGCCAACAACCGAAACCGTTCCCGTCAAATTTCCATCGGTTCCCGTGTTCTTAATCCGGATCGTTTTTTCTAACGATTCGCCAATTAACACGTCTCCAAAATCAAGACCGGCCGTTATTACTTCACAAGTAGTTATAGGTATGGCTACAGGACCGAATCCTACTCCGGTTGCGGATAAATTTTTGCATAAACTATTCCCCAGATCGACTATTTTTGATTTCAATCCGGGCCTTTGCGGAGCAAACCTAAGAGTAAAGACAGAAGATTCCCCGGGTGCTAAATCGTATTCACTCGTTCCCTGGATATCAAAGTCCGGTCCGTCAATTGAAACTGCGCCGACTAAATTTGCAGTCTCCGGGGAAGCCACAACCCCGACATTCTTAATCTCGAATTTTATATCAGCATAGCTTCCGACTTGAACTACGCCAAAATCCATCCCTTTGTCCCCAACAATAACTTCGCAAAAATCAAGGGGCACAGCTCTCATCCGAGCTGATCCCTTGGCAAGAATGTCCTTACATACCATATTGCCCGTATCGATAAAAACAGACTTAGGCCCGAAAGTCGTGGGTTTAAATCTTAGCGTGAATGTCTGAGACTGCCCGGGAGTCAAACTATAGGTAGCCGTTCCCTGAATCGAGAAATCGTCACTGGTGACGGCAACCGTGCCGGCTAAAGTTGCGATTCTTCCCGTATTGGTGATCTTGAATGGAGCTTCCGCATAGCTACCGAAAGGTATAATGCCGAAGTCTATCTCCAGGGGATCCACATTACAAAATTCAGGTAAGGGTATGGCTTCCATCGCACCGCGTCCGGTAAGTGCGACGTCATGACAGGTGGTATTCCCCAGGTTGACGAAAGCCGTTTTGACTCCAAAACTCGTGGGGGTGAATCGAACTATTATTGACGCCTTTCCCCCGGGCGCAAGAAAATAATAGGTGGTATCGGGAAGTGAAAATTCAGACCCGATAATACTGGCAGTTCCTTCGAGATGATTAACCATTCCAATATTGGTTATCTGAAATTTAAGATCGGAAGAGTTATTTATTCCCACATTTCCAAAATTCAATTCTTTCGGCTCGATCCTGCAAAACTCAATAGGGAGGGCGACCATTTTCCCTTTTCCCGTAGCCCGAATATCTTTACATAGATTATTTCCCGTCTCAACAAAAACGGATTTTTCACCAAAAGTTGTCGGGGCAAAACGGACAGTAAAGGTCTGAGATACTCCGGAAGCCAAACTATAAGCAGCCGTTCCTACTATTGAAAATCCCGAACCAGAAACGGAGACAGTTCCAGCCAAAGTTCCCGTATCGGCCATATTTGTGATTTGAAATTGCAAGTCTTTTTGATCGCCGATGCCAACGTCTCCAAAATCCAGTAAAAGAGGATCGACCCCGCAATTTATCTGAATATAAGAAGGCGCCATTTTCCCCGTTCCCATAATTGGAATATCATCACAGAGAGTATTCCCCGTCTCTATGAAATCAGTTTTTAAGCCATACGATGAAGGCGCAAATCGAACGGTAAATTCTTGGGATGCCTGGGGAGCTAAATTGTATGCCGCCGTCCCCTGAATAGAAAAGTCCGATCCTCCAACAGATACGGTGCCGGCAAGGTTACCTACCTCTCCGGTATTTTTTATTTTGAATTTCATCTCAACATAACTACCCACAGCAACCGATCCAAAATTCAAAGATGCTGCGGGTGAACCCGATGCAAGAAGGGCATCCACTGGCTTAGCGTAATCATAAGGTGTCAGGATTTTGCAAATCGCACCAGAGATGCCTTTGCCTATAACATTTCTGTCGTAGCAGAGGTCATTGCCAGCATCAATTATATCAGATTTTGTTCCGATGCTTATCGGCGCAAATCTGATCGTAAAATCCTGGGATTGTCCAGCCCCTAAAGAATAAGCCGCCGTCCCCTGAATGGAAAAGTTCGTCCCCGTAATCATTGCAACCGTTCCTGCCAAAGTTCCATCACCCGTATTGGTTATTCTAAACGTATGCTCTACAAAATCCCCAACGGCCACTTCTCCAAAATTGGGAAAATCTGTACTCACTATAGACCAACAAATTGCCGCCATTTATATCTCCAGTTTGTGCTTTTTGACTAATTCCTTAAAAACTTCCAGGACTTTATCTTTGAATTCGAGAGGAAAAAGCAAAGCATCTCTGCGATTCATCCCACCAAAATTAAAATCCCCCATCTCCACCTGAATTGTGGTATCACCACTTTTTCCCGGTATCGTTCCGGTTCTATTCATATATTCCAGCGCCGGGATCCCAATCTTTCGCGCCGATGGTTCCTTAAAATAATATTCCCCCGGCATAGCTATGATCGGCACCGAATCCCTCCCCCAGATTCCCCCGGTGACCATACCTCCAGTCTGTAATGCCTGAACCAAGCCACCCTTGGAAAAAGCCAATGAAAACAATCCCGCTATGGTCCCCAAAGGACCCAAGAAACTGGCCGCAGCTTCCATAGCTTTTCGCTTCGCTATCTCCTGTGCTAAGATCGCAGTCTTAGCCATTTCCTTGGTTTTGAATAGCCCGATTTCTATTAGATGACTGGTAATCCAGGTAGCGACTAAACTCCCTAAAAGATTTATCAGGAAATCCCCGAATGCCTTCGCCGCCGACTGTAAGTTTGCGTAGAAACTCTTGTGAGTGTCAAACATTCCTTTCACCATATTCCCCGCAAAATCACCTATGCCCTGATATAGTCCCTGATAGATCCCCCTCACAAACTCCGAATGCTCCGCGTATAGCTCTCTTTCTTGACTTAAAACTTCCGCCTTTTCGGCCAGTACGGTTGCGTCAATTAAACTCTGGGATACTCCCAGTTCCTCAAGTTTCTTCGCCTCCGCCTCTATTTGCAGGAACCGGACGTTTTTATAATCCTCCCAGAGGGCTTTTTTCGTTTCTATTGATGTCACCTCCGAGCTAAAAATCCCCTGGTATAATCCAACCGAAGTGTCGAGCAGTTCTTTGGTGGCGGCAGTGTTATCCAACAATCCCTTGCGCTCTTTTTCCAGATCTGCTATTCTAAATCGGCTCAATTGAAGTATCAATTCTATGGGCGCCCCCTGCTTAAACATCTCCTCGCCTTCCATCTTGATCTGCTCAATCCTTGCTCTCGAATAATCTCCCCAGACCGCACTCAAATCCGCCTTTGTCCTTACCGCATGATCCAGAAGATCTTTATATCCCGCCACCTGCAGATCGATTGAGGATTTGAAAATCCCCAGATCCATTTCCGGGGTCTGAATCTTTCTCTCTTTCACTCCTCCCCCCAAATCTATTCCCGGTAGTTTTATTTTTGCGGGTATTCCCTTAACAGTGCCAGATATTAATCCTGCAATTTCCTGAAATGCTGCGCTGGTCTTTTTATAGGTTTCATCCAATGGTGCGAACGATTCCTGGAGGTAGGTTTTAATCTGCATAGCGGCATTCTTAATTTCCTCCTCTTTCGGAATTGATAAAATCATTTTCGCTTCAAAGTATAAAGCTGTTCCGGCCAACAAAGCAGCCCCCAATGGGGTTAAAGCAAAGGCAGTTGCTTGAGCGGTGCATACTCCTATTTGAGTGGCTAAACCAACTAAGCCTGAATACATCGAATTTATACCCTGAATAATTTTATAGGTTAAGAATATCTCAAATGCTGTTTTTATGGTGTTCCGATGTTCCCAAAGCCAGATCATCCAGTCCTTCACCATCCCCCCATACTTGACAATCGCTTCCCCAAAATCCTTAGCCCATTTGTCTACTTTCCCGCTTTCTATAAACCCGATTATGGCATCCCGCCATTCCCTTATCCGGGGCAAAAGTTGAATCGCAATCACCCCGCCAAATGCCTCTTTTATCTCATCCACCCAGTTTTTCAGGGATTGCATCGCCCCGGCAAAAGTGAGCAAATCTTTTTGCGCAGCTCCCCCCCACCGCTCATTCAGATAACGGAAAGCCACCTCCGCCTTCTGCGCATTAGTGGCACCCTCCCCTAAGTCCTTGAACATTTCTTTGAGTATGGGCAATTGCTTCTCCAGCATCATGGTGTTCCCGCTCATAGTCCGGCTAAGTAGACTGGTGGTCTCTTCTAGTCCCCCAAACCCGGCGGCAGCCAGGTCCGCAGCCAGTGAGGTTATCCTGAAACTTTCCCCGACGTTTCCGGTTAAATTGATCACCCGGGATAGGGAGGCCTGAACCTCCTCATCGCTGAACCGGGTGGTTTTTTGCATTTCCTGCGTATAAGATATAATTCCATCCTTAGCCGATTCCCAAACCGCTCCGGTGCTCTCCACCGCTATGCTTAATCGTTTTATGGATGACTCGGCATCCGAATAAGACGACACCGCGCTTTTGACCACCGCCACCAATCCCGCCACCCCCATCCCTACCCCCAAAACCCCGGCCAGCCCGGCCAAGGTAGATTTCATGGAATTGACCGAGCTGTTCAAAATGCTTTGTGCCTCTCCCGCATTTCGCTTCAGGAGGGCGGTATCCAGACCTATTTGTGCATAGAGTGTTCCGAGATTAGCCATTTTTCCTCTTTCCGGGGATTGGTTTCGCCTTTACCATAGGAGGCATCAGCTTATCCTTTTTGGTTAAACCCTTTTTCTTGGCCCAGCCAAAGATTTGCTTAAGGATCATCTCTTGCTCCTGGACCGATTGAATCTTGGTTTCGCTCTTTTCACCTACCATCTCCGGGGGCATGAAATCGGACGGTTGAAAAAGCTTATCTTCTTTTTTACCTCGGTTCACATTGGCAATCATCGATGCCACGATTCCGGTCCGCAGATATTCCGGGAACTGTCCGAACGGTTCGATAGCATACCATGCTTCCCATTCCCGCAGTTGATGACTCGTCAGGATCCGGAGCATGTAATCCGGATGCGGAAAACCCAAAGCCAATGCTAGGCGGAAATGGAATTGGCGCCTTGGGCGCCTTCGGAGTTTTTTATCAGTTCCTCCATATCCTTCTTTCGCATGCCGTTAATTCGTTGAAAAACTGCAAAGACTCGATCTAAAGCTCGACTATTTTTGCCTCCGAGTTTCAAAACGTCCTCTGCCGAAAATATCCGCTTCCCCTCCGGATCCACCACACAAAGAGAGACCGCCTTTGCCCGCACATTGGTGATATCCGGCTTTTCCTTGTCCCCCAGGATGGAGTTCTCAAACTCATCCCGTTCCGTTCCGGTCAGGGTTTTAACCAGAACCTCTCCCCCCCATTCCGGCACCGAAACCGTTTCGGTCTGAAGATCGTCCGCGTTTAGAATTGCATCTTTGGTTAAGATGTTCATTTGGTTCTCCTGTTGGTTAATGGTTTGTTTTTGTGATATGAATATTTCTCCTTGACTCCCTTTTTATGCGGAGACTAATTCCACACCCCCCGTAATTCTTATGCGCACTGTAGCAGTTACCTGCTTCCCGGTTCCGGCTTCTCCACCCAGACCCTTGACATAACCCGCGAATTCAAAGGTGGTTTCGTCCGACAATACAATCTGGTAGTTGTGGATATCTTGGGTATCGTAGTCGTCCAAAAGAACTTCGTAATCTGTCCGGACGAAATTCATTGGCAGTTCAAGTATACCCGAATCTTTGAATCCCAGGAGATACTCCCTGGCTTGACTCGGAGAATTCAGGTGGGTTACATCAATCTCCTCACTGTCCAAATTGGGTAACGGGACAGTGATTACCTCGCCTATGTGCGTGAAAACTTCCGGAGAAGCTCCATCACCACGTTTAAATTGTGTTTCTGTTGCTGCAATTGCATCTGACATTTTGTGCCTCCATTCGTTAGATTGTTTTCCAACAAAAAAGCCGACCCGCCTCCCGTATGGGAAGCGAATCGGCTCGGGTTATTTCCGGTGTCCGATACTACTATAGATTTTGTCCTCTTTACTCTAAACTCTTAACTCTATATTCTCTCCTTTCTTTTCCTCCGCACCCTTAACTCTCTACTCAAAACTGTTAAGCAGTCGTTCTGTGCAACCGAAAATTAACGGTCAATTCCGGCCTGTGGTTTTCATCGTATCCTATGAAAAAGACATCCCCCTCCGCCCAAATCCCAATGTATCGCGTCCCATTTACCTCTTCATTATGCATTCCGTTCAAAAAATTCTGTATTGACAAGGCCAGATCGTAAGCCGCCCGGTATTCCCCCTTATCCCCCCGAATTCGTACTTGAATGGTCGGCTTCATATAGTCATAGTCAGGGTTGGGTGGTTCTCCTCCCGTATCGTAAACGCAAACACACAAATCTGGAATCGGGGGCATTTCGGAAACGAATAGATCCGTCCCGAAGGTCAACCCCAGGGAGGACTCACCATCCAACAAATCTTTAATGTCCATACTCGGAGCATTCATCTCTAATCCCTCCCCGTATCCACATGCGCCCTGCGCCGGATGATGTCGAGTATTTTGTCATAATTCATTTTTAACGCTCTCTCCAAAAACTTCCACGCCCCGACGGTATAATGCTTATCAATCTCGTGCACAAATGGTGCATAGGTGGCAGTAAAACCTATCTCTCCCGCAATTCCCGAAGAAGTTTTAATTGGCTCCGGATGTTCAGCGACTTGTTTGCCCGCTGGTCCGGGAATTGTATAACAAGAACCCCGAAGATGCCCATGTTTAATCGGCGTTAGAGGAAGGACATCGTACTTAACTTTCAAAAGTGCTTCCCACAATCCCGCCTTGGTCCGATCCTGGATTTTCCGCACCTCCTTATTCAAATTAGCCAATACCTGATCCAGCCCGGTTATATTGACGCTATATCCCTGCCATTTGCTTACAGCCATATCTTCCTCAAAAAATTCTCCGCTTTGAGATCCGGGATCTTGCTGAATTGCTTAATCTCGTATGCTCCCGACACATCCAGCGGATTCCCCGCCGATGATGATCCTAGAAAAAGATAACCCCCCACCTGGACGTCTTCTCCGACAAAGACAACCGCCCGGGATAATTTTTCCTGGCCGCTCGTATCGGTAAACAATTCCTGTTTGTCCTCCCAGCGAACATCAATTTCTACCGGGGCGTCAAAGTTCCTGCCACCGTAACCATCCGAAACCGGGTTCCCCCAGTAGGTGGCAGTCTGCTTTAAATTCCTGGTAAAATTGCTCGATCTGCTCGGGCTCATCCCAATGCCTTTATCTCTGCCTGCCGTTTCGTCTCCTGGATCCGTGCAAATACGCCGTGATGGTCCAGAAGCAGCACCTGTTGCCCGTACGGAGTGAAGTTCAAGCCCATTCCCGACTGTCCATGATAACTGGTGGCTACCTCTCCGATAGTCTCCGACTTCACCTGCGGATCCCGGATAGCCACGAAATGAGCCGCCAGATAGATCTCAATCTGTTTCAGAAGCGCATCGCCGTATCCTTCGTCGTTTAAAATGTCCGTCACCATTACATTGGCGGTCGTCAGGAATGGAACTACCTCTTCTTCGGTCAGCTCCGTCTGGATCACTGCTTTTACTTCCCCTTCGCTTGCCCGGATTGACATATTTTGCTCCTCTCGTTTGAATCTTCGACGATAGTTTCAAAGATTCCTTCCTTCCATAGAATCGGTGTTATGAAATTGTCCATCTCCTTTTCTTTCCACTCCAACCCTAAAAAGTGAATCATCGCTTTGACTTCCGCCAGTCTCCCCTGAATCATCCGTTGCGGCCAGATCTGCCAGACAGACAATTCTTTATTCTCCGTCAATTCGGAAAATCGCCTTTTGTAAGTCTCCAGCCACCCCCACCAACCCTTGGCATCGTCATAAGCAGACATGTAACCGGTCTTCAGGCACGACCGGATAATGTCATTATCCTTCCTTCGCACGATGATCCAGCGCGCCTCCGGAAACGCCCTCACCCAAATTGGCCAGATCAATACGCTCTTCGGATCGGCATAAAACCAGCAATTATTTTCCAGATTCAACAATCCATTCATGGAAAATATGTCTTCGACTCTCTGTCTCCACTTATCCTTTAGACTATCCGCCAGCTTTTTGCACATCTCGATATCAGGCAAGGGTGACTGCCCGTTCGGATCCGCCTTGATTCCCCGCAGAAACGGCTTGACCAACAGATCCCGGATTTCATTGGGCGTTCCCTTCAATGCTCCGCAGATCTGGACCACCTCGCTGATCAGCGAGATCCCCGACCGCTCCATCCCGGTTATGAGAATTGGCTTTTTCATTTATTCACCCACAGACGGATTTTTCTCTATAAGGTTGACAAACTCATTGGCAATGTTATTACCCCCCGATTTTGTACTTACAGGTAAATACCAGTGTCCGAGTGAATCTGGCGGGCAAGAATTTTTCCAAAATGATTCGGGATAATAATTATTCCATAAAATCATCGTCGGTTTTTTGAATACAACCGACATAATAGTATTACCTCCACAAAACCCTATACATCCAGAAGCGGAACGCAATAGACCGAAAAATTGTTCTAGGGTCGTCTGCCCGCTCAGGTCAATCAAAAAACGATTTGACTGTTGTCTGTCGAGTAACAGTAATTTTGCATAAATATTGTTCTTAGAAGGACGATTCCATTCCGCACCAGTCAATATAATTTTATGTCCCGTGGTACGGTGGATCTGTTGCAGAATATTGAATATCTGTTCGACGGGGAGATCGGCGAGCCATTGCTTGTATGTTCCATGCTCCACAAAGAAAGCAACTATAAACGGACCCGATTTTTCTTGCCATCGAGCACCATATTCCATCTCTTCGAGAGAACTAAAGATGGGAGGATACCAGTTAACTTGATATTTAGGCATAATCTGTTCAAGGGTCTTATTAAAACGGAAGGGTCCGTTCGCAGATAAGAAAAAATCGAATCCTAACACATTCCTAAAGATACCTGGACCATTTTCGAAATAAGCTTGATGCCAAACGGGTAAGTCTTTTTGCTTGCAGTCATAATAACCCCCTGCGATCACAAAAGGTACTTTACGGACATAATCCAGCGATCGGTTACGGTCCGACTGTGTGCTTAGTATCCATATTTCGGGAAGTTTGATGTTGTTTACTTCCAGGAACGACTGCAACTTGCACATCACCCAGTAAATATCTCCTATGCCGGGGGGCACCAGGATACGAGCCGATTGTACTGGAGAAATTTTCTGTGCATATAGAACAATTTTAGATGGGATAGGTTTGTGAATCTTAACGACTTTAAATCCATATCGTTCGAGTAGTGATTGCAATTGATCGGCAGTGAAGAACCAAAGATGTTCAATCTTTTTCCAATGATGTTTTCCGTCTTCGGAAAAAAAATCCGGGAAATCTATTATGAGCCACCCCTCGTTTTTGAGGATGCGTTGTGCCGTCTCGAGAGTATCCTGTGGGGATACCATGTGTTCAAGTGAATCGTGAAGTGTGATTAGAGATGCATAATTGCTGGGGAAATGAATGTCCTTGAGTTTCATGTTGTAGGTCCATCTATTGTGATTAGTATGAATATCACAACCATAGGCAGACAGATCTGACTCTCGTGCCATATCGACAAAAGCCCCGTTCCCAGAACCAATATCAATAACGATGTCTCCAGATTTGAGGAGAACATCATTTCTTCGATATTGTTCCAGTCGTTCCTTGGCCACCAGTCGGTCATGATCATAGGAGTGTCGATAGACATCTTGATAATATGTATTTCGATACCAGCATTCCAATTCCTCAATCGTTATCTCTATCTTTTGCCGGATGATGCCACATTCACATACGAGGACGGGGATATTCTGTTTTTCCTCCTCTCGTGAGACCATTGAACCGCAACTACAGGGAATATTCATTTTATTTATATCCTTCTGTTTTCATCTCCACCCTTCCCTAAAATATAAGTTCCTATCTCCACCGTTCCGGCTTCATTGAATCCCCGATGCAACGGTTTAAAGCCCAAGGCCATCACCTGCTCATGCGTCCACTGCTCATGGTGCGTCTCGTATGGATTATTGTATACCGTGCCATCTTGTGGGCAGGGAGAGATCGGGATGGTCAAATAAACATCTGCTTCAATCCCCCTTACCGTCTCAACCAGCTGCGTTCCTTTTTTTCGGCAGAAATGCTCCAGAATGTCTCCCAGGATAACGGTATTATATGGCGCCCAATCCTGAAACCCCCTGATATTTCCTTCAATCACTTCATCGTAAAGCCCGGACTTACGAAGTACATCTACACATGGCGGCCAGACCTCAATAGCAACTATCCCGATAACTTTACCCCGCAGAAGCTGACCCCACTTCCCGCTTCCAGCTCCGACGTCAAGAACAATCCTGTCGGGTTTGGAGAGGATATCCTCGGTCATTATTCTTTGTCCCTCCAGTGGCTGTTGGCTCTCAGGCATCCTTTTCTCCCGGCATTTTATAGGTTCTTACCTCCGGCGCCGTCCCGATTCCTCCGTTCCTAATCGCCTCATTTAGCCGGTGGTTAATCTCATCCTTCAATCTCACTCTCTGCTCCCCGGCTGTCCGTGCCTTAAACTCGAGCTGACTGATTACATGATCATCCGGCTCGGGCTTACTGCGCTCCTCCAGAATCTTTGTATTGGAGTCATAACAGACGATGTTCTGGATCGAGAGTTTATCGAAAAGCTCTCCTATCGAGCACAGATAATCGTATACCGGTCTGGTCATCATCCCTCCGCTTTGACCACTTTCATATAATACCAACCGCTTCTATATTGCGGAAATTTGGTCATGTCCGAAACGTAAACAACTTTTCCTCCGCACCGCCCGATTAGGTCTGTTGCATATTCGGGGGTCCGGACCATCCGCCCCGCCAGCATTGTTTTATCTAAGTCTACCCTGTATTCATCTACATTTAATTTCACTTTGCCCGCGAATAGATTCAAAACCTTCCCCACACACCATTTTTCTACCCATTGTTTTAATTTTGGTTGTTCAAAGGTATATCTTTTGGGTGGTTGTAATAAGTAAGTAAAATCCATCATTCTCCCCTTGAGCTTCTTCCCAACAATTCAATGCCATACCTTCCAATCCTGAATACTTTCTTGTAACCATGTCTTTCACTGAAAGGCGGGCGGTGTTTGATTTTATTGATTATGGCAATACCCCTACCCCAGAAACGAATCCAGAATCCGCCATTATACAGACAGAATACAATATCGTGTCGATGTAATATGAAAAGTCTATCTTGTCCCATATTCTCCCACAAGAACCGGGTTAAACAAAGTTTTAGGCACGGCATTCAATCTTTTCTCTGTGATTTCCACATAAGCGGGTACATCATCAAACCCTATAAACTGAAACCCCTCTTGCGCCGCCGCAATCAGAGTGCTTCCAGAACCGGCAAAAGGATCAATAACCACACCACCTGGCGGAGTAACTAATCGGCACAGGTAACGCATAAGGGCAAGGGGCTTGACGGTGGGATGGTAATTGGTTCTTTTATTTAAACCACAATTTCTTGGATTATCACCACCTGGATTCCCTTTTTTTCGACCTTCATCTCTTTGTTTTTCTTCTCCCCCTCCACATCCCATATCTCTTTCCGTCTTGCTTGCTTTCGCACAGTAAAAGAATCGGGCGGCAGAGCCGGAATTTGCATGACTTCTCCCAACTCCTCCGAGTCCGAACATTGATGTTCCACTATATTTGTGACATATCCCCTCGTGTGTTTCAGTTGATGGAAATTCCGCCAGCACTTCATCCGAGCCATCGTGGATTAAGTTGGCGGGAAAGCGACCTTGGGATGGAATAAATGTATGCTTTGTTGATGTCATAAAACCAGAAGCCTTATCCGCTGGGCGTTTACTAACCCTATTTAATTCAGGCAATTCATCCCCTGTTGTCTCTACTCTACATCCATCCACATTGATCCCCCCTGTTCCATACTTCAACACATTCTCGGCAACGGTCTTTTCAGATAGAGGTTTTCTTGCCATGCAAATCGGCTCGTGTGCGGGCTTGAGAGCAGTGCCCCAACCAGACCATCGTTGGGCTTCGGATGTTAGGGGAGCAGTAATATATTTTCCCTTGTCTGGTCCCGCACCACCATAAATACCATTTGCCGTTCCGATACTATCCACTCTGTTTTCGCAATAGTTTGGATTGACTCCTACCACTTTCCTTTTCCCCCCTGCCTTTTTATCTATCGCCTTGCTAATATTTAAACTCTTCGGGAATCCTGATCCGTAAACCCATTCAATCATATCCCTTATCTCAAAACCAGCGTCCTCAATAGCGCAAGCCATACGGTGATAGGTTCTGCTTCCGCCGAAAGAGAGTAAGTGTCCGCCAGGTTTCAAGACCCGTAGGACTTCACGCCACATATCGACATCATAAGCTACGCCCTTCTTATCCCATGCCTTACCCATAAAACCTAACTCATAAGGGGGATCGGTAATGCAGGCAGAGATGGAATTATCCGGCAGTAACTTCAACCCTCCACGGCAATCTATGCAGATAGCCCTATTAATAAAATCATCGGGATATATCAATTTCATTCTCCCCAGTGCTTCTTCAACCATTCCGGTTGCGGCTTAATTTCTGCCGGTCGCGGAAGACCATGAAAACAAATTATTTTTGCATCCGCAGGCAATTTCCCTTTCGGCAGAATGTCCACCTTATAACTATAGATTCCCGGAAAAATATCCTGCGCCATGACGACTTTTATCTGGTCTGATCTCTGTCGGCTCAATTCCTTTAACCAGTCCTGGTCTCCCCTGAATCGCTTGTTCCCAACCGTCATCGAAACTCCCTGCCTCTCTTTGTGAAACGCCGCCTGATTGCCAAAATTGATTCGGAACTGATCAAAAATCCAGGTTAAATTACCATTCCAACCCATGATCCCGGAACACTGATCGCCCCGGTAAAATCCCCGCAGCATCACCAGCGGACCCGGGTTATTTACAATCCACCTCGCCAGGTCATCAATCGCTCCGGTGATCACCGTGTCTAAGTCAAAGTAAAGCGCTGGTCCCTGGAGTGAAAAGAGCCCCATCTTAGCCCACCACCCGGGCCAACTATGCCGTAGCGGTACGATGTAATGATTTGGAAGTTCACTGATACCAATGTTTTTCTCCAATTCATCCGAGAGGCACATGAAGATATGGGGCGTTTTCAGGTTCGCCTCAATTCCTGCCGCCAATTTCATAATATAGGAAACATCATACCCCCCACCTTTCTTGAACACGGTGGCTATGGTGATCATACCACATCCTCCAGTCGAACCATCGGGAAAACTGTCAGCGCGCTTCCTTCCGTGGCATTCAAACACTCCACATTCAATCTTTTGAGCGACTCCGCTATCGCAGGAAACGGTTTCATAAATCTGGTATACCGGCTGTTCGGATCGTGCTTTTTGGGCGGAGGATCATTTGCCGTCGGGTAATCGGTATGATAATTGTGACGGCCGCCGTCCATTTTCATGTCAAACCCCAGCAGGATGATCCTTTTGACTCCGAAAAGATAGGCCAGATTGATGGCGCAGGCTCCGGAGCTATAATTCCAGTTCAATATTCCGGGCCTGGTCGATATCCCCGCATTCGGCGAATTGTCCCGTCGCATCACCTTGATTCCCGGCGCATTGATGAGTTCTCCCCGAATCGTTACCTTTAGCCCGGCGAAATTCAGAAGGTTGTGCTTTTCCCATCGGTGGAAATTGAGGTCTCCGAAAAACATTGCATCAATCCAGTCGCCCAACTTAAAGGCATTGTTGACGGCAAGGCACCGCTTATTCCTCAAAAGCTCCATATTGACCCGGTTGAGGCTCGGACCGCCACCCAGGATGAAGCATTCGCCCCCCTGCCATATCTTTGGGACCACCCAGAGGTTGGGATTCCGCATCACCTAATCTTCGGCGGGAGGGTCGATGACGTCGAGATCCGGTCCTTTGCCAAGTTCGGGGTCAATCTCAGGAGTTTCAGCCTCAACCAGCGCCGCCGCCGCCTCTTTGGTCAGAAGTTTATCGTTGATTTTCTTCCCTGTCGCCTCATTGACCACGTTGTATTTCCCCGCCCCGACATGCACCGCCTTCAACCCGGCTTTTGGTTGTGGCGCAGGTGGATCCGGGTCAAGTTGTTCCAATGTATCCAAAAACGGCTTTGCCTGCAACGGATCCAGGGTAACGATCTGTCCCTTGCGGTAGACGGTCTTTTTGCCTCCTGTGCGAACGATCAGTTTACCGCTTTTCAATCTGTATCTGGGCACGATTACCTCCTTAGGGAATTTCGGTTTGGTTACCGTTTCCCCTGTTTGAATTTATGCTAAGTGTGCGACTCCGCAGCGACCGTCATCATCGGATTTGATCCGCGGCACCATGATGGCAAGCACCAGTTGGTTAAGCTCGAAGCCACCCGGAGATTCCCACGGGATATTGGTGATGTCCATCCCGATCACGATCTCCACGGTTTTGCTCGAGAGCTGGACTAAAACCACGTTGTCATCGGCGAGTTTCGGCGCCACCTTGACGAACTCTATTCCCTCGATTTCCGCAATCCTCTGGGCTACGGTGATGGTGCCGTAGGTCTTATAATCTTCCGCGATGGCGGATGCGTAGTTCGGGGGTACATACAGACCACAGGGTCCGTATTGGTAATCGTCGAGAAGCGCCTGTCTCATGGCCAACACATCATCCACGATTATAGCTCCGGTTGCGGCCGAGGCGTCCCATTGAGTGGCTAAGGTCACTTGATTCCGGTCAGGATGATCGCAGTAACCATAGATGATGGCATCGCCGAATTTATAGGAACTGGCGCCCCGGAAAAGCACCTCCTCGATTTTGTCTGCAACGTTGAAGCCGCAGTCCGCCGCCTGGCTCTTATCTAAGGACATAGTCCCCTTTCGACTAGAATTCAAATCTCGGATGTCGATATTGAAATAGTCGAAGGTGCAGACTAAGGGTAGATAATGAGGCGTGAAGGTCTTCCTGTCTCCCCGGGGAGTAAGGTTGGGTTTCATCCCCATCTGGGCTCCGCCACTGGCGCTTCCGGTCTCCCACATCAGGATTTTATTAGCCATACCATCCAGATTGAACACCAGTCCCCGTGAGCTCAGGTCGTTCACACCTACCAGGATTGGTCTGGCGGCGTCCACGATGGCCTGATCATAGAATTGCCATTCTTCGTGGCGAAGAGTGGTAGCGTTCTGGCGTAACTCGTTCACCTTGAACCCGTTCGCCAAAAGCCGCTCCGCCACACTGCCGAAGGCTCGACCGTTTACCACCGCCTCCACTTGCGCACCTAAAAGTTTGTTTTTCATTTTCCATCCTTTCGTTAAAAGTTTTCCTTCCGTTTCCGGTAACAAAAAACCGATCCATCCCGCATTTTTGCGGGACTGATCGGCTTGGTTGATATCCAGTGTCCGAACTAACTATTCAGTTTTATTACCAGATCTCGATGAGTATCCGGGCTGAGGGATCCTCTCCGCTCGACCCGCTCATGTCCACTTCCTCCAATGCCTCCCCAACGATGGAATTGAGTGCTATCGCACCCCAAGAGGCATCAGCATCCACCACCCGTAGGGTTCCGTCTCCCTGTGACTCCAGGAGCGAGTGCTTGTAGGCATGCTCGCCATTGTACAGGAGGGCATAGATTTCATCCCCGGGCTGGCAGATGGCGAGTTGAGCCTGCTGGGCGGCTTCATACGCATCATCGATGGTTTTGCCACGGCCGGAGTCCTCTATGGCAAACATCTTCTGACACGAGCCGCCTCCCGTGGCATGCACCCGCACATTTCCGGTGCTCATCCGCTCCACCAGATGACCCGGGGTGATGGCGGCATTGGCTTTGGCCTCCTTGTATTTCGGATTCCCCGCAACCACTACTTTTTTGTAAGCCATTGTTATTCTCCCATTTTAAAGGTTTTAAATCTTCTTTCTTAATCCTTGCCCCCTCGATTTCTCTACTTAACTGCCGCGGCAGGGACATACGAGGACGGCATGTCCGGGACTTTTTTCTCCTGGTTGCTGGCTGGTCCACCGCTTGCCGCGGAAAAGTCCACCTCCACCTGGGCGAGAGCAGCAAGTTTCTCCAGAGTCTCAATGTCCCTCTCTTCCAATGTCTCCCTGGAAAACTTATTCCGCTCATTCTTCATAAGTTCATCCACCAGTTGAGCCTTGATCTCCTTATCCCGGTTGACCGCCCGGGTTAAGATGCTCCGGATCTCCGGCGGGGCATTGCCCACGAATTCCTCCACCGTCACCGGCTTCGGCGGCTCGTTCACCTTCGGGTCTGGTGCCTTGGGCGGATCCACCGCCTTCAGAGTCTCTAATCGCTCCTCCTCAAGGGTGTTCAGCCACTCCCTGTCCTTTTCCTCGAACCGGGTGCCGTTGCAACTTATGAGGGCGTCGATCAGTTCTTTCTTTTTCTCCACAGTTACCTCCTTTTTGGGGTTATCGCATTGATTTGTCTTTGAATTTCCGGCTGGTTGAGTTACTGGCACATACTCGGTTACCTCTCTCACCTCCTCAACGTCGTCCTTTAAGGTTATATTCTTTTCCGTGTCGATGGTATAGCCACGTTTGTAAAGCTTGACGGCTTGCTGGTTGCCCGGAGCCCCGATCTCATTCGGGTTGGTTCCCCTCGCCTCATAGATGATGAAATTGTCGTAGATTGCCGAGACAAAATGCACCCAACCCTGGTTATCCAGAGCATCCAATGCCCTTTGAATCTTGGTCCGCAGATCCTCGTGGCTCATTTCGTTGGTTACCTGGATCCGGACAGGCTTTTCCTCCCGGAATAAATCTTTGATCTGCTGAATCAGCACTTTTAACTTTCCCTTCTTTTCCTCACCCTTTTCGTCTTTCACCGATCCTCCTTTTTGATTTTGTTTATTCGCCCGCACACCGCAACCATCCGCCCATGAACACGCCCCCTCCCCGCCGGGAAGAAGCGCGATATGATCTGGTCTGTAATTCATCACGGTTGCCTGGTATTCCTCCCCATGCCACATCCCCGGTGTTCCGTCCTCATCCAGCCAAAGCGCCGTCGACACCTCCAACTGCCCCCCCGACTGGATTAATACCAACACTTCCGGCGATACCTTTTCCGCCTTCCCAATATCGATCCACAATTCCCCCTTTAACTTCCCGCCGTCCGGATCAAATTGAGCATGGAAGAATCTTCCCACCGATCTCTCCTCAATCAGTTCCGGCGTGTTGGCCGTAACATTTTTTCCAAAATCCTCCGGATGAAAAACCGGCAGAGGCACTCCATCCCAGCAGCTTACAAATTTCCCTATCTCTTCGGCCGGATAAAAATAATTATTATGCACTCCCTCTACCAACGCCACCACTGGAGCCACCAGATGGGGGCGTCCTTCAAAATTCTCATGTCTTAATGGCAAATTGATGGCAAAATGAGCCGTGTTCCATCTTAGTATTTCTCCTCCTTCGTTTGCCTGCGGATTGGCCGCCTCGAATGAACCATCATGCGCTGCGCAGTGCTGCCGTGCCTGGTCAGCACTCCAGCGGTCCCGGGGATAACGGAATGCCTGGTCTTCCCAGCTTCCGTCAGGTTTTCTGCCTCGAATCACAGAATATTCCTTGTGGGTATCATGGGTTGAACGGGATACTGTTGTAAATTCCTCGTAACGACCCGGAGGATTCAATCGGCATGAATGATAATGTGGATACGGCATGATTTATTTCTCCTTTTCCGATTTTACTACTGGCCTAGCGACGCAGCGGCAATTAGGGTGACGAGGCAACATCCCTTCTATTTCATCCAGTGTAAATACTTTCCTCTCCAAGTCCTCGCACTCCGGGCAGACATCATATCCCGCCGTCAACCATTCCGCTTCGACCGTAACCTGCATCTCCGCCTCTGCCTGCCGATATTCCGCAATATTCGCTACATGATGCGCCCGCATCACCTCTGTCCGCGCTATCATTCTGGCCCGGGTAATCCCGATCTTATCAACCCGGTTCGCTACATCCTTAACCAGCTCCCGGGCAATTTGCATCGGCCCCTTACCCTCCGCCATCCCCTGTGCCAATCCGGTGGTCAAACCATCCGCAATCAATCTCCTGGTTTGCCCATTCATAAACTGGGTGACTGTTTTGAGATCCTCAAAGGTCCTGGTATAGATGACCGCCACCCGCTCCGCATGAAATGGCTGATTCATCAGTCCGCCGATCCCCCGGGGAAATGCCTCGAACGAAGCAATATCATAGCCGGCTCGCCTAAGCTCCTCTCTTGCCCTTTTGATCCCCTGCGAATAGGCAGAATCGATAAAGATGTTGGTCCAGGGCTTATTCCCGCTGATTATCCCGGGCCGAATAATGATCAGCAGTCCTTCCCGCCCCTCCGACAGGATGTAGAGGTTTTCCTGTTCCTCCAGCCATGCCATAAATTTCTTGATCTTCTCATCCGTAGTCTCAAAGGCAAAAGCCCTTTCCGGAACAGTGGCTAAAGCATGAATCATCGGTTGGAGTCCGAAACAGTCATTGTCCACAACCGATTTTTTGATCTCGGTTTTGAGCAGGTTGAACCGTCTGTTGATCTCGGTGATGAACCGCCTCTGGATTCCGCCGGTTCTGCTCGGATCTATCCGCCGGGACTGATTCAGGCAGAAGTAGGTCCTGCCATGATGATGCGCTTCTGGAACTTGAGTTGTGCTTATCATATTTTTCAATAATTATTTGTCCAGTTTCCCCTTTTTTAGCGCTTCCCTAATCGCTTCTATTATGGTGTCTTCATCAATTTCCAGGGGTTGACCGAACATTTCCTTGAACGAAGCTTCGGCATACCTTTCTCCGTCCGGATGAATTCTCCAAATATTATGCAGATTGAGATACATGTAGTGGCCGCAATCCACCAGTATTTCTTGTATTCCCGCCTTATATGTGATCTTAGACAAGGGGGTTTTAAAATCTCCACAAATAGGGCACCACATTTTTTCTATCATACAAACTCCCGTTAAATTTTTACCCAACAAAAAACCGATGCAATGACATTTCTGCCATCACATCGGCTTGGGTTATATCCAGTGTCCGATACTATCTTAAATTTTTAAATGCCCAATTAATTATCTATGATTAGTTCTCCTGTATTTTTTTAGCACCCCCGCGATCTCTTCAATCAATTTATCTGCACACTCTTTATGTACTTGCATTTTTTTGTAAAGAATTGGTTGATCCTTTACCATGTATTCATCAAAAGCCACTCTGTGTGTTTTTTCTGCTTTTACTTCAATTACAATCGGCGAGGAACGGAAAGGAATGGTTGAATCTGCAAATTCAGGCCCACTGATTTCTTTCCCACAGACATCACAAATATATTCTATCATTTAATACTCCTATCCGGTGTCCGATACTGCTTATTCAGTTTTTAATTAATTCCCTTTGGGAATTTTGAAGTACCGCCGGGAGTGGCAGAATATAGACGCACTCCCCTATCCATCATTTCTTTTAATGCTTCAAGTTCCTTCGGGAGATTATTATCTCCCCACCTTAAATCCACCCTAATGGTTTCTATTTCCTCTCTCGTCAACTCCACCTGCACCATATCTTTGTCAATCTTCAAGATTTTCATGGTTCGAATACTCTCCTGTCAATAGTATTACATGGCCACTTTTTTGATAAATCAAGAGATTTAGTAAGTTCCCTATATTTTCTTTTCCCCAAAACCTGGAGATCAACTCTCCCTAAAACTCTCAATTTAAAAATACCCGGGTTCTGTGGTGGAACTCCAGAGGTGCAATATGCCATAAATGTAAATAAGTGCAACCTGTAACTGTCGTCAAGCAAAACCAGACAAGGCGTAAGTTTAAATGCATCAGAAGAAACCGCAGGAAGTGATTTTCTCTTTATTGTTTCGTTGCGCTCTATAATAAGTTTGAGTTCTGATGGTTCAATTGGGAGGGGGAGTTTAAAAGACTTATTATGATTATGAATTATGGCTCGATCAAAATTAGAGGGATGTATTATCGCCTCCATTTTGGTTATAATTCCTACCAATTTCAAAGTTCTTGAAGTGGGTTTATTGGCTATATATAAAAATGCTTTACGTGTTGTTTTCATGGTCTCAACTCCGAATTTTCCTCCAGTTTTATTCTAAATAATCCGTCTGGAAGTGAAGCAATGGCGACACCAATTGTTGATTCGAATGATGCTCTTGGAACCGGTTCTATTTCTCCTGAATTATTCATGCAAACCATTCCTCCCTTCGGAATATTCCCGGCTGCCTTAAGCCATGGTTTTACATGCGGGAATATCAGTCGAATAAAATCTTGGATCTTAAACCAGATTCCCCAACAGAAGGCATGGATTCTATGCCATGCTCGGATTCTCCAACTTATGCTCCATTGTATCTTCATATAAATTGCGCATATTAAATTCATCACACCATGATCTTTAGGTATAGTTTAAATCCCGAATTAACAGATTCGATATCTGTAACTTCTGTCAGTTTTGAATAGTCAAGACCCGGGATCCATTCCGCGGGAATCAGTGTATGAGTATCCTTACAAAGAGGGCATGATATTGATTCACCTTCTTTTTTTGAAGATGGCAAAAATTGAATAAATTTTTCTTTTACACTACACAGAAATAGATTATCAGGTAATTTTGTTGTCTTTACTTCTGGATGCATCTCCTCATACATAGCTTTATCTTGGGCATGCCGTAGTTTTCCACATTCGGTTTTGTTGACGCATCTATTCAAATAAATCAAATTACCGACAGATATTATAATGGCCAATATCGCTAAGATTATTGTTATCATAGCCTCACACTCTCCCTATGAATGTTGAGCAATGCCAATTCCCTGTGAATCCACTAATATATAAACCCTATCGTCCTCAATAGCATTTTTTGGGGGATGCGAAATATCAATATATTCAATTGGGGTATCTTCGGATATATTTTCTGCGACGAGTTTTTTATCAATACCCTCTTTGAATTCCTTCCAGGTCATATCACTCATAACCTCACACTCTCTGTCTCCTTATTACCTTTACCTTACCAATCCTATGGATTTCAATATTAACAGATTTCTTTCCTTCTGGAATACTTACGGGAAGATAAACAAAACCAGCAAATTCAAGTGTTGTTCCGTCAGGAAGGGTGAGTTTATAGTTATGAACATTAGGGAACATACGTCCTACATTATCCCCATAGAACTGTTTCTCAGCCCAAGCTCTACTTACCTCTAGATTTACTTGACTCTTTTTCTTAAAATCCGCTATGAGTTCCTTGGTGGTTTTTATCATAATCTCATACTCTTTTTTCTATTTTTTCCAAGAGACAAGCAAATTCCAAACTCAATTTTGAATCACCTCTAGAATGTCCTTCCCATATATCTTGATTTTCTAAAGCACCAGCAATCCTGCTAACTTCTTGGTGATTCAGTTCTACCAAAACCAAGTCTTCGTTAGCTCTAAATTCATTCATAACCTCACGCTCTCCGTTTCCTCCACCCCAGATAGAGGATTTTTGTTTCGGTTCATATTCGTTATCCCGCCCTTGAACCAGTTGAGCTCAAAAGCGGTCTTACCGGTCAATTCCTTCTCGCTTGAATCACACAGGTAAAGTAAATAGGGTATCACGGATTTGTCAACTCTTTTTATCGTGTTCCCTATGCATATTTCGATTTTCAAGTTACCACCCCTTCAAAGTTCCGTATTCAACCGCCGTGGCGCTGTACGGCACATCCACGGTGTCCGCCTTAATGAAAAACTTCCCGTCTTTAGTCGCCGGGTATATGAAATTAAAAATATAATGATTCGGCTGCGGCCAGAGCAAATCGTTGGAAAGTAGATTCAATCTAAACTTTCCATCCGCCCCGGTGGTATCTACAACCTCGAATGGCGTTATCGGATGTTCATGGTAATGCAAAATCCCGCCGGCCGGAATATAAAGTTTTGCCGATACCTTCACCCCGGAAAGACTATCTAAGGTTAAATCAAATATCTGTCCCGCCACCATAGTTTGTGAATCGGGCGGTGGTCCTCCCCAGTCAAAAGCGGTGCCGTAAAACGTCCATGTATCGGGCCCGCGCACATCCATTGTCTCCGGGAAGACAAAATTATAGCCCAGTTGTAATAGCCAGGGTTTGTAACTTGCCCCTGTCCCGAGCGAATCCAGGGCGAACCACACTTTCCCATCGGCATTGGTCCAGCCATGTCTTATCGTAGCCGATTGATCATTATTTCTAATAATCACATGAACGGCATTTATCCCAGCTTCTGCCGAACTATCCCTTACCTGGACCGTACATGCATACGCCCCCGTCCCCGGGAACCATCCTCGGCCAACCAGAGAGTCAACTATCTCCTGCGCCGTTAATCCCGCCGCCGATCCCATGAATGCGGTAGTATCCAAAACGCTAAAATATTCCTCCTCTCTGATGATCTCCCCCGCATAGACGGCATAGTATTGCGCCACAAAATCGCCGCTATAAGTTGGTTTATATACACCGGCATATTCCCCGCTGTCCCCTTCGGTTAATTTGATTCTCGAAACCAGAACCGATCCCCGCATGATCTTAACGAAGACCGAATCCCAGCTTGCCAGGTCGTCATTCATATGGGTGGCTTTGGAAAGAAAAAGAGTATCCCTGAGTGTTATGGTCTGCGCTGGCAGACTGGAACATAACGAGATCACAAGGCCAATCATTATTAGGATTTTCTTCATGTAGCTCCGATTACTGTTTATTCATGCACCAAACCTTTGGCTCGTCATGCCAAACTACCGCAGCCGCATCTGTCTGGACGCACATCTCAATAGACAATTCATTCCCTCCGGCAATCGCTCCGATGCTTGCTCCCGCGATGGTTTTATGCTCCCAGGCATCTGTAGCCGTAAAGAATCCTATCAGTGTGGCGGTAAGTGCGGTCTTCGCTCCCAATTCTGCCGTCTGCTTGAAGCACCTCACTCTTAGACCGCTGACAGCGGTATCCGCACTCGATGTTCTCAAATTAAAAGTGATCGAATCCACATCCGGCACGCCTGCCGGCAATATCCAGCTGAAAACTACGGTATCCATTTGGTCGGCGGCCGCGCCCGATTCGTTTATATGTTTCACTGCCCAGCTGATAACTCCTGATCTTAAGGGATATAAAACGCTAACACTATCATCCAAACCTTCACCGATCGCCAGGCTATTATTTCGAGGCAAGAATGTGGGGTTCCACATTGAATCGCTTAGTATCGCACCTATGGCTGTTGCCGTCAAATAATCTCCCAGGGAATCTCCAATCCACGCAGCTATGACAGTAGAGGTAAGATAGTCCCCAAGTGAATCACCCAGTAAGGCGGAAACCGCTGCCGGAGTGGTTCTGTAAGACAGCGCAGCCGCTATCTGCGTCCCAATGGTGTCAACATCATCCACGACTCCGGATTCTAATACATCATAGGTCGCTTTTAACATATCCCCTGATCCCGAAGGCGTTGCCCAGGTAAGATTCCCCGCTCCGTCACTTTGTAGAAATTGACTCGCATCCCCATCATTGGCAGGCCAGAGATAAACCGTTGTCTGTGTCATCGTAGCATGAGGTTTAAAAACAATCCCAAAATCGGTTCCGCCCTGTTCCGAATAAATCTTAAAAATTCCGTCCGTCCCCTGGGTGCCTGTTGCCAAGGTATCGGTAAAATGTTTTACCCCGCCGATATCTTGAATGGTTCCAAGGGTCACAAAATAATTAGCGAACAAGGATTTCAGGTTGGTTGTGTCAATCTCTACCGAATCGCCGTCAAATAACATCGTGTATCCCGGCAAGACTACCAGCGAATCCTTTCCCCCAACTGCCGTTCCGAACCGGAGCCCGTTTCCGTCGATGATATTCGATCCGGTTATTCGGTTTATCACCGCCCAAACCGGGACCCACAAGACTGAAACCGCAACGACGAGCATTAGAAGCAGTCTCAGTTTTTCCGGAATGCTCTTAAATATCGCCACCTAAACCTCCTTTTTAAGGATTGATTTTGACCATATCTCCGTTTGCTTTCAGAAAAATGACGCCGTTTTGTTCCTCTCTTATCTGCCAATATTTAAAGATTTGAAAAATCATTCCATTATCAAAAATCTTGGCAATCGCTCCGTTATCGTAAATCCGGGCTGGCTGAGGAATGGTTCCCCCGGCAACCCCTGAATCCTGGAATCTCCAGTCTCTATTAAACGAAGTTCTAAATCTCCAGTCTCCTGGAACCCTCATATCTCCGAAGCAGATCGAGACTAAAAATAGACTAACGAGTAAAAGTAGTATCAATGACCGCCGGATTATTGCTGTGACCAAAGCTCAAGCTCCTTTTCCATCCGTTATGAAAGACTGCGCAACTATCCTTATTTGCCGAACCATCGGTAGGATAAAAGACAATCGTATCTCCGGATTCTGCCCCCAAAAAATTCGATAAATCTTCGGTCTTATTTTTTATCGCATATATATTGTTTAAATCAGCCAAGAATTTAAGTTCTGTGTACCCTATATGAAACTCATTATTTAAACCGCCCTGGGCAGAATACCATAAACCATAAGTCAAGATACCATTTCTTGTCAAAGGAACAGCTGAAGCCTGATAAACCCAGTTAGAATCCCAAGCAGCAGCTTTGCCTTTGGTCAAAAGTGGAATATCGTCTATTGTCCACGTTATTCCATCGGAACTTTTAGCAAAATACAAAACCCCCTCCGACCCACTGGTAGTAGAATCACATTCTAAAAAGAAGCCGTGATAACCATCCCAAACTTTATTTACGTTTAGATGCCAAAGTTTTTTACCAGCAATATGTGGAATAATACAAGGGATAGTATCGGCACTTGACCAACCCGTTCCCCCTAAAATAGGATTATCTTTGTAGTATAGTTTCGAAGTGCCGGTAAAACCTCGAACATAATACATTCTATATTGAGCACTACTTGGATCATATACCAAAGAGGGGTTCATAATCCCTAAACCAGTATTTTTCCAAGTTAATATGCGACCACCCCAAGTAACACCATCAACAGAAGCTTTTTGACATACATAAGTAGTCTCTTCAACGGTTTGAATAAGCCGAGTATAAAAACACCATAGCGTATCTTGTCTTGCATCCCAGATTAAATCCGGATCAGCAAACATTCTACTATCTTCAGCAGAATCTACATAAACATAGTAAGCCCGTGGAAACTTCCAATTTCTTCCATCATCACTTACAAGAATCTGCGGGTCTTCCGGTTCATCCCCATAAGGCGTAAATGCCATCCAAAATTTATGTCCTTTCCAACCATTGGGATCATATACAACATCAGGATGTAACGCTTCTCCTGTAGATCGCTGTGTTGGCGTTGAATCATAATAAGCTGCATTGGGAGCATAAAAATAATTTGAAGCTTTTACATGGTCTGCCGATACATTAACCGCCATTGGTTTTAAATCACCCTGTCTAACGGTATAACTATCAGACTGGTAAACTCTCTGATCTTTGTCTATATAGTTAAACCAAAAATAAACCTCATACTCTCCATACTTTCCCGGAGAATAAGCTCTTTTTGGTAACGAGTACATTCCGGGTCTTATTAAATAGGTGTTCGCTGCGTCTCTTGTGCTGTCAATCAAAACACCATGCCAAAACCGCTTCCATTCAACGGTATCGGCATTAGCCCCATGACCGGAGGAATCCCAAGTGCAAAAACTTAACCGGACAGTATCGGAAGGAGACGTCCCATCTCCGAATTCACCGAAATACCCAAAAGCAGAACTAATCCCTAAAAACAAGATCAATAAAACAACAAAATAACATACTCTTTTCATAAAAACTCTCCCGTTATTTATTTGTAGATTCCCTTAAATTTCTCATCCGTCTTTCTATATTTTTATTTTCAGGCACTGCCTCCGGCGTCCACCATCTCTCCGCCCAAATTTCGTAGACGTAATTTACCTGCTTGCTTCCTACCGTTGTGCATTCTAAATTGAGCAGACTACTATGCCAATACGGATACGTACTATTATTAAAATGGGTCGTATCCCAGGGCAATCCTACACTGGGATCATAAGTTAGGGTTATCACCCAGAAATTCGAGATCAAAGTTCCAAGCGTTACCGTATCTGCCCCACTGCATTCTCCCTGTTCCCCCGTATCGTAAAAACAAATACCGTTACAAACTGCCCAGTGATTTTCCCCAAATTCAGTCTCAAAGCATCCCCAACCCAAAGCTATGGTATTCCCTGCCGTACTACTATTGGCTCTAACAAAGATTTGCAAGCTGTCAAAACCTTGCTGAATAATGAAGTCGGTAAGGGCAAAACCGGATTCAAAACCAATCGTAGAAGCAGAGACATAGGTTAAATCACTTTGATCGCTTACCGCCGTTGAATCACTGCATCCCCCGCCTGTACAAGCCCAACCCGACTCTCCCCTCTCTTTGGTCGGACGGATAGTCTCATGGTCTCCCCAACCAAGATTAAATAGCAGAAGCAAAAGTATACTACTTACAAGTATTCTCATTCCACTCCCCGTCTACTTTCTGTTCGATTTTTAACCGCTCCGCTTCCGTTAATTTCCAGTCATCACAATAATAAACCCTACATGGCTTCGGACGTTTATCGTATATCAAACATCTATTGTCTTTTAAGAAGGGGCAATCCCTTGACTCGCTATGCCAGATAAAAATACCTGCCCCGAAATCCTCGAAATGTCCGACCTTAACACCCCCCAACCCCCCCTGTTCGATCAGGATGTCCCGCTCCCAACCAAAAACAGGGATATGAAACAAGCCATCCGGATTCTCTATGCCCTTGCAACAGGCATAGTCCCCCCGGCAATCCTTGCAATCTGTGATCCGGTTTTCACCCAAAGCAATCTTGGCGAAAAGAACGCCCAAACAAGACAAAATAAAAGAAAACAAAAAGCTGCGCCTATTCATCTGCATCTGCATCTTCATCTTCGTAACTTCCTTCCAGTATTTTGTCTATCTGCTCCACCTTCTCCTTGCTCATCCCCATGATGTCGGTCAGGAATGTCTCCCGGGGGACCACCGTATCGGCTCCAATCGAGTTAGCATAATTCCCCAGCGTCCTCGACTTTATCTCCCCGACCTCCGCCTTTTCCTTTTCACTTGACTGCATCAGATCGGGCCAAATGCACTGATAGCCCTTTTGGGGTGTGGATAAAGCTTTCAATTTGATTAACCGATCAATAAGGGGTCGAAGGATGAACGATTCGCAGTATAATTTCCGTCTCTGATCTACCTGATCCATCCATGATTTTTCGTCTTGGCTGGATGCCAATTCCCCCCGCTCCGATCCGAGCAGAATTCTTTTCGGTATTCCAGTTGCCGCCGAAATCAAGGTTAGTTGTGCATCCACATGGCTCGCCGGGTCCGCTACCGTTCCCCCCAGCTCCTGCACATCCACCCCCACGGTCCGGATGTATCTTTGCAGTCGGTGAATATATTTCTCGATTTCGTCTATCATATCGGTCTTTTGTGGCTCCGATAGATTTGCATCTGGGTCCAACTTAAAATTTAGTCCCCCCCATGCCCCTCTCCAGAACATCTCCGCCGATCCACCCAGAATCTTATCTAAATCCTGCAGCCGGTTCAAGACCGATCTTAACTGCGGAGTGCCGAAAACATCGTTTTGCAAACACCCCTGTGCCACATGAATAACCCGGGACCAGTGCACGTCTTTTGAAGTGCTCCCTTCTGACAATATCCCCGATCTCATTTTAATCGAATAAATTAAGGGAAGGCCAAAGCGTTCGTTCTTCGGATTCTTCTCGTATTCGGAAATTTCCGTATCTGCTTGAGAATACGGACAAAGATAAAGCAACTTGGGCTTCCCGGTAACCGCCTTATCGAATCCGCCGCTATCGTCAAATCCCATCAAAAGAACCGCGTATTCTCCGATACTCGCCAGCTGGTCAACCCTGGAGAGATAATGCCAGATTTTAATCCTGTTGTTAAGATCTGTCCATGCCGTCTCAAATTCGGTCTGCTTTTCCAGTGATTCGCTGATCTCGGGAGGTTTTCCCCAGCATGCCTCCACCGGTTTGTCGATAATGGCTTTGGCAATGTCTTGTCTCTCATAACAAGCCATGTAATCGTTGAAGCTCGGAGTTTTACTGTAGCCGAGAGTTTCGTATAGATCCCGTTTGTCCCCGAAGGATTTACCCAGCCGGGAAGCGATCTCCGCCCGAATCTGCATGGCGGAGGATAAGGCATGAAGCAGTACCGCCTTCTCATTCGCGGTGAGAGCTTCTTTTTTAGCCGTCTTTGTATCGGATTTCTTTTCCGCCATCAACCATCTCCGTTAAGAATTTTGTTGATTTCGATAAGTGACAATTTCTCTGTCTCTAGTTGGTGCCTGGCAAAATTCTGCAACCCTTTCAATGCCTTATGTTGTCCGTCTAATCTCAATTTTATCTCTCCGATCTGCCTCACATTCTCTTCTTCTTTTTCCTCGCATTCGTTCCGCTTAATAAAGATGGACACTCCCTTGCTATCCGGATGGCTCCCATCGATAACGGAAAGACATTCTTTGATCTTCTTTATGTCGTCGATGCTTGTTTTTGCCTGTTGCTTTAATATCCCATAACCGACCGCTATCCCTATGATGCCGATGAAGAAAGTCATTAAATCCCGTAATGCTATTTCCACTTATAGCCCTCCTTTCATCTCACCATACCCCCGCCATTTTAACCGAGGTTAAGAGTAGAAATGCCCCGCTACAAGCATCGATTTGATCCGAAACGCAATCTTCCGTCCCGTCAAAATTCTCCGCTTCCCGGAGGAAATCCTCATTCCATTGTCCGCGGACCAATTTGACGTTCCCCGCCTTTGCCTGCGCCGAAAACGGTTTGACCCTTGCCCCCTTGGATTCACGCACCGGGTTGACCATCACATTATAACCGGCTAAGTTTCGCACCTGGTAAAGCGCCTCCATTTTTCCCGCTTGCGCCGGATCCTGCTCAATTCCAATCCTAACCCCCCTTCCGTCCTGCGTAGCCGTATTTTTTAGGGATAGTTCCACTTCTAAGGGGTGCCCCTGAAATCGCTCCATGCCGGTGATGTAATAAACCCCCTTCGCATCCTTGCCCATCCGGCAACCGGCAGTCCAGGAGGTCTTTGCCGTCGCCTTCTTCGCCTCGGTCCCGGCTCTATCCCAATAGCGGATATGATCGACCAGGGCTGGTGCCGCTTCCACGATCTCAAACCAGATCCTTTTTAAGATCGTTCCCGCCGTCTCCCGCACATTCCAGTTACCCCCCAATAACCGCTCCATGTCCACTTGAGGAAGGGCTTGAAGGTTTGCCAGATATTCCGGATTTTGGGTAAGTAAAATCTGATTGTCCCGGATATTACCCGGGATAAAAGTAAAACTCTTCGGTCTTGTGGTTTTTCCGAATCGTACAGTCAATTCCTCTTTCGTGTCGGCCCAATGCGTTTCGTTATTAAGAATCACAAACCAACGGATCACTCCGGAACGAGCCATAATAGGAAGACCGGTTTTCTCGTCAATCCACCAGGCCATAAAATGCCGGAGCCAATGATCTGGATCCGGGTTACAGGTAGCCCGGATATAGGGAACCACTCCGCAGGTGGATCTATTTCGGGAAAGCATATAGAAAAATTGACGGAAAGAGAACGATTCTAATTGATCAAACCCGATGAATGGGATCTGGGCTCCGTCCCATTGGAAGCGATCGTCCTCATACTGCATGTGAGCAAATTTTACCTTAGCGCCGGAGGGAAATATCCACTCGGCTGTAGCCGATTTAGGAATGCCGCCACAAAGCGGATAAATTTCTGCCGAGGTATCCCACAGACCCCCTTCATTGGTAATTTGGGGATAAGTTCTGCGGAAGATGACGGCTCCGAACCGGGGATTGTCGATGTGACGTAAAGGCTCCATTAAGAGCGAAAACGTTTTGCCAGCTCCAGCAGCTCCTCCGTAAACCGAGATATCGGCAGAAGTGCCAAGCGACCGTTCCTGGGATCCGGGTTGAGGTCTGATCTCCTTGACTTCCCCGATTAATGCCGCTTCCACTGGTATCGTCAACTGGCTTTCTCCTTTGTTGGCTTAGTTTTGCCTCTTTGGTTGTCTGGAAGATAAACCGTAACTTTGGATATCAACGGTCCTCCATCGGCTCCGGTGATCTCATGTTTCTCCCGATATTTTGGATTATATGCCTGAAGGATCAGTCGCATGAGCGTGTCGGATTTTTCCTTGCTGAACCCGACCACTTCCCCCTCATAATAAATTGGTTTGTTTGTCCCGTTCAGGGCACGATTCTTGGCTTCATCCTCCAGCACTTCAATCCCCAGTTGATGGGCTTCATCCCATTTCTTTCGGAATTCCTCATCTTCTCGCCGTTTTTCATATAAAGCCGTTCTCGATATCCGCACATTTTTAGCAGCATGAGATACCATTCCCCCATTCGCAGCCAGTACAATAAGGAATTTCTCCAAGCGTTCCGGTGTTAACTCGGTTCTCTGTTTTAGTTTATTCCCCTTTGGGTTAGGCATATCGGATGTTTTCTCCTAAACAACGAAGCCCCAGCGTCCCTTCCTATGGAATCGCTGGGGCCTCTAAAGACAGAAGGGACAGTTCTGTCGTATAATTCTTTTCACGACTTCGAATTGTCCCTTCGTTTTATTTAAAGCTTATTCCAAAAACAATGTCAAGATATTTTTTCTGCAATTCCCCAACTATTTTGTGTGACCCCCTCTTTGGAAGAAATAAAAAGGGTCAACTGCAGTTGACCCTAATCACTTGAATTGGTGAAGGATTTTGGTAGTGGGTCAGTTTGATTTTTCTGGTCGCTGATTTTTCTTGACAAATTTCTGGCTTCTGCGTATCTTTTCTTGTGATGCGAAACCGCTCTCGAAAACGTCAGGATTTCAGCC
>Ga0299912_10000246_pt1 | contig 53237 bp, 45 predicted proteins | sample RVTome_2_FD_207667 | JGI IMG/M metagenome (GOLD analysis project Ga0299912, IMG submission 207667) | Soil microbial communities from uranium-contaminated site in the Upper Colorado River Basin, Wyoming, United States - RVT95D214 (version 2) ... | reverse complement strand
TAGCACAGAATATTTATTTATTAAAGATTATAGTGGCTTATAGATATTTTGGGGGGGATGGAAATAATATGTGCGGACCTTTTTCGACAGCCTCAGCAGTTATCGCTAATTTAGATAACGTTGACGCCAAGCGATGCGGCATTTTCCTGAAGCCGTTCGTTCTCCGCGGTATTAGATTCGATAGCGATCTTCATGTCGCAACTCGTCACCTCAACTTATTGATGATCTCATTGAGGTTCGCCGCGACGTGACGGCCCAGGTCACGATACGCCACGAACTGCTCGCTCTTGAATGACTGATTGCTGGTCGGGTCTTGCGGGAAGCTATCGTTATCCCGCGCGTACTCGCGGACGTGCGCAGGGTAAGAGTCCAAGCGATTCCGATCCAAGCCGAGTTTGATGTAAATCACAGAGATCGGCCTGCCGCTCGGATCCGACTTTAGCGGCTTCACTTCACCAGTCATTACCGCTGCACCTGGTCCAGTCGGTTTGCTCGCGCCTTTGGCCGACTCGAGATAGGAGTCGATGTCAGAGACCGTCAATATCAGATGCATTTCCTGCGCGAGCTGTTCTTTGAGCTTGGTGTACCCGCCGAATACGTAGCGGTCGGCTTTCTCATGCTCGGCGTCAACGATGATGATTCTTCGACACTGCCGTTTGATAAGTGCATAAGCACCGAGGTTCTCGCAGTGGCCCCCGTCGGAGACGTACAGTGTGCCTTTCCTGTTCCAGATCTCACGCGACAAGAGATAGCCGAGATCGAGGTTGGCGAAGAACGGGGTCCAGGTTGCGAGTTTCATCTCGCGTGGTCGCTTCTTGGGATTGAAATAGGAGAGCCCGATCGCGGCGCCTGAGATTGCTGGAGCGAGATTCGCCATGAGCATCCACCGGTGCTGACGACGCTCCCAGTCGGAGCCTTTGTCACGAAGCCGGTTCCATTGCAGAAGGCTCATACCCTTGCTGAGATGCTCGCTCACCTCCCACTGCTTAAGCTCACCCCAGGCGCGATATCCGCAGACGTCCGAACCGACGTCGTCTGCGGTCAGCTCGAAAGCCGTCGGCCACAGCAGGTGGCGTTTGGCGCGTTCGACGAGGACAGTTGCGTTGAAGATAAAGAAAGGCAGGTGGTTCTGTTCCGCAAACTCTGCAAGTTCTCGATACTCGACCGGCGTGACGCAGGAAAAATCGCTGGAGTCCAGATTCAATTCCAGTTGTTCCTCCGAATCGATTTTGTTCGCGATCTCGTACGGTGGGTCTGGCGAGGGCAGTCCCTGAAAAAGTTCCTGAAGGCGCTCTCGGTACTCACTGCGAACTAATCCCGAATTGTTGTATTGCCCGACGAGGCCCCCAGCCGCCGCATACGCCCGAAGCAGCTGACCGGTTGTCGCATCCACCGCTATCGCTGCAACAATGGCCAGGACCCCCCCTTGACCACGCGGGGATTTTTACACAGATATGTCTGGAATCTCCCGTCAGGGCGGAACATTTCGTCTATCACGTCGTCGAGTTTGAACTCCCTATGTTCGCGCAACGCCGCCTTAGCGGCGTAGAAGGGCTGGAGCAAATACCAAGACATCGTGTATGAGCCGCCCGAAACAGCAGACATCACATCGACTTCGCGTAGAATTCCTTTGTCGTGCAGCGCGTGGAGAACACCGAGATTGAATGCGGCGGATCGGATGCCGCCACCAGACATGGCGATACCTAGCGCCGGGGGTGAATTGTCGTCGACATGATTGAACCGCCATTCGGAAGAGAATGTCTCCCGGACTTTCGGTGCATGGACTTTGTGCACCGTGCGGAACATTCGTCCCGCCGCGCTCACAGTCGCACTGCCAACGACTGCCGCCCCCCACAACCACCAGTGCCAATTGACCCACCATTCGGGGGCAGGCGTGAACGACCACAGGATCAAGACACTAACCGCTATCGCCCCAAGGTAAGAAACTACCTCCCACCACAAGTGGCCCCGCGCGCCCGCGCCATCCACAGCGGTCAGCGAACTTGCTCCCACGAGCGTGAAGATTGGAGCGAGGAACATCAAGAAATATGCGGGTATCGCAGGAATCCAATGCCACCATACTTCGTTAGCCCAATGCCACAGGGGAACAGGGAGGCGATACCAAGCAAAATACGCCACGGTTACGAAGCCTAGAGCGCCAATGCTCCATCCGATTCCCTTCTGAGTGACCGAGTGCGAGCCAAGTCGGACCATCATTGCACCCTCCAGAAAAGTCTTTGGCGTGTGTAGTTACCCAGCCTGCGATTGTGCGCTGGCGGGGACCTGAAGGTTCAAGAGCACGATCAACTAATAGACCCAGCTGTCTTCAAGCAGTCATTATCCGCCTTGGGCAAGCCTACTCGCGAAGGTGGCCTCCTTGACGCCGAACAATAATTAGATTGATCCGCATAAGATGCCGATTCGGTTTCCTGCGCGCTATTGCATCACTTCCGATGATCATAATTCCTGAGATTTGGTCTTGCTCTATCACCATGTTAGCATAGGCTTTACAGAAAAAGAATTTTTTCCCTGCTTGGGAAAACAAGAGGATAGCTACTATCTTGCCAGAATCGAAGACTATCGCTGGAGCGGTAAAGATTCCAGATATGATCTGGATATGGGAAGGTTTTGGATTCCTGATAACTCCCGAATCATAGCAGATATCGTCGCCTAACACTCCTCTTGTGTTGAACAAAAAATGCAGGGCCGCCACTCCCCATGCCTTGATTGTTGTGGGTATTTGCCTTAACGCTTCCTTATCCTCCGTGCAACCAGGCCCACCAGATCGGGGAATAGCAGCAAGGTGTGGAGTAGTGGTGCTGGTTTAACCTCGATATCTAATTCAAAACGCTTCTATTACTTTATTAATCGTGGATTTAATATTCTTAAAGTATTGATGAAGATAATTACAATAAGTTATAATTAAAAAAGCCCAAATAGGGGGTTCTATAAATTTATCAGTTATTTTAGCTTGTTATCCTGATAAAGAAAAGTATGCAAAAGATCATTAATAAAATGTTGACAATGATTTTGATTTCATAGTAAAAGTGCTTGCCAGAAAAAGCCAAACCCCCCGCGAGGTGGGTACGGAAAGCCGCGGGTCTCTGAAATTTCTTGGGGTAGAGACAGCCGGGTTGCCTGGGAAGGCAACCCGGCTTTTTTTGATTCTCTGGGCTTGGAGAATGATAATTAATTTTTTCTCATACCATTAGGAGACCGAGATGAAAGCTGCATCCTGGAAATTTGCGTTGGTGGTTCTGGTGAGCGTCTTCCTGATGCCCCTAACAGCGGCCCAGGGGGCCCTGTTGGCTTACTACACCTTCGAGGGGAACGCCAACGATGTGACCGGACATGGTTACGACGCCACGGTCGTCCAGGCAACTCTGACTGACTTTGGCTATCAGGGTAAGGCCTACTCCTTCAACGGGACTTCTGATTATATTTCCATCCCCTTGAATATCAACCCTGGGCCCCACCCCCAATTGACCATGGGGGCCTGGGTCCAAGCCAGTGCCACTGACGGCATAAGGCAGGTGATCTCTCACGACAACGGCGGCTATGACCGCTCCCTGGGCCTTGATTGGCGGCAGGGCTATGATGGATCCACCACCCAAGGCTGGTCGGCCTTCGCTGGGGGAGGAGGGGTGCTCAATTCCGGAAGTGCAACCTCCGGAGCATGGACCTTCCTGGCGGTGGTGTATGATCAGGCTGCGTGGTCGGTCACTCTCTATGTAAATAACTCTTCATTCCCGATGACAGGGTTACTGGGCGATGGATGGGAATATACCCTCATCGGCAGTAATCCTTCTTTCGGGGAATATTTCTCCGGGGTCATCGACAACGTGTTTTTCTTTGACGAAGCCTTAACCGCGGCGCAAATCGAGAACATTCGAGTAAATGGCGTGCCCCTGCCGCCCTCGGCCCTGCTCCTGGGCTCCGGCCTGCTGGGCCTGGTGGGGTGGAGGAAGTTAAGGAAGATCTAACTACCCGCTGCTGTCAGCGATGAATCAAGGCAGGGTCAGTCATGGCCCTGCCTTTTTTATTAACGATTGGAACTAAATGATATCTTGCCAGGTTCGGCGATTATCGCCTGGATGGGAAAAAAGCCAGATATGATCTGGATATGGGAAGATTTTAGATTCCTGATAACTCCCACATCATAGCAGATATCCGCCGATAAGAGGATTTAATTTGCCTTTTCCGGTAACTTTACGTCCTCAGTATAGAAGTGGTAGGAAGAAACGAGTTTTTCAAAAGCCGGGATGGCCTTATTAAAGGCAACCTGGTTACGGGAGGTCAATACCAAAACAGCCACGCCGGCCTTTTCGTCAACATAGGCGACAGCTTCGAAATTCCCCCCTTGATCTCCTTTAAACAGGCGGACAAGGGCCGTCTTGCCGTCTTCGGTTTTGAGGGGCCGGCTTTCGGTTATGACCATCGATGGATTTTCCTTTTTGAAGTCGGCCACATCTTTGTCGATTATTTGCTGGAGGGTAGTGACGCCCTCTTTCTTCTTGCTGGCCCAGGCGGCATACATGACAGTGGGTGATTTGGACCAGGACGAACCTCTCGGATAAAAGACCGCCTGCAAGCCATCGGGCACACCACTGCGAGTATCCAGGACCCACCCTGTAGGCGCTTCGATCAGAAAGGCGTGCCCCTCGCCGTAGACGATTCCTCCGCCGCCAAACTCCTTTTCTGCCGCTAAAAGCGCCTGTACCAACAAAAGACCCAAAAGAACGGCCAATAGAATGACACGGCTTTTCATAGGATTCCGGACCCCCCGTCACGGTTCCAACTGTAGGGGCGCACCTCCATGTGCGCTTAATCATACAAAAATACAATTATGTGAATAATAATTAATTAAGTCAAATATTTTATAAGGGTGGTACGTTGCCCGCATCATCTCGGTGGATATATTGCCAGGATCGGCAATTATCGCTTGGGTGGGAAAAATCTTAGATATGATCTGGATAGGGAAAGTTTTAGATTTCTGATAATGCCCGAATCATAGCAGATAGTCGCAGAAATATAAAAATAGAAAATAGGAAAATAGGGACAGACACTATTTAATGGAAATCATTGAGCTATCGATCTTAAACTCAAGTCATGGATAAATGGTGTCTGTCCCTATTTTCCTATTTTCTCTCCATAACCTTCTGCCGGTTGACCTGAGTTTTTAGGGCTCCTGATTTTTTTCCCACCACCAGCCGAGGGGTGAGCCGGCCCCTGGAAAGGGGGCTTAATACGGCTGGCTCTGCATTTCTTTGATAATCTCCCGCTTCAGGGAATCGAGGCCCCGGGAACTTTGGTAATATCGCTGCACCCCCTCCGCCAGGGACTGCCACGCCGTGTCGTCCTCACGGGCGCAAAGATAATAAATCGTCCGGGCCGCCAGCAGCACCCCCAGATCGTCGGTAAAGTCTCCCCGTTCGTTGAACAGGGCCGGTTTCTTAGCACCCCGGCTGGCCGCTTCTTCACTTATCCGCTGATTAATTTCCTTGATCTCATCAAGATAAACCTCTTTAAATTGCTGGTTGATGAGGCTGATGCCTTCCGGGGTCAGCCGGTGGAAGCGCGGGAAAAACATGGCCCCGGACATAGCAAAGCCGGTAAGGAAGTAGGCAAATCTCCCATCAAAGTCTTTATGATAGACCATGCCGTCTTTACAGGAAAGTTGCTCCTGGTAGTAGGTCGGATCGGCATGTCCCAAATTAATGGTGCCGAGAAATCTCACTGCCGCCTGGGGGTGGGGCTGGCAAAAGAAATGATGGCTGGTGCAACAATGGGCCCCGCCGGAATAATCCTCCACCAGCCAATAGGTGACCGGGCCGGCTTCCTGGCGGGAAAAGCCGCTGAACCATCCTTTGGTGATGAACTCGATTATGCTGGCATTCTGATACCATGCGGTCAAACGGGCCCCGGGCTCGCCGCCCCCCAAGGGCTCCATCTTCAGAATCAGCCCTTTCCCGGTATCCACCTCTCCCTGTTGCTTGCCGCCGAACCTCTCGCCCACAATGAATTTTTCCAAGTTGACGCTGACCGCCAGGCGGGGACATTCCACCGCCTGACCGCCGGCCGGTTGACTTCCTGACACCGCCAGCATCAACAAACTGACGCAGAAAGCCCTGAGGAACATGGCCGCTCTCCCCCTGATTGAAATTAGGGACAGACACTATTTATTGGAGACCTTTGAGCTATCGAATTTAAACTCAATACCATGGATAACTGGTGTCTGGCCCTATTTTCCTCTATTTCCTCTATTTTCTTCTTAATCCTGTGGGCAGAACACTACTCCCCGGAGTTTCTGATTTTTGGGTAAGGCCGGTTGCATGGATGGATTATCGGGGTATTTCTTGCCATCGAACTTCAAGGAGACTTGTTTGGTGGGGTAACCACCCCCGGAAGATATTAGCACCAAATCTCTCCAGCCATTGGTCCGGTTTTCGCTGACTAACACCGGGGTAGTGACCAGAGCCACGTCGGAAACAAAGGTAAAGCCGTTTGGGGTGCCCTTGAAGACCAGCATGGTGCAACCGCCGGTCCCGCACCACTCGGGGCCGGTGAGATATACCAAGGCATCATCTATCCTATCACCGTTCAAATCGATAAATACAGTCTTTCGAGTTTTAAAACTTAGGTTATTGCCATACTTGGCGACATAGTCCACCAGGGTTTCTTGCAGCCGGTCATCGGGCCCGGCTCCCAGGAGGCTCGTGGCTGCCCCAAGTAAGACCACCAAAGAACAGGTAATTATCACTAACCAAGTTTTCTTCAGGAGTCGGCGCGGCCCGCCAGACAAAAGAGACCCTGGACCACCATGCAGATAATCATCCAGCCACTTTTTCTCATGGCATTCTTCACTGAGATTATGCCACATCATCAGCTTTATCTTTCAAAATCGGTAGTTGGGGACCCATTCTACGATTATTGACCCCAAAACATACCCATTTTCTATGGAAACCCTTATCCTGGGAAGCATGATAGCTCAAGATTTCCTGGGAAGTCAACTTTTCCCAGTACTTGGGCATCCGCTCCATCGGTAAACAAACACTTCATTGATTTGGGGAATATGAACCCCAACCCATTACCACCCAGTAATGGTGAGACAGGGTAAAGGCCGAGGCGACATAAAAAGTAAAGGGAAGAATAGCGGATCACTTGCCAGGAAGGAGAATTATCGGTGAAGTGAGGAAAATTGCCGATATGATCCGGATATGGGAAGTTTTCAGCGGCTTGATAAGTTTCTGGTCATAGCAGATCGCAACACCTGAATGGCCTCCTGCTTCAGTAGCCCAAGACATCCCCGTTTTATGTTTGCAACCACTTAAAATATCTGGCCTTGCCTGTCATCACCATCTTCTCGAGTAAGACCTTCAAATAATTGTTTGACAGCACAATGGGATTATGCTAACAGTAGGTCCCCTGACAAAACGGCCAAACCTTCCAGGAGGCCAAGACCAAGATGAAGCGCATGGTACTGCTCATTTTGGTGCTGCTTCTGCTGATGGACGTGGCCGAGGATGGCTGCCTCGGCAAGGCCAAGGTTTACCTTCCCCACCCTTCAGCAAAAACTACTTTCACTTCTTCCCACAATCATCCTGACTTTGCCCAGATTGATTTTCGGCACAAACTTGCTTTCACAGATTTGCCGGGAAGCCGCTGTCATGGCAATGGCCAGCCGGTAATTCTGCGCTTGCCGATAACTCTCCAGATAATGCATTGCTGCCATCTCAGCAGTTCCGGGGGCATCCCCCTGTAACCAGCCTGTTCCCTTCCTACCTTTTCCTTTAGCTGCTAAGATTTCTCAAGAACTCAAAAGCTATAATAAATCGTCTTAATAGAGGAGAACGGCTATGAAAAAAAGCATAATTTCCTTGATCGTGGTGCTATTATTGCTGAGTCTTGTCCAGATAGGCAATGCTCTAACTATTACAGTAACCAATGATCCTCCTGATGTATTGCTCAATCCTGATAATCCAACATATACACCTTCTGCTCCTAATCCTTTTGATTTAACTGCCCAATTAGCAGGTTATACTGTCACCAGTGCAACTCTTTATGTTGAGTTGAGAGATAATACAATTTCGGGTATCCCTGATGGAAGCCCGGAATATGTTAACATAATTGTTGATAACAATATTAAAATAAATAACGATGAGGTGGGAGGGGGGCTTTTTGACCCTACTGAGGCTTATTCGATAAATGTATTACCAGAAATGAATGATAAGAAGTTGATTCTGACTGTTCAATCTGTGGGGGTTGGTGGTTCGATCGGAGATTTCTATTACTGCTCTTCCACTTTGGAGGTAACATATACCCCCGTCCCAGCCCCCCCACCTTGTTCCTGGTGGGTTCCGGTCTCCTGGGCCTAGGGGCCTTGGGCTGGCGGAGAAAACAGGGCTGATAAGCTCTAAACGATTAAACAAAAGCAAGGCAGGGTCTGGCGGGGCCCTGCCTTTTTTGTTTCCGATTATAGCAACTAGCTTGCCATTATCAAGACCTTAGGGTTCCACGATTTTCAATGTTCCATTAACTTTCCCCCAAAAGTTAATAAGTTGATAAAATTCAATTTATTTACTATTATTCTTACCTTTCCGTCTTTTTTCTTGCCAATCGTCCCACCCATTCTGGCCTCCTGCCCCCTCCCCTGATAACCTTTCCCCCGATTCTTTTACCGAAAACTGAAAACGGATGCTGGTGGCGGGCGGGGACGCCCGCCCTACGACTAATGAACAAACGTTGTTCCGTCTGCAATCACCCCTCCCGGGCCGAGATCGACCGGGGCCTCCAGTGCGGCAACCCTCGCCGCGCCTTGGCCGCCCGGTATGGCCTCTCCACCGCGGCCCTCAGCCGCCACCTCCGCCACCTGAAACAGGAGATCGCCCTCCAGGAACACCAGGCTTACCAGGCTGCCCCAAAAGCCCTCCTGGAGCAGTTAAAGCTTTTATCCCTCCGTCTGGATCGCCTCTACCACCACGCCACGGATTTCCGCTACCGCAACCAAGCCCCCGGCTGCCTCCGGGAGTCCAGTCGCCTCAGCGTACGAAAAACCCTCCAGGAGCGCTTCCGCCTCTTCCTGCGGCGTACCCCCCCCATGCCCCTGTTCCGCAACTTCCCCGCCACCCTGCGAAATAACCTGCAAAACCGGCGGCTTATCCCTCAATCAGCCCTGGTCCACAGCGGTACAGTTGCGGCACAGTGCCGCTTTCCTCACAAAATGACGCCCCTGCCTGAGAATATTGTGCCTAAGATTAGGGGAGATTGTCCGGGTTGGAGAGTGAGAAGGGGAGGGGAGGGCAGGGTCAAAACGCGGGCGAGACACCCGCCCTACGGGCCCCTGGCCCCCTCCCTCAGAAAGTCTGATTATTAGAAGTGGTAAGCCGCGCCCACCTGGAAGCTGAGAAAGTGGAAGGTGGGGTTCAGGGAGAGACCCCAGGTCATCGGAGATATACCATCCCTATATTCATAAGAATAATTGGGTTTGGCATAGCGGTATTTAAAGGAGGCCTCCAGGGAAACATTTTTCAAGGCCATCCAGCGCAGGCCGGCCTCCACGGCCAGGGCCACGTCCACCGAGGAATCAGACCCGGGGTGGACCGAGTAAGGGGCCACAACCATTGTGGGGCTGTTGACTTTGATTTTAGGGTTCTGGCTGCTGAAGAGTATGGCCGGACCCACGGCTACATAGGGCTGGAGCCGGCCGAAGGGCACCTCGGCATCGGGCAGGAAGCCATACCGGCAGGCAAACATAAAGGCCCAGGTGGCGGCAAAGCCTTCGCTGAAAAACATGTTGGCTCCGCCACCTGCGCCGGGCACGGCAGGGGTCGAGATGAATTGGCGGCGAAAGTCCACCCGGTGGCAACCAAAGTCCGTATAGAACCCGAAGTACTTGGCCCAGGCGGGATAGTCGTACCCCAGGAATCCCTCTTTCACAAACCAGGTGCCTATCTTCAGCCCCCCATGAAACGCGGGATCGATTTGGCCTGGAATCGACAGGTAATCGGTCCCGGTATTTGAGTAGGTGGTGACATTCATGCCGGCGCTGGGGGTAAAATTCCCCCCCATGTAGCCTTCTACGTACATCTCGGAGTGGGCCGCGCCGGGTAAGACCGCCAGGGCCGCCAGAAAGGACAGACCCAGGGCCAGAAGAAACTTTTTAGTATTCATAACCCCCCCCCTTTTAATAAAAAGCCTGTTTAACTTTCTCTCCTCTATTTTCTTAAACCACAATATTTCCTGCAAAACAAGCAGATTTTTTTGCTGCCCAAAACAGGATATAGTTGACTGTCAGATGCAGGTTAAAGTTTCGGCCCTGGGAGCCGATTAGGTTCTTGCAAAAATAAGGAATAATACTTATAATTTAACCAGGGGGCGAAACGGCTTCGACGTAGATAGAGAACTGCCAGTTGCATGCCGAGGTCCTGTCCGCTCGTTAAACGGGTAGGAAACACACAACTGCCGACAACTACGGCTACGCTCTAGCCGCTTAAGGCTAGCACCTGGGGATCTTACGCCGGGAGAAGACCTCAGGTGACCGTTTCCTGGCAAAGCTGCCCATCTCGCCTGCGGGTTGGCGGACGAAAACTACAGCAGGATAGCTTCTAAGAATTCTGTCGGTGGAAGTCTTTAGGGGCAAAAATAAAACATCGACTAAGCATGTAGATGCTCTCAGGGACTGTTTGCGGACGCGGGTTCGACTCCCGCCGCCTCCACCAAATTTTGGCGTGGATAAACCCAGCCGTAATAGCTGGGTTTCTTATTTTTCAGAAGAGGTGAAGAAGGGATGGCTCTCGATCAGCAATGGCTCTGCCGCCGCCTGGTGGAGGACAGCGGGGACGCCGTCATTTTTGCGGATCAAGAGGGGATAATCCGCCTGTGGAACCGGGGCGCGGAGGCGATCTTCGGCTTCCCCGCGGCAGAAGCCCTGGGCTGGTCCCTGGAGATCATCATCCCGGAGAATCTCCGGGCCCGGCACACCGAAGGCTACCGCCGGGTCATGGCTAGCGGCCGGAGCCAATACGCCCAGGACCTGCTGGCCGTGCCCGCGCTGCGCCGGGACGGGTCCCGGGTTTCCGTGGAGTTCACCATTGTCCTGGTCCGGGGCGAAGGGGGCGAGGGGGGCGAAGCGGGCGAAATCCTGGGCGCCGGGGCCATCATCCGAGAGGTCACCGCCCGCTGGCAGCGGGAAAAGGAGATGCGGCAGCGCCTGGCGGCCCTGGACGCGGAGCTGGACCAAGTGAAGAAGTCGTTTGCCCTTTCTTCTTAAGGTGGGATTCCCGGGAAAAGGTGCCGAGAAATTTAGAGAAACCTCTGTCCGGCGGACCTCTGCCGTCTTCGACCTGCTCACCCCTCTGACGCTGCGCCCCAGCCGCCGGTAGGCCGCCCCCGGCCGCCGCGTCCCGGGCCGGGCCTGGACCGGGGCCTTAGCCGGACCTTTGGGTATGGCCCTGCCGGTGGCCCGCTAATCGTCATCATCGTTGTCGTCATCGTCAAAGGTTTTGGTAACCCCTTTCTTTCCCTGCCTCTTCTTGGACATGGGCGTCTTCGTGGCTCCGGGTTCCCGGTAGCCGTTGTACTTTTTGATGAGCTCCAGATAGCGCAGGGGGTCGAAATTCACCTGGGCGTACTGCTGATAAACCTTGCCCCGGCTCAGGTAGCTGTGGATCAGGCGCTTCTGGAAATCCACGGCGCCCATCTCCGATTTAAAGGCGATGCGGTGGCTCATGAAATCGGGGGTCTTGCCGTCAGGCAGGGTCTCGGGGATGGGATCGTTGACAAACTCATGGGCATGATAAAGACCCAGCAGGTGGCCCAACTCATGGATGAGCAAATTGGCCAGCCAGTCCCGGTTCAATTGGGCGTCCCCGGGCTTGGAGCTGAACTCCGTGTCCTCAAACTTTTTGAAAGAGACATGGACCACCGACAGGGGAAGATGCGCAAACGCGCACTTATCCCGGCAGACCTGGAGGAAGCGCAGCCGGAAAGGGGGCTGCACGTCAAAGGCCTTAAAGCTCCCGGCCAGCCATTCCTTTTGGGTCAACATTTCCACCCTAAGCCACGCAGCCGGCGTCAACGGCCCAGGTTCGGCCCCGCCTTCATGCTCCACCAGGTTAACCCCCAGGCGGGCATAAAATTCCTGGACCTTGCTCCACACCAGGGGCATCATCCGGCGGCAGGCAGCCAGGTCCTTATCCGGGGAGATAAAAATCTCCACCGCCACCGTTTTGGGGGAAAACTCCACCGGCCCCAGGTCGGCCAGGGAAAAGAGGGCCGCTTCTTCCTGGGGGGACAATTCCCGGGCCGCAACAGCCCCGCTCAGGAGGACAAAAAACCCCAGGGAGACAAGAACCGCCAGCCGCAGCCGGGCTCCGGCAAGAAATTTCCTTCCCTGCCCCTTGTTTTTTGGAAATCTTTTTGTCATACTTATATATTTGAGAGAGGATGGAATCATGGCCTATACCTGCGACCTTTGCGGCAAACGCCCCCAGGTGGGGAATAACGTCAGCCACGCCAATAACCACACCAAACGCCGCTGGAAACCCAATCTGCGCCGGGTCCGCGCCTTGAACCAGGGCACGGTCCGCTACATCCGGGTTTGCACCCGCTGCTTACGTTCCGGTTTGGTGGCAAAACCTGCGTAAAGAAGCTTTCAGCTTAAGAGTTCAAAGTTCAAAGCTGATAGCTGATAGCTGATAGCTGATAGCTGACCGCTTCTTTTCTACCCCGTCATCCGCCTCACGGAAATCACTTCTTTCAGGCGCTTCAGGGCTCCGAAGACCCGTTCCAGGTGTTGCTGGTCCGCCACCTGGATGGTGAAATTGGCCACTCCTCTATTTTCCGCAGTGGTTTCCACCGAGGCCTTGGTAACGTTCACCTCCGCCGATTTCAGGGCGCTGGTGATGTCCGCCAGGAGGCCGGGTTTGTCCACGGTGATCACCCTGATGTTTACGGGATAGAATTTTTGGGGCGCACCGTCCCATTCCGCGGGGATGTGGCGGAAGGATTCGGTGTGGGCCAGATAAGAGCAGTCGGCCCGGTGAATGGTCACCCCTTTGCCCCGGGTGATGTAGCCGATGATGGCGTCTCCGGGAATGGGCTGGCAGCAGTTGGCCAGGCGCACCAGGAGGTCGTCCAGGTCCTTGATCTTGATGCCCCCCAGGTCTTTTTCCTTCCGGGGCGCGGGCTCCGGCAGGGAAACCTCTTCTCCCGGGGGGGGCGGGGCAGCCCGGGAGAGCCGCCCCACCACCTGGCCGGGGGTTACCTTGCCGTGGCCGATGGCGGCCAGGAGGTCTTCGTTGCGCACAAAGGAGAGTTCCTGGGCCACCTTTTTCAGTTCTTCCCCCTCTTTCAGGAGTTTGGGCAGGCTTACCCCGCTTTTGCGTAGTTCCCGTTCCAGGAGTTCCTTCCCCAGGGAAATGCTCTGTTCCCGTTCCGCGGTCTTGAGCTCCTGGCGGATCTTGTGGCGGGCCTTGGGGGTGCGGACGAATTGCAGCCAATCACGGCTGGGGCGGTGGTGGGGGGAAGTGGTGATCTCCACCACGTCGCCGTTGGAGAGCTCGTGGCGCAGGGGCACCATGCGGCCGTTGACCTTGGCGCCGGTGCAGCGGTGGCCCACTTCCGTGTGGATGGCATAGGCGAAGTCCACCGGCGTGGCCCCCCGGGGCAGTTCCTTGACCTCCCCGGTGGGGGTGAAGACGTAGACCTCCTCCGGGTAGAGCTCCAGGCGCACTCCCTCCAGGAGTTCCTGGGGGGTTTTCAGGTCCTTTTGCAGGTCCACAATCTGTTTGAGCCAGGCGAAGCGCTCGCCGTCCTCGTCCTTGAAGCGTTTTTTTTCCTTGTAGCTCCAATGCGCGGCAATGCCGTCTTCGGCGATACCGTGCATCTTCCCGGTGCGAATCTGCACCTCAATGCGTTCCCCGTAAAGGCCAATGAGCGTGGTGTGGATGGACTGGTACATGTTGGCCTTGGGCATGCCGATGTAGTCCTTGAGGCGGCCCGGCACCGGCCGGAAGAGGGAGTGGATAACCCCTAAAGCCTCATAACATTCGGACACCGTGTTTAAAACGATGCGGAAGGCAAGAAGATCGTAAAGCTCGTCCAGGGTGATCTGCTGGGCCTGGAGTTTGCGGTAGATGCTGTAATAGTGCTTCAGGCGGCCGCTGACTTCGCCCTCCAGGTGGTGCTCCGCCAGCTTCTCTTTCAGGAGCTGGCAGACCTCCTGGATATATTTCTCCCGCTCCCCCTTTTTCCGGGCCAGGCCTTCCTGGATCTGCTGGTAGGCGTCCGGCTCCAGGTAAAAGAAGGCCAGATCCTCCAGTTCCGCCTTGATGCGGAACATCCCCAGCCGCCCGGCCAGGGGCGCGTAGATATCCAGGGTCTCCTGGGAGGTGCGCTTCTGCCGGTCCGGGGACATATAACCCAGGGTGCGCATGTTGTGGACCCGGTCCGCCAGCTTTACCAGCAGGACCCGGATGTCGTGGGACATGGAGAGGATCATCTTGCGGATGTATTCCGCCTGCTGGGTGATCTTATTCCCGAAGACGAGCTGGCCGATCTTGGTGATGCCGTTGACCACGTCCGCCACTTCTTCCCCGAAGTATTCGTCCAGGTCATCCATGGTGGTGTCCGTGTCCTCCACGGTGTCGTGGAGGAGGCCGCAGGCCACGGTTACCGGGCCCAAACCGATTTGGGCCAGGAGATAGGCCACTTCCAGGGGGTGGGACAGGTAGGCCACGCCGCTTAAACGCGTCTGGCCCTCATGGGCCCGGGCCGAGAAGACGTAGGCCTTCTCAATCAGCGAGGTATCCGCCTCCGGATGGTGCTTCTGCACCTCTTCCACAATGTCGTTCAGGCGGATAATTCTGGTGGACATGCAACTCCTGGGGGCTCTGCCGTCCGTAGCCGCAGGCTTCAGCCTGCGCTTTCCAGTCCCCCTCTGCAAAATGGGGACTGGAAATGACTCTATTTCCCGCTCCTATCCGTAGGGCTGCAAAGCTCTTGGATACGTTTCCCCAAGTATTCCGGCAGTTCTTCCAAGGGGAAAAGTTTCGTCTCTTTGGAGGTCCTTTCCTTGACCTCTGCCTGGCCTTTATCTAAGGTCTTGGGGCCGATAACCACCCTTAACGGTATCCCCAACAGGTCGCAGTCCTTGAATTTTACCCCCGGGCGCTCATCCCGGTCGTCGAAGAGGACCTCGATACCCGCGGCCTCCAAGGCCGTGTGCAGATGGAAGGCCTTCTCTTTGGTGGCCGCGTCGTTCAAGGAGATGGGGATTAAACCCACCTGGAAGGGGGCCAGGGCCATGGGGAAGATCATGCCCTGGTCGTCGTGTCCCTGTTCGATGGCCGCGGCCACGATGCGGCTGACGCCGATGCCGTAACAGCCCATAAAGATAAATTGCTCCTGCCCGGCTTCGTCCAGAAAAACGGCTTTCAGGGCCTGGGAATACTTGAGGCCCAGCTTGAAGATGTGCCCCACCTCGATGCCCCGGAGGATTTTTATACTGCCGCCGCAGCGGGGGCAGGGGTCCTGGGCGGTGACGGTGCGCAGGTCCGCCGCCTGGGTCATGATTATATCCCTATGGGGAGTAACCCGGACCAGGTGATAATTGGTTTTATTGGCTCCGGTGACCGCGGACGTAAGCGCCGCCACCGCCTGGTCGGCATAGATGGGCAGGTTGAGTCCCACCGGGCCCGCGAAGCCTACTTCCCCACCGGTGAGTTCCAGGACCTTGCCCGCGCCGGCCAGGGTCAGATCGGTCACCCCCAGGAGGTTTTTCACCTTCACTTCATTGACTTCGTGGTCCCCCCGGATGAGGACCGCCACCGGGCCTTTCTCGGTTTCATAAATCAGGGTTTTGACGATTTCTTGGGGGGTGACTTTCAGGAAAGCGGCCACCTCCTCCACGGTGCGCACCTCCGGGGTATGGACCTCTTCCGGGGAAGCCACCGCGGTGACAGGCCCGGGATTGGCCCCGGCCAGGACCACTTCCGCCTTCTCCAGGTTGGCGGCATAGTCGCAGGATAAGCAAGAGGCCAGGAGGTCTTCCCCGGTCTCCGCCAGGACCATGAATTCGTGGGAGAAGCTGCCGCCGATGGGCCCGGAGTCCGCCTCCACCACCTTGAAGCGGAGTCCGCAGCGTTGAAAAATGCGGTTATACGCCGCATACATGTCCTGGTAGCAGGCCTCCGCGTCGGCTTCGTCTCCGTGGAAGCTGTAGCCGTCCTTCATCAGGAACTCCCGGCCTCGAATCAACCCGAAGCGGGGACGGATTTCATCCCGGAACTTCATCTGAATCTGGTAAAGGTTCAGGGGTAGTTGCCGGTAAGATTGGACGTCCCGGCGCACCAGGTCGGTGATCACCTCTTCATGGGTGGGGCCGAAACAACAATCCCGGCCGTGGCGGTCCTGGAAACGCAGCAGCTCCTTGCCGTAGATCTGCCAGCGGCCCGACTCCTGCCACAACTCCGCGGGCTGCACCGCGGGGAGCAGCACTTCCTGGGCCCCGGCCCGGTTCATCTCCTCCCGGACCACCCGCTCCACCTTCCGGAGCGCCCTGAGACCCAGGGGGAGAAAATTATAGATACCCGAAGCCAGCTTGCGGATCATGCCGGCGCGCAGCAGCAAGCGGTGTGACACGGCCTCCGCGTCCGCGGGGTTTTCCTTGAGAGTGGGAATTAGCAGCCGGGAATAGAACATACGGACTCCAATCCATAATATTTTACCAGATTTATCTTACGACAGCAGCACCCTTAGCTCAATTAGATTTAGAAATGATTTTGTGGGGAGGGAGGTGGGCAGGGCAGGGGGCGGGGGTTAGGGGTTAGTTGTCAGTGGCCAGTGGTCAGTGGAAATACTGTTAACTTGAGCACCTGCGATTTTATTAATTTATTTTTTGTAGGGGCGGGGTTTCCCCGCCCGCTCTTTTCCTGGTTCCTAAGTGCAGCTTGGGAACCAGATGGAAGTTAATCAGGTCTCCCTCTTTTTAGTTTGTCTCGCAAAAAATTAAGTCTATTTTCAAGTTCCTCAAAAAACGATTGTAATTCAATTTCCGAAACCATCACTTTTTCAAGGACTTCGGGTTGCAAATAATCTGCTAAATATCGATCCCATATATCAATAAAATGATTAAATGTTTCAAACCATTTCAATGTATCAGGTTCTGCTAACCATATTTTATTATGAAGAATGTCCTGCATTTTTTTATATGCTGGAATTATATAATTTCTTAATTGATTGTTATTATATTCTATTCCAATGTCTCTTTTTTCCCTCCAATTTGTTACATCAGTAGAGTTTCTAAAAACTTCAGGAGACATATCTTTTACCAATTTGCGCCATTCCCCATCAGAGATATTATTTATTTTATTCACTATCTTGCTTTTAGCATGTAAATCCTTATAAATCCCCACCATAGGTGAATATAATTCACATACTTGTTTTTCAATAAATTCAATACGTTTTTGTTGTTCAGATTTCTTTAAACCATATCGATATCCTAAATAACAACTAAATAAAATACCTAATATAGAAAAACCAGCTTGGATTATGCCAGAGGGAATAAACTTTTCGCTATCAGAAACAGAGGCATATGAGAACGAAACTAGAACTATGCAATTTAATAAAAGACTCCCCGGTATTGATAAAATTCCCAATTTCATAGTCGTTTTATCATATTGTTAAGGGGAAAAAGGCTAAGAGGTTTTAGTTGCTTATTTTACTCACCATCTTTGCTTCGCCTCTTCCCCTTTTTCCCTTGGCGCGCAGATATTAAGCCCCTGGCCCCCAACCCCCAGCAATCTGCTCTGAGCCAAATGGAAGGCCCGGTCCATCAGGATCTCCAGGTTGACCACGTCTTCCCGGTTGTAGGTGAGGAGGGTGGGCAGCGCGTTGTAGTCCCCCCGGCAGTGGCGGTCCCAGAGGAGCACGGCCTCGTAGCCGTCCATCCCGGCCACTTCCGGGGGGCGGTGGATGCCGAAGCGGGGCTCGATCTTTTTCAGGCCGCCCTTAAAGCCCAGGCGGGTCAGGATAAAGCGGAGGTCCAGGTGCACCGGGGGAAGTTTTAGGTCCGGGAAATAGGCCCGGAGCACGGGGAGATCAAACTGGGAGCCGTTGAAGGTGACCACCAGGTCCAGGTTTTTCAGGGCCTCGGGAAATTCTTCCAGGTTTTGGCCGTGGATGAACTGGCGCATGTCGCGGCCGTCATAGAGGCCCACCACCGTCACTTGCAGGCCCGGCCAGGTGTAGCCGGTGGTTTCGATGTCGAGATAAGCGGCCCGCTCCCGGAAGCGGCGGAAGAGCCGCCAGCGCTCGGCGGGGGGAAGCAGGGGAGCGAAATAGCCGGGGTTGTCCTCATGGGCCAGGGATTCCTCAATGCCGGAGCGCAGTTGCACCAGCCTTTGCCGGCCCAAGCCCGGCACCTCCCTTGCGGCCAGGAAATCTTCCCAGGTATGGAGGCCCTGGCCCCAGAAATGGGCCTCGGTGCGCTCCCCCACGCCGGGGAGATGGATGAAGGTGCGTTTGAGCATTATATAAAGATAACATTAGAGAATGGTTCTGTCATCGGGGGGGCGATTTTTGTCTGTCATCCTGAGCGTAGAAAAAATTTTACCACAAAGACACAGAGACCACAGAGATACACGGAGAAAGTTTTTCCTTTAACGCTTAAGCGTTAAAGGAAAAATATTTTCTTCCTCTGTGCATTTTTGTGCTCTTTGTGTCTTTGTGGTAAAGACTATTCTTCCTTCAAGATCGCGGCCAGATGCGGCTGCATGGCCCGCCAGGCGGGGTAGGCCCCGGAGATTAGGCCCAGGGCCAGGACTAATATAAAAGTCTGCCAGTAGATGCCCGGGGTCCAGTAGAGGTGGATGGTCCAGCCGAAGGCCTGTTTGTTGATGACGAAGATGAGGAGGAAGGAGAGCACCGAGCCGCACGCCGCGCCCAGGAGGAAGCTTAAAAAACTGGCCAGCCCGGATTCCACCAGGACCATGCTCAGGATTTGCCGGCGGGAGGCCCCCAGGGCCTGGAGCAGCGCCAGTTCCCGCTCCCGCTCCATGATGAGGACCAAAAAAGTGGTGATGATGCCGAAGACCGCCACCACCACCGCCACCCCCTCCAGGGCATAGGTGAGGGCAAAGGTCTCGTCAAAAATCCGCAAAATGCCCTGGCGCAGTTCCTGGTGGGACACGGTGAGGAGCCGGTAGCGGGAGCCGTATTTTTCGTACAGCCGGGCCTGCACCTCCGGAATTTTCCTTTTATCCTTTATATAGAGACGCACCGCGTTCAGGTGGGTGTCTCGCCAGAAGCCGCGGAACTGGCGGATGTCCATCCAGACGCTGGGGCCGTCGGTGCGGTAGTCGTAGAAAACCCCGGCGATTTTCAACTTTTGCAGGCCCGCGGGGGTGGGGAGTTCTAGAATATCTCCTTCTTTATAGCCGAAGGTCTCAGCCAGGGGTTCGGAGATGATGACGGATGGTTTTCCGTTTTCCGTTTTCCGTTTTCCGTGGAGATCCTTCGATTCAGCCGGCTGAGCCATCCCGGAAAATCCCCCTAAATCCCCTTTTAAAGAAGGGGGACTTTTAAAAGGTGGACTTTCAGCTCCCTTTGATAACGGAGAACTTTTACCCCCCTTTTCTAAACGTGATATTATACTTGACATACCTTAATTGATGGTATATCTTATATACCATAGGAGATTCGCCATGGGCCAGTCAATTCTTTCCTCCCCTCGTTTTCACAATGAAGAGGCTGCTTATGCCTATATCGAAGCCCAAGTGTGGCCCAAGGGGCCAGTTTGCCCCAAGTGCGGGAGCCGGGAGCGCATTGGCAAGCTAAACGGCAAGAGCACCCGGATCGGTATGTACAAGTGCTATACCTGCAAGAAGCCTTTCACCGTCAAGATGGGGACTATCTTTGAAGACAGCCACCTGCCCTTGCGTATTTGGCTCCAGGCCATATCCCTGATTTGCTCTTCTAAAAAAGGTTGCAGCGCTAATCAGCTTCATCGGACCCTGGGAGTTACTCTCAAAACTGCTTGGTTCTTGGGGCATAGGATTCGGGAGGCTATGCGGGAAGGCGACTTATCCCCGTTTGGTGCCAACGGCGGCACCGTTGAAGTTGATGAAACCTTTATCGGGAACGAAGAGGGTGTGCCTAAGCACCGCGGATATGCCCATAAGCGCAAGGTGCTTTCTCTGATAGACCGGAAATCCGGCGAAGCCCGGAGCATGGTGATTGACGACCTCAAGGCCAAAACCATTGTGCCGATACTGAAAGAGAATATCGCCCGGGAAGCCAGGGTAATGACCGACGATGCCGGGCAATATAAGCATCTGAATAAGCATTTTGAGGAACACGGTTGGGTGCAGCACGGTATCGGGGAATATGTTTCGCAAAAAGACCCTTCCATACACACTAACACCGTTGAGGGTTTCTTTTCCATTTTCAAACGTGGTATGAAGGGCATATATCAGCATTGCAAGAAACATCATCTTCACCGCTATCTGGCAGAGTTTGATTTCCGCTACAACAAGCGCATCGCCAGGGGCGTTGATGACTCAGAGCGTGCCGAGAAACTGCTGCAAGGGGTGAAGGGCAAAAGGCTCACTTATCAAACGACTCATTGCTAACAGCCAACCAAAAGGATAACATTTAATGTTTAGAAGTTTCATACAAATGACAGGGGTAATTCTTACATTTGGGGCTGCAATATTTTTAATAGTAGCCAATTTTGGCCTCACGCCGGATATCATTGCACGATTATCTTGTACTGTGTTTGGATATAACAAAGAAGTTGCTGCAACTTTAGCAACACAATCGGCATATACGCGGAGCGGTTTCATATTATTAATATTCGCCTTTTTATTGCAAATGATAAATGTGTTGAGGCCGGAGACAATAGATGATATTGGAGCGGGTAATTGGAAAATTAGTTTAATTTCCATTGGGTGTTGTGCTATAATAATACTTATTGCATACTTGTATTCCAATAAATTATCTGATAAACTTATGAAAGAAAGTATGGATATTTTAAAGAACAAATAAAATGAATATGTTAAACTTTCTATACGACCCTTGGTTTTAAATCTTTATGCTGATAATATTATATCAAATAACCCGTTCTTATAGAAAGTAGCTCGTTTTTAAGACCTTATCCAAAGGGGTTCCTATGGGCAGAAAAAAGCGACCCGAACCAGATGACAAAGAGCAGTCTGCCCGGTTTATTGAAACTGCAAAGCGGCTGGGAGCAGACAAAGGCAAAGAAGCATTTGAAGAGGCGATTGGTAAGATTGTTAAGAAGAAAAGAGTTTCTAAAACTACTCAGATAATTGTGTCGAAAGATGAATCATAAATGCTTTCACATGATTAAGTGTACTTAATGCTTGCGGTCCATCATATTTTGATCGCCCATGCGATACATAGTTACGCCAACCATCTTTGAAATAGGAAAATTCTTTAGCAGCTTCAGATAAAAATTGTAATCTTTCACTTTTTTCAATGCTTTTAGGGAGATTTTGAGCTTTTTTAATTTCTTTTTCAATCTGGTTAATAATATCATACCATTGCTGCACATCAAATGGTAATCCTACATCTTTTGCAAATGCCCTCAACCCATGCTCAAGGACCCGCATTAAATGGAATACACAAGCAGTATAATGGTCAGTAGCATAACAGTTGCCAGCCTCTATAATATCTTCTCTTGCAGATGCGAAAGCATTAGAAACCTCTGACCCAAATCCATCTTTTTTATTATACCAAAAGGCATTATCCCTTGGTATAAAAACAAAAAATTGTTTAGCTAATTCTTTTTTTATTAAGTAGTTCAATGATTTTATATTTTCATGGAATCGCACAAGAGAGATTGTATTAACATTGTCTAATATGTATTGCAATTGTTCCAAGACACCGGGAAATTCCATATTTTCAAATTCACTCTTTATATCGGAAAGTTGCTCTTGAATTATTTTAATTGTTTCTTCAGGTAAACGATCCAAACTCGGCAATTTTAAAGAATCAACAAAATGAAAATGCACTTTACCTTCAAACTCTATTTCTTGAAAATATTCCAATACCCTGCAAAGGACATGGATTCTAATTTGAATCATTTCCCAAAGACTCCAGATTTTATGTGGATGAAACATCTTGCCCCCTTTTGGGGGCGTCACCATACTTGGAACCCTACGCCTACCTCATAGGTATGTCAAGTATAATAACGCCTTTCTAAAGGGGGGTAGGGGGGATGTTGTCGTGGTAGCACAGGCGTCTCGCCTGTGCCCCCCTGGCCCCCTCCCCCAACCTCATTCATTATCTCCACTCCATCCCCCTGCCGGAACCAGAGGCCGCCGTGTTTGGCCAGGACATCGAAGCTGCCGCCGATGACCAGGATAAAGCGGTCCCGGAAGGGCAGGCGCACGCAGCGGTAAAGGTAGATGTCGGTAATGTCCGGGTCCCGGCGCAGTTCCGGGAGGATCTCCGGGGGGAGATAATGGTCGTAGGCCGCGGTGGAAAAGATCGCGGGCCCGAAGAAGATGTCCCCGCTGATGGCCCGGGTCACCCAGGAGTTTACGGTTTGGCGGAAGGAGCCGATCATCACCGCCACCGCGATGAGCATCCCTAAGGCGCAGGCTAACGCGGCGATGGAGACCGCGCTGCGGCTTAAAGAACCGGAGAGATACCGGCAGCCCAGGTCCCCGGGAGGGCCCAGCCAGCGGCGCAGGAGGGGCTGGGCGGCTTCCCCCAGATTCTTGGCCGTAAAAGGGGTGAACAGGGCAAAGGCCAGGAGGATGAGGAAGGCCGCGGCGAAACTCGGAAGGGAAGGTCCGGACCCTAAACGCAGCAATACAAAAATCCCGGCCAGGGCCAGGGCCAGGGCCAGGAGGCCCAGGAGAAAAAAGGCCCCGGACCGGTTCTGGAGGCGCTCTTCCAATTCCTCCCGGTACCAGACGGCCCGGACCCGGGTGCGGGCCGCCTCCCGGGCGGGAATCCAGGCGGCGATGAGAGTTGCGGCCACGGCCAGGCCCCAGGCTTTAAGGAGCAGCGGGGTCTGGACCCAGACCTCCTCGGCCTGCACCGGCGCATAGAGGGAGCTGAGATTGTGGGTCATCATCCCCAGGGCGGTTTTGGCCAGGGCCACGCCCAGGCCCAGGCCCAGGAGGCCCCCCACTGCGCCCCCGGCCAGGCCTTCGGCCAGGAAGAGTAGGAGTACCTGGCGCCGGCCCATGCCCAAGGTGCGCAGCAGGCCGATCTCCCGGCGGCGGCGCACCACCGAGAGGGTGACGGACTGGTAGATGAGAAACATGCCCACAAAAAGGGCGATGGCGCTGAGCACCGTGAGATTAAGACGGTAGGAGGCCACCATCCCCTCCATCTGCCGTCCTTGGGAGCCGGGGCGCACCAGGTCCACGCCGGGGGGCAGTTCCCGGGCCAGGCGGGCCGCGGCCCCGGCTTCATCCCCGGAAAAGATGAGGTCGATATAGTCCAGTTGCCCCACCCGGTCCAGGAGTTCCTGGGCCCCGGCCAGGTCCATGAGGAGCAGCGCGCCTTCCAGGGGGTAAAGGCCGCCAGGGGCCCGGAAGACCCCCACCACTTCCAGGTCCCGCCGGGCCGGGCCCACCAGCACCGGCAGGGAGTCGCCCACCTTCAGGCCTTGTTTGGCCGCCAGAGGCTCGCTGATGAGCACCGCGCCCGGTTGGGTCAGGAAGCGGAGCCACGCGGTTCGGTCCAGACCGCTTCCGGTTTTGAAGTCGTAATTGCGAAAAGGCCTTTCGGAAAAGGGGTCGATCCCCAAAAGCAATACCGGCCCTTTCCGGGGTCCGGCGAATTCCAGGACGGTTTCCACCATCGGGGCCCCGGCCTTGACCGCAGGGAAGCGGCGCACTTGGGCAAAGAGCGATTCATTGAGGGGCGCGCCGGGGGTCTGGAGCCGCCACTGGGCCTTCCCCGCCACCGCGGCCACCCCGGCCTGGAAGCTCTTCAGAGCGCTGGCCGCGGCCAGGGAGATGCTGAGATAGACCGCGGTGCCCAGGGCGATGCCCAGGATGCCCAGGAGGGTGCGCCCGGGATATTCCGTCAAATGGCTCAGGGAGATGCGGAAGAGAAAAGGGTTCATAGTTTATAGTTCCAAGTTCCAGGTTCCAAGTTCCAGGTCAAAAAACCTTTCTCAACGGTCATTCAAGAGCCTTTGTTTCCCCCGTAAATTAATGAAAATTTTCTGATGGGCCTATCCCTAACTTTGAACTTTTCTAGGTATTTCTTCATATTAGGATAATTCCATCTTGCATGGAGAGCACCCGGTCGGCGTACGCGGCCACTTCCGCCGCGTGGCTCACCAGGACCACGGTCTGCTCCCAGTTCCGGTGCAGGCGGGCGAAGAGCTCCAGAATCTGGGCCGCGGTGGCGGAATCGAGATTGCCGGTGGGTTCATCCGCCAGGAGCACCCCGGGCCGGTTGATGAGGGCCCGGGCAATGGCCGCGCGTTGCATCTCCCCCCCCGAGACCTGGTGGGGTTTGTGGCTGCGGCGGGGGCTGAGTTCCACCTCCTCCAGCCAATGGGCGGCTTCCTCCCGGGCCTGGGAGTACGGAAAACCCTGGAGCACTCGGGGCAGGGCCACGTTTTCTTCCAGGGTCAAGAGAGGCAGGAGATTGAAGGACTGGAAGACCACCCCCACCCGGTCCCGGCGGAAGGTGGTGAGTTCCTGGTCCGCCAGAAGGGCCAGATCCCGGCCGTCCACCAGCACCTGGCCCGCGGTGGGGGGCTCCAGGCCGCCGATGATGTGCAGCAGGGTGCTTTTGCCGCAGCCGCTCTTGCCGCTGATGGCTACGAATTCCCCGGCGGCAATGCTGAGATTGATACGCCGGAGGGCCTGAATCTCCTCGGGACCCCGGCGATAAGTTTTGCTCACCTCCAACAGCTCGATCATCATTTTCCCCTGCAAGATTAGGAAGGGTTGGCGAGGGTAGGGGCCCGCGGCCTCCGGACCTCTCCCTCAAGATAAGCATATGACTATCATTATAACCGCGGGCGTCTAGAAGTTAAAGTTCGGGCCGGGGGGAACCGATGGACTAGACAAATCTCAGGTTATCGGGTGGGGGGTGGGTAAGAGAACACTCCCTTGCCTGCTGCGGGGAGAGTAATGGCAATAAATAATTTAAGCCCTGCTGAAGTAACCCGGTATGCCCGCCAGATGGCCCTGGAGGGATGGGGCCGGGAGGCCCAGGAAAAGCTGAAATCCTCCCGGGTGCTCATCGCCGGCGCCGGAGGGCTGGCTTCCTCGGTGGCCCTCTATCTCCTGGCCACCGGTGTCGGCGCGGTGCGACTGGTGGACCAGTCCCGGGTTACCCTTTCCGACCTCAATCATCAAGTCCTCTATCGGGAACGGGATCTGGGTAAGGCCAAGGCCACGGTGGCCGAACGCCGCCTCAAGGACCTGAATCCCTTTTCCCTGGTGGAGGGGCAGGCCAAGACCATCTCCGAACACAACATCTCCAGGCTGGTCGCCAACTGCAACCTGGTGATCGACGCCATGAACAACGCGCCGGCTGGTTATCTTCTGAACCAGGCATCGGTGAAATTCCGCATTCCCCTGATCCACGCCTGGGTTTGGGAAATGAACGGCCGTCTTACCACCTTCTGGCCCGGGCAGGGTCCCTGCCTGGCCTGTGCTTTCCCGGAGACCACCAACGGCACCAAACCCGCGCTCCTGGGACCCCTTCCCGGGATTTTGGGGGCGATGCAAGCCTTGGAGGCCTTGCGCATCTTGGGGGGCATGGGTCCGGCGCTGTTGGGCCGGCTCTTGATCTTTAAAGGGGAATATTTCCAGCTCAGCGAAAAGCCGGTGAAGGCCAATCCCCAATGCCTGGTCTGTCGGCGCCTCTATCCCTAGGCGTAATCGGGGGAGCGGGCCGAGCCCCAGGCTTCGACGCTCCCCTTATCCACCTCTTCCATCTCCATTTATACCCCAGCCAATAGAAGTTCCTTTTAAAAACCTTCTCTGCCTTTTTAAGAATTTCCTGCCGCGGTGAGCCTCCCTTCCGGTTCGTCCGGGAATCAATCAGAAGACTTCAAGGGGGTTAACATAAATTTAAAGATGTCTAAAAGGCCTTGAAGGTCCTTTTTGAGTGCGGCGGACGAAAAGATAACTTACTGTTATTACAGTATTATATAGTTGAAAATAATTTTAAGGAGGGTGAATGGGGGTTTGTTTTTCCCCATGTTTCTCAGAATTAGCCGACAGGCGGTAATAGGCAATTTTGGGGCCACTTTAAAATTTTTCAGAGGAAATTCATTTTTTTTTAATCTTTCTTCTAAAGTTATTCCCCGGCAATCTCGAAAAGAGAGTTAAATGCTTAAAAACCCAGACAAGGAAGTTGAGCTGGATTACAAGGAGGTAAGGGGTCATGTCTCTCGTAATTAACCACAATTTAATGGCAATGAATGCGGCCAGGAGCCTGAGTTTCACTTACGGCCGGTTGGCCACATCGGTGCAGCGCCTGGCTTCGGGCCTGCGGGTCAACAGCGCTCAGGATGACGCCGCCGGTCTGGCCGTGCGGGAAATGATGCGCACTGACATCCGGGTTCTGAACCAGGGGGTCAGAAACGCCAACGACGCCATCTCCCTGATCCAGACCGCTGACGGCGCGTTTTCGGTGATCGACGAAAAACTAACCCGGATGAAAGAGCTGGCCGAACAGGCGGCCACCGGCACTTACACCACGGCCCAGCGCCTGATCATGGACAGCGAGTATCAGGCCATGGCCTCGGAAATTACCCGGATCGCCATGGCCACCGACTTTAACGGGGTCAAGCTCCTGGATGGCAGTCTCTCCGGCTCCGCCAATCAGATGAAGATTCATTTCGGCACCGGCAACAGTTCCGCGGAAGACTACTATTACATCCGCATTGGCAACACCACGGCTTCCGCTTTGGGAGTGGGGAATTCCGCGGCGGTGGGCCCGGGCTTTACCATCAGCACCCAATCCGCGGCCCAGGAGGCCCTGGAAGCCATCGACAGCGCCATCATGAACAAGGACAACATTCGGGCCAATCTCGGCGGCATCGCCAACCGGTTGGCCAACACCATTTCCAACTTGAGCATTCAGGCCGAGAACCTGCAATCCGCTGAGTCACGTATTTCCGACGTGGACGTGGCTACGGAAATGACGGAGTTCACCCGTAACCAGATCCTGGTCCAGGCTGGGGTAGCCATGCTGGCCCAGGCCAATACCCTCCCCCAATTGGCCTTGAAACTTATGGGAGCTTAATCCCCATAACGCAAGCACTGAGAGGGGTCAATGAAGGAGGTTAGCCATGCAAACAGATAAAGTATCGCGGAATTTGATGCTGACCATCGACCAGATCTCCCAGCTCACCGGGGTGCGGAAGTCGACGCTGCGTTACTGGGAAAAGTCCTTTGATGAGTATCTCAGGCCGGCCCGCACTCACTCCAATCGCCGGGAGTACACTATGGAAGATCTGGACATGATCAAGGCCATTAAACGGCTGTTGGAGGATGAGCACCTCACTACCCAGGGCGTGCGCCTGAAGTTGGGAGAATTCATCTCCCACTATAAGAAACCCGGCCCCAGGCGCAAGATGCGGTTCGGCTGAGGTGTGACAAAATCCTCTACTTTACGATAGGGAGGACCCGGTCGTCCAAGAGTCGGGCCAGGTCCTCCCCCTGCGGTTGCCACCCGAAGACCGCTTGCCAGACCCGGGGACTCTCCATGCAGAGATAGATGGGCGCCCCGGGTATGGCCTCTTCCAGCCAGCCCCGCAGGCGGGCGTACATCTCTATGCGCAGGTCCTTGAAATAACGGAGTTTGCCGTCCGGGGCCCTGACCATCTCGAACGCGGCCAGGCGGCTTAAAGGAAAGCGCTGCTGGATCAAAGGCCGCATGGGCGGCAGAAACCGCAGACCCCCCAGGCTGATCCAGGCCACGGCCTGAGGCGGCGCCGCGGCCCCCAAACGCTCCACCAGGCCGCGATAAGCATCCTCCCAACCCGGAAAAAAGATCAGGGGATCAAAGTGGAAGGCCAGCCGGAAGCCCGCGGCCGCGGCCCGGGCCGCGGCGTGAAGGCGGGCAGTAAGAGTGGCCGCGCCCCGCTCTTCGGACCGGATGATCTCCGGGGGATTGAGGGACCAGGCAAAGATCACCCGGGGATTGGGCCCCAAGGGGAGCAGAGGTTCGAGAGCGTGCCACTTGGTCTTGATCTCCAGCACGGCCCGGGGTTGCCGGGAAAAGAAGGGGATGAGAATGGCGTTGAGGCCGGTGAGATCGTCCAGGGCCAGGCTGTCCCCGAACTCCCCGGTTCCCAGGCGCCAGACCTTGCCTGGGTCCCCGGCCAAACCCCGGTCCAACTCCGCCAGCAGGTCCTCCACGTTCACAAACAGGGTGATGGCCGGAATATTTAGATAGCCCTGGAGCACGCAGTAGCTACAGTCCAGGGGGCAATTGAGCCCCACCTGCAGCACCTGGTAGCCGCAGCAGATATAATCCCGGGTCCCGGGGCAGGGCCGCCAGAAAGGGCCTTTTTGCACCGCCAGGAGCAGGGTGGATTTGGCCTCCGGCGTCCAGGCGGCCCGCTCCCCTTCCCGTCCCTTGAGGACCTCCCGGTGGGGAATGACCTCCACCGGCACTCCCGGTAGCCGCGCCAGGATACGCCGGGTCATCTCATAGCCTTCCGCCCCGCGTTCCAAAAAAACCCGCCGTATGCGCCTGTTGGTCATGTAAGATGACGGTGGGTGGGGGGCGGGGTAAAAATTTCACCACCAAGACACAAAGGTCACCAAGAATCACAAAGATATGATTTCTCATTTGGCGCTAAAGCGCCAAATGATAATTTTCCTTGGTGCATCTTTGTGTCCTTTGTGTCTTGGTGGTCCATCTTTGTCCCCGGCCCTCCCGGCAGCCGCTTAAAAGTCCACGTAGGCGCCCCGTTTCAGGCTGCGCAGGTGGCAGACGTCGTTGAGGGAGATGATGTGCCAGGTGTCTCCCACCAGGTGGAAGCGGTTGACCGCGGTGGTATCCTGGCCGAGGCGCCAGAAGTGGGAGTTGTCCAGGCCGATGAATCGGGCGATGAGGACCTTGTTCACCGCCCGGTGGGCCGCCAGCAGGACCGCCTGGCCGGGATGGCGCTGCACCACCTCCTCCACCGCGGCCCAGGCCCGGGTGCGCACCTCCTCCAGGGTCTCCCCCCGGGGAAAGCGCACGGTGTGGGGCGCGGTCTCCCATTGCCGGTAGAGGTCGGCGTAAACCTTCTTCACCTCCGTTAGGGGCAGGCCCTGCCATTCTCCATAATTGATATCCGCCAGGCCGGGTAAATCCACCACCTGAAGTGTATGGTGCTGGCAGATGGCCGCCGCGGTGTCCCGGGCCCGGGACAGGGGGGAGCTATAAGCCGCGTGGATGGTCTCCTTTTGCAGCCATTCCCCGGCCAGCTCCGCTTCCTCCCGGCCGGTGTCGTTTAAAGGGATATCCACCGTGCCCCGGAAAATCTTATCCTTGTTCCAGGGTGTCTGGCCGTGGCGCACCAGGATAATCTGGGTCATTATTTTCCTCCAGAACCGGGAGTTTAATCTTGCCTAAGGCGGCCCGAATTAGGGGAGCAGCGGGATATGGGGCCATGGCCGCCCTCGGCCAAGTTAGTCTACCATTTACAGGTGTTATTTTCTATACTGTATGCGGGTTGGTAAGGGGGTGTGGGGGGAGCCCCTATGATCCCCGGCCACTCACCTACTTAAAAAGGAACATTGATGGAAGGGTTGATTTCCGGGGCCATGGCCGCGGTCTTCCTGATTTTCGGCGCCTTGCTGCTGGCTGGGGGCCGGGGCCTGGCCCGGAAAGAATCCGGCCTCGGAACAGATGATCCGGCGGCGTGTCCGGCGGTGGCGCTGCTGGTGCCGGTGGCCGGGGCCGCGCCGGACCTGGCCGCCAACCTTCGCTCCCTCCTCTCCCAGGATTACCCGGATTGCCAGGTGATCTTTATCACCAGAGATCTGGAAGACCCGGCCACCCCCATCATCGCGGCCATCATCCCGGAATACCCCCGGGCCCGCCTGGTGTTGGGCGGCCCCGCGGTCAGTTGTGGCCAGAAGAACCACAACCTCCTGGCCGGGCTGAGGGCCGTGGGCGCATCTCCGGAAATTCTGGTCTTTTGTGACAGCACTCGCCTGGCCCCGGTTAACTGGCTCAAGGAAATGGTTGCGCCCCTCGTCCGGGGAGAGGCTACGGTGATCAGCGGCTACCACCACGTCCTCCCCCAGGATCAGGGGATGGCCTCTTGGGGCCGGGCCATCACCGTTCTCATCCTTTATCTCACCAAGGCCGTTCCCTGGCTCAACCAACCCTGGGGGGGAGCTACGGCCATCAAACGCCGGGTCTTTGAGGACTTGCAGGTAAGAGAACTCTGGGCCCGGAACGTGGTGGACGACGTCTCCCTGGCGGCCCTGCTCCAGGAGAAGGGCCTGGGGGTGGGATTGGCCGCGGAGGCCAGCCTTCTCACCCCTTTGGAGGGTGAGACGCTGGCGGGGTGGAGCAACTGGCTCACCCGGCAGTGGATCTACCTGAAGTTTTGCCTCCCCGGCACCTGGCTGGCGGGGGGGTTGTTTTTACACCTGCTGGCGGTTTTGGTGCTCCTGGCCGGGCTGAGGCTGCTGGCGGCCCCCCTGGGTTTCCCTCTATCCCCGGTATGGCCGGGGGCCGTCTTCCTGGCCGCGCTCACCGGTCTGTCTGTAGCTTTAAAAGCCATGCATCCCCAAGCCGCGCCCCTCCGCACCTGGCTGCCGGCATTTTTCGCGGCCATCTTCATGGCCGCCTGGTGCCACCTCCGCACCTGGCCCAGCCGTGAGATCCACTGGCGGGGCATCTCCTACCGCGTCGGCTGGAAGGGCAGGGTGGTGGGCATTCGGGAAGGCTGAAAAAAGAAAGATTTACCACCAAGACACAAAGGGCACAAAGACACACAAAGGAAAAATCATTTCTTTGTGATTCTTGGTCTTCTTTGTGTCTTTGTGGTTATTTTTTTCGCCCCTGCCACCAATGCCAGGCCAGGGTGAGGATGGGGGCCAGGGCCAGGGCCTCGGCCAGTTCCCGGGGCAGGAGATGACGGGTGAGAAAATAGGCCAGGAGACCGGCCGCGGCGGCTCCTGCCAGATGGATAAAGGGTTCCCGGGGGATGAGGCGCAGTTGCCGCTGGCAATAGGAGACGGTCAGCGAGGCCACCGCCACCTTGGTCATAATGATGGCCAGGGCCGCTCCCAGCAGGGGCATGGCCGGGATCAGCAGCCGGCAGGACAAAAGATTGACCCCCAGGCCGATGAGATAATAAACCAGGAGGAGCCTCTGCCGGCGCATGCTGATCATCAGCAGGGCCGCGAGATTGTGGAGAAAGCCGCAGAGCACGGTAATCACCAGAAATTTCTGGAGCCAGATGGCGTCTTGATAATGGGGGCCGTAGACGAGGATGATGATCCGGTCGCTTTCCACGGCCAACACGAACATCAAGGGCAGGCCCGCGGCCAGCAGCCAGCGCGCGGTGTTTTGCGCCAGGCGGGAGACCTGGCTTTTATCCACCTGCCAGAGCTGTACAAATAACGGGAAGAGGACGCTTTGCAGCAGCAGGTTGGCCACTATTCCGGAGATGCTTTCCAAGGTCTGGCTGGTGACGCCGTATTGGGCCACCCCGTCCGCGCCCCCGTAGCGCTGCAAGAAAAAGATGTTGGCCTTGTTATAGATAACGGCCACAATTTCAATGAGGGCAAAGACCAGGCCCCTCTGGGCGATGCGCCAGATCCCCTTTAAGGAAGGCCAACGCAAGGGGATGCGGGGGATGATCAAATAAGCGCCTGCGGCCAGAAAAACCAAAGTTTCCATGAGCTTGAAAAAGGCGATAGTCAGGGGCGCGGCCCCCAGAGCCAGGGTGAGGATGCCGTAGCCCAGGCCCACCCCGGTGCCCAGGGCCTTGATTCTCCCTTCCAAGTCTTGGCGGCCTTCCACTTGGAGGCCGACAAAGAGGGTGGAGGCCAGGGCCTCCAGGGCCACCCCCGCGCCGATCACCAGCATCACTTGCCGCAAGGCCGGGGCATAGCCCTGCCAATGGATAAAGACCAGGGCTCCCCCCAAGGCCCCCACTATTAGGATTCCTTTGAGCAGTAACACCTGGCCCAGGGCTGCGCCGGGCACCCGGTCCTTGTCGGTGAGCAGAGACACCAGAGGCAGGTTGAGGCCGAACTCCCCCACCTGGAGGAGGATGGCCCCCAGGCTGATGGCGGTAATGAATTCACCGTAAGTGGTGGCGCTGCGCCGGGCCAAAAGAACAAAAAAGATAATCCCCAGCCCCTCCCGGAGCCAGCGGGCGCTGAGGAGATAGGCGAATTTTTTCAGGATGCGGTGAGGGGGAATCTCGCCGGGGGTGGGGGATGGATTGGCGGTGTCAGGCATCATGAAGCAGTTTTCAGTTTTCAGTTTTTAGTTTTCAGGTTCCGGAAAAAATTGTGAATAACAAGATGTTCCGGGCCAGCCATGGAACGAGAATGTGGGCCGAATCTCTTTTATACTAGATGCTTTTCTAGAGACAAGGAAAAGTTCAGAAAATATGCAAGGGAGCAAGAGTAGGGTAGGGGGGGTAAATGGTTCTGCCGGTTAGCGCAATTGCCATGGCAAAGGCCGCCAGCTTACCGATTAAGGTATTGATTATTATTAATCTTTTAACTGAAAACTGAAAACCGCCTCACTCCACCCGCAGGGCCAAAGACAGGCCGTCTTTTTCCGGGGAGTGTTGGGGCAGCCACGCCAAGAGATGCACTGCCCGCCAGGCGCTTTGTTGAAAAATCTCCCGGTTGAAGGGGTCGGCCCCGGCAAAGCCCACGTTGTCGGCGACGAGGAGGCCTCCCACCTTCAAGACGCGTCGGCAGTGGGGCAGGGCCGGGAGATAGCTCTCTTTGTCGATGTCCAGAAAAATCAGGTCAAAGGTCTCAGACATGGCCCCCATCAGGTCCAGGGCCTGGCCCACCCGGACCTCGATGCGCTCCGCCAGTCCGGCCCGGGTAAAGTTGGCCCGGGCCCGCCGGGCCATGGCGTCGTTCAGTTCCAGGGTGATGACTTTTCCTTCCGGGGATAAGGCCCGGGCCAGATAGATGGCGGAATAGCCGGTGGCCGTGCCCAACTCCAGGATGTTTTTGGCCCCCGCCACCCGGGCCAGGATGTATAAAGTCTCCCCCACCACCGGGCCCACAATGGGGATGGACTCCCGGGCCGCTTCCGCCTCCAGTTCCACCAGCAACGCGTCCCGGCGCGGGATAAAACCCCGGAAATAATTCTCCAAATCAGGGATCATGGGGGACATGGCAGAGTCCTAATTTTAACCACAAAGGCACAAAGACACCAAGAATCACAAAGAACCGTTTTCCTTTGGCGCCTAAGGAAAAATTTACTTGGTGCCTCTTTGTGTCCTTTGTGTCTTGGTGGTGAATATTTTTCTTTAAGCCGAAATCCGCTGCAGCAGGCTGGCCTTGATGCGGTCGAATTCCTCGGGGCTGATCACTCCGGTGTCCCGGAGGCGGACAAACTCCTGGAGTTCTTCCCGGAGCCGTTCCGGGTGGAGGACCTCCACCTCGGGCTCCAGGTGGGCCGGGGCCGCCAGGGCCAGGGGCGGGGCGGGAATGGCCGCGGGCATGGTCTCCAGGCCCTGTTGCCCCCGGTAGCGGAGGGTGACCACCCCGTTGAGGAGGGAGAGTTCCACGTCTTTGCCGTTTTTGGCGGCTTCCCGCATGATATCGTGGACTTCGCTGCCCTGGCTGGCCATCTTGGCTTTGAAACCGCTCCACTTCCGGGAGAGGCGCCAGATTCCGTAGACGCACAGGGCCGCGAAGCCGGCAAAGATCCAGACGCTGAAACCCAGGATGCCGGTGAGCAACAACAAGGCAGCGATAAGTACGAAGGGCACCGCGATCAGGAAGGTGAGCAGGCTGTAAAATTGCGAGAGATTGCTCCAGGTGGAGGCAGCCGGGTCTGGAGGTGCGGTTTTGAATCTGGAAAAAAACTTACCCATTTTAAATACCGGTTTTCGGTTTTCAGTTTCCGATTTTCAGTAGTGCTCTTCTTTCTGGTTCTCAAGCTGAGCTTGGGAACCGGACGAAAGGGATTCCCTATTTATTAGGGCCCATTTTGGGCCACTCTAATAATTTTTATCGATTATTATAACCAAAAACGAAAAACCAAAAACCAAAAACCGCTTTAAGTGGCGTTAAAGAAGGCCTGGTAAGCCTTTAAAGTCATGTACAGGTCGGCCTTGGAGGCCACCTCGAAGGGGGAGTGCATGGACAGCAGCGGGGTGCCGCAATCGATGATCTCCATGCCGTGCACGGCCAGGTACTTGGCGATGGTGCCGCCGCCCCCCTCGTCTACCTTGCCCAGGTGCGCGGCCTGCCAGATGACGCCCGCCTCGTTAAAGACCCGGCGCAGCCAGGCGATGTATTCCGCGTGGGCGTCGTTGGCGTTGTATTTGCCCCCGTGGCCGGTGAACTTGGTCAAATTGACGCCGTAGCCCAGGCGGGCGGCGTTGCGTTTCTCGTGGACTTCCGGATAATCCGGGTCCAGGGCCCCGGTGACGTCCGCGGAGATGGCCCGGGAGGCCATCAGGGCCCGGCGCCGGGCCTGGATGTTCTCCCCCTGGCGCTCCAGGAGTTGCTCCACGATCTCTTCCAGGAGGCAGCTTTTGGCCGCGGTGTTGCCGTCGGACCCCACTTCTTCCTTGTCATAGAACAGGGCCAGGCAGGTGTACTCCGGCTCGTTGCACTCCAGGATGGCTTCCAGGGCGGCGTAGGCGCAGGAGCGGTCGTCCTGGCCGTAGCCTCCCACCAGGCTGCGGTCCCAGCCCAGGTCCCGGGCAGGGCCCGCGGGCACTATTTCCAGCTCGGCGCTCACCAGGTCTTCTTCCCGGATGTCGTAGCGCTCCTCCAGGTATTTCAGGAGACAGAGCTTGAAGCGCTCCTTGGTCTCCTTGTCTCCCAGGGGCAGCGACCCCACCAGGACATTGAGCTTTTCCCCCTCGAAGGCCTCGGTCACCTTTTTGTCCATCTGGGCCTTCCGGGCCAGATGGGGCAGGAGGTCGCAGACGGTGAAGACCGGGTCGCCCGGGTCTTCCCCCACTTTCAGTTCCACTTTGGTGCCGTCGGTCTTGAGGACCAGGCCGTGGATGGCCAGGGGCCGGGCCAGCCATTGGTATTTCTTGATGCCCCCGTAATAATGGGTCTTGAGGAAGACCAGGTCCGTATCCTCATACAGAGGATATTGTTTCAGGTCCAGGCGGGGGGAATCGATGTGCGCGGCCACCAGGAGGAAGCCCTCGCTGGGGGGCCGGCGGCCCGCCACCGCCAGGACCATGGTCTTGCCCTTATAGTTGTAATAGGTCCGGGGTCCGGGGATATTGGCGGCCAGGTCCACAAAACCCCGGGCCTGGGCCTGGCGTTCAATCTCGACCACCGCTTCCCGCTCCGTCTTGGCCAGGTCCAAAAAGGATTTGTAACGCTCCACGTAGGCCGTGATGGCCTCCCGGGCGGCGGGGTCTGCCTGGTCCCAAACCAGGCGGGGGCTGACCATCAGCCGCTCTCTTAATTCCTTTATTTCGTCCTTTTCCGGGGCTTCCATTAATCATCAACCTCCATGAGTTCGAAAGACCAAGGTATCCCTAGGGAAACGACCGTTTAGCGGATGCCATTACAACCAGTTTCAAAACCTTGCTTGCCAATAAATGTCATTCTGAGCGTAGCGAAGGATCTCATATTTTTAACATTCGAACATTTCAATTTAAATGAAAATTTCCTTTATTCCCAATACTTGGAGGCGGCCAGGGACGGCCGCCCCACCAAATAAAAACTTGCACTGGTGGGGCGGGCCTCTGTGCCCGCCATCTCTAAGTTATCATACTTCGATGCGAGGGCTTCTGTTGAGCACTCGTTCAAGTTGACCGAAAAATTAGCTTTTAAGTGGCCTCTATTAAAATAACATGAATTAACCTGGGAAACAACCGGAGAGGCCCAAATGCGCCCGTCCCGTAAGGATATCTTGACTTGCTACCGGAAAGTTAATAGATTTATAGAGGTAATCGTCCCTAGCGCGAGAGTGGCGGAATTCGGCAGACGCACCGGATTTAGGGTCCGGCGGGATACCGTGGGGGTTCGAGTCCCCCCTCTCGCACTCCGGCAGCAAGGGTTTGGTAGCCAGGGGGAGAGGACCTGCCTGCGAATAATCATACTGAGCGAGACTAGATCATGACGGAAAGTGCGGTGAAGGTGGAAGTGGAAGATCTGGGCCCGGTGAAACGGAAGCTGAGGATCGAGGTGCCTGCGGCAGAGGTCACCCAGGAGGTGGAGCGGGCTTATCGGAAGCTGGGGAAGAAGGCCCGGGTGAAAGGGTTCCGGCCGGGGAAGGTGCCCCGGGACATCCTGGAACTTTATTACCGCAAACAGGTGGAGCAGGAGGTGTCAGAGGACCTGATGCGCCGCTTCCTGGGAGAAGCCCTGAAAGAGAAGGACCTGGAGCCCGTGAGCCTGGATTGGCCGGAGATTTTGCCCCAGGTGGCGGCTGGGGAAGACTTCCGTTTCAGCGTGGAAATGGAGGTGCCCCCGGAGTTCCAGGTGGAAAATTATCAGGGTCTGACCCTCAAGGCCCCGGAGGAAGAGGTCACCGACGCCCTGGTGGAGGCGCGCCTGGAGGAAATCCGGGAAAATAACGCCACTCTCCGGCCCCTGGCGGAGCCCCGGCCCATCCAGGCAGGGGACTACGCGGCCCTGGATTACCAGGGATATTTTGCCGGCCAGGCACTGGCGGAGGCCAGGCAGGAGAATTATCTTCTAGAAGTGGGCGCGGGTAGGTTCAACCAGGATTTCGAAAAACAGTTGCTGGGCCTCCTGCCGGACTCTGAGACCCGCTTTGCCGTGGACCTGCCCCCGGATTTTTTCAATCCCCTCCTGGCCGGCAAGGTGGTGGAGTTTCAGGTGAAGGTCCAGGCCATCAAAGAGAAGGTGGTCCAGGAGTTGGACGACGCCTTTGCCCAGAGCCTGGGGGGCAATTTTCAGACGGTGGCCGACTTGCGTGATGCGGTCCGAGAGGATATTATTAAAGGTAAGGAGAGGGAGCGGCAAAACTCTTTGGAAGGCCAGGCTCTGGAGCAGTTGCTCCAGGCTCATGACTTTGAGGCGCCGCCTTCTCTGATCCGCCAGGAGCAGGAGAACATCCTCCGGGAGCAATGGCAGCGGATGGCCCAGCATGGCCTCAAGATGGAGGGCCTGGACCAGGAAAAGATGCTGGAGACCGTGCGCCCCGGGGCGGAGCGGCGGGTGCGGACCCGCCTCCTGCTGGAACGCCTCGCCGCCCAGGAGTCCATCACCGTGGACGAGGCCGAGCTGGAGGAAGGGCTTCAGCGCGTGGCCGCGGGCACGGGCCGGGAAGTGGCCCAGGTGCGCCAGCTTTATGAGGAGCGCCAGCTTTTCGGCGTTTTACGGCGCCAGTTGCAGGATGAAAAAACCATGAAATTCGTATTGGACCACGCCCAAATAGTTCCGGCCCCGGAGGCCGGGGCTGAGGCCGAGGAGAAGGAATAGCATGCCGTTGATTCCCATTGTAGTGGAGCAGAGCAGCCGGGGCGAGCGGGCCTATGACATTTATTCCCGGCTCCTCAAGGAGCGCATCATCTTTCTGGGCACGGCCATCAATGATGAGGTGGCCAATCTGGTCATTGCCCAGATGCTCTTTCTGGAGGCGGAAGACCCGGATCGGGAGATCCATTTGTATATCAATTCCCCGGGGGGCATGGTCACCGCCGGCTTAGGGATTTATGACACCATGCAGTTCGTCAAGCCCCCGGTGACCACCCTGTGCATGGGCCAGGCCTCCAGCATGGCGGCCCTGCTGCTGGGCGCGGGCGCGCCCGGGAAACGCTCTTCTCTGCCCCATGCCCGGATTTTGATTCACCAGCCCCTGGGGGGATTTTCCGGGCAGGCCTCGGACGTGGATATCCAGGCCCGGGAAATTTTGCGGCTCCGGGAAGAGTTGAACGAGATCATGGCCAAACACACGGGGCAACCCATAGACCGGATTCACCGGGACACGGAAAGGGATTTTTACATGTCCGGGGCACAGGCCAAGGAATATGGCCTGTTGGATGAGGTAATTGCGGAGCGGAAGGTAGGCAAGCGCCCCCTGGCCCCGGCCTAAGGGGGAAAATATCTCTCCTTTATGAAACCGCCCGGGGGTGCCGATATAAAAATCGGAACCTGAAGGTGCGGATGAGAAACTGATATACCAAACCCGGAGTCCGGGTTTGGGGAGGAAATCCTTATGAGCAAACGGGGAACCGACAAAAGCACCGACCTTTTGTGTTCCTTTTGCGGCAAGAGCCAGAGCGAGGTGAAGAAACTCATCGCCGGCCCTGGCGTCTATATCTGCGATGAGTGTATCGAGTTGTGCAACGACATCATCGCCGAGGAATATGAAAAAGACGAAGCCAAGCATGCCCGGTTGTCGATTCCGGAGCCCGCGGGCATCAAGAAGCAGATAGACGAATACGTCATCGGCCAGGAACGGGCCAAGAAGATTTTGTCCGTGGCCGTTTATAATCATTACAAGCGCATCAACTCCGGAGTAGAATTAAACGGGGTGGAGCTCGCGAAGAGCAATATCCTCCTGGTGGGACCCACCGGCTCCGGCAAAACTCTGCTGGCCCAGACTCTGGCCCGGATACTGAATGTGCCCTTCACCATCGCCGACGCCACCACCCTCACCGAGGCGGGGTACGTGGGCGAGGACGTGGAGAATATCATCCTCAACCTGCTCCAGTCCGCGGATTACGACGTGGAAAAGGCCTCCCGGGGCATCGTCTACATTGACGAAGTGGACAAGATCGCCCGGAAGACCGACAGCCCCTCCATCACCCGGGACGTCTCCGGGGAGGGGGTGCAGCAGGCCCTGCTGAAGATCATCGAGGGCACCATGGCCTCGGTGCCCCCCAAGGGGGGGCGCAAGCACCCGCAACAGGAATTTATCAAGGTGGACACCACCAATATCCTGTTTGTCTGCGGCGGCGCCTTCAACGGCCTGGAGGACATCATCGGCGCCCGGGTGGGCCGCAAGGCCATGGGCTTCGGGGCCGACATCCAGAGCCGCAACCAGCGGCCCCTGGGTGAAATTTTGGCCCAGGTGCAGCCCCCGGATCTCCTGAAATTCGGGCTTATTCCCGAATTTGTGGGGCGGCTGCCGGTCATCGCCACCCTGGATGAGCTGGACGAAGAAGCGCTGGTGCGCATCTTGAAAGAGCCCCGGAACGCCCTGGTGAAGCAGTACCAGAAGCTCCTGGAAATGGACCGGGTGGCCTTGGATTTCACGGACGACGCGCTGGTGGCCGTGGCCAAAGAAGCCATGAAACGCAAGTCCGGGGCCCGGGGGCTCAGGGCCATCCTGGAACGGGCCATGCTGGACTTGATGTACGATCTGCCGTCCCAGAAAAACGTGCAGGAGTGTCTGATCAATGAAGACTTTATCCTCAAACATGCCGCACCCATTTTGAAATACGAGACCACGGAAGAGGTCGAATGGGATGAGCCAGGGAGGGTAGTGCAACAATGATCTTTCGTTTAAACAAAACGCGGCCCCCGGGGGAGGAGGACAAGAGAAATATGGTGACCGTACCAATGTTGCCTCTTAGGGACATCGTGGTCTTCCCCCATATGGTGGTGCCTCTGTTCATCGGCCGGGAACGGTCCATCTCCGCCCTGGAGTATGCCATGGGCCAGGAGAAGTACATCCTGCTCTGCACCCAGAAGGACCCCCGGCGGGACGAACCCCGGGAATCGGATATTTTCCGGGTGGGGACCCTGGCCGCGATTCTCCAGCTTTTGCGCCTGCCCGACGGCACAGTGAAGGTGCTCATCGAGGGCAAGGACCGGGCGCAAATCCGGCAATTCCTGGCCAATCCCCATTTCTTCCAGGTGGAGGCCGAAGAGATTCCCGACTCCTGGGCCCACAACCCGGAGATCGAAGCCTTGCGCCGGGCCGCGGTTGTCAGTTTTGAGACCTATGCCAAGTTGAACAAGAAGGTCCCCCAGGAGGTGGTGCAGACCGTGTCCGGGCTGGAAGAACCGGGCCGCCTGGCGGACACCATCGCCGGCCATCTGGCCGTGAAGACCGAAGAAAAACAAGGTCTCCTGGAAAACCATGACGCGGGCCGCCGCCTGGAAAAGGTCCTGAACCTGATTAACCGGGAAAACGAAATCCTCCAGATCGAAACCCGCATCAAAAACCGGGTCAAGAAGCAGATGGAGAAGACCCAACGGGAGTACTATCTCAACGAGCAGATGCGGGCCATCCAGAAGGAGATGGGTGAGAAGGAGGATTTCAAGGGCGAAATCCAGGAACTGGAACGGCGCATCCGCAAGAAGAAGATGAGCGCCGAGGCCACGGCTAAGGTCAAGCACGAGTTGAAAAAACTCAAGCTCATGAGCCCCATGTCCGCGGAAGCCACCGTGGTCAGGAACTACATCGACTGGCTTCTGTCTCTGCCCTGGTATGAGAAGACCCGGGACAAGCACAACCTGGAGGACGCGGAGCGCATCCTCCATGAGGACCACTACGGCCTGGATAAGCCCAAGGAGCGCATCCTGGAGCACCTGGCCGTCCAGAGCCTGGTGAAAAAGATGAAGGGCCCCATCCTCTGCCTGGTGGGCCCCCCGGGGGTGGGGAAAACCTCCCTGGCCAAATCCGTGGCCCGGGCCCTGGGGCGGAACTTCGTGCGCCTCTCCCTGGGAGGGGTGCGGGATGAAGCGGAGATCCGGGGCCACCGCCGCACTTACATCGGCGCGCTGCCGGGAAAGATCATCCAGTCGCTGAAAAAGGCCAAGAGCAACAACCCGGTCTTCTGCCTGGATGAAGTGGACAAGATGAGCACGGATTTCCGGGGCGATCCCTCCGCGGCCCTGCTGGAGGTATTGGACCCGGAACAGAACTTCGCGTTCAACGACCATTACCTGGACGTGGACTATGACCTCTCCGAGGTGATGTTCATCACCACCGCCAACAACCTCTACTCCATTCCGCCGCCCCTCCAGGACCGCATGGAAACCATCCGCCTGCCGGGCTACACGGAAGTGGAGAAGCTGCTCATCGCCCAGCAGTTTCTGGTTCCCAAGCAGTGCACCGCCAACGGCCTGAGCGAAAAGAACATCTCCTTCTCCGAGAACGCCATCCTCACCATTATCCGGCAATTTACCCGGGAGGCGGGGGTCAGGAACCTGGAGCGGGAGATCGCGTCCATCAGCCGCAAGGTGGCCCGGGAAGTGGCGGCCAAGGGCAAGGAGCACCAGGTCAAAGTAACCAGCCAGATGGTGCCCAAGTTTCTGGGGGTGCCACGCTACCGCTTCGGCCGCACGGAAGAAGCGGATGAAGTGGGCCTTACCACCGGGTTGGCCTGGACGGAGTTCGGGGGCGAACTCCTGCAGACCGAGGTGGTGATCCTCCCCGGGCGGGGCAAACTGATGATCACCGGGAAATTAGGGGAAGTGATGCAGGAGTCGGCCCAGGCCGCGCTTAGCTATGTGCGCTCCAAGGCCGAACGCCTGGGACTGCCCGCGGATTTCTACCGCAAGATCGACATCCACATCCACGTGCCGGAGGGCGCCATCCCCAAAGACGGGCCTTCCGCGGGCATCACCATCGGCACCTGCATCGTCTCCGCGCTCCTGAAGATCCCGGTGAAACGGGACGTGGCCATGACCGGGGAAATCACCCTCCGGGGCCGGGTGCTGCCCATCGGCGGGCTGAAGGAGAAGATCATCGCCGCCCACCGCCACCAGATCAAGATGGTGCTCATCCCCCGGGACAACGAAAAAGACATCAAGGAGATCCCGGCCCGCATCCTCAAGGCGGTGGAGCTGGTGACGGTGGAGCACATGGACGAGGTCCTGAAACTGGCCCTGGCCGTGGACGATCCCGACAGCCTGTTCAAGGCCCCGCCGCCGCCGGCGCCCCCGGAGCCGGTCTTCCTGCCGGCCGGGGAACCCCCGACCACGGAGATTCGCCCGCATTAGGATGAAAAGTATCTCACGCCAAGACGCCAAGACGCTAGGACGCAATGCATTCAGTGATAGATTATTGCGCCTTTGCGCCTTTGCGTGAGAACTAAGGCGTGCATTGCCGGCCATTTAGGGCAAAACGAAAACTGCTCGCGGCTCACCGCGCACCGCTCACTTTCCCCCTTGACAGCGGCACCGCCATAAGCGACTATTACCGGGGCGGGCGGATAGCTCAGCTGGGAGAGCATCGGCCTTACAAGCCGGGGGTCACAGGTTCGAGCCCTGTTCCGCCTACCAGTTTTTTTAGTTCAAGGTTCAAAGTTCAAAGTTCCTGGCTCAAGGTTCAATGTTCCAAAGTATTGCTAATTTCTGACGGGTTTGACCTTAACTTTGAACTTTGAACTCGGAACTTTGAACTCAATTCGGGGGCGTAGTTCAGTTGGTTAGAACGCCGGCCTGTCACGCCGGAGGTCGCGAGTTCGAGTCTCGTCGTCCCCGCCAATGAAATCAAGGGGTTAAGCCATATAGCTTAACCCCTTCTTGTTTAGTTCCCAACATCATTCCCAACATAAAAGGGAAAAATAAAAGGAGGGGATGATCGAGTTGTCTTATATTTTTGGACTTTGGCAAAAAAAGGTTAGATGAAATCCTTTGTATATCGCTTGCCAATAGACAAATATTCTCAGATATACAAAGAATCGTTATGATCTATATCTCCGCACTTCTCCCTCGATCATTTGGCATGCTGATATTCACTCATTATCAAATATGATTCCCATTCTGGCAAAGGGAGTATAAAGAGCAGATAGCATCCGGATGATCAGCAACCCCTTTCAGAGCTCATGGTTTCCGATTCATTAACTTTCTAATGAAAGTCAATGAACATAAACTGCCAGCTGGCTCTCTCTCCTATATCATCTTGTAAATAAATTAGTTGACATTTACTTAATACTGCGCGCATTTTTAGAGCCCTGATAAAAGCCAAACCCGCCGTAAGGCGGGGACGGAAAGCCACGGGTCTTTAAGTCCACGAGAGATAGCCGGGTTGCCTGAAAGGAGGCAGCTCGGCTCTTTTTATTTTAATGGATTGGAGAAAAGAAGATAAGAGTTACAAGAATATTTCTAATAACTTTGCTTTTGTTGGCAGCTATTAAATTTGGGAGATATCCAATATGGGCAGAATATTTGAATATGGACTGTTAATTCTCCTGATAATGTTTTCGGGCTATGTAATGCCGTCCCGTGGCTCAGAAAAGAAACCTGTCAAGCCGACTTCAGACCAGGAGGCCTCTAATCTCCCTCAAAAACTTAAAGATTTCTCCATAAAAGATTTGGTGGAAGAATTAACCGTGAGAGGACTCATAGAACAAACCCGGACGACGAAAGGGCCTTTACCTTCCAAGGGGGCGCCCTCCTTGATGGCTTTCCCTCGCGAAGCGCTGAGTAAATTTGACAATAAGACTATTCTTGAGGCCTTAGCAATTCACGATAAGTCCATATATGGTCCAGACGACCGAGAAGAGGTGGTTGCAGTCTCTAATCCGGGCCCTAAAAAGAATGCCGAAAGTGTAATTGCCTTATTCAAAAAGGATAGAATTACTAATAACTTGGACGGCACTGCATCACTGAGGTTAGATTTTTTTAATTGCGTCCCTGGCAAAAAGACCCAAATCTTATGCACAAAGGAAAAATTCCGCAATCAGTATACCGGACCCATAGGGACCGGGGTCTTGATCCAGCCTGATCTGGTGGCTACCGTGAGCCACTGCGTGGATAGAGCCAACCTGTCAGATATTCGGTTTGTCTTTGGTTTCAAGATGAAAAAAGGAGCTGTCGAACCTACTTCCGTAATTGCTAAGGATATATACGAAGGCCAGGAGGTCATTTCTCCCTCCGGTACCGACTGGGTATTGATCAGACTCAAAAAGCCGGTAAGCGGCCACCCTTGGGCATCGATTCGTCGGGAAGGACGAGTGGGGAACGGTAATGGCTTATATATAATCGGTCATCCCTGTGGCTTGCCGGCAAAATTTGCCAGTAATGCTCATGTTGGGGGAAATACCGATAAATCATTTTTTTTAGCTGATCTCGATGCATTTCATGGAAACTCCGGTTCACCGGTATTTAACGAAGGGTCTGACATAGTAGAAGGGCTACTTTTAAAAGGAAACCCGGATTTTTGCCCAGACCCACTAGAGGGTGGGCATTGCTGGAGTTCTGTTCGCACTCGCGGAGCCGGAAAAGAGAAATGCATTCGCACCACTGAATTTGCCAGATATTTGAAATAACTTGGATGTAAGGCTGCTTATTATCTCCCTTTAACACAACGATTTATTAACCAAACATTCTTATTGCAGTGAATATGCAAAGGGGTGACTTACAATGAAGACAAAGCCGGGATATGTCTTATTGGCCGTTTTAGTGCTGCTCTCGGCATTAGGGTGCGCCCGGACGGTGGTCCAGTCCAGCGGTCCTCAAGGCAGACAATTAGAGCAAACCCAAAACCGCATGATCTATTATCTCCCCAAGGGGGTGATTCGGGTTCAATATAAGTTAAATGAAAAAGAACAAGCTGAAATGGTGGTGGAAACCCAATATGTGCCCGACCCCGAGCAATGTTATCTTCTGGAGCACACCAAAAACTATTTTTATAAGGATGATGTAACCGTGTCCTTAACCAGTACCGGATTGTTGGACAAGATCAGCGTCACCAGCGAAGCAAGGATAGGCTCCATAGTAATGCAATTGGTCGATATTGCCAAAGGAGTCACCAAATTGATGACCCCGACTCCAGGAAAAGGCATCGGCACACAAAATCAGAAGCCCTTTGATATTGTCATCGAACCTCAAGAAATCAGGAAGCAAGAGGCTGACCGGAAGAAAATCAAAGAACTTTTCGACGAAATAAATAAAATCGAAATAGAAAGAAGCGATCTTGATCAAAAAAAGTCAGAGCTAACAAAAGAAGAACAGGGTTTAAAGGGCGGGAGAAAATTATCGAAGAAAGATCTCCTGAGAATTAAAGAGATAGAAAAAATGATTAGAGAAATAGATGCTAAAATAAAATTGGAAAACGCTGCCATTGATGCAAAGAAAAATCAGATAGATCAGTATAATCCAATCGAAAAATTATATACCGAATGTGGAGTTCAATCCATCGATTTAATTCCTTTATTCAAAGAGTCTCCTCATAGCGTTGGCGAGCTCCCAGTTTCTAAGTCGGGAGCCACTGAATCAGAGGCCCCTCGGCCATCAAATTCTGAGTCAAAGGGGATTTATTATCGGCCAGTTTTACCTTATAAGCTTATTCTCAAGCATACCGATTTCTTATTAACTAAAGTAATATATCTTCCTAACTATAGCCAACCGCTATCAATTGATGTAAATAGGCCTGGGTTTGTGGATAAAATCCAGGAACTTACCTTTGACAACGGCATCCTGAAAGAAGTGCATATCAAAAGGCCGAGTGAAGCTGAGGGGTTTCTCAACATTCCCGTTAGCGTAGTCAAGGCATTTGCCGGATTTCCTTTGGAGTTGATCCAATTCAAAGTTGATCACGGAACGGTTTATAATCAACTCCTTCAGCAACAGATTCAACAGCTCAAGAATGAGAGAGAATTAATGGAATTAAAAATGAAAGGGAAAAATGAATAACGGAAATCTGGTTATTTGGATTAATATTATAGATCACTTGCCAGGTTGGGTAGTTATCATCAGACAGGAAAAATTTCCAGGTATGATCTGAATATGGAAGACGGTAAGCTCGCAGATAAGATCTTCAATAATAGCAGCATTCAAAATAGAGAAATTTCCCTTTTTTGACCAGAAAGAGAGACGTAAAATCGGCAGACCATCATTTTTTACAAGATGCTGATTTCCCTATTCTTATAGGACAAACTCCCGAAAGATTTAAAAATTATTCTTATTTTTGAATTTTGATCCCGATTATTCTATAATCTGTCCATATGGAACGGGTCCAAGAATAAGTAGAATCTATTAAATATATATTCGAAGGATGAGCATGAGAGATTTAAATCTAAGACCTGAGTATTCAAATAGCTACGCTTTGATAATAGGCATAGATAACTATAAGCACGTTTCTCCGCTGGGCCACGCGGCAAACGATGCTATGGCTATTGCTGATATTCTCCAGAGGAATTTTCTTTTTGATACTGATTCTGTCAGATTATTTTTGAATGAACAAGCAACAAAGGCAAATATCCTGTGTGCCTACTTGGCATATACTTCCATCGCAGAGCCAGACAGTCGCCTTCTGGTCTTCTTCGCAGGGCACGGATGCACGCGAACAGGGTTCAGTCGTGACATTGGCTTTCTTATTCCCTACGACGGAAGTTATGATGATCTATCCACGTTGATACGATGGGAGGAATTCACTCTCAATGCAGAGCTCATTCCTTCTAAACATGTCTTCTTTATTATGGATGCATGCTATGGAGGTCTTGTATTCAATAGGTCAGTTGCGGCGGGCAGCCATAGGTTCTTGAAAGATATGATGATTCGCCCTGTACGACAAGCCTTAACAGCTGGGAAACAGGACGAAGCCGTGGCCGATGGTGGAGGACCACGACCGCAGCACTCGATCTTCACAGGCCACCTTCTTGATGGCCTTGAAGGTGGCGCTAGGGCTCTCGAAGGTCATCTTTCAGCAAGCGGCCTCATGTCATATGTATACAAGAAAGTCTCAAATGATATTCACTCAATGCAGACCCCACATTACGGTTTCTTAAGCGGAGATGGAGATTTCTTGTTTGATGCGCCTACTCTTAATAAGCTCGAGATCAGCGATACAACCGAAAAAGATGAGCTCATAACTATTGCCTCCCTGGAGATACCAGAGAAAAAAGACATTCAATCCGACCCTTGTTCTGCTGCAAAACAGTACCTGTCAGATCCAAAATCGACAATTCAGCTCCACGATCTCGTAGTCCATTACGTGCGCAAATTAATTATTGAGACTCCAAAGGAAAGTTTCCCTGTGCAGGGTACCGGTTTTTCGGTGGAAGAGTTCACAAGGAGACTTCAGCTTTGTGAAAATGCAACACAAGACCTAAGACGAGTTCTGGCTTCCATAGCATACTGGGGAACAAGTGTTCATCGGTCGATACTCGCAAAAGCGGTCTCACGTGTAACGGACCACCTTGAATCTGAGAGCGGATTGGTAATATGGAACAGCCTCCGATGGTATCCCACAATGCTGATTTTTTACTCTTCCGGCATTGCGTCAGTAGCCAGCGGTCAGTATGAGAACCTCGGTGCCATCTTCAATGCACCGGTCAGATCGAAGCCAAGTTCAAAATATAGCATGCTTGCGCTATCTATGGGTGACCAAATATTGGAAATCCAGAGGAGTAACGCTTTCAAGCAGCTTCCAGGACATGATAGATACCACGTGGCCAGGAGCGAATACCTCTTTAAGTTTCTGCAACCAGAGTTGGACGATGACTTATTCCTGGGCAAGGAATACGAACTCACGTTTGACCGCTTTGAGATAATGCTCGCTCTGGTCAATGCCACTGTTAATAAAAAGAACGAGCACCATGCTTGGGGTCCTGTAGGTCGCTTTGGGTGGAAATGCAAGGGAATGCGGCTAGAAAATCCACTGGCCAGTATTGTTCAACAAGTTAAAGATGAGGGTAGGGACTGGCCTCCTTTTAAGTCAGGCCTGTTTGGACCCGATTATGACCTCTTTCTGTCGGCGACTGAAGAATATTCGAAAATGGTTTCTGGTTCGCATTTGTGATAGAGACGAACGACTCAAATATTATGACAAATGGTTCACCAGACCATTAACCACGCGGAGCAAATCACGGGGTGCTGTTCGGAAGCCTTGTGGCCGCGTGGTTGCGTGATTGTTAATCGTGGCGTTAGGCAAACTCCAATGTGCAAAGTCAAGTTCAGTTCCTAAAATACCCTTCGTATTCGTTTTCGCTGAGAATTAAAACAGTCCCATAGTCGTTGGTTCTCCGTTCAGATAGAAACGCCGAATATCTTGCCAGACCCTAAATTTATCGGATTTCCGGAGAATAATTGTGATATGTACTGCCGATCAGCATATAGCTGGTCCATCAATGACAGGTGCTTTCCCCAATTTTTCTATGTTAACTCCATTCCTCTATCTGGGTATTAATTCTATCCCGAAATATTTGGCCCCTGATCTGATTGACTCGGACACTGTTTGCAAAAACCGGCTCCACGGAAATCCCATCTCATGGTTGAACTCCGCATCTCCAGGAGAATCCCCCTGACATCCGTTCAAGAATGCCATCAGAAATTTACTGGGATTTTCTAATTAATAATTTTAATAAGCCGAAGAAATTTCTTTAAAAAATAAGAATAATGGTGTATAAATATAATCTCCAAACTGGCACTCTGACTTTTGGTTTCACCAGAAGATGGGGGCTATAACGCTGCTAAAGAAACCCTTCAACATTACCGCTTAACCTGAGCCTCTCTTATTTTTGGGACTTCAACCGGAATCGGGCTGAGGATCCATTGCCCTTACTGAAATCTTGTCCCCTTAGGGACGACCGGATTCCTTAGTCCTGACTGCAATCAAAACTGATTCTAAACCTTTTAGACCTTTTCCAAGAGGTTTAATGGATATGTAACCATGAGAGAGGCAAGGTGACCTACCCCTGAAAAACGACCCAGTTGGGGATCGAAGGGAGGCAGGAGCGTTGCACCATGGAGCAGATCATCGGGATGTAATGGTAAACTGGGGCCATAGCATCAGGAAGCCACAAATTAATAAAGGAGGTGAATTATAGTCAGGTGTTGCACCAATTGGTCATGGCGTTGCAGGGGTATTTCCGCAAGAAAACCATTTAAAAACGGAGGTAAGCCATCATGCCATCAAGAGCAGAACTACTCAGTTCTATCAAGTCGGCGGTGGTTAGCGGTCTTTCTTGGAGGGCTGCCCGCAGTACGAATCTTCATATCCAAACCCGCATCCTCAAACACGGCGAGGCTATTGTGGCCTACAAGCAACGCATTCCTCTGGAGCGGGATACCGTCATGGTGTTTGCCGATGACGCCCCCCGATACAACTGGGCTCACCCCTGCCGCTATCTGCTTCACGACGCCAAGACCGGAAACCTATACCAGGAGGTCAAAGCCCAGTTTCCGCCCTACATGACGAGTGAGATACCCAAAACCTTTGAGTTGTTCCACCAGCCTATCCGCATCGCGGATGCAGAGGTTTATTTTCCGATCCTGCCATGGCTGCGTTGCCCCATCCGGTGGCCGAAAGGGCAGCGCTATGCAGTCCTGTTTTCCGGCGCCTCCAACAACCGCCATACCAACGATCTTGAGTTTCTTTACCGGACGCTACGGGATATCTATGGATTTCCCGCCGCGAATATCTATGTTCTCAATTATGACGGCACCATCAACTATAGCGGCGGGCCGCAACCGGTGGTAAATTGGCCGGGGGACAGCACGGCCTACCGCATGCCGGTCCACGGCCAGGGAACCAAGGCCGATCTGGATTCAGTACTCGATACCCTAAAGACCAAACTGAAGGCCAATGACGTGTTGCTGATCCACACTAACAATCATGGCGGCCACAACGGCACAGAATCCTACCTCTGCACTTACAGTGGCGATGACTACCTGGCCTCAGATTTCGCGACAAAACTTGGCACGTTCCCGAAGTTCTATTGTTTAATGGTCATGATGGAACAATGCCATTCCGGCGGATTCAATGCCCCCATTCTGGCTCATACTCCGGCCACCCTCACAAGCGTTTCGTCCGCCTGTGAGGAGCTGAAAAGTTCCATCGGCGGGGCTGAATTCGACCCCTTCGCCCGAGACTGGATAGCCGCCATGACCGGCAACACGCCTTATGGTGGGGTGCTTGCCTCGAACCCGGACACAGACGGCTCGGGGAAAGTGTCGGCACGGGAAGCCCATAATTATGCGGAGGCGGTGAAGGACCCATATGACACGCCGGTTTACAGCGAATCCTCAGTAGCGGCTGGCAACTGCTTCCTGGGCCAGCGTTATTGGCATTTCTGGCCTTTTTACTGCCGTCTGCTGGTCGAAGTCCTCCACCCGTACTATCTGCGCAAGCCCATTCCGGAGTTTTACGAGATTCTCCATGAAAAGCTGATGCCGCAACTAAGGGACATCGAGGCCAAGCTCACTGAAGAGTCTACCAGACAAGAACAGGATCTGAGAAAGGCGCTCTCCGACATCACGAAAAGGGTCATGGGATGACGGACTTGGATCAGCATATCCTCGAAAGGGTGCGCAACAGCCTCGGCGAAAACCGACTGGCCGGCGCCATAGTTTACTTGGCTCGGGACCGAGTTCATGCCGGCGAGCGGGTTCGGGTCGGAGATGTGCTGATCGAAGTTCCTTGGGAGGCGTATATCGCCTTCGTCGATCTCGAAGCCGGGGCGAATTGGGGGCATGCGTGCTTTTATCTGGCAATTCGGCCGGATGCCGATGAAGTGATCCAGGTCCCGGCACGCATGCCGCCCTTCCTTAAAGCCGAAACTTCTCTTTTCCGCTTCCTGTGGCGCGGCCCCCTCGCTCCGGAGTGGGCGGTGGCCACAGGCCTCGAATGAACGCGGGTTCACCTGGGGAGTCGGGGGCTTGGAAAAGGAGGGAATGGGAGTCGGATTGCCTTTCTCCCACAAACGCCAAATGAAATCGCCTGACTCGCATTAAGTCTGACCGCCGGGCCTGCGGCCCGGCGGAGCTTCTGCATTGCGATAAATCCACAGGGAAATGAAAAATCTTTTTGTCCACCCTACAATTCACAAAAGCAGGAGCAAGCCATGATCACTTTCAAGATCCGCGGCAAAGTTAGGGTAGCTGAAACAGGCGTCGGTCTATCGGGACTCTTCATTAAGGCCTACGATAAAGATATTCTGTTCGACGACCTTTTAGGGTCCACCTATACCAAGGAGGACGGACGCTTCGAGATTGTGAGCGAACCCGAAGATTTCCGTGACTTCTTTGAGGTTAAGCCGGACATTTATCTGAAAATTTTCTCACCGGACGCTGAGACCTTGTTCTTCTCCACCGAGAAAGGCGTGCGCTGGCAGGCTGGCCGTTTGGAAGAATTTGACGTGCGAATCCCCCGGGACCGTCTCGGCGGGTTGGCGCCAGCAGGCGCAGTCCGTCTGCTGGATGAGAATGGCGAGGAACGCTCCAGCTTCGATGTTGGTGAATCTCTAACCGTTCAAATCGAGGGCGTCCACGCCCAGAGAGTACATGACCTGGTCCTCTTGGATGAGGGCGTCGAAGAGCTTTTTACCTCCGGCCTGTTGAGCAACTGCGCCGGCGTCATTGAGCCGACGACGATCTGGCCGCAATTTGGCTTGGATGATCCTCGCTCAGGGGAGCGGTTCACTGTCGAGAAAGCACAAGAGCGATGGCGAGGCCGTACCTTGAAACTCGAGGTCCGCACCGCCGGGAAAAAGATACTGGAGCAAGTGATACGAATTGCGGATGCCTTTACCCGCACGTTGCTCCTCAGTACGGATATGGAAGGGGTAGTCTTCAACGGATTCGAGGTCGGCGAGGCGAATGCCGTTGTTTCCGGATACAAACTGCCTTTTCATGGGACGGTCCGGGTATTCATGGTAGCCCGCCAGCATGACTGGCGCCCCGGCAACCCCTTTACGCCGGTGCGTCTGGCCAGTGGACGGTCCGCCTTTGTCGATCTTCAAATCGAAGAGAACCGGCGCAGCTTTCGCACCCGAATTGCCCGGGCGCGGGAACTCCACCCCGGCGCTTATGATTTCATCGTCCGGCATTTGCGTTATGGCTATGAGGACGATGAGGATCTGGTGTTGCGAAGCACGGATATGGTCACCCGCAGCATAACCGGCCTGGTGGTTCGGGAGAAGTTTATGGCAAGCAAGGCCGTGCTCGGCGGTTGTGCCAATACCCAACCCATCAGCGGGCGCAATATCGACGGGGCCCCCTATATCCAATATGCCGATACCTTTCAGGTCGGAGAGCCAATTTACGCCGCGCTTGATCCCGCGGCCCTGGACCCCAACCTGATCGGCAAGATGGTGGCGCTCTATGTGGTGAAGCGGCCGGTGCCTAACTACCAGAGTTTGCAGCATCTGCCCGTACTCGGCGGCAATCCGCAGGTGAAGAAGGTCAAAACCCAAAGCGGTTGTATCAACATCAACAAGCACTTGATCTGGTCCAGCCCCGGTGTCGCCGACGTTGGCGAATACGACATCGTGGCCGACTTTGGCAATAACACTGCAGACGCGGCTGCTTTTCAACCCAACGCGAGTTACGACCAACCGCATGACTTCATCGATGGCTACTTTCTCCCCGGATTCCGCATTGTCCCGGACCCCACAACCGACACCAGCTTCGCCCACTACGGCGGGTTCACCTATACTGAGGCCACCCAGGGATCAAAGACCGTCATTGATGATTTTGGCTCTTCGGTGACCGTGCCTATCAGAGCTGTTGTCCGGTTCCCTGCCGATGGTCCCGGAAAAACAACCCCTGGGGGAATAAGCGCCTTACAGGCGAGCTACCCGATGTTGGTGGCGGTGCACGGCGCCGGCCACAACTATGGGAATTACGATTACCTGTTAAATCATTGGGCTCAAAATGGGTTTATTGCGGCGAGTATTCATCTCGGAAATATGCACGGAATAGGTCGGGCCCGCATCCTATTTGAACACCTGGCAATTCTGAAGGGCGTGAGCATGTTTGGGCCAAAAGCGGCCAATAACATCGGCATCATGGGACACAGCCGGGGCGGTGAAGCGGTAGTAATTGCCGCCCGTCTCAATCACGAAGAGATTCTTGGCCACGGTATCAACGCGATTATTTCCCTTGCGCCTACTGACCAGTATACCAACGAAAATCTGGGGGGGGCTTGGGCAACGCCATACTTCGTTCTCTACGGGGCGATGGATGGCGATGTAGCCGGCCCCCAGTATACCGGCTTCAGGCTCTACGACCGGGCCAGCGGCGCCAAGAAGAGCATGGTTTTTGTTTATGGCGCGACCCATGATCGCTTTAACCTGATATACCCGGATGTGACCTGCCCCCCAAAAACTGATCCACATGTTAAGTTAGAGTAGTGGATCGAAGGGAGGCAGGGAGATGAGCAGGAAGCGTTATACGCCGGAGCAGATCATCGGGAAGCTGCGGGAAGCAGAGGTG